>Ga0075430_100002380_pt1 | contig 15628 bp, 14 predicted proteins | sample RhiMetdeltSRZDD4_FD_75294 | JGI IMG/M metagenome (GOLD analysis project Ga0075430, IMG submission 75294) | Populus rhizosphere microbial communities from Tennessee, USA - Rhizosphere MetaG P. deltoides SRZDD4 | ecosystem: Host-associated > Plants > Roots > Rhizosphere > Soil | place: USA... | reverse complement strand
TTCCGGCAGGGATTGATGAGGTTCTAGGCAAACCAGATCATCCCAGCTTGGAGGGCACTTTCACCGTATCTACACGCCCGGTTCGGGCGTCACCTGGCCAGCTCGATCCACGGATTCAGGCTAAGGCTTCGGTGTATCTCTCCGTCATCGAGCGGGCCGGTCGCTCGTTGGGTCTTACGGTCGGTCCACCGAACCCGACCGACGAGAGAGGACTCGTGGTGAGCGGCGCTGGTCAAGCACACGATCCGGAAGAGGCCGTCCGAGCCGCGGCCGGTACCGGCTCCCTGCCGCAGTACCTGAAGAACGCGCCGCCCAGGGAGCGCGCGGCGCTGCACCGTATCGTCTCCCAGCTGGTGTACGACCGGGTGACCCGGCCGGTGGAGCGCAGGCGCGGCCACCGGCACTGCGCCAGCTCGCCCGACCAGCTCGAGCCCGACTGCCACGACCGGCACCAGGACGACGTACGAGCGGTGTACGAGTACCTGATGCGCCACGCCACCGTGCCGATCGCCAGCCTGGAGGCGTGGCTGGTGCCTCGGCTCCGGCCCTCGACAGTCGACGCCCACCGCCGCCGTCGCGGCGAACGCGGCGCACAGCAGCGGCCCCGGCTGCCCGGCTGGCTGACGAAGGAGCTGGACCACGACCCGTGGCTGCAGCGGCTGGCCATCGAGATCCTCACGTGGGTCGGCGTGTCGACGACGGCCGGCTTCGAGCTGTGGCCGCTGAGCGCGTGGGCCGACCGCCGCGCCACCGTGACCGGTGACCCCACGTCGAACGAGTCCCAGGTAGCCCGCGACGTCGAGCGGGTTCTCGCGGCCATGCGCAGGAGACGGCCGTGGTACGAGCGGTTCGTCGAGCGTCCCCTTGGACGTAAGCAGGCACCGGTGCTCCCCGCACCGACCGGTGACCATGACGCGGCTGCCGTCGAGCGGCAGGGCCTGGCGCTCGTACCGGCCCACGAGGTCGACGACGCGCGGCTGCTGGAGCTGGCGGGCGAGGCGGTCACGGCCATCACCACCCGTATCCGTCACGGCGAGGACGCACGGTCCGCGGTCCTCGACGTACTGGAGGTCGTCTTCGGGTCGGGCACCGGCGCGGAGTGCCTCGACCGCTCACCCGGTGCCGCGCCCGCCGAGGACGAGTACGTGGCCACGATCCTGGCCGACCGGGCGACGGTGGACCGGATCGTGGTCGAGATACTCAAGATTCTGGACGGGGGATGAGCGTCGGTCCGGCCCGACCGCTCGCGCCCGTCGGCCGAAGCCGACGCAGCCGCTCGGCAATGCTGCGCGACAGCTCCACCGGGTCGACGCCACGATCGAGCGCGGCGACCCACGCGATCCGCAGCTCCTTGTGGAGCAGGACGACGAGCCAGCCAACAGGTCCGTCGGTTCCGTGGACGTCCACCGTCACCACCGCCCTCAGGTGGGTCTGGCCCGAGCCCGGATGGGCGTCGGGCCAGACTCGCGGGATCAGCCGGCGATCTCGCTGGGCTTCGGGCCCAGGTCAAGGTCGAAGATGACGGTGTTGAGCGTCCTGCCGTTGAACAGCACCCGCACCGGCTTGTCGCTGTCGTCCAGCAGCAGGAGGTCCACGGTGGTACCGGTCTCCATGGCGTCCCTGACCTGCTGTACGAGCTCCTGTTCTTTCACCTGCCCGTCCGACGGGATCCCGAACGTCAGCCCGCCGAGGTGGACATGCTTCCGGCTCATCGTGAGCCTCCTTCTGTGCTCCGTTGGTTGACAGACAAGGGTTGTGCCGATCGGCGGTCAGCCGGTCGACTCCACGCTGTAGTGGAACGAGAAGTCCTGCGCGTGCAGGTCGCCGTGGCGTGGATGCCGGCCGATGCCGAAGTTCTCGTGGGCGAGCAGTGTCGTCCGGTACAGGCCGATGCTGTCGCCGACGAACCGGGACAGCAGCTCGTACGCGATGCTCACGACGACCGCCCCGGCACCGATCGCGGCTACCGCCGCCGCGGTGTGCGGTGCGGCGAAGGCCACGCCGATGAGCTGCGCGGCCGCCGCCTGGAAGTCGGCGCCGGTGAGCCGCGAGCGCAGGAGGTCGCTCAGCGCCAGGCTGTCCTTACGGTCACGGGTGACCCAGATCGCGATGTCGAGGAAGTCGACCGCCGGGCCGTGGTACAGCAGCATCCGGTCGAGCGGCAACCGGTCCTGGTCGCGGACGTTGCTGAACCGGGCCGTCGCCGCGTGGTAGGGCGGTCGTTGCGGGTCCGTGCCGCCGCCGGTCAGCACGACTGCGTCAACCCGGACGTCGGTGCCACCGAGCGCCCGGTTCTGGTGCACCACCAGCTCATCGAGCCGGACCGCGACCATGGTCGCGGCGGACGGCACGCCGCGGGGCGTCCACAGGCGTACCGACGGTTCCGGCCGTTCGTCGATGGCGAAGCGCGCGGACTCGGATGCCGGCGGGTGGGTAGGGCTGAGCACGAAGTTGATCGGGTAGAGCGCGTAGTCGACCGGTGGCCCGTCGGCCTGCCCGGCGTCGCGGAAGCCCGTGGCCACCTCGGCCAGCCTGCGCTCCAACGGCGACATCGCGCGGGTACGCGACGAGCGCTGCTCCCGTACCCCCTCATGCTGGAGCGCGCTGATGTCCTGGGGCGCCGAGCTGACCAGCACGAGGATCGTCTCCGGCCGGGGATCGGTCAGCGGCGGCCCCTCCGGCCAGCTCAGCGGCACGCCCGACGTGGTCTCGTCGAGGCGTCGCTGGCCGAGGAGGTAGGACCGGCCGGCCGGTACGGCCACGCCCGCCGGCTCGAACGAGGTGAGCAGCGCGATCCGTCCGCTCACGCCGATGTCGATGACCGAGGCGTACACGGTGCGGTCCGTCGCGTTTTCGATCTTGACGTATACCCGCTCGTCGAGGTAGAGCACCTCGCCCGACGTCGACAGCGGCCGCAGCTCGCCAGCGACGACCCGGCCCCACTCGACCGTGACGCCCTCGTCTATGGCGTACTCGTCGTCCTCGCCGACCGCGCGCAGGCTCGCGGCCCGCGCCAGCCGCTGGAGGTTCTGGGCCGCGCACGCGACGCCTCCTCCTGTGGCGGGCCTCGGCGGGTGCAGCGGACCGATCCGGTCGTGCACCGCCAGCCGGCCGTCGTCGGTCACGTGCACCTCGGCCATCGGTACCTCGTCCGGCTCGGCCAGCCGTACGGTCGGGGTCGCCTCGACCGCCGCGGCCAGCGCGGTGACGCCGGGTCCGGACCCGCATATCCGTACCGGCGCGGCCACGGCTGCGGTGTGGATCCGGTACGCCTGCGCTCCGAGCGGTAGGCCGGTATGCGGTGCCCGCCACTGCACCCGGGCGTACGCGTACGCGGGGTCGACCCGTACCACCCGGGCCCGGCCGATCGACGCGTCCTCGTCGTACTCCGATGCGCCGGCGGCCATGATGGCGAGCTCGTCGTTGACCTGGACGCCGAAGAGCCGGGCGGCCGGAAGCCGTACCCCGCCGGAGCTCTCCTGCACCGGCAGCGCCGCCACCTGCTCGGCCACATCGGTGCGGAACAGCCGCCGCTGCGCGGGCCCCTCGGCCTCCGGCCGCTGGTTCGGCACCAGGGTGAGCACCTGCCGCCGTACCCGGTCCATCAGCACGGACCAGCTGACCGGGGTGTCACCCGCCTCGGCCAGCGCCTCGACCAGCGCATCGGTGAACATGCCGGCACGCTTGCCGTGCGCGTTCGTGTACTCGTACGACGACTGGTCGACCGCACACGCCACGAGCCGTACCGCGTCCGGGTTCCCGGTCACGTCCAGCCCGGCGTACCGCGGGTCGCTGCGCAGCCGGTCCAGGTGCCCGAGCACGCTGGCGCGGGTCGCGCGTACGTACGCCGGTCGGTAGAGCGCCTTGACCCGCAGGTCCAGGTCCTCGTTGCGGAACATCGTCGCGGAGTGGCAGCAGTCGAGCGCCACGACCACGTTGGGGCACACCTTGGTCAGCCTCGCCTGCAGCAGCGAGAGCTCGACCGAGGCGATGCCGCGGAAGTCGTCGTCGGTGGAGCTGTCGTAGTCGGTGGGGACGATGAACTGCACCCTCGGCGGCATCAGCCGGACACCGCCGGAGGGCTCCGTCGGCTCCGGCTCGCGCAGCAGACCTCCATGGCCGCTGTAGTAGATGACGAACGCGTCGTCAGGGTCCGCTTCTGCGATCAGCTTCGCGTACCCGTCGAGGATGGCCGCGCGGGTGGCGTCCTTGCCGACGTGGCGGAGGATCGTGAAGCCTCGTCTCCCGAGCACGTCCGCCATCGTGTCGACGTCGTTCTCGACCCCGCTGAGACCGAATGTCTGCGAACCGATCAGCAGTGCTTTGCGTGACACGGACTCTCCCGGTTGCTCGGACTGGATGTCTTTCCCTGACGGACACGCGCAGCCGCTGTGCCGGGGGCTGTCCGTCGTCGCGTCGCTGGCCTCCGGCCGTCCCTCGCCCCTCCCGTACCAGTGCGGACATGGCGTATCGTCGAGACCAGCAAGATCGAGCAAGGCCGGGGCTGGCCCGCCGTGCGGAGCCGGACAATGCCGATGTGAGTCCTCCGGAGGGGGAGCGCCGTGGCCGACGCACCTGTGAGCTCTCCGGACGAGGGCGCCGGCCGTACGTTGGACGCTGAGACGCGGGTCCGCCTGCTCGCCGTCCTACAGGAGGAGCTGACCCGCGCCAGCCACCGGGCGCTGTCCGACGGGATGACGGCCGACGAGCTGAACGCGCAGGTCGACGACCGCATCGCCCGCCTCCGCGCGCGGATCACCGACCCGTCGGGGGAAGGTCCACTGCCAGGCCAGGGGTGACGTCCAGCGCACCGGCCTGACGCGTCGATGTGGAACTCACCCACTGGTCAGCTGGCTGGCCGCCGTGATGGGCGCCGGCCACGGGTACGCCAGCGGGATGTCGCCGGCCGCATCCCGCACCTGGGCCAGCGCGGTCGCCGCCCGGCAGATGCCGCCCAACGCCCGCAGCGTGGCCAGGTCCCCCAGATCCGTTACGCCGGCCGCGACTGCAGTGTCGAGCCGGTCGGCGTACCCGTCGGCGACGGCGGCCTCGATGCTGTCCAGCGGGCGGCTCCCACTCAGGAACGCCCCGAGGCTACGCAGGATCACGACTCCGGCCGGATGGCTGAGCGGGATCCGTTGCGCCGCCGTGAGGAGCGCCTTGGCGCCGGCGCGCCGGTCGGCTCCGGTCGAGTGGCCATCGACCCGGTCCCGCAGGAGCAGCGTCACCGCCAGTACGTACGCGTCGATCGCGGCCTGGGTCGGGTCGGCGCCGGGCAGCTCGGCCAGCGTCGAGGCCAGCGCGACCATCTTGTCGACGGCGGCCACGTCCGGCGCTGGCGCACCCGGCAGCAGCAGGTCGGCCGCCATCTGCCAGACCTCGCCCGCCGAGTCGTCGCCCGCCGGCAGCAAGGCGGATAGCTGGCCGCGCAGCGAGTCGGGGTCGGCGTCCGGTGGCTCGGCGGCGATGGCCAGTGGCGCGGTCACGACCGCCGCCTCGACGGCCGGTTCCTCCCCCAGCACGACTGGCACCGGCCACTCGGTCGGGTCGGCGGCGGCCAGCTGGCTCAGCGAGATGTCGAAGAAGCCGTTCTGCGGCAGCCGGTACCCGAGCCCACCGCCCTGCCTCATACGCTCCTGTACCTGCTGCATGGTGGCGGCCATGCCGGTCAACCGGCTCAGGTCCATATCTCTGATGTCGCCGCTCATCGCCCGCAGCAGCGCCCGGATGGCCGCGGTCATCTCCAGCATCATCCGGGCGACCGTCATCAGCTCGTCGCTGACCGGCTCACCGTCGACGACCGCGCGCAGATACGTCTCGGCCCGACCGGCGTCCTCGGTCGCCCGCGTCGGTGGGTAGCCACCGCCCCGGGCCGCGATACCGGGCTGCTGGGTCTGGATGTAGGCCGCCGCCCGGCTCAGGAGCAGCTGACCGAGCAGCACCCGGCCCAGCGTCGGCTCCAGGCCCTGCGGGCCCGCCGACCCAACCGCCGTCTGCAGCAGCGCGATGGCGCGGTCGCAGTCGTCGCCAGCGCCGCCGTGGGTCAAGTACCGGATGCTGAGGTGGTGCCCGAGCGTGAGGGCGATGTGCACGCGCAACGGATCGCCGGCCTGCACGTACCCGTACGCCTCCGCCAGGCGGGTGATCCCTTCGTCCAAGCAAGGCTTGCCCGCTGGCGCGCCCGGACCTGTGGTCGTGTACTCGGTGGCCAGTGCCTGAGCCAGCCGCAGCAGACCAGGCAGCCGCGCCGGGCCTTTCAACGGGTCGATCTCGGCCCGCAGCTGGGAGATGAGCTCCGATGGCATGTACCCTCCTTGCTTAATGTCCATAGTGGATGAATCCCGCCCAGGCCAGTACGTCGGCTGGGTCGTCCTCGGTCCCGGGTACCAGCTCCCGCGGCATCTCCGGCGGCGGCTGGCGGTCCGGGTCCAACATCCAGATCTGGGCCCGCCGGAGGGCCTGCCATGGCGGCAGGCGCTCGACGCGCAGGTAGTGGTGGAACAGGAACATGAGCGTCGACGTGGCCGCGTCCGGCACACTCCACTGGGTCGACAGGACCGTCCGGACACCCCCGGCCAGGAACCCGGTACCCAGGCTGTACGCCTCGTCGTACCCGTACACCGAACGGCCGCTGTTGCACGCGGCCAGGACGGCGAGCGCGACCCGCCGGTCGGGGACACGGGCCAGCAGGTCCACCAGCTCCTCGAAGCCGAGCACGGTCGCCGGTGAGCCCCCGGTACCGTCGCCGGCCAGCAACAGGTGTGCGCCGGTCTCGACGGCGTAGTACCCATGGCAGGCAAGATGGAGCATCGCGCCCGCCAACGGGCTGTTGTCCGTCAGCCAGTCCCGTACCTGGTCGGCGGTACCGGCGCCGGAGATACTCGACCGGTTGCCGGTCGGCAGCCGGCCGACATACCGCGCCCCCGGGTAGAACGCCTGGCGGATGGCGTACGCCTCCAGCCGGGCGGACCGAAGCGGCCGGTCCCGCTCGCCGGTGTCCGGGTCGCCTACCACCAGGCCGGTCGGGCCGACCGGTACCGGAGGGAGGGCGGCGTTGGCACACAGCAGCCGGGCCGACGCCGCCTGGGAGATCGCGGCCAGCTCGACGGCGTACCGGCCGTCCTTGCGCCGGGCGGCCTGCCACGGTACGCGGGCCAGCGTGCCCACCGGGATCAGCACGACTCTCGGCTCCCGGTGCGTCGGGCGGTTCCGCAGCCGCGGCAGGTAGCTCTCCAGTACCGGCCCCATGGCCGTTCGCCAGGCCCAGCCGCACAACTCGTCCAGCTGCTCGGCGAAGCCGTCGCCCTCAGCCGGCCTCAGGTCACGGGTCTGCAACGCCGTCAGATACCGGTTGACCTCGGTTCCCGGGGCCAGGTTCAGGTACGGCAACGCCATGTAGGCCGGCAGCCCGACGGCCGGGACCATGACCGCCAGACCGGGCTGGGGTGGGTTGCCCGCCACCAGGTACACCAACGCGTCGGCGTCCAGCCGGGTCAGCGCGGACCGGATCTCCGGTAGCGTCGGCGGGTCGAAGATGGTCTCTCCTTCGGACTGGGCCAGCAGGTTCATCGCCTGACCGCGCGCTGCGTCCGACGGCGTGCCCGTACGCCAGGCCGCCGCCAGCTCCGGGTGGCCGGCCGCCGCCAGCCGGTGCGGGATCCGATGTAGCTCGATCGCAGCGAACAGCAGCAGCCCCCGCCCGGCATCCAGCGTCCGCAGTGCGTCGGCCGGTCCGCCTGCGGCCAGCCGTCGGCGTGCCTGGTTCACCGCGTCGTCGGCGGCGTCCCGGATCGCGGCGCGGGCACCCGCCGGGTGCCGTTCGAGAAGAACCCGCCAGGCGTACCCACGCTGAGCCGACGCCGCCGGGTCGCGCCCGGCCGCGTATCCGGCCCGGTCGTAGATGGATGCGAGCGTGTCGTTGGCGATCCCCCACAGCGGATGCGTGGGGCTGCCGAGCAGGCCTCGGCACTCCTCGAGGAGGACGATCGCCTCGTCCAGCCCGGCCGTGTCCGCTGTCACCTCGGTACGGCGGAAGATCACCAGGGCCAGGGAGAACAGGGCCCACGCCCGGTAGGGCTCCCCCGGCGGGTTCCCGGCGAGGGTCTTCCGAAGCCGTGTTATCCCCTCGTCAATCCGCTGCAGGTCACTCTCCTCCGCCATGCCGATGCCCATCAGCGCCTTTAGGAGCGTGTCCGCACCGTGGTGGCCGGCCATCGGCTCGTCGAACGCCGTCGCCGGTACCTCGCTCAACCGGTCCCGCCGCAGCGAGCCGTCGTCGTTAACCAGCGCGGCCAGCATCTGCGCCACCGGCAGTATCTCGGCCATCATGGCCCGGCTCGGGTGGTCGGTCGGCAGCGACGCGATCATTCGCTGCACGGCGGACGTCAGGCTTTGAATGGCACCGTAGTCACCCCGCCGCTGAGCTGCGTTGATCTCGACCGCGGCTTGGAAGGACTCCGCCATCTCCACCGCGGCCGGCGTGTCGGGTACCAGTGATGCCAGTTCGTCGGCGAAGCGGTGCATCTCCACCTGCACGCTCTGGTTGTCGGTCTCGGCGGCACGCCGCACAACCAACCCCAGCTGTAATGCTCGGACCGCGGTGACGAGCGCCTGGTCGCCCGCCACCTGGCCGGCCAGCGCCGCCAGCTCTCTGTCGATCGCGTCGATGTCGCACACCGGCTGGCCCAGCGTATGCAGCAGCCAGACCACCCTCGCCTGCAGCCGGGTCTGCGGCCATCCGGAACCCGCGGGCGGGTTCGCGTCGGCCACGGCCAGCAGCGCATCGATGTACCGATACAGCGGGTACGCCTGGGCGTGCATCACCGCACGGAGCAGAACAGCCGCCCGACGCCCACGGTCGGGGTCGTCGTCAGGGCAGGCCAGCACCTCGACGATCGCACCCTCCACGTCCCCTACCGCGGCGTTGACGATTGTCATGCCTCACCTCTCGTGGCCCGCTACGTCTGCGCCGGCCGATGCTGCTACCGGTTCTCTTTGTCGACTAGCCGTTCTCTTCCGATGCAAGGAGTTGGCCGGATGCCAGCAGCCGCGTGTCGAGTAGCGGTACGAACATCAGCCAATCCGGTCCGTCGGCGATCAGCGGCGGACCGCTGATCGGCGCCCGGACTTCGATCGGTGTCGCGGGCTCCGGCTCCGGGATGGCCTCCTCCACCGGCAAGGCGAGCGGTACCGCGTCGGATACGCGCGCCGCGAGCCAGGCCTGCCGTATCGCCTCGAAGCCGGCCGAGTCGGTTCGGTGATGGATGACCACCTCGCTCACCCGAATGTCGATGGACATCCGAAGATTGAAGCCGCTGTGATCCGGCGTCTCGGTCCATTGCTCGATCGTGTCCAGCGGTACGTCGATCGTCAGTTCAGGGCTGTCGATGCGCAGCCGCCCCTCAGCGAGATGGAACCGCAACGCTCCTTCGTCAGCGGGCGGATCGACGAGACGCGGGTCAGACACTGTTGGCGATGGTATCGATGATCTCGACCAGCTCCACCTCTTCCAGCCCGTCGCCGGCCTGCGAGGGCAGGTAGACGGTATTGTTCCAATCCGCCGCGATGACGTTCCACGGGCTCGTGTCCGGCGCGAACAGCAGGAGGCGTTTCGCCGCGTTCTCCATCACCGCTTGCTGGCTGGAGGCGTACCCCCACATCTCGAACAGGTCGTCGATTGTCGAGGGAAGGGCAGGCGGGTAGCTGAACGCGCTGGATCCGGTCCCGAGCGGGTGGGCCGACGCGTCGGTGAACACGGCGATGACGTGCCGACGCCGGTCCAGTCCCCGCTCCCAGTCAGACTTGACGGCCAGTGCGAGCGCTTCCAGCCCCGACTCCGGCTCGTCGCCGCCGCCGGAGGCCCGCTGCCGGCGAATGAACGACTCGAACTCGGTGGTCTGCTCGGGGATGTGCCAGAACTCGGACGCCTCGATCGCGTCGGCTGCGTTGTCAGCGAAGTCGCGGTACGTGATGACCCGCAGACGCAGCTGGCTGATGCCCTTGCCCTTGGCTGCCATCGCGCTCTCCAGGCGCTTATGGAACGAGATTGCGCCTTCCTTCACCCTCTCCAGGACCGGCGACATGCTCCCGGTGACATCGATGCAGAACACGATATCGACGGCATAGGTGAGGCTGGTGTTGTAGTTGGACATGGTCACTCCTTACTGTCGAAGTTCTTGCGAAGCCGTGTCGTCGGTGTACGCGGCGCTGGCGCACGCGGTGTTGATGCAGCGGGCGGCGTCGGCCCGAGATTGATGCGGACCCGGCGCGTGACGACCGGCGGGGCCGAACCGCCGCTCGTCACCACCGGCCGCCGGGGCACCGGTGACAGGCCGTCCACGCAATGCAGGTACTGCTCCTCGGTGATGCTGGCGAGGACGAGATCGATCGTCGGCCGCTCCTGGTGCCGCAGAACCGTCATGCGACCCATGAGCTCAACCGTGTTTGGGTGGAGTCGCTTGTCGAACTCCAGGGTCTCGCCCGCGCGTATTGCTTCGGCCGGTGCGCCGAACCGGTCCTGGTCGTAGCCGGGTAGATCACCCGTCAGGTAAACGTGGAAGACGAGGGCGAGCGTAAAGATATCGGCCATTGTCGTCAGTTCGGCTGGCGTCACGTGGTCGTCCTGCTTGACGTAGCTCAACCACTCCGGTGCCGCGAACCGCTGGTCGCCGACGATCTGGTCGGGCGGTGGTGGATCACCGCTGGGGTAGGAGTCGTCGAAATCGATCACCTTGGCCTGGTACAGGTCGACCGTATCGGAGCGTTGCAGCAGAACGTTCTCCGGCTTCAGGTCGCCGTGCACGATTCGATTGCGGTGCAGCTGGCGCACACTCTGGCAGAGCGTACGCAGCACGACGGCGGTCTGCCGCAAAGTGAGCGCGCCGAGGTTGGCCATGCTCAGTGCGCTTACCCGTTCGGTGACCTTGTAGTAGGTGGTGCCCTCCCGGAAGAAGTCGACTGCGGAGACGAGGTTGCCACCCGTCGCGCCACCGGGGTTGATCCGCTGATTGACATCCCTGTGCCGATTTTCAAAAATCAGACACTCGCGCCGACGGGCCTCCTTGCTCGCGGCACTGCCCATCGAGGACATGTTGGGCCACTTCGGATCCAGGAACTGCTTGAGGAAGAACTCGTTATTGTCCTTCGTGGCGAAGGCCCAGACGCACCTGCCGCCGCCGCTGGTCGTCGGGTCAGACATGATCCGGTACCCGTTGATGACGTCGCCCTTCTTCAGCACCCGGTCTCCTTCCCATTCGGCCGGCCATTGCCGTGCTCGCCGGCTGCCGCTGGACGGCGCGGTGCCGTCACGGCGTCGGTCGGGTAGGTGGACCGGTCGAGGTACTGCAGGTACTGCGATCGGTACAGCTCCCAGGAACGGCGCCGGGCGGCCACGAACACCGATCGGTCGCCGATCGGGGCTATGACTTCTGCATGGTCGCTCTCCAAGTCCCGCAACCGCCGGGTGAAGCTCTGGCGTAGCCGGTGGAACGACGCGAAGCCGAGCGCGACCATCACCAGCGAGGCATCGTCGCTGGTGTAGCTGCATACGCGGGCAGCCAGACTGCGGCTCCACCCGGACGCGTCCCGTGCGCGATCCAGCTCGCTGAGCAGGACGTGTTCGAACAATGCGGGCGCTGCTACATAGCCGAAGAAGCCGTCGGTGGCACAGACCAATACGCACGGCAGAGATACGCGCGCGAGGCCGTGCTCATGGATCGCGAAGTCGCCGTTGGCCGACACCACATTGGTCATCGGCTGGTCGGCGATGAGCAGCTCCAGAACGTCCTGCACGTCGCTGTCGTCCCGGCTGAGCTGCTGCAGGCCCTGGTCCGGAGTCAGCAGATAGCAGCGCGAGTCGCCCGCCCACAACGCCGTAACCGCGACGTTCTTGCGGTCCACCCGATACTCGATCGCCGCCAGCGTGGTCGGGAAGTCCCGCCGCAGCGTCCCGACAACTTTGTTACGCGTACTCGACCGTGCCTTGGTCAGGACCTCGGTGAGGCGTACGGAAAGCGGAGCCGGCTCCGACCTGTCGCTGGAAACCCGTGCGGCGAACCAGGACTGCACCGTCAGGTGTGCGAGCCGGGACGCCACGAAGGCATGCGTGATATGCCGTCCGTCTTTCGCATGCCCGGCGTGGCGCGAGCCGGCTCCCCCGAGCCCGTCATATACGCCGAGTACGCCCTGCCGATTCGGTCCATGATGGACAAAAGTCGGCTCAGCGTCCTCCCCGAGGCCTGGCCTCTTCTGCGACCAGACTGCGACCGCGATCAGTTCCTTCGTGGCGACGTGCCAGACGGCACTCGGTGGGTGGGTCTCCGCCGGGTCCCCATCGGCCGAAATCAGCATTCTTCGCTCCCGATCAAGACTTCACGTATGCGTCGCCGAGAACGGCGTAGAATAAGCGCGCCTCGTTGGTCCTCGAGTCCCGGCCCGAGCAGGTGATCCGGAGGCGGATGACCGACGTCAGATTCAGCTGCACCGGCTTCGGGCGTCCCACGGAGACGGCGTACGCCTGTCCGAGCTGGCGTCCGTCCTGGTCGTAGAAGATGAACTCCGCGATGGCTCCGAAGGAGTCGTCGGCGTCGTCGGCGATGCCCAGAGTGGCTGAGAAGGACGTGCGACCTGCGACATTCCACTCGTTGAACTGCTCAGCGGCGCGATAGCAGCGCATCTGGACGCTTCGCGGGTAGCGCTTCCCGGACAGGTACTGGGCTCCCTCGTACACGTATCCCTCGACGGCGTCCATGCTGTCGAGGTACGCGACCGTCTCGGACGCAGGTTCCGAGACCCCCGGATCCGGCGTCTCCGTGCCGTCGGTGGGTGTCGGGTCGGCCGTTTCTGACGGGCTCGCGGGCGCCGACGGGCTCGGCGACTCCTCCGGGGTGGGTGTAGGCGACGGGCTCGGCAGAGCAGGAGTCTCCAATATCGGCGCCGGAGCGGCTGCTACGACGGGTGCCCGGCTGCTCACGGACTTCCACCCGGCGCCGAAGCCGGCGAGCGTTGCGATGGCGGTCAGCCCTACCGTCAGCACGAGCAGCTGGCCAGGTGCTTGTGGGTCCTGACCGTTGGGCTGCCGGCCGAAGTACTGATTGCGCTTCAAATAGGCGTTACGCCGCGCGATCAGTACCGAGGCCAGGCCGAGTAGCGCAGCGGTGGCGAAGGCGCCGAGAAGCGTGGTCTCGGCCGGCAGTTGTGCAACGACGGCAACGCCGACCACGGCCGCGGCAAGTAGGGCGCCCAAGACCGTTGGGCTCAATTTCCTGCTACCAGGCATGTGCGGAAATCCTTCTCAGAATCGGTACAGGAGTAGACCGGCAGGGAGAACGCGGGTGCGCTGGTCGGGCCGGCGCTTCGATCCGAAAGCGGAGGGCGCCCAGGGCCGGTGCGCTACCAGAACATGATCCGCCAGCGCCCGCCCCGGAAGATGTAGCGGGCGTAGAGGCCGGCGAGCACCGCGATGACGAGTCCCACCATTCCGGCGCCCGGGTTGCTGCCGAACGAGGCGAGCGCGGCCACGGTCGCGACTACCGCGACGAGGGCCCAGAAGCCTCCGAAGAAGACCCGCGAGCCGATCTCCATACCCTTCTCGACCCGGCTCGGCCGAGCGGGCTGCGGCGGCCGGGCGGCCGGAGCGCTCCGGATGGTCGCGCCGGCGGTCTGTGCCGGCCGGCCGCAGGACGCGCACGATGTGCGGTTGATCGCCCGCCCCGCGGCAGTGCATTGTGGATTGACGCAGACGAAGCTGTCGGTACGGTCAGCGGTGCTCACGGAAGTCCTCCAGGGTTGCGTATCAGCGGGTCGACCCGATCCCGAGCGGATGCCCGCACAGGTCGGCGATGCTCGTGGTGGCGCCCATCAGCTCCGCCACGCTGGTGGCGTCGCTGTCGGAGATCTCGTGGAGCCGCTTCGCGTCGGCGGACAGACCTCCGCCCTCGTAGCGGTCGGCAGTGTCGGCCAGCGACTCGGCGGCGCGGAAGATCGGGTTATCGACAATGCCGTTGGCCCGCAGCATCTGTACACCGAGGGCGTCGAAGCTGTCGCACACTTCCTGTTTTGACGCCGGACTGGCCGAGCATCCAGAAGCCAGGAGGACCGTCGCGGCGACGATCATAGGGATCTTCATGGTGTCTCCTCCCGGGAGTTCGAAGGGATGGTGAATGTCTGGTCGGCTTCCGGCAGATCGATCCAGCAAAGGGCGCACGTAGGCGTGCCGTCACGGAGGTCACGACTTCGATCAGGTCTGCCGACGAGATATGGCGCATCGGGCGCGGCGCCGATACGCCGATGGCTATCCGCCTGACCGATCGAGCCAGCACCATTGCGAATGGAACCGCTTGAGCACACGCGGCTTGGGCCACCCGTCACGGTCTGGCGTTGACGCGCGGCCGGGAGCAGACTCGGGCGCACGCCGACCACCAGCCGGGTCGTTGACGTTGGCTGCTCAACGGGCGATCCTTCACCGCATACTGTGTCCATCGCTGGAGTACTGACGGACGGGTCCAGACCGACGGGCTAGACATCCCATGAGTTTGTTTGTCAACCGGAGCGCGCGACGCGGTGACCGATGCCGCAGGCACGCAGCTGGTCGCAGTAGGCAGGGGCGCCGGGCGATCTGGTGAGTGCGTGGAGCCCGAGGGCATCGATGAGTTGGGTTGTTGTGCACGTGGCGGGCGGAGACGACCTTCTTCTTGTCTTCGTTGGGCAGCTGGGTCAACACCGCCGGATTACGGCCCGACAAGCAGTGGCGAGCCACGTAGTCGATCGCGGCTCACCTCACTCCCGCTGCGGCAGCCGGACGTCGACGCTGACGGGCCCGAAACGAGGCCCCTGGTCCGTAGCGAAGCGGATTTGGTCGCCGGGCGCGATGATGGTCCGGCGGTCGATCTCGGACCCGTTGAGGAATGTCCCGTTCGGTGGCGGTCCGACGGGCGATGCGCAGCGCGCGGGTGAAACTGATCCGGTCAGGATCGAGGTCAGCGGCCTCGGCCGCCTGGGTGACCAAGGCGGCAAGGGCGTGGTGGACGATCAGCCATGCCCAGATCTCCTGGTAGGCCAGCTCGGCCAGCTTCGAGCTCGACGGCGTTGCTGGGCGTGTCCGGCAGGTCCACGTCGAACCCGTCGATGGCCAGCACCCGCCACCGGCGCAGCCACGCCCCCCGCGTCTGCGCCGTGCCCACCGGCGTCGCCACCGACTCGAAGATCTCCGCCATGACCGGAGCTCCCAGCCGCTTACGCGCCTGCGTGACCCCCGACGCCGTCGGCACCGACCAGTCGGCGTCCCAGCACCCGGACCGGGTCAACCCCCCGGTGACCTTCGTGGCGACCTCTTCGTAGTCATCCTCACCGAACAAGCACAACGCCATCGTCAGATACGCCACCACATGCGCCGGCAGCTTCCCATCCGAACGCCTGGCTCCCACCCCGTAGCGGGCCACCGCAGCGTCCACCGCATCCCTGGGCACCGTAGATACCAGCACACCCAGCGACACCTGATCCGCTGTCACCGCCACCGTCTGGGCCATGACCGGCAAGCACACCAGCACCGGACCCGCCGGTCGCGCCACCACGCCGACCATCCACAAAAGCCCAGCTCACCAACATGATCAACTTAGGCTACGTGGCATTG
>Ga0075430_100002379_pt1 | contig 15629 bp, 18 predicted proteins | sample RhiMetdeltSRZDD4_FD_75294 | JGI IMG/M metagenome (GOLD analysis project Ga0075430, IMG submission 75294) | Populus rhizosphere microbial communities from Tennessee, USA - Rhizosphere MetaG P. deltoides SRZDD4 | ecosystem: Host-associated > Plants > Roots > Rhizosphere > Soil | place: USA... | reverse complement strand
GGCACGGCGGCGAACACTCCGTCGAGCGTCTCGCGGATCGCCTTCGGCTGCCCGGGCAGGTTGATGATGAGCGAGTTCTTTCGCACCACCGCCACCTGGCGGGACAGGATGGCGGTCGGCACGTACTTGAGGCTGACTGCGCGCATCTGCTCGCCGAAGCCCGGCATCACCTTGTCGGCGACCGCGAGTGTCGCCTCCGGCGTCACGTCGCGCGGCGCCGGGCCGGTGCCGCCGGTGGTGAGGATCAGGCTGCAACCCTTCTCGTCGGCGAGCTCCTTGAGCGTCGCCTCGATCAGCGGCTGCTCGTCGGCGATGAGGCGCGTCTCGTCGCGCCAGGCGGGCGAGGCGATCGCGCTCGCGAGCCACTCCTTGAGCGAGGGGATGCCTTCGTCCTTGTACACGCCCGCGGAGGCGCGGTCGCTGACTGATACAAGGCCAATGACAAGCGTCTGGATCATTTGAGTTCGTACACGTCCAATTCAACCGCGGCCGGCCGCCGCGCGCCGGTCGCGACGCAGACAATCCGGTTCAACCAGGCATAGCGCGCGTCGCCAGTCTCGAAGCGGGGCGTGGTGCGCATGTAGTAGAGCTTTGGGTCGACCTCCTCGCCCGAGGAGAGCTTCTGGAGAACGGCGGCCGGTCCGTGTCGGTAGCCGCGGTTCCTCACGTAGATCAGTGCGCCGTCGGCGGTCTCGAGCGTGTACCGTGCATCCAGATCCGCGACGCCGTCGGCGCGGATCACCTGCCAGTCGGCGCCGCCAGGCAGCACGCGCCCGGTGAGGCGCTCGCCGGAAAACCGGCCGCCGGTAATGCCGATGATCCTGCGTCGGCCCTGCGGCGTGTCGCCGAGCTCCTGGGGCGCGGCGAGCGTGATCTCAACCTTGCAGAGCGGTTGAAGATTCAATGTCTTTCAGGATCCGGAAAAGTTCGCGGTAGGCGCGCGGCGGCTTGCCCTCCTTCTGCTCTTTCCTCGCATTGCGGATCGCAGTGCGCAGCGCCTGCAGATCGGCGGCGGGAAAGGCCGCGGCGAACTCGGTGAGCGCGGCGTCGTCGGCCAGCAGCCGCTCGCGCCAGGCCTCGAGCCGCCGGTGGCGCGCCGCGGCCTGCGCGGAATGGCCCTCGACCTCGGCCAGCCGGCTGCGGATCGGCGCCGGGTCAACGTCGCGCATCAGGCGGCCGATGTATTGCATCTGGCGGCGCTTCGCCTCGTGGCTCTTGATGCGCTTGGCTTCGAGCAGCGCTTCCAGCAGGTCTTCGCCCAGATGCATTTCCTTCAGCTGCGATTCCGGCAGCGCGGCGAGCGCCACGCCGAGCGCCTGGAGCTCGTGCATTTCGCGCTTCTTGCGCGTCTTGCTGACAATTTCCTGATCCACGCGATTATCATAGCGCCCCCATGCCGAAGCGCCACGGGTTCAGCTGCGCGCGCGAAGAGCTCGCAAGCCTCGCGCAGGCGGCGCTGAACCGCGCGCGCCAGGGCGGCGCGAGCGGAGCCGAGTGCGACGTGTCCGAGGGCTACGGCCTGAGCGTTACGGTGCGCAAGGGCCGCGCCGACACCGTCGAGCACAACCGGGACCGCTCGATCGGCGTCACGGTCTATCTCGGCGAGCGCCCCCGCGCGAGGCGGGGGCACGCCAGCACCTCCGATTTCTCGCGCGCGGCGCTCGAGCAGACCGTCGACGCCGCGCTCGCGATCGCGCGCCACACCGCGGAAGACGACTGCGCCGGGCTGCCCGACGCCGAGCTGCTCGCGCGCGCGCAGCCCGACCTCGATCTCTACCATCCGTGGGACATCTCCACCGAGGAGGCGGTCGAGCTCGCGAAGCGCTGCGAGGCGGCGGCGTTCGCCGTGTCGAGGAGGATCCGCAACTCCGAGGGCGCCACGGTCTCGGCGCAGCAGACGCAGTTCGCCTTCGCCAACAGCCTCGGCTTCTCGGGCGGCTTTCCGGGATCGCGGCACTGGCTGTCGTGCGCCGTGATCGCCGAGGAAAAGGGCCTCATGCAGCGCGACGACTGGTACAGCGCCTCGCGCGTGCCGGCGAAGATCGCCGACCCGCGCGCGCTCGGCCGCTACGCGGGACAGCGCACCGCGGCGCGCCTGGGCGCGCGCAAGATCGCGACCTGCCAGGCGCCGGTGCTGTTCGAGGCGCCGGTCGCGCTGGGCCTGATCGGGCATTTCGTCTCCGCCGTGAACGGCGGCAATCTCTACCGCAAGACGTCGTTCCTGGTCGACAGCCTCGGCAAGGAAGTGTTTTCACCGCGCGTGAGCATCGACGAGCGGCCGCTGGAGCCGCAGGGCCTCGCGTCGAGCGCGTTCGACGAGGAGGGCGTGGCGACGCGCGAGCGGCCGATCGTGCGCAACGGCGTGGTCGAGGGTTATTTCCTGGGCAGCTATTCCGCGCGCAAGCTCGGGATGAAATCCACCGGCAGCGCGGGAGGCCACCACAACCTGGCCGTGAAGTCGGACGGTCCGGACTTCGCCGGGATGCTGCGCACCATGCGGCGCGGGCTGCTGGTCACCGAGCTGCTGGGCCAGGGGATAAATCTCGTCACCGGCGACTACTCGCGCGGCGCCGCCGGCTACTGGGTCGAGAACGGCGAGATCGCGTTTCCGGTGGAGGAAATCACCATCGCCGGCCGCCTTCCGGAAATGTTCAAGCAAATCGTGGCGATAGGCAGCGACGTGCTGGTGCGCAGCGGGCGCTCGTCGGGCTCGATCCTGGTCGAGAACATGACGGTCGCAGGCGACTAAGGGATGCATGACCGCGGGTAATGTATGACATCAGTAATACTTGATATCCAGAACCCACAGACCGGAGTAGCGTCTAATCCGGAATGGGCCACGCCTGCACCCACGATCAATACCCCGGGCCGAACGGCAACAACGAGCACCCGGTCGTGGCGGTAATCGCGATCATCGCCATCGTGGCGGCCATGCTGCTGATCGCATGGGCGCGCCTCGAGCTGCACGGCACCGAAGAGATCGAAGCCGCGCTCACCGAGACGCCGATCGCGAGCGATCTGCCGCTCGTGCCGAAGGCGGGGGCCATACCGGACGAAGAGCGCGAGGTCGACGCCGCCGTCACCTCGAGCCGTTTCGCCACCGGCTTCTCGCCCTGATTTTCGCTCAGGCATAATTTCCCGCATGCGAATCGCCATGGCAGTCACTGCGGCCGTGCTTGCCGCAGCGCAGGTGCTTGCCTTCGCGCAGCCCCAGCCGCGCAGGGTCACCCAGCAACCCGATGTCATCTACGTGCCCACGCCGCACGAGGTCGTCGACGACATGCTGCGCCTCGCCGACGTGAAGAAAGGCGACGTCCTGTACGACCTCGGTTCGGGCGACGGCCGCATCGCCATCACCGCCGCCAAGCGCTACGGCATCAAGGCGGTCGGCATCGATATCGACCCCGAGCGCATCCGCGAGGCGACCGAGAACGCGAAGAAGGCCGGCGTCGCGAACCTGGTCGAATTTCGTCAGGAGGATCTCTTCCAGGCCGACTTCCGCGAAGCCACGGTGATCACGCTCTACCTCCTGCCCGATCTCAACGTCAAGCTGCGTCCGCGGCTGTGGGAGGATCTCAAGCCCGGCACGCGCATCGTCTCGCACCAGTTCGACATGGGCACCTGGAAGCCGGAGAAGCGCCTGGACTCGAACGGCCGCGTGGTCTACTTCTGGACCATTCCGGCGAGGAAGCCGGCCAAGTGAAGCGCCTGCAGCTGGAAGTGGCCTCGGACGTGATCTGTCCGTGGTGCTACATCGGCAAGAAGCGGCTGCAGAAGGCGCTAAATCTCATCGACGGTGAAGTCCAGGTCGATGTCGCCTGGCTACCCTTCCAGCTGAATCCCGGCATGCCGAAAGGCGGCATGCCGCGCGCCGAATACCGCAAGGCCAAGTTCGGCTCGCTCGCGCGCTCGCGCGAGCTCGACGCGCGGGTCATGGCGGAGGGCAGGAGCGAGGGCATCGAGTTCGCCTTCGACCGCATCGAACGCACGCCCAACACGACCGAAGCCCACCGCCTGATCGCGCTTGCGCCCGATCAGGACGAAGTCGTGAACCGCCTGTTTCGCGCGTACTTCGAGGAAGCCAGGGACATCGGCGACCCGGCGGTCCTGGCCGAGATCGCCGCGCAATGCGGGGTCGAGGGCTGGCCCGAGAAAGCGGGCGACGTTTCGACGCTCGAGGGCGAGGTGCGCGCGATGGGCATCTCCGCGGTGCCGACGTTCATCTTCGAGAGGAAGTCGGGCGTCTCTGGCGCCTATCCGGCCCAGACGCTAGCCGCGGCCATGCGCGAAGCTTCGGCGACTACGTAAAGTCCAGGCGCGTTTCGAGCAGCATGCCGTAGATCGGCAGCGGCGGGCGCTTGCCGCCGAGCTCGAGCGCCGGCAACTCCTCCGCGCCGAGCGACCGGACCGCGGGCCCCAGCGCCTTCATCACGTCGAGCGAGATCACGATCTCGCCGGCGCGCGCGCGGTGCACCAGGCGCTCGGCGACGCTCACGCTGTCGCCGAAGCCGACGAACTGCTGCGTGCCGGCCGGGCCGGCGAAGCCGAACAGCGTCTCGCCGGTGTGCACGCCGAGCGAGACCGCGGCCGGCAAGCCGTACTCCTTCTGCCAGCGCTCGCCGATCGGGCCGAAATCGCGCTGGATCGACTGCGCCGCCTTGACCGCCTGGGCGTTGAACTCGGCCGCGCCGCCCGCGGCGAACGCCGCCATCAGCCCGTCGTTGTGCACCGCGAGCACCTTGCCGGTGTTCTCCTGGATGGCGCGCGCGGCGAGGGCGAAGAACTCGTTCGCGAGCTCGAGCACCTTGTCGGGCTGCAGTACTTCCGAGAGCCGCGTGAAGTTGCGCAGCTCGGCGAACAGGATCGCCGCCGGGCGGCGCTCAGGCTTTTGCGCCATGCGCGTCTCCCGCGGCGGCGATGCCGTTAAGGTAGTGCTCCCACACGTACAGGTTGCGCTCGCAGGCCGCGACGACGACCTCCTCCAGGCGCAGCTCGCGCGCGAACTTCTCCACCGCGCGCCAGCCGGTGTCGGAATGCTCGATGTCGGCCTCGGTATGCAGCTCGAAGAACTCCAATTCCTCCTCCGTGAGACGAAACAAGCCTTTCCACCGGCGCCGCTCGACGCCGAACCAGCCGTACTTGCGGAACTCGCCCTTGCCGTAGCCGGGAACGTTGACGCGCTCGGCGCAGGTGTTGGCGACGATGCCTTCGAGCCAGTGGCGGTTGGCCATCAGCCCGTCCCACGCCGCCCACGCGAGCTCGGTCGAGGGCAGGGGCTTCGCATCTTGCAGCGCCCGGCGGCCGAGCCCGATCCTTACGCCCAGGTCCTCCAGGATCTGCCAGTGCGGACGGCCGCCGCCATGCTCGTGGTCGGCGATCACCTCTTCGCTGCACGCGCGAATGATGCGCAGGCGCGTCTCCCAGTCGCTGCAGTTCGTCGCCACCTTGAGCTTGAGCACCGAGTTGCGCTGGCGCGTGTTGAGGCGGTGCTGCAGGGCGAACATGCGCGCGCGCCCCCGGGTGATCGGCTCGTGGAACCAGCGGCAGCGCGCGACGAACGCGTTGACCACCTTGTCCATCTTCGCGACCACACTCATGCAAACGTCAGGGTGACGCGCTTGTTGCGCTTGCCTTCCGAGCGGATGCGCGCGACCGCTAGGCGGCCGATCTCCGCAGTGTTCTTCACGTGGGTACCGCCGCAGGCCTGCAGGTCGACGCCCGGGATCTCGAGCAGCCGCACCCGGCCCTCGCCGCGCGGCGGCGCGACCGACATGGTCTTCACCAGCTCCGGCCGCGCGTCGAGCTCGGCATCCGTGATCCACCGCGGCACCGTCGGATGGCCTTTGCCGGTTAATTCATTGAGGCGGGCCTCGATCTCTTCCTTGACCAGCTTCTCCATTTCGATGTCGAAGTCGAGGTGCGCCTTGTCGTCGCCTATGCGCCCGCCGGTCACCGGCGCTTTCACCACTGCGCCGAGCAGATGGAGGGCGGTGTGCAGCCGCATCAGGCGGTGGCGCCGCTGCCAGTCGATCTCGATCGGTACCGTCACGCCCGGTTCGAGCCTGGCCCCGGGCTCCAGCAGATGCAAGACCGAGTCACCGCCCGCACCCTTGCGGGTGTCGAGCACGCGCCAGTTTCCCACCTTGCCGGTGTCGCCGGCCTGGCCGCCGCCGAGCGGATAGAACACGGTGCGATCGAGCTCCACGGCATTCTCGTGGACCGAAACCACGGTCGCCTCACACGCCGTGAGATACGGGTCCTCGCGAAAGAGCAACTCAGCCAAAGAGCACGACCAGCGCGACGAGGAACACCACGAGCGCGCCCGCGGCGAAGAAGATGAGCGTGGTATTGGACACGCCGGGCAGCGCACGCTCCGGCGTCGCGCCGCCGTGCCCGTGGTCGGGCGCCGCGCTCGTCACCACCGTCGTGTCCTCGGCCGAGCTCATTCTCTTGGTGAAGTTCTGAAAGAACTCGTCGGCGACCTTCTTCGCCGCGGCATCGACCAGGCGCGACCCGATCTGCGCGAGCTTGCCGCCCACGTTCGCCTTCACGTCGTACGCAAGCCGCGTCTGCTCGCCTTGCGGAGAGAGCTGCACCTGCGCCGCGCCCTTCGCGAAACCCGCGGCGCCGCCCTGGCCCTCGAACGCGAGCGAATAGGAAGTCGGCGGCTTGATGTCGAAGAGCGAGAGCCGGCCGCGGAACTTGGCGCTCACCGGGCCGACCCGGGCCGTCATCAGCACCTGGTACTCGTTCGGATTGACGAGCGTGATCGATTCGCAGCCCGGCACGCAGGCCTTGAGCACCTCCGGGTCGTTGAGCGCCTCCCACGTCGCCTGCTGCGAGGCGGGGATCAGCTGTGCGCCGGTCATCTCCACTGGGCTTTTTCCTTGAGGGTCGGATTGCTGAGGGGCTGGCTGAGCGTGCGCGCGAGATCGACCAGGCTTTTCAGATTATGCACCGGCAGGAAGAGGTCGACGTGCGGCAGCATCGCGCGCACGCCGGCCGGCCGCGCCTCGAATTTTTCATAGCGCAGCAGCGGGTTCAGCCACACCAGGCGGTGGCAGGACTTGGCGAGCCGCTCCATCTCCTCGCCCAGGCCCTCGCCAGCCTCGCGGTCAAGGCCGTCCGACACCAGCAGCACGCAGGCGTTCTGCGCCAGCACACGCCGGCCCCAGCGCCAGTTGAACTCGCGCAGGCTCGCGCCGATGCGCGTGCCGCCGGACCAGTCCTTGATCGCTTCCGCGACCTTGGCCATGGCCACGTCCACGTCCCGGTGGCGCAGCTGGCGCGTGATGTTGGTCAGACGCGTGCCGAAGACGAACACCGCCACGCGGTCGCGGTCGTTGGTGATCGCGTGCAGGAAATGCAGGAACATGCGCGAGTACGGGTTCATCGAGCCCGAGATGTCGCACAGCACGACGAGCGGCGGGTGCAGCTCGGTGGGCGCCGCGCGCACCAGCGGGATGATGTCGCCGCCTTCGCGCATGCTTTCGCGCAGGGTCTTGCGCAGGTCGATGGTCTTGCCTTTCGCCGAGGGCCGTTTTCTCCGGGTCTTGATCAGCGGCAGCGGCAGCCGCAGCTCGGCGAGCATCTTCTTCGCTTCGACCAGCTCGGCCGCCGACATGGTGTCGAAATCCATGCGCGACAGGATCTCGCGCGAGGAGAACGTGAGCCGCGCTTCGAGCTCCAGCTTTTCCGTGGCGGGATCTTGCTCGCGTGGCTGTTGAAACAACGCATCCGTCAAGCGCTGGCTCTGCTGCTGCTCGGGCTTGGCGGTGCGCCCGTACACCTGCGGCAGCATGAGCTGCATCATGCGCTCGGCGAGCTTCGGGTCGCGCCAGAAGATGCGGAACGCCTGGTCGAAGATCGGGCGCTGCTCCTGGCGCGAGAGCAGCACCGCCGACATGGTCCAGTACCAGTCCTCGCGCCGCAGCGGGAACTGGTGCGCGCCCGCGATCTCGAGCGCGCGCACGCAATCGATCACGCGGTCGGAGCCGATGCGCATGCCCGCGGCACGCAGCAGGCGCGCGAAGTGCATCACGTTCTCGGAAAGCCGGCCCGCGTCGCTGCGCACTGCGGTGTTCAAGCTGCGTCCTGGCCCGGCAGCCGGCACTCGCGCGCCATCTTCTCGACCACCGGCGAAGCGCTGACCGCGTGCTCGCGGAAGTAGCGCTCGTGCTTCTCTTCCAGCTCGGCGAGCCAGTAGACGTAGTTGACCATCAGGCCGGCGGAGCGCGTCATGCCGGATTCCGAGGTATCGCCGAGGAAGTTCAGGCGATCGAGCGAGGCGCCGTTGCCGAGGTGGAAGCGGGCGACGGGGTCGAGGGGCTCGCCGTCCTCCCGGTTGTCCTGCTTGGCGCGCACCAGGTAATAGGCGCAGAGTTGCGTGAGCTCGCGCTGCAGCGTCTCGGGAATCTCGCCCAGGTGCCACGCGGGGTCGGCGATGCGCGCGAGCAGCTCGGGCGCGGCATGCTTCTGCAGCCAGCCGCGAAATCCCGGAATCGGCGAGAGCGTGGCGAAGCGCCGCAGGTGCGGGAACTCGTCCTTCAGGTCCTCGGCCACCTGCTTGATGAGCTGGTTGCCGAACGAGATGCCGCGCAGTCCCTCCTGGCAGTTGGTGATCGAGTAGAACATCGCGCAGTCCGCGTTCCTCGCGTCGCCGACGGGCGCGCGCACGTCCAGCAGCGGCTGCACGCACGCGCTCATGCCGCGCGTGAGCGCCACCTCGATGAAGATGATCGGCTCGTCGGGCAGCTGCGGATGGAAAAAGGCGTAGCAGCGGCGGTCGGCCTGCAGCCGGCGTCGCAGGTCGTGCCATCCCTGCACGGCGTGCACCGCCTCGTAGTCGATGAGCTTCTCGAGCACCATTGCCGAGGTGCGCCAGTCGATGCGCTCGAGGCGCAGGAAGCCCCGGTTGAACCAGGAGCGCAGCCGCCGGCGCAGGTCGTAGTCGAGCGGGCGCCACTGCGGCTTCGACTTGACCTGGGCGAGGAGCGCCTTGCGCATATCGACGAGCGCGGCCGTGCCGCCGGGCGCCATGTTGAGGCGGTCGAAGAGCTCGCGGCGCGGCGACTCGGAGGCCTGCTGCAGCTGGATGAGATTGTCGGTCGACGGCTCGGCCTGATACGCGGCAGCGGCGCCCTTCAGCCGGCCCTCGGCCGGCGAGTACTGGGTCGCCAGCACGTCGAAGAACTGCGCGAGCGCGGCGTCGTTGAGCGAGCGCAATCGCGTCACCGCTTCACGGGCGAGCGCCGTGCTCGCGTACTCGCCGCTTTCGGCGAGCAGCGCCTCGCAGATCTGCGCAAGCTCGCGCACCGCGCCCTCGGCGCCGCCGCCGGTCATGCGCCGGAGGAACCCGAGGACGCTCACGCAGCCGCGGCGGCTTTCGCCTCGCTCACCATCCGCGCGGCCTCTTCGCCCGCGATGCGCTCGAGGTCGTCGCGATACTTGAGAAGCACGCCGAGGGTGTTGTTGACCGTCTCGGGGTCGAGCACCATGCGGTCGAGCGCCGCGAGGCAGTTGGCCCAGTCGATGGTCTCGGCGACGCCGGGCAACTTGAACAGATCCACCTTGCGCAGCTGCTGCACGAAGGCGACGACCTCGCGCGACAGCGCCTCGGCCGCCTTCGGCGCCTTGCGCCGCAGGATCTCGAGCTCTCGCTTCGCGTCGGGATAGTCGACCCAATAGTAGAAGCAGCGCCGCTTCACCGCGTCGTGGATCTCGCGCGTGCGGTTCGAGGTGATCACCACGACCGGCGGCTCGGCGGCACGCACCGTACCGATCTCCGGGATCGTCACCTGCCAGTCGGACAGCACTTCGAGCAGGTAGGCCTCGAACGGCTCGTCGGTGCGGTCGAGCTCGTCGATCAGCAGCACCGGCGGCGCGGCGAGCGGCTGCAACGCGCGCAACAGCGGCCGGCGGATAAGGAAGCGCTCCGAGAAGATGTCCTGCTCCAGGCCCTCGCGCGACTTGACGCCCTCCGCTTCGGCCATCCGGATCTCGATCATCTGCCGCGGATAGTTCCACTCGTACGCCGCCTGCGCGATGTCGAGGCCCTCGTAGCACTGCAGCCGGATCAGGTCCCGGCCGAGCGCCTGCGCCACCACCTTGCCGATCTCGGTCTTGCCCACGCCCGCCTCGCCCTCGAGGAAGAGCGGCCGCTTCATCGCGAGCGACAGGTAGAGAGACGTCGCCAGGCTCCGATCGGCCACGTACTCGCCGGAGGCGAGCAGCGCCTGCGTTTCGTCGATCGACTTCGGGAGTGCGTTTGCCATAAAGCGTTGCATTTTCCGGCATTTGCGGCAGCGCCGCCAGTCCGTTTCGTCCAGTGAATTTCCTACAACACGAGATCTAGCGCGGAGGGCAGACTAAGGGCGTGGACCGAAGAGGTTTCTTCTCGGCCGCGGGGGGCGTCATTGCGCTGCTCGCCGGCCCCAGCGTTTCGCGGGCGCAGTCGAAGGTTGCGCGTGTCGGTTTTCTCATTCCGCTCGCGGCGGACGATGTCGAGAACAAGCAACGCATGGCGTCGCTCTGGCGAGGGCTGAAGGAGCTCGGGTGGTCCGAGGGCCGGAACATCCGGATCGAATACCGCTATGCAGCCGGGGATGCTGCGAAAATGCGGGAGCACGCAGCTGAGCTCGTCGGCATGGCACCCGACCTGATCATGGTCCACAGCAACCAGGCGCTTGCGGTGATGCGGCAGGTCGATCGCCGCATTCCCACGATTTTTCTCGCCGTTTCCGATCCGGTCGCCGAGGGATTCATCGCGAACCTGTCCCGCCCCGGCGGCAATGCGACCGGCTTCACCAACTATGAGCCGGCGATGGGCGGCAAATGGCTGCAACTCCTGAAAGAGCTGGCACCGGCAGTGACCCGCACGCTCGTTCTCTACAACGCCAAGATTGCGGCAAACGTGCAGCTCTCGCGCGCCCTGGAATCGGCCGCGGACGCGCTTGGCGTGCGCGTCACCCTTTCGCCGACGACTGACGGCGCCGAGATGGAGCGCGTCATCGCCGCATTCGCGCGCGATCGAAACGGCGGCCTCGTCGCGATGCCCAACCCGAGCAACCGGGTTCACGAAAAACTCATCATCGACACCTGCGCGCGCCAGCGACTTCCCGCCGTGTACCCGTTCACGTTCGCGGCGAAGGCGGGCGGGCTGGCGGGCTACGGCCTCGATCAGCTCGAGATGTACCGCCTCGCCGCCTCGTATGTCGACCGGATCCTGAAAGGTGCGTCGCCGGCCGAAATGCCCGTGCAGCTGCCGAACCGCTTCGAGCTGGTGATCAACCTTCAGACCGCCAAGACCCTGGGCCTGGCCGTTTCACCGGCGCTGCTGGCGCGGGCAAACGAGGTCGTCCAATGAGACGGCGCGCGCACGACAAGGCCTGAAAGAGCCGCGTTTTCCGGGATTTGGCGCGGGGCCGTCACTGGCTTCCGCCATGTGAATGTCTACAACACGGCCGCCTGCCGGAGGCGCAGACTAACGGCAGGAGGGCCGTCCCATCCGGGCGCGCAGAAAACTGATATTCGCAGGTGCGGTAGCGTTGGCATTGCCGCGCACGTTGCTCGCGCAAACGCTGGCGAAGACGGCGCGCATCGGGTTCCTGGTACCGACCACGCGGAAAGGCTACGCGCCGCGCATCGAGGGCTTCAAAGCCGGCCTGCGCGAGCTTGGATATGTCGAGGGCAAAAACCTGACGATCGAGTACCGCTCGGTAGAAGACGACCGCTACGAGCGGCTGCCGGAGCTCGCGGCCCAGCTGGTGGCGCAGAAGCCGGATGCGCTCGTCACCGGCGGAACGCCGGCGCCGCTCGCGCTGAAGCGCGCCACCGCCACCATTCCGATCGTCATGGGTTCGATCTCGGATCCGGTGGCAACCGGCGTCGTGCCCAGCCTCGCGCGGCCCGGCGGCAACATCACCGGCTGCAGCTTTTTCGTGGCGGAGCTCGGCGTAAAGCGCCTGGAAATGCTAAAGCAGGCGCTCCCGCGCCTGACGCGCGTCGCGGTGCTGATGAACGCTGAGAATGTCTCGATGGTGCCGGTCGAGCGCGAGATGCAGCCGGCCGCGAAGCAGCTCGGCATCGTAATGCAGCGCCACAACGTGCGCTCGCCCGCGGACTTCGAATCCAGCTTCGCCGCGATGAAGGAACAGGGCGCCGAGGCGCTGGTCATCGTCGAGGACGCGATGCTCAACGTCAACTCCAGGCAGCTCGGCGCGGCCGCGACGGCGAGGCAGTTGGTATCGATCGGAGCGCCGGAGGTCGCGCGCGGCGGCGGCACCTTCGCATACGGAGTGGATCAGGTGGCGATGTTTCATCGTGCCGCCTACTTCATCGACAAGATCCTGAACGGCACCAAGCCTGCCGACCTGCCGGTCGAGCGCGTCACCAAGTTCGAGCTGACGGTGAACAGGAAGACGCTCAAGGCGCTCGGCATCGCATTGCCGCAGACTGTCCTGATTCGCGCCGACCGGGTGATCGAATGAAGCGGCGGGACGCTCTCGTAGTGCTCGGCCTTGCGCCGCTGCTGGCGCGCGCGCAGCAGGGCAGGGTCTACACCGTTGGCGTGCTGGAGACGGTGGCGCAAGCGCGCAATAAGGAAAACTTCGAGCGCTTTCTCAAGGGCATGGAGGAGCGCGGCTATGTCGAAGGCAAGAACCTCACGCTCGTCTACCGCTCGGCCGAAGGGCGCACCGAACGATTCGGCGAGCTGGCCGCGGAACTCGTGCGCTCGAAGGTGGACCTGATCCTGACGCGCGGCACGCCGGCGACGCTCGCCGCGCGGGGCGCGACCGGCAGTATTCCGATCGTCATGACGGCGGTGGCGGATCCAGTGGAAAGCAAGCTCGCCGCGAGTCTGAAGCGCCCCGGCGGCAACGTGACGGGCCTGACGACCGCTTCGGCCGAGCTGATCCCGCGGCGCCTCGAGTTCCTGAAAGCGCTCGCGCCGAAGATGACGCGCGTCGCGGCGTACGCCAACCTTGCGAATGTCGCCGCGGCCGCTAACTGGAAGGAAATCCAGATCGCGGCGAGCGCCCTGGGTATTGAGCCCCTGCTGCTCGACGTGCGCGCGCCGGAGCAGATCGCGCCGGCATTCGACGATGCGGTACGCAAGGGTGCGCAAGGGCTCGTCGTCGGCGTCGAGACGCTCACCTCGTCCAACCGCCAGGCGATCGTCGAGCTCGCGGCGAAGCATCGCCTGCCGGCGATGTACTCCGCGCGCGAGTTCGTCGAGGCGGGCGGGCTTGCCTCGTATGGGGTGGCCTATCCCGATCTGTACTACCGCGCGGCCGGGTTCGCCGATCGCATCTTCAAGGGCGCGGCGCCGGGCGAGCTGTCGATCGAGCGCCCGTCCAAGTTCGCCTTCGCCATCAACCGCAAGACCGCCCGCGCGCTCGACCTCGTCATACCGCCCGATCTCCTGCTGCGCGCCGATTGGTCGCTCGGGTAGGGGTTTTCCTCACTGCGGCGGCATGGGTCTTGCTCGCCGCCATGCGCTGGCCAACGAAAGGAAAACCCCAATGGAAATGCAGATGGTGAAGGAGTTGATGCTTCAGGCTTTGGAGCACGAGATGGGCGGGACCAAGGTTTACCAGACGGCGCTGAAATGCGTCGTCAACGACGACCTGAAGGAAGAATGGGAAGAATATCTCGAGCAGACCGAGAAACATGTGCAGGTTTTACACGACGCCTGCCTCCAGCTCGAGTTCGACCCGGAAGAGCAGACCCCGGGGCGCAAGATCACGCGCGACATCGGCGCGTCGCTGATCGCGGCGATGGAAGCCGCGCTCGGCACCGGCGACAAGGAAATGGCCGAGTGCGTGGCCTGCGAGATGGTGGTGCACGCCGAGTTGACCGACCACTTCAACTGGCAGCTGATCGGCGAGGTCGCGGCGAAGCTGACCGGCGCGCAGGGCAAGGCGTTGAAAGACGCCTATAAGGAAGTCGAGGACGAGGAAGACGAGCACTTCTACCACTCGAAGGGCTGGCTGCGCGAGCTCTCGCTGCAGGGCCTCGGTCTGAAGGCGCAGCTCCCGCCGCCCGAGGAAGAGAAGGACGTGAAGTCGGCCATGGGGCAGGCCCGCACGGAAGCTTCGCGCAGGCACCGCCCGTAAGGGAAAAAGCTACTTCAGCGCAGCTTCGACTGCACGCTTCGCCATAACCGTGACCAGGTGCGCGCGGTACTCGGGCGAGGCGTGCAGGTCGTTGTTCAGGCCGTCGGGCTTCACCTTGATGTTCGCGATCGCGTCGGGCGCGAACTTCGCGCTCAGCGCCTTCTCCATCTCGGCCTGGCGGAACGCGCTCGGGCCCGCCCCGGTGACGCCGACGCGCACTTTGCCGCCGCCGAAGTCGGCGACGAACACGCCGACGATCGCGAAGCGCGACGCGGGGTTCTTGAACTTCATGTAAGCCGCGCGCTTCGGCGCGGGGAACGCCACCGAAGTGATGAGCTCGCCTGGCTCGAGCGCGGTCTCGTACAGGCCCTTGAAGAACTTGTCCGCTTCGATCTTGCGCTTGTTCGTCGTGATGGTCGCGCCCAGGCCGAGCACCGCCGCCGGATAGTCCGCGGCCGGGTCGTTGTTCGCGAGCGAGCCGCCGATCGTGCCCATGTGGCGCACCTGGCGGTCGCCGATGATGCCGGCGAGCGCGGCGAGCGCCGGGATCGTCTTCTGCACGTCCTTGGAACCCGCCACATCGGCATGGCGCGTCATGGCGCCGATTTCCACGCCGCCGCCCGAGGCCTTGATCCCAACCAGTTCCTTGATGGTTCCCAAGTCGACCAGATCGCTCGGCGAAGACAGGCGCAGCTTCATCGCCTGCACCAGGCTCTGCCCGCCCGCGAGGTATCGCGCCTCTTCCTTCTTGCCGAGGCTCAACGCTTCCTTAGTGCTGCCCGGGCGGTGATATTCAAACGCGTGCATGGCTTTTCTCCTGGAGATGCTTCCAAACGGTCTGCGCGGTGGCCGGCATCGGCACGTCCTTCACGCCGAGCGCGTCGGTAATCGCGTTCATCACCGCGGCCGGCGCGCCGATCGCGCCCGCCTCGCCGCAGCCTTTCACGCCGAGCGGGTTGTGCGTGCACGGCGTCTCGCGCGTGTCGATCTTGAAGAGCGGCACGTCCGACGAGCGCGGGATGCAGTAGTCCATGAACGAGCCGGTGACCAGCTGCCCCGACGACTCGTAGCGGCAGCCTTCGGTCAGCGCCTGGCCGATGCCTTGCGCGAGCCCGCCGTGCACCTGGCCCTCGACGATCATCGGGTTGATGATCTTGCCGAAGTCGTCGACCGCGGTGAACGACACGATCTGCGTGTTGCCGGTGTCCTTGTCCACCTCGACCTCGCACACGTAGCTGCCCGCGGGAAAGGTGAAATTGGTCGGGTCATAGAACGCGTTCTCGTTCAGGCCGGGCTCGAGCTTGTCGAGCGGATAGTTGTGCGGCACGTAGGCCGCGAACGCCACCTCGCCGAACGTCTTCTTTCGGTCGGTGCCCGCGACCTTGAACTCGCCGCGGTCGTACTCGACGTCGGACTCGGAAGCTTCGAGCAGGTGCGCGGCGATCTTCTTGCCCTTGGCGACGATCTTGTCGAGCGCCTTCACGATCGCGGTGCCGCCGACCGCGATCGAGC
>Ga0075430_100002367_pt1 | contig 15665 bp, 12 predicted proteins | sample RhiMetdeltSRZDD4_FD_75294 | JGI IMG/M metagenome (GOLD analysis project Ga0075430, IMG submission 75294) | Populus rhizosphere microbial communities from Tennessee, USA - Rhizosphere MetaG P. deltoides SRZDD4 | ecosystem: Host-associated > Plants > Roots > Rhizosphere > Soil | place: USA... | reverse complement strand
GGCTCCACCCCGCCGCCGGCGATCGCGATGAGGCGACCCACCACCTCACGCACCGGCACGGGCTCGCCCCCGCCCGCGTTCCACGCTCGCCCGCGCAGCTCGGGTCGGTCGAGCGACGCCCCCGCCGCGAGGTAGACCGCGGCGGCGTCGTCGACGTAGAGGAAGTCGCGCTCCGGGCTGCCGTCCGAGCGGATCACAGGTCGCTCGCCGAGGGCGAGCGCGCGCGCCGTGGTCGGCACGAGTCGCGACCAGTTCACGTCCCCCGGCCCGTACACGTTGGCCAGGCGGGTGACCGCGACCGGCAGCCCGTACGTGCTCGCGTAGGAGCGGGCGATCATGTCGGTGCAGGCCTTCGAGACCGCGTACGGGAAGCCCGGCCGCAGCGCAAGGTCCTCGCGGAAGGGCAGCTCCTCCTGGTCGCCGTACGCCCGTTCCGAGGAGGCGACCACGATGCGCTCGACGCCGCCCCGCACCCGGCAGGCCTCGAGCAGGCTGTAGGTGCCCCGGATGTTGGCCTCCCAGGTGGGAAGAGGCGAGCGGTTCGCCGCCTCCACGATCGAGTGGGAGGCCAGGTGGTAGACGCTCGTGACCCCATGCTCGTCGAGCGCGCTGGCGAGCGCGCCGGGGTCGCACAGGTCGGCGGCCGCGAGCGCGCAGCGCTCCCCGACGCCGTCGGCCGCGAAGCGCGAGCGCGGGTCCGCATCGCGGCGCAGGGCGACCACGCGCTCGCCGCGCTCGAGCAGCAGCTCCGCCAGTCGCGCCCCGATGAAGCCCTGGGCGCCTGTGACGAGCGCCGTCAGCCGCCGGCGACCGCGGGCAGGATGGTCACCTCGTCACCGTCCTCCACCGTGGTGTCCAGGCCGTCGAGGAAGCGAATGTCCTCGCCGCCCACATAGACGTTCACGAAGCGGCGCAGATCGCCGTCCTCGGCGATGCGCTCGCGCAGCCCGTCGTAGCGGTCGTACAGGCCGTCGAGCACGTCGCCGACGGTGGTCGCGCCGTCCACCGCCGTCTCGGTGTCGCCGCCCGTGACGTTGCGCAGCTGCGTGGGGATCTTGACCGTGACCGCCATACGGACGCGCCAGATTACACAGCAGCGACCGGCTGGCAGGCGACCACTCGCTCGAAATCCTCCACCGAGGCGTCGATTTCGTGCCGCTCGAAGGTGCCGCGCACGGCGTCGAGGGTCTTCAACCCGTCGCCGGTGATCACCAGCACCACGCGCTCGTCGTCGGCGATCGCACCCTGCTCGGCGAGCTTTGCGAGCACGGCGGTGGTCACGCCCCCGGCCGTCTCGGTGAAGATCCCGGTGGTCCTGGCGAGCAGCCGGATCCCGGCGCGGACCTCGTCGTCGCTCACGGCCTCGATCGAGCCGCCCGTGCGACGCGCCACGTCGAGCGCGTAGGGCCCGTCCGCCGGGTTGCCGATGGCGAGCGACTTGGCGATCGTGTCCGGCCGCACGGGGCGGCACACGTCGCGACCGGCCTCGTACGCCTGCGCGACAGGCGAGCAGCCCTCGGCCTGCGACCCGTTCATCACAGGGAGCCCGCCCGACACGAGCCCGACCTCGGTCCACTCCTCGATGCCGCGCGCGATCTTCGTGAACAGGGAGCCCGACGCCACCGGCGCCACGATCCGGTCGGGCACCTCGAAGCCGAGCTGCTCGCAGATCTCGTACGCGAGCGTCTTCGAGCCCTCCGCGTAGTAGGGCCGCACGTTCACGTTCACGAACGCCCAGTCGCGGTCGCCGGAGAGCTCGGTGCAGAGCCGGTTCACGTCGTCGTAGGTGCCGCGCACGGCCACGAGGTTGGTGCCGTACACGCCGGTGGCGAGCACCTTCTGCTCCTCGAGGTCGGCCGGGATGAACACGTACGAGTCGAGCCCCGCGGCGGCCGAGTGGGCCGCCACCGCGTTCGCGAGGTTGCCGGTCGAGGGGCAGGCAACCACGTGGAAGCCGAGCTCCTGGGCCTTCGCCACGGCCACCGCCACCACCCGGTCCTTGAACGAGTGGGTGGGGTTGGCGGTGTCGTTCTTCACGTACACCTCGCGCAGACCGAGCGTCTCGGCCAGCCGCGGTGCCCGCTGGAGCGGGGTGAGCCCGACCGGGAGGCCCGCCACCGGGTCGCCGGCGAACGGGAGGAAGTCCGCGTAGCGCCAGATCGTCCGCGGGCCGGCCTGGATCCTGCGCCGGACCTCGGCGGCGTCGAGCCCGCTCAGGTCATAGCCGACCTCGAGCGGCCCGAAGCAGCGCTCGCACACGTAGCGGGCCTCGAGGGGATAGGTCTCACGACATTCCTTGCACTGGAGCGCCTGGACGGGCATATGGGTCCTTTCCGATGAAAGCCTCCGCCGCTGCTGTGACGACGGAGGCCTCTCGAGCGCTCCTGTCACATCTTCCGAACCCGCGGCCGGGTCCGATGGACTTGGCACCTTTCCCCCACCGGCGGCACGAATGCCTTCGGTGGCGGCGGTTGCCGGGGCTTCATCGGGCCATGTCCCTCCACCCCTCTCGATGCAACGGCTATGTCTAAGGCCGCGCAGGATACCAGTCGCCGGAAGTAGAATGAACTCCGTGAACGTGCTGGACGACCCGCTCAGATCCGATGCCGAGCCTCCCGAAGCCACGCCTCAGGCGCTCCGCTCGCGCGCGGGCCGACGGCGCGCGGGTCGACCCCTCAGCTGAGCCCAACGTCGAGGTCGTCAGCCGCGAGGCCGACGGCGCCGCCGGCGGAGGGCTGCGCTGGATGAACATCGAGCGTCCCGGCCCCGTCGACCGCTCCTGGCTCGAGGAGCACTTCGACTTCCATCCGCTCGACTACGAGGACGTGCTCTCGCGCAACCAGCGGCCGAAGATCGACGAGTACGACGAGTACCTGTTCATCGTCCTGTACTTCCCGGTGTTCGACAAGAGCGTCGGCCGGCTGAACGCCGCCGAGCTCGACATCTTCATCGGGCCCGACTTCCTGATCACGCTGCCGAACACGCCCGTCGCCCCGGTCGAGTACCTGTTCGAGCGCTGCCGCGCGAGCGAGGAGGTGCGCGAGGCGCTGCTCTCGAAGGGCTCGGGCTACCTGCTCTACAAGATCGTCGACGACTCGTTCGACTACTGCTTCCCGATGCTCCGCAAGATCGGCAACCGGCTCGAGCGCCTCGAGGAGGACATCTTCGAGGGCCGCTCCGAGGAGGTCGTTCGCGACATATCCGGCTCGAAGCAGGAGATCATCAACTTCCGCAAGATCATCCGGCCGCAGCGCGCCGTGCTGCGCGACCTCGAGCGCACCAAGCAGCGCTACCTGGCCGAGGACCTCGAGGTGTACTTCGACGACATCGTGGACGCCTCCGAGCGGATCTGGGACATGCTCGAGAACTTCAAGGAGGTCGTGGAGGCGCTCGAGGTCACCAACGAATCGGTGCTCTCGCACCGCGTGAACGAGGTGCTTCGCGTGCTCACCGCGTTCAGCGTCGTGATCCTGCCGCTCACCCTGATCGCGAGCATCTGGGGGATGAACGTGGGCATACCCGGCGAGGGCGACAGCGGCGCCTTCTGGGCGATCCTCGGTGGGATGCTCGGCCTGCTGGTGTCGATGGTCGCCTACTTCCGGCGGCGCGGATGGCTGTAGAGGACCTCGAGCGCGCCGCGAGCGACGAGGACGCCTTCCGCCGCGTCGTCGAGCCCTATCGCGGCGAGCTCCACGCGCACTGCTACCGCATGCTCGGGTCGGTGCACGACGCCGACGACGCCCTCCAGGACGCCCTGCTTCGCGCCTGGCGCGCGATCGGCCGCTTCGAGGGCCGCAGCTCCCTGCGCGCCTGGCTCTACAAGATCGCGACCAACACCTGCCTCGACCTGATCGCCAAGCGGCCCAAGCGCGTGCTGCCGATCGACCAGGCCCCCGCCGCCGAGCCGGGAGCGCCTCTCGAGGCGCCGCTCATCGAGTCGGTCTGGGTCGAGCCCTACCCGGACGAGCAGATCGGCCTCGACGACGGCTACGCCGCACCCGACGCGCGCTACGAGCTGCGCGAGAGCGTGGAGCTGGCGTTCGTGGCCGCCCACCAGCACCTGCCGGCCACCCAGCGCGCCGCGCTGATCCTGCGTGAGGTCCTGGGCTTCTCGGCCAAGGAGACCGCCGAGACGCTCGACACCAGCACGGCGTCCGTGAACAGCGCGCTGCAGCGCGCCCGCGCCACGGTCGACGAGCGGCTGCCGGAGCAGACCCAGCAGGCCACGCTGCGCACGCTCGGCGACGGCAAGCTGCGCCAGATCGTGGAGGGCTACATGGAGGCGATGCAGCGCGGCGACGTGAGCCGCGTGGTGAACATGCTCGCCGAGGAGGCCGCCTGGTCGATGCCGCCGCTCGGCAACTGGTTCCTCGGCACCGACGCGATCACCGGCTTCCTCCACCACGGCCCGCTGTCGGGCGACTGGCGCTGGCGCCACGTGCCGGCGCACGCCAGCGGGCAGGCGGCCGTGGGCTCGTACGCCTGGCACGAGGGCGAGCAGGCCTATCTCGCGTTCGCACTCGACGTGTTCACGCTCGAGGGCGAGCGGCTGAAGGAGGTCACGAGCTTCATCAACCGCGCCACGGGCAGCAGCGACCCGGACTACTACGCGCGCTTCCCGGAGCAGCCGCTCGACCCGGCGAGCGACGCCTTCCAGCGCTGCGGGTTGCCGCTGCGGCTGTAGGGTGCCGCGCGATGGACGAGTCGATCTTCAAGGCCTACGACGTCCGGGGCATCCATCCGGACCAGATGGACGAGCGGCTCGCCTACCGGATCGGGCGCGCCTTCCCGCGCGTGCTCGCCCACCTCGAGGGCGGCTCGGTCGGCGATCTCGAGATCGCGCTCGGTCACGACATGCGCCTGTCCGCCCCCGGCATGGCCGAGCAGTACGCCAGGGGCATCTCCGACGAGGGCGCGAAGGTGCTCGACGTCGGGATGGTGGGCACCGAGATGCTCTACTGGACCGTCGGCTCGCGCGGCCTCGACGGCGGGCTCATGTGCACGGCGTCGCACAATCCCAAGGGCTACACGGGCGCGAAGCTCGTGCGGCGCGGCGCGCTCGCCCTCTCGGGTGACTCCGGCATCGGCGAGCTCAAGGAGATCGTGACGGCCGGCGAGCCCGGCCCCCCGGCCGATCCGGCGGGCGGGATCGCCACGGACGACGTTGCCGAGGCATTTCACGAGGCGGCCCTCGGCTACATCGACGCGTCGGCGATCGCGCCGCTCACGGTGGTGCTCGACGGCGGCAACGGGATGGCGGGGCCGATGGTGGGGCCGCTGCTCGACTCCTTCCCGATCGAGCAGGAGCGCACCTACTGGAAGCCCGACGGCAACTTCCCGGACCACGAGCCAAACCCGCTGCTCGAGGAGAACCGCCGCTTCATCATCGAGCGGGTTATGCAGACGGGCGCCGACCTCGGCATCGCCTGGGACGGCGACGCTGACCGCTGCTTCTTCATCGACGACACCGGAGAGTTCGTGGCCGGAGACTTCCTCACGGCGCTGCTCGCCGAGTCGGTGCTGCGCAAGGAGCCGGGCGCCACGATCCTCTACGACGTGCGCGCCTCCAGGGCCGTGCGCGACCTGGTCGAGCGTTTGGGCGGCACGGCCCAGGTCAACCGCGTGGGGCACGCCTTCTTCAAGACCCGCATGCGCGAGACCGGCGCGGCCTTCGGCGGCGAGGTCTCGGGCCACTACTACTTCCGCGACTTCTACTGCGCGGACTCGGGCACGATCCCCGCGCTCCTGATCCTCGAGCTGCTGTCGGTCGAGCGCAAGCGCCTCAGCGAGCTGCTCGAGCCGTTGCGCTCGTCCTACTTCATCTCAGGGGAGATCAACTCCGAGGTCTCGGACCAGGACGGGAAGATGGCGGAGATCGCGTCGAGCTACGCGGACGGCGAGGTGGGCGAGCTCGACGGCATCTCGGTCGATTACGAGGACTGGCACTTCAACGTGCGCCCCTCCAACACCGAGCCGCTGCTGCGGCTCAACCTCGAGTCGGTCGTCAGCGAGGAGCACATGTGCGAGAAGCGCGACGAGGTGCTCGCCCTGATCCGCGCCTGAGACCGTTCCTGACCAGCGTCAGGGCGATCCCCACGGCCAGGCCGGCGAAGGCGCCAAGGCCGGCCCAGCCGAGCGGTCCGAGCTCGCGCTGGGCGGCGCGTGCCCCCCTCCCCCGCACCGGCAGCCCGCGGTCGTCGGGGATCGCCGCACGGAACGCCTTCGCGTAGCCCGTTGCCAGCGCGATCGCGTCCACCTCGCGCGGCGCCTCGACGGTGAACACGAGGTCGAGGCGCGAGGTCGTCTGGGCGCTCGAGTGGCCGCGCAGCCAGGCGGCGTCCACGCCCTCCACCCTGCTGAGCGCCACGGCCCTCCCCAGCACCGGCTCGGTGCGCGCGAGCGCGACCCCGCGGTCTCCCGCGAGGTTCGAGGGCACCTGGATCACGTAGGCCCGGGCCCGGTAGTCGCGTTCCCCCGCCGCTGACACGAGGCCCGCCAGCGCGGCGAACAGGAACGTGCAGGCGACGATCAGCCGCACTCGGCGAGGGTACAGTCAGCGGCCCGTGTCAAGCGACGATCCGTACGCCCCGGCAGCCGCCGCCGGCATCCACCGCCTCGCGATCCCCACCCCGTTCGCGGTCGGGCGCGTGAACGTCTACCTGATCGAGGACGAGCCGCTCACGCTGGTCGACGCGGGTCCCAACTCGGGCACCTCGCTCGACGTTCTCCAGCGCGGCATCGTGCGGCTCGGGCATTCGATCGAGGACATCGAGCTGGTGATCCTGACCCACCAGCACATCGACCATCTCGGCCTCGTGTCGCTCGTTGCGGCGCATTCCGGCGCCGAGGTCGCGGCGATCGACGCCGCGGTTCCCTACGTCGAGAACTTCTCGACGGAGGCGCAGGCCGACGACGAGTTCGCCCGCGAGATGATGCTCCGGCACGGCATCCCCGAGGACGTGGCCACCGCCCTCCAGTCCGTGTCGCGGGCGTTCCGCGCCTGGGGCGCACGCGTGGAGGTCACGCGCGTGCTGCGCGACGGGGAAGCGATGAGCTTCCGCGACCGCACGCTCCACGTGCACCACCGGCCCGGTCACAGCCCCACGGACACGGTCTTCCACGACCGCGAGCGGCGCATCCTGATCGCAGCGGACCACCTGCTCGCCCACATCTCCTCGAACCCGCTGATCACCCGGCCGCGCGACGAAGGCGGCGCGCGCCCGCAGGCGCTCGTGAGTTACCTCGACTCGCTACGCGCGACGCGCGAGATGGACGTGGAGCTGGTCCTGCCGGGCCACGGCGAGCCGTTCACCCACCACCGCGCGCTGATCGACGAGCGCTTCGCGCTCCACGAGCGCCGCGCGGGCAAGATCCACAGGCTGATCGCCGAGCGGCCGCGCTCGGCGTACGAGATCGCTCAGGCGCTCTGGGGCAACATCGCGGTCACGCAGGCTTACCTGACGCTCAGCGAGGTGCTCGGCCACGTGGACGTGCTGGTGAACTCGGGCCGGGCGCGGGAGGTCGAGCGTAACGGGGTGAGCGTGTTCGAGGCGGCGTAGCCGCGCCGCGGGGCTCGCAGACTGGACAGTCCGCCCACCTGAGCGACGAGCTGGCGCTGTAGAGCCGGGCGCCGCAGTCAGTGCAAGTCCAATAGGGCACGCCTTGGAGTCTTACCCGCCTTGTGCGTACGTGCAAACAGTGATACCGAACACGGCGGTTAGGGTTCATCTCCCAGTGACGACCGAGACCGTCCTCGAGCGCGCCGAGGGGCTCGCCGAGCACCTCCTGCCGGAGCGCACGCCTAAGCGGCGGATGCTCGTGATCGTCAATCCCTACGCCACCACAGTCTCCGACCGCCTGCGCAACCTGGTGGTCTACGCGCTCGGCTCGCGCTACGCGGTAGAGGCGATCGACACGCAGGAGCAGGGCCACGCCACGCAGATCTGCCGCGAGGCCGCCAGCGAGGGCTACGACGTGGTGGTCGCATTCGGAGGCGACGGGACCGTGAACGAGGCCGCCAACGGCCTCGTCGGCTCGCCCACCCCGCTCACGGCCCTTCCGGGCGGCTCGACCAACGTCTGGGCGCGCACCCTCGGGATCCCGAATGACGTGGTGGACGCCACGGAGCACCTGCTGCGCATCGCCGACGAGTGGGAGCCGCGCCGCGTGGACCTCGGCCGGGTGAACGATCGCCACTTCGTGTTCGCGTCGGGAATCGGGCTCGACGCCTCGGTGGTCGAGCGGGTGGACAGCCATCCGCGCCGCAAGGCCCGCTTCGGCGCCTGGTACTACAGCTGGGCCGGCGTCACGATCTTCAACCGCCGCTACCTGGTCAACCCGCCTCGGGTGCGCGTGCGGACCGGCGACCGCTCGCTCGAGGGCGTGACGGTGGTCGTCCAGAACTCGGACCCGTTCACCTACTTCCGGCGCCGCCCGATCCGCGTGGTCGAGCCGGCGGGGCTCGACACGGGCTCGCTCTCCGTGGCGGTGCTGAAGCGCGCGACGGCCCTCGAGCTTCCAACCCTGATCCCCCGCCTGCTCTCCGGCAAGGCGACGTCCGTGATGCGCCACCGCCAGGTGGAGCCGCTCCCCGAGCTCGCCGGCATCCACATCGAGGCGCTCGACGACAGGCCCTTCCCCGTGCAGGTCGACGGCGACTACATCGGCGAGTTCGCCGAGGTGGAGTTCGGCGTCAGGCCGGCCGGGCTCGTCGTGGTGTCGTAGCCGGGCCCGCTGACCGGCCGGCGCGATGAACGTCCCGGAGTACCTGCCATAGCCACCAGTCCGGGACGTTCAACGTGGGGCTAGTTCAGGACTCGGGGCACGCGGACGGCGTGCTGCGGCCCGGCATCAGGCACAGGTCGGTGCGCTTGGGCACGCGGCCCGCGCGAATCACGAAGCGCGTGAACTTGCCGATCTGACCGGTCTTCCTCACCGAGATCGACAGGGTGACACCCGCCCGTAGGAAGCCGCGCACGCCGCGGAAGCGGACGAGCCGCGCGTTGGCGACCCTGTTGGCTCGAGCGAACGGGCAGCTCCGCCCCGCGCAGCGCACCGTGATCCTCGAGCCAATCGAGGTCCGAACCTCCAGGGTGCGAACCCGCGCGCCGCGCGGCAGCACGGTGCCGGCGATCCGCACGATCGGGAACGGGCTCATGAGGGAGGGCTTTGCGGGAGGAGTGGTTGTGGGCAGGGGCGCAGTGCCCGCGGGCGCGGGTCCGACTGTGACCGTGCGCGTGACGGTGCTCGCGGCTCCGTTGTTATCGGCCACGGTGAGGGCTACCGTGTGGCTGCCTTGCGGGAGGCCCATGCTCAAGGTCGCCGCAGTCCCCTCGACGGTGCCGTCGTTGCCGACATCCCATGCCTGCCCGGCGATCGATCCGTCCGGATCGATCGAGAACGACTGGAACGTCACGGTCTCCCCTACCACCGGCGCCAGCGGGCTGAAAGCGAACTGCGCGACCGGCAGAGCATTGAGTGGGCCCGGGCCAGCCATCACCGGGCCGACCGTAACGTCCTTCGCGATGATCGTCGAGGCGTTGTCGTCGTCGGTCACCCGCAGCCGGACCGTGCGCGGCCCTTCCGCCGAGAATGCGCGGGAGAGCGTGGGATCCGAGCCATCGTCGAAGCCGTCCCCATCGACGTCCCACGCGTAGCCGAGCGGGGTCATCGGAGTCGTGTCGTCCGAGTCGGCCGCGGCCGCCTCGAACGTCACCGACTCCCCTACAACAGGATTCGCCGGCGTGATCGAGAAGGTGCCCACCGGGCATTCGTTGTCCTCCACGACAATCGTGCTCGGGGGCAACTCGACAGGCGGCCCCGTGCTGTCTGTGACCACCTGTCGCACGGTCACCAGACCTCCGTCGGCATACGTGTGTGTGACGGGCGTCGGGGGGTTGGTCACAGGCTCCTGCGTGATGTCCACCCTGCCGTCGTTCTCAAAGTCCCACTCGACCTTCACGATGTCGAGGTCGGGATCAGTGGAGGTGTCGACGAACGTCGCGGGAGCACAGGCCACCGGCGGGTCGGGGGTCACCGTGTAGCTCGGCACCGGGGGCACGGCCAGCGCGGGTGAAGCAAGGCACAGGAAGACCACGAGGGCCAGGGCGGGAGTCCTCACCCAGCCCAGGGTAAGCGCAGTTCCGCGTCCTGTCTCGCTCGAATCCAGGTCAGCCCGTCGGCGTGACGCGATAGGCGTCGAAAACCGACTCGATGTTGCGGATCCGGGTGATGCAGGTCTTGAGCGAGTGGGTGTCGCCGACCTCTACCACGAAGCGGTTCTTGACCATCGGGTGCACCACCGTGCAGCGCGCCTCGAGGATGTTGATGCCCGTCTCGGCGAACGTGCGCGAGAGGTCTTCGAGCAGGCGGGTGCGGTCCCAGCCGTCCACCTGGAGCTCGACGCGGAAGGACGAGGTGGTGTCCCCCTCCCACTCCACGGGCGTGAAGCGCTCCGGGTTGCGCATCAGCGCCACCGCGTTGGGGCACTGCTCGTGGTGGATCGTGATGCCCTTGCCGAGGGAGATGTAGCCCACGATCGGGTCCCCGGGTACCGGCCGGCAGCACTTGGCCAGCCGCAGCATCACGTCGTCCACGCCCTCAACCTTGATGCCGAAGGTGGAGGAGGCCGCCGTCTTCTTCGGCTTCTCCCTGCGCTCGAGCAGCTCGGCGGCCGCCGACGGCGGCTCGAGCGCCGACTCGCCTTCCTTCAGGCGGTGCATCAGCTTGCTCGTGATCGTCTTGGGCGAGATCTTGCCCTGGCCCAGCGCGATGTAGAAGTCCTCGCCCTTCTTGAAGCCCATCTCGCGGATCACGTCCGCGAGCAGCGGCGAGCCGGAGATGCGCTGGGGGGGCAGCCCGGCGCGCTTGAGGTTCTCCTGGAGCATCTCGCGGCCGGTGCGCTCCGAGTCCTCGCGGCGCTCGCGCTTGAACCAGGCCCGGATCTTCGACTGGGCGCGAGTGGTCTTGGCGAGCGCAAGCCAGTCGCGCGACGGGCCCCGCTCCTTCTTCGAGGTGAGCACCTCGCAGATGTCGCCGGACTGGAGCGTGTAGTGGAGCGGCACGATCTTGCCGTTCACCTTGGCGCCCACGCAGCGGTGGCCCACGTCCGTGTGGATCTCGTACGCGAAATCGAGCGGTGTGGCGCCGGCGCCGAGCGACTTGACCTCTCCCTTCGGCGTGAAGACGAACACCTCGTCTTCGAACAGGTCCGCCTTGAACGTCTCGGCGAACTCCTGTGGGTCGGCCATCTCCTTCTGCCAGTCGAGCAGGTGGCGCAGCCACTCCACCTTCTCCTCCACCGGCTTGCCGCCGTCCTCCTTGTAGATCCAGTGCGCGGCCACGCCGAACTCGGCCGTGCGGTGCATCTCCATCGTTCGGATCTGGATCTCGAGGGGCCGGCCCTCGGGCCCGATCACGGTCGTGTGGAGGGCCTGGTACATGTTGAACTTGGGCATCGCGACCCAGTCCTTGAAGCGCCCCGGCAGCGGCTTCCAGAGCGAGTGGATGACCCCGATCGCGCCGTAGCAGTCCTTGACCGACTCCACGATCACGCGCATGGCCGTGAGGTCGTAGATCTCGTTGAACTCGCGGCCCTTCTTCGTCATCTTCGAGTAGATCGAGTAGAAGTGCTTGGCGCGCCCTGAGATGTCGGCCTGGATGCCCACGGCGTCGAGCTCCTTGGTCAGGTACTCGCCGGCGCGCTCGACGTAGGCCTCTCGCTCGTCGCGCTGCTGCGAGACCAGCTGCTTGATCTCGTTGAACTTCCGCGGGTGGAGCGTGTGGAAGGCCAGGTCCTCGAGCTCCCACTTGATCGCGTGGATGCCGAGGCGGTGGGCGAGCGGCGCGAAGATCTCGAGCGTCTCCTTCGCCTTCTCCTGCTGCTTGGGCTTGGGCATCGCCTCGAGCGTGCGCATGTTGTGCAGGCGGTCGGCGAGCTTGATCAGGATGACCCGGATGTCCTGGGCCATCGCGACGAGCATCTTGCGGTAGTTCTCGGCCTGGCGGTCGTCGCGGCTCTGGAAGGTGACGCCCGACAGCTTGGTCACGCCGTCGACCAGCTGGGCGATCTCCTCGCCGAACTCCTCCTCCACCTCGTCGAGCGACGCGCTCGTGTCCTCCACGGTGTCGTGCAACAGCGCCGCGCAGAGCGTGGCGGAGTCGAGCCGCATGCCCGCGCAGATCTTGGCCACGCCCACGGGGTGCACGATGAAGTCCTCGCCGCTGGCACGAAGCTGGTCGGCGTGCCGCACGCACGCGAACTCGAACGCGCGCTCGACCAGCTTGCGGTCGATGGGCTCGACGGCATCCTCGGCGTGCTCTTCGACGACCGCGAAAAGGTCGCCGAGCAGCCCGCGCTGGTCGTCCGTGAGCTTGGCGGTCGCGGAGACCGCGACGTCGCGCGTGTGCTCGTCGACGGGGTGGTGCTCGAAGTCCCGGACGGCGGTGGCGCCCTTGGGGCTGCCGTTGCCGTTCCCCTTCGCCGGACTCTTCCGCTTGCCGCCCGCCCGTTTGGGCGCGGTGCCCGCACCCTTGCCGCCGGCCCCGTCCGCGCCAGGCTTCGCACGGCTGCGAGAGCCGGATTGGCTGCCGGTGCGCGGAAGCTTTGGCATAGGACCTCGATTCTAGAGTCGGCGCAAGCGGCGGTGGGCTTGACCGGCGCTCGCGGCGCTACGCGGCGCTAGGCGCGGCAACCGCCGCCCGGCCCGGCAGCTCGGCCGCCAGCGCACGCCTGGTGGCATCGAGCCGCGCCCGTGCCTCGCGATAGCCGGCGGAGCGCTCGAGGTCGGCCCGCCCGGCGTCGAGCACGCGGCACGAGCGGGCGTCGAGGTCGAGCTCGATCAGCCCCAGCTCGGTGAGCACCACGACGAGGATCGCGCACGCGCGCGCGTTGCGCGGGTAGCGACCGGCGCCGTGCAGCGCGGCCTCGAGGGCGTCCGGGCCGTGGGGATCGGCGAGCGCCCGCAGCGCGCGGTACACCTCGGCGAGCGCCGGGCGCAGGTCCAGCTCCGCGCCGGCCACCGCCAGCGCGAACTCGGCCTCGGCGGGCCCCCAGGCGAGGTGCGCGCGCGGAACCGCCCCGAGCAGCGGATCGGCCCGGCCGCCGGGTGGCGGGTCGAGCGCCACGAGATGGTCGAAGCCGGCGGCGAGGGCGGGCCGGGCGGCCAGCTCCCCCCAGGCGACGACGGGCATCGCCCCGCGCGCGAGCCCTGCCACGTTGGCCTCGAGCCCGGCGCGCCGGCGCGCTACGTGCGCCACGGCCACGAGCACCCGCTCGCCGCTCGCGAACAGCTCGCCCGCTACGCCGGCGAAGCCCTCGCCGCGACGGTCGATCGGCTCGGCCCCGGCCGTACGCAGTGGCGCCGGTGCGGGCGGCGCGGCGAGCACGGAGCGGAGCGCGGGCCAGAAGGGCTCGTCCTCGCCCAGAACACCGAGGCGGCCGGAGACCGTGGGGCAGAGCGCGCGCAGCAGCACGCGCGGCTCGACCACGCCGCGGAAGCTGTTGCGCTCGAGCCGCAGGGCGAGGTCGTGCAGCTCGGCCCGCGCCGGCTCGAGCACCTTCGGCGGTGAGCGGAAGGCGACCCCGCGCGACTTGGCGCCTCCGGCCGTGACCAGCGTGAAGCGCGAATGCTCGCGCTCCTCGCCCATCGCAGTGACGTGCTCGAAGCGGGCGGCGGGCACAAGCAGGGTGGGCTGCGGGTTGCCCATGCCGAACGGCCGCAGGCGCTCGAGCTCTTCGGCGAGCTCGAGGCCCAGCAGCCCGCCCGGGACGATGGCGTCGACGCGCTCGCGGGGCGCCAGGTCGTCGGGCGAGAGCGTGGCCGCCGCGTGGGCCGCCAGCCCGCGCCGGAACGGCTCCACCGCCTCCGCCTCGAGCTCCACGCCGGCGGCCATGCGATGGCCTCCGAAGCGCGTGAGGTGCTCCGCACAGGCCGCGAGGCCCGCGTGCAGGTCGAAGGCGGACACGCTGCGGCCGGACCCGCGCCCGGCGCCGTGCTCGAGCGCGATCACCACACAGGGACGCCGCCAGCGCTCCACGAGCCGGGACGCCACGATCCCCACCACGCCCGGGTGCCAGCCCTCCCCCGCGACCACGATCGCGCCGGCGGCGGCCTGGGGCTGCGCCTCGGCCTCGGCGGCGAACAGGATGCGGGTCTCGGCCTCCTGGCGGTCGCGGTTGAGCAGGTCGAGCTCGCGGGCCACCTCGGCGGCGCGCCCGGAGTCGCCGGTGAGAAGCAGCTCGAGCGCGGCGTCGGCCCGGCCCATCCGCCCCGCGGCGTTGATGCGCGGGCCGAGCCGGAAGCCGAGCGAGTGCTCCGAGACCTCGGCGGGCTCGACGCTCGCGACCTCCAAGAGCGCCCGCAGGCCCGGCTTGCGCGTGCGCGAGAGCTCCACGAGCCCCTGCCGCACGATGCGCCGGTTCTCGTCGCGAAGCGGCACGAGGTCGCACACCGTGGCGAGCGCGGCCAGGTCGAGGTCCTCCCCCGCGGCGCGTGGATCGCCCCCGGCGGCTCCGTGAAGGGCCTCGGAGAGCTTCAGCACGACGCCGGAGGCACACAGCTCCGGACAGCCGTAGCCGCCCAGCGCCGGGTGCACCACCACGCAGTCGGGCAGCTCCGCGCCTGGGCGGTGATGGTCCGTGACCAGCACGTCCATCCCCGCCGCGCGGGCGGCGGCCACCGGCCCGACGGCCGTGATCCCGCAGTCCACCGTGACGAGCAGCGCAGCCCCGCGGGCGGCCAGGCCGTCGACCGCCTGGGCCGAGAGCCCGTAGCCCTCGTCGAAGCGGCTCGGCAGCATCCAGACCGGATCGGCCCCGAGCGCGCGCAGGGTGCGCACGAGCATGGCGGTGGAGCAGACCCCGTCGACGTCGTAGTCCCCGAACACCGCGATGCGCGTGCCGCGCCGCACGTGGTCGAGCACCAGCTCGCAGGCCGCCGGAGCGCCCGGCAGCGTGAGCGGGTCGTGTCGCTCCTCGGCTTCGATGAAGCGGCGTGCGCTGTCGGCGTCGGCGAAGCCCCGCCGCGCCAGGACCGCACCGAGCGGGCGCGAGACACCGAGGCCGGCGGCGATCCGCTCCGCCAGCTCGACGTCATAGGGAGCGCACTCCCAGCGGGACGGCCTCGCCTCCATCCGACGCATCCTGCGCCGAGAGGCGGACGGAACGGGCGCCTAGTGCGAGCCGGCGCGCGTGTACCCGTGGTCCACGCCGTGCTCGGTGTCCCGCCGGGAGCCCCACCAGTAGGACAGCGCGAGCGCGGCCGCGGCGCCGGGTATTGCGATGAAGGCCTGGATCAGCTCGGTGTCGTCGCGCCCGGGGATCGTGCCGCCGTTCACGGCGAAGCCGAACAGAAGCGCTCCGAGGGCCGCGACGCAGAATGCGCCCACGATGCCGCCCCAGAAGCGGTCGGGCACGAAGACCGTGAAGTGCCAGACGGCGATGCCCATCATTGCCCAGACGATCGCGCCCATCAGCGTCTCCCGTGCTTCTTGCGGGTGCGCGACTGGCGCTTTGGCTTTGGCTTGGACTTCGACGGACCGGCGGTGCTCGAGACCCTCGACTCGGCGCGCCCCGCAGGAGCGCCGTCGCCCGACTCGGTTGTTGGTGGTGCGGGCGCCGGCTCAGGTGCGGGCGCCGGCTCAGGCTCGGGCGCAGGTGGCGGCTC
>Ga0075430_100002365_pt1 | contig 15674 bp, 12 predicted proteins | sample RhiMetdeltSRZDD4_FD_75294 | JGI IMG/M metagenome (GOLD analysis project Ga0075430, IMG submission 75294) | Populus rhizosphere microbial communities from Tennessee, USA - Rhizosphere MetaG P. deltoides SRZDD4 | ecosystem: Host-associated > Plants > Roots > Rhizosphere > Soil | place: USA... | reverse complement strand
GCACGCGAATCCTGCTCATTCTTCGATCCCGAATCGAGTACACGAAACCGTCATCTGCGAATGAACTACACGCTCGTATCGTTTTTTCGTGTAAACCCGACGTGCAGAAGGCCAGAAGCATCGAACGATTCCGGCGGTTCCAATCATTTTCATTCCTTGGCACCTCGCTTGCTCAATGTCGGACGAACAGCAACGCCCCCTCCGCGTTCAGCAAGTTCACGGAACTAAAGGATGGAATTGAAAAGAAGCCTTCGACAAGGCGCAAGCCTTGCCTTGATCGTGTTGTGTCTTGCCGTCAGCTCGCGCGCTGAGGCGCAAACGCCAGCATCTGGATGGAACTCACTCGATATCGGCGCCACCCTCCCCGGAGGGACCGGCGGCGCGAGTGATGGTTTCTCCGTCTACGCCGCGGGCAGTGATATCTGGAATCAGTCGGACGACTTCCGATACGTCTACCGGGCGTTGACCGGCGATGGCGTGATCATCACACGGCTCACCGACTTCAACGCCCCGGACGCGTGGAGCAAAGCCGGGCTGATGATCCGCGAGTCGTTGAACGGCGGATCCAAACATGCGTCGATTTTCCGCTCGGGCTCGCAGGGGCTCGTCTTTCAGCACCGCAGTTCGACGAACGATTGGACCGTGCACAGTGCCGCGGCCAATTCGTCGACGACGTGGATCAAGCTCGAACGACAGGGTTCCACGTTCATCGGCTCGTATTCGAGCGATTCGGTCACCTGGACGACGCTCGGCCAGGCCAATATTTCGATGGGCACGTCGGTCTATATCGGGCTGGCGCTGACCAGTCACTCTTCCGCATACACATCCGTCAACTTCACGAACGTCTACGCCAGCGACATCTCATCGTGGCAATCGACTGACGTCGGTGCTGTGTCATACGCGGGCACGCTCGCGGTGACTGGTAACAGCATGTTCATGCGCGCGACCGGCGACGATGTCTGGGGCGGCTCCGATCAGTTCCGCTTCACGTACCGACCGCTGAACGGCGACGGCGCAGTCGTCGCCCGCATCACGAATCTCGGCGCCACCGACGCCTGGACCAAAGCCGGTGTCATGATTCGCGAGTCGTTGAACGCCGATTCCAAGCATGCGTTCGCCCTTCTATCCGGCACGCAGGGGCTCGCGTATCAACGTCGCGCCGCGGCGACCGGAGGCTGGACGGATCACACCGCGGGAGGCTGGGCAACGGCGCCAGTCTGGCTGAAAGTCGAGCGCCGCGGATCGACCGTGACCGCCTCATATTCCGGCGATGGCGCCTCGTGGACGCAGATCGGAAGCGACACGATCTCGATGGCCAGCACCGTCTACGCCGGACTGGCTCTGTCGAGTCATACGTCGTGGGCGTATGCGACGGCCGAGTTCTCGAATGTGTCGATGACCGGCGCAACCAGTGGCGGCAGCAGCAGCAGCAGTGGGAGCGGTGGCGGTGGTGGTGGCACCACGACGGGCGCTTGGACGTCAGCCGACATCGGTTCACCGCAGCTCGCCGGCTCGACCTCGCCATACCAGGATGGATTGGCGGTGACCGCTGGCGGCTCGGACGTGTGGGGTGCGTCGGATCAATTCCGATTCGCCTACCAGCAGATGAGCGGAGACGGCTCGATCATCGCGCTGGTCCGAGGCCTCAGCGCCGCTGATGCCTGGACCAAAGCCGGCGTCATGATTCGTGAGAACCTGTCGGCCAACTCACCGCACGCGTTCATGATGGTCTCCGGGACACAGGGCGCTGGGTTCCAGCGCCGCAGGTCGGCCAGCGGAACGACGTTGCACACGCAGGGACCATCGACCGGCACACCATTCTGGGTCAGACTGCAGCGGAGCGGCTCGACGATCACAGGATCGTATTCCTGGGATGGCGTCAACTGGGCGACTGTTGGCAGCGACACCATCAGTATGGCCAGCACGGTCTACGTGGGCTTTGCGTTGACCAGCCACTCGAGCCTTGCGTACTCGACCGGTTACTTCACGAACGTCTCGATATCGGGCGGATCCGGTGGTGGATCTGGCGGCAGCTCGAATCCGACTCCCGGCAACCAGGCTCCACAAGTGTCGTTGACGTCGCCCGCATCGGGAGCCACGTTTGGCGCGCCGGCGACGATGACGCTGACCGCGACCGCGAGCGACAGCGATAACGGAGTGGCGGTGGTCGAGTTCTACTCGGGTGAATATCTGCTCGGCTCTGACACGACGAGCCCGTACAGCGTCAACCTCTATGGCATTCCGTCCGGTACCTACTCGTTCACGGCCGTGGCTCGCGACACGGCTGGCGCGATGACGGTCTCGAGCGAGCGCGTCGTCTATGTTGGCAACGCCACTCGATCGAGCCAGGCCGTGTTCGTGCCCTCGTCGAATCAAGCCGACGCCGTGACCCAGTACGTGCTGAACATTTTCAACGTCGGCGCCGATCCGTATGCGTCGAATCCGGTCGCGAGCGTGGATCTCGGTCTGCCGCCGATCGCGAACGGTGAGATTCGTGTCGATATCACCGGCACGGTGTCGGCGCTACCCGCGGGGAACTACTTCGCGACCGTGACAGCAGTCGGATACGGTGGTCAAGCGACGAGCGCACCGTCGGGGATCTTCTCACGTTAGGGCATCCACGACGAGAGCTGATCCGATGGTCATACTACGGATCAGCTCCGCTCTCGTCTCTATCGTCCGTAATCCTCGTAATCACACTGAACTCCCGCATCTCTACCTCACATCAATCCCACTCGATTCCAGGACGTAGATCACATGCGGACCGGCAGCACTCATGATGAAATGGCTGCGCGCCGGAGACCCCCTCGGTGGCGATGGAGACACACGAATGAGCGCACCTCTGAACGTGCGGCCAACGTCGCAGTCCTCAGTGGGCATGGACGTCGCGCACCAGGCTCCGACGAGCGGCCGTTTCAATCAGCTCATCGCGCCGTGCCGCAGGTTGGCCGTCAAGTTCTTCGAGAATCCACGATGGGGTGTCATGTTCACGCTGGGGCGCTTCCGAGTCGTGAGCACTGCCGTGGTGTTTTTTCATCGCGGCCAGATCGTGCGGCCGCCGGCTGGAGTGCAATCGCTGTTTTCGTCGCTCGACGTCGATACTGCGCTGCGCAACATGCGGCGCGATGGCGCCCACGTCGGTGTCAATCTCGATCCGCAGACCGTTGCCGAGATCGCGCGCTTCGCGTACACGACCGAATGCTATTGGCCTAGCGATCCGAGGCTGCGGTTCCTCTACGCGAACCGCGCCGAAGCGGAACGCACGTGCGGCAAGCCGATACTCCTCGGCAGGTATTACGACATCGAGGAACGGTGCGACGCGATTCGCGCGATCGCGCAGGACCCCATTCTTCATTATCTCGCCGCGAGCTACATGGGAGCGCCCGCTGGTCAGATCGAGGCGCGCCTCTGGTGGAGCTTCGTGGCCGAAGCCACTTCAGCGGAGCGCATCAAGGCCGACCAGGGTTTTCATTACGACCTGCACGACTACCGCAGCATCGCATTCTTCTTCCACATCACCGATGTGGACGATTTCGCCGGTCCGCACGTCCACGTCAAGGGCAGCCACTCCCACAAGCCGCTTCGACTCCTGCTCGGTGAAACCCGTCAGTCGTCGGAAGAAGACCTCATCAAACATTACGGCGCGGCAAACCTCCTGACGCTGTGCGGGCGTGCCGGCTTCGGCTTCGCCACCGATCCATTCGGCTATCACAAGGGCGCCGTTCCGCTGCGCAGGGACCGGCTGATTCTCCGCGTCCGATTCACGCTCAGCGACGATGGCAGCCGTGTGGACCGCAGCCGGCCGCTCGTCGGGACGAATGGGCGCGCGCCATCGTGACGTAGACTCGCATTTCTGATGTCAGCCAGCGCCCAGATCCGGCGGCTCGCGGCGCCGCTGTTCCGCCGCGCCATCGCCCAATCAACGGCTCTGCGATTCGCCGCACGCGGTGGTCGATCGCTGGTGCTTCTGTATCACCGAATCCTGCCGGACGACCTCCCGCCCGATCCGATCGTCCCTTCCGTGCCCGTGAGCCTCTTCCGTCGTCAGGTCGAGGTACTAATCGATGCCGGCGATGTCGTCCCGTTGACAGACCTGGTGAACGCACCGCATCGCGGGCAACACCCACGCTTCGCACTGACGTTTGACGACGATCACACGGGCTACGTCGAAACCGTTCTCCCCGTACTGCAGGCCCGCCGTATGCCGGCAGCGTTCTTCCTCTCCGGCCGTGGACTCCATGGGCTGCCGCCGTATTGGTGGACGAGCGTCGAGTGCAGTCTTCGGACCCATGGACTTGACTTCACGAGGACCACGCTTGGCGTGAACGGGCACACGGCCAACGACATCGCAGTCGAGCTTGAACAGTCAGGGCGGGCGGCACAGCTTGTGAGTCGGCTACCGCCGGTTAACGAACAGGGGATGACCTCAACCGATGTTCGAGCGCTGGCACTGGCGGGGATGACGATTGGCTTCCACACGCTCCATCATCCGGTCCTCACCACAGAATCCGGCCACGCGCTCGAGGCAGCATTGAGCGACGGCCGTTTGGACCTCGCCGAGGCCGCGGGTACGAGTGTGGATTTCCTCGCTTACCCGCACGGTAGAGCCAGCGCGGTCGTCGCAGAAGCTGCGGAACAGGCACACTACGCCGCCGCCTTCACGACCGGCGGGCGCCCGATCACCTTTGAGAGCGACCGATTTCTCCTTGACCGTTGGGAGCCGGGACGGCTCGAGGCTGAAGAGTTCGCCGCACAACTCGCGATGCGGCTCCTACGTCCACCGACGCCGACTCGCGCGAACCGACACAAACGTGCTGGAGAGCGTGTGGCAGCGACAGGTGTGACTCACTAAGCACGGATGGGCTTACGGAACACCAACTCGTTCGAGGTCGCCAGGGTCGGACAGAATCCATTCCAAAGCGCCCGCCATCGCGAGCCGAAGCGGTTGAAATGGACGACCTCGTAGCCGCGACCGGTGAACCACTTCCGAAACGACACCGGATGACACAAATGTACGGCGTCGTCGTCCGAATCCTCAAAGTGGATCTTTCCGTCCCGCATCCGCGGCTCAATCAGTAGAAAGAGCGGATTCTGATCCGTGCGTACCTTGAAGTCCCAGACGAGGCTCCGGACCAGTCCGGTGCAGGCCTGCCACGGCGATTCGTACTGCCAGTATCGTTCGGCGCCGCGCGACATTTGGACGAGCGCGCGGATGGCGTTGTGCGGACCGCTCCAGTTTGGTCCGACGAGCACGAAGATTCCGCCCGGTGCGAGCACGCGGTCAAGTTCGGTGAGCATCGAGTCCACGTGCAAGATGTGCTCGAACACGTTCCGTGACGTCACGACATTGACACTGGCATCCGGCAGCGGAATCCGATGACCGTCGTAGGAGATCAGTTGCGCGGCATCGCCGATCCGGTCGCGGAAAGCGGCGAGATCCTCCTCTGAAAACAAATCACAACCGACGACGCGAAACCCGGCCTGATGGAGCATCAACGGCGAACGCCATGTGCCGGCGCCGAATTCCAGGACAACCGAGCCGCGCGGCGCATGCTGCTGCACGACGGCGACGTACTGCGGCATGCCCTCGGTATCAAGCTCGTTCAACCCATATGACGCACAACGTTCCGAGCGATAGAAGACCGCGAGCGCCTGCTCGATGCGCTTCATCTCGGCGACAGATGTCAGCGGCTTCAGCATGCGGCCCTTGCAGTATGGCATTGATCGCGCGCGATACGCGTCACCTCGTGTTGATTGGCGATGACATTTGCGTGACTGTGAACGTCGCTTGGAGCAGTTGTGTCTGCAAACCGAACTCGACCGTGAACGACTAAGTTCGATGCCCCGCTGGAGCCGTTGGACCGCGGCAGATGGCCTGAGCATTGCTAAGTATGTCCGCTCAATGTCTGCAGTGAGTCGACGGCGACCTACTCTGATGAGCGCGGAGTACTGAATGAGCAGCGACGAACTCGACAGCACTCTCATACGCGTAGGCCTGCTCGCGGCGCACCCTGTGGTCCGCGCCGGAGTCAGGCTGATGCTGGCCTCAGATACCTGCATGCGGGTCACCCACGAAGCCGCCTCTACTGATGAAGCTGCGGTCGTGATGTCGCAGCACCCCCCAGACGTCGTGATCATCGATCCCGACGCCGATGAGGTGACCTTGCATGCGATCACCCAGCTCACCGAGGCTGGACTAACCCGTTTCCTGGTATTCACTTCGGTCACCGACCCGAAGGTACATCGGCGTGCCTTCGAGCTTGGTGCCTTTGGTGTGGTGCTCAAGGACCAGAACGCGGACACGCTGATGCGCGCGATCCGCACGTTACACGCCGGCGAGGCGTGGCTGGAGCGTGTTCAAGCCGCCAACCTCCTGAACGCTATTCGGCGGCGGCGCGACCCTGAAGAGATGAAGATCGAATCGCTGACCAAGCGAGAACACGAGGTCATCAAGCTGGTTGGCCACGGCTACAACAGCGCGGCGATCAGCAGCCGCCTGTTCATCAGCGAAGCGACGGTTCGCAATCACCTCACGTCGATACTCGGAAAACTCGGCCTCTCCAACCGATTCGAACTCGCTGTGTACGCGTTTCGGCATCGTCTGGTCGAGCTTCAGCCAGAGCCCAATCCACGAGCGGACTCGGTCCCGGCCGTGCCGGACGCGGGCACGCCTCGCCGAGCCGTCATCTGACCACGTCGTCAGACCGAAATCCGCGACTCGCGTTGGTGAGTGACGCGTGTTGCTGGTGGGCCCGTCCGCACGGACGACAACCTTCGCACGGTTGTCATCGGAGTTGTGAGGCGGGTCCTACTGAAAATTGTGAGGCCGGTCACATGCGCGACTCCAGCGCGCGGGCTTACAGTGCAAACCGTAAAGCGAGGCTGAGGACATGCACGACAGGCGTGAAAAATATCGTTGGCACGAGTACCTGTTGAGTGGGTGCGCCGTCCTGATGCTGGCGACAGTGCCGAAAGGGCTCGTGGCACAGGCTCCAGCTCCATCTCAGCCGGTCGTAGGGGCATCACAATCGGCTGATGTGCCCGCGCCACCGGCTACGGCTCAGTCGCCGAAAACTCAACAGCCGCCACCAAGCCAACCGCCCGCCAAGGGGGCGACAACGGTTGACGCGACAACCGATCCACTGCACCCAGTGTCTCCGGCGGGGCCGCTGCCGGACAGCGAGAGCGAGTGGACTGTATGGACGAGCGGGCGGTATCGGATCACACCTGGCGATGTGATCGAGCTCCGCTTTCCATTCGTCCCAGAGCTCGACCAGACCCTCGCCGTCCAGCCAGACGGCTACGTCACGCTGAGAGAAGTCGGCGACATTCGCGCCCAGGGCCGCACGTTGCCTCAGTTCCGCTCGGCGGTCAACGAAGCCTACATGCCGTTCGTGCGGGAGCCGGTCTTCACGGCAGTACTCAAGGAATTTGAGAAGCCGTACTTCGTCGCCGCGGGTGAGATCACCAAGCCCGGGCGGTACGAGCTGCGCGGCGCCACCACACTGACCCAAGCCATCGCCTACGCGGGTGGCGCGACGCAGTACGGCAAGTTGACTGAGGTGGTGATCTTCCGTCCGTTCACCGAAGACACCGTGTCGGTGAAGCAGATCAACGTGAAAGAGATGTTCGAGAAGAAGGATCTCGCTGAGGACCCGCTGCTGAGGCCTGGCGACACGATTTACATCTCGAAAACCAAGATGGGGAAGCTGTCGCCGATCCTGTCCAAGGTCGGGCTCGGCATCTACTTCAACCCGTTCCAGTTCTGAGCCGCGGAACCTGTTCGCGGCGGCGAGCGACGACAAAGACGCGAGGTGCGCATGGAGAACCCAGGGACCACCAACTGGCGTCGGGTATACACCCTTCGCGATTTCAGCGGCGTGCTATTCCGGCAGGCCCCGACGGCGATCTTCTGCTTCCTCCTGGTGGTCGCCGTCGCCGTGGTCGCCATCCTGATGATGCCCGAGCGGTATCAGTCGGAGATGCGGATCCTCGTCAAGCACGATCGCGCCGACGCGCTCATCAGCGCCTCGGCCGGAGCGGACCGACTGCTGCCGCCGGATGTCACCGAGCAGGAGCTGAATTCGGAAATCGAGCTGCTGCAGGCGCCGGACATCCTCGCGCAGGTCGCGGAGACGACGAAGCTGCCTGAGCGGCTGAATGAGGTGAGCTGGAACCCGCTGTCACGATTGCGGCGTCCCGCGACAAAAAACGCAGCGACAGCGAAGTCCGCGCCCGAGTCCGACCAAGCGTTAGCGAGAGCCGTCCAGCACCTGCGGGACAACTTGCAGGTCGAACCGGTGAAACGCACGTGGATGATCTCCGTGCGCTTCGCGTCCTCAGATCCTAAGCTCTCGAAACAAGTCCTCGAAGCGCTGTCGCAGGCCTACCAGGAAAAGCATCTGGCGGTGCGTCGCACGCCAGGCACACGTCAGTTCTTCGTTGAGCAATCAGCGCAGACGGCGAAGGAGCTCGACTCCATCAAGGACAAGCTCATGGAGTTCGGCGCGCAGAACGGCACGGTGTCAGCCTCCACTGAGAAGGAGGCCGTGCTCGCCAAGGTCGCCGAATTCGAGAGTCTCGGCCGCCAGGCCAATGCGGCTGTCGCCGAAGCCTCCGCTCGCTTGACCGCGCTGCAGCTCGAACGTGCCCGCACGCCCGCTCGTCACGTGTCGTCGATCGTGACCGGCGACGCGAGCGGTTTCACGCAGGAAATGCAATCGAAGATCGCCGCGCTGGAGTTGAAGCGAACCGAGCTGCTGCAGAAGTACACGCCGCAGTATCGCCTGGTCGTCGAAATCGACGAGCAGATCGCGCAGACCAAATCGGCGCTCGAGAACGCCCGCCGGTCGTCGCTGAAGCAAGAGACGACGGAAGAGAACCCGACGATGCGCTGGCTCGAGAACGAGATCTCGAGGGTGCGAACCGAGCACCAGGCGTTGAGCGCGCGCAGCGGGGCGCTCCAAGCGGCGCTCACGCGCTATCGCGCCGAAGCGCAGATGCTCGGTGCGGCCGATCTCCAGCAGTCGGAGCTGTTGCGCGAGATGAAGGCGGCGGAAGAGCGATACGCGCTCTATCAGCGGAAAGAGGAAGAAGCGCGGATCTCGGACGCCCTCGACCGGACCCGCATCTCGAACGTGGCGGTCGTGCAGGCCGCGACGCTGCCGTTCGAGCCCATGCCGCGGCAGTCGGTGATGTGGCTGGGGCTGGCATTCGTCGTCGGCCTGATCTTCGCGGTTGGCGTCGCGTTCACCAAGGATTTCATCGCCGCCTCGCTGCGAATTCGAACGCCGGATGAACTGCAGACGGCGCTGGGCGATGTGCCGGTGCTGGCGTGGGTGCCGGACACGGCGCGACGGCGGGCGTGACCGCCTTGCTTCTTGATGAGTGAGATGAGGCCATGAGCGAAGTCCTGCAACTTTCAGGAGCGCCGATCTGGACCGCGGTCGAGACCGCGAATGGTACCGACCGGACCGCGTCTTCACGACTTTCTGCCACGCCATCCTCGGAGGAGGAGGCGCAAGCGAAAGACGAGGCCGCACCTGTCTCTGTCACCGAGAAGCTGGCTCGCCTGCGGTCCGGAGCGACGCCCTATCTCCAGCACCTGATGAAACTGGTGCACCGGATCTTCCTCACGCCAGATCGACTGGGAGGGCCGATCCGGTCGGTCGTGTTTTCAGCGGTCGACATCCGTGACGACGCGGCCGCACTGCTGCCGGCGGCGGCCGCCGAACTGCTGGCGTCGCGCGTCACGGGCCGCATCTGCCTCGTGGATGCCGACTTCTATGCGCCGTCGCTGCACAGCTGCTACGGCGTTTCGAACGATATCGGATTGATCGACGCGCTGAGCAATAGTGGTCCGGTGCGCAGCTATGCGCGGCGGCTCGTGCAGGGGCCGGACGCATCGCTCTGGCTGCTGCCATCGGGCTCGTCCGGAAACAGCCGCGAGCTCTTGCTCACGTCGCAGGAGGTCCAGGCGCGGATCACCGATCTGCTGGCCGCCTTCGACTACGTCATCATCGCCGCGCCATCGATCACTCAGCACCCGGCCGTTGCCGCGCTCGGGGCTCAAGTCGATGGCATCGTCATGATTGCCGAGGCACACGTGACGCGGCGCCGCGCGCTCCGCGCGTGCGCGGATGCGCTTCGCGCATCCGGCGGTCGCGTGCTCGGTACAGTGCTGAACAATCGCACGTTCCCTATTCCCGAAGCGATCTATCGCCTGCTCTAGATGCGGGCGATCGATCGCACTGTCAGAACGGCTGCTATGTCACCTCGCGCGCATTCAGTCCCCCTTCCCGGTCCCGCGTTCAACGGGGCAGACGACATGATTGCGGCAGTCCGGGATGGAAGCGCCGAGGTATTCGCGGCGCGTCCGGCGACGCCCCGCCCGATTCCGGCGGCGCGACTCGTCGCCACGATGGACGTGCTGATCGTGCTGTCGCTGTTCGTCGCGCTGATCATCGGCATCAACCTCGATTACATGCCGGAGGGCGTGGACGCGTTCCTGGCGCTCCGCTTCACCGTCAAGAACGCGATTGTGGTCGCCGGATTCATCGCCGCCATCGCCGTGGTCTGTCATCTCGCCGGGCTCTACAACGCCTTGCGCGTGCGGCGCTGGGGAGACGAAGTCAAGCGCGTGTTCATGGCGACGATGGCGATCACCGCGATCGCCGTCGTGGCGCCCCTCGCCGGGCAGAGCAACGCCTCGATCGACCGACTGTCGCTGCTGTTGTTCGCGGTCGTCACGTTCGCGGCACTCACCACATTCCATGCGCTGCGCGCCCGACTCACGCACGACGCGCAGCGCCGCCGCGCCATCATCATCGGCACCGGCCCGCGGGCCATGCGCATCTACCGGGCGCTGAGCGCTGACGTGCTCACCCCGTACAGCGTGCTCGGCTTCGTCGATGCGCCCCGGGCGGCGCCGCACGTCGCCAATTCCTTCATCGAACGGCGCACGCTGGGCCGACTCGAGGAACTGGAGACGCTCCTCGGGCGCGAGCACGTCGACGAGGTCTACATCGGGCTGCCGGTCAAGTCGCACTACGAGCAGATCGAGGAAACGATCCTCATCTGCGAGCACCTCGGCGTCAAGGCGTTGTATCCGGCCGATATCGTCGACACCACGCTCGCCAAGCCCCGCGCGCTGACCTCGGCGAATTCCGGCCCGCAAGTGCAACTGCAGATGGCCCCTGAGGGTGTGCTGGTGCACATCAAGCGCATCATCGATCTGTTCGGCGCGTCGGCGGCTTTGGTGCTGCTGTCGCCGATCATGCTGGCCGCCGCGATCGCCATCAAGGTGACCAGCGAAGGCCCGGTGATCTACGCGCAAGAGCGCTACGGCCTCAACCGCCGCCGGTTCCGGATGTTCAAGTTCCGCACGATGGTGCAGAACGCCGAGCGGTTGCAGGCCTCGCTCGAATCGCAGAACGAGGCCTCGGGGCCGGTGTTCAAGATCGCCAACGATCCGCGAGTGACTCCGATTGGCCGTTTCCTGCGACGGAGCTCGATCGACGAACTTCCGCAGTTCTTCAACGTGCTGCGCGGTGACATGTCGCTCGTGGGACCGCGCCCGCTTCCACTGCGCGACGTCGATCGCTTCACGCGTAGCGGCGACCTTCGACGGTTCAGTGTACGCCCGGGCGTGACGTGTTTGTGGCAAGTCAGCGGACGCAGTGGCATCGGTTTTGATGAGTGGGTCGCACTTGACCTGCAGTACATCGATCGCTGGTCGCTCCTTCTCGATCTGGTGATCCTGCTGCGGACCGTTCCTGCCGTGCTGCGAGGCACCGGCGCAAGATGACCCCAACGGCCCCCCAGGGGGAGGGCCTAGGACAGGAGTGAGCCAATGAGTGGAACGACGACACCGAGGAGAGTGCTTGTCACGGGAGCAGGGGGGTTCATCGGACACCACCTGGTCGCGCAACTGAAGAAGGAAGGGGCATGGGTGCGCGGAGTTGATCTGAAGCATCCAGAGTACGCGTCATCCGACGCCGACGAATTCGAGATCCGCGATCTGCGCGAGTGGCAGCAATGTCTCGCAGCGACGCGCGACGTCGACGACGTGTATGCGCTGGCGGCTGACATGGGCGGCATGGGATTCATCTCGAATCACCACGCCGAGATCCTCCACAACAACCTGCTGATCAGCACGCATACGCTCGAAGCGGCGCGACAGAACCGCGTGGGACGCTACCTCTATACGTCGTCGGCCTGCGTCTACCCCGAATACCGTCAGACGGACACCGCCGTGCAGCCGCTCAAGGAAGAAGAGGCCTACCCCGCCCAACCGCAGGACGCGTACGGGTGGGAGAAGCTGGTCACCGAGCGCCTGTGCCTTCACTATCGCGACGACTACGGGATGGACACCCGCGTCGTGCGGTTCCACAACATCTTCGGACCGCTCGGCACGTGGGACGGCGGACGCGAGAAGGCGCCAGCCGCGATGTGCCGCAAGGTCGCGATGGCCAAGTTCAAGGGCAAGGACGAAATCGAGATCTGGGGCGATGGTGAGCAAACGCGGTCGTTCTGCTACATCGACGACTGCGTTGCCGGACTCCGTCGCTTGATGGAATCCGGGTACAGCGAGCCGCTCAATCTCGGGCAGGACCGCTTGATCAGCATCAACGCGCTCGCCGACATGGTCGCCAAGGCGGCCGGCATCACCATCAGAAAGCGGCACGTGCCAGGCCCGCAAGGGGTGCGCGGACGCAACTCGGACAATTCGCGCCTGCGCGACATTCTCGGATGGGAACCGGAAATCTCACTCGAAGACGGCATCGCGCGGACCTACGCGTGGATCGAGCAGCAGGTCGCAGAATCCTTGCGCGTTCAGGAGCCGGCTTATGCCACAAAGTGACTTGCCTACGTGGATTCCCCGGGTCGATGTACTCGGCGTCGGCGTCAGCGCCATCAACATGGACACCGCACTCGAGGTCATCGACCGGTGGATCACCGCTGGCGTCCATCAGTACGTCTGCGTCACGGGCGTCCATGGTGTGATGGAAAGCCAGCGTGACGAGACGCTGCGTGAGATTCACAACGCAGCTGGACTCGTCACGCCGGACGGCATGCCGCTCGTATGGCTCAGCCGCCTGAACGGCTGGCGCAACACGAGCCGGGTGTACGGACCGGATCTGATGCTGGACGTCTGCGAGCGTTCGCTGGCCACGGGGTATCGGCACTTTCTGTACGGCGGAAACGAGGGTGTTCCCGAGCGGCTCGCCGAGCGTCTGCAGCGGCGCTTCCCCGGGCTGATCATCGCGGGCACGTATTCGCCGCCATTTCATCCGATGAGCCCCACCGAGGACGACGAGGTCATCCGGCGCATCAACGACACGAAGCCCGACATCGTATGGGTCGGCCTCAGCACTCCGAAGCAGGAGCGCTGGATGGCGGATCACGTGAACCGGATCTCGGCGTCGGTGTTGATTGGCGTCGGCGCGGCGTTCGACTTCAATGCCGGCCTCAAACGCCAGGCGCCGAAGTGGATGCAGCGCAGCGGACTCGAATGGTCATTCCGTCTGATGAGCGAGCCACGCCGCTTGTGGCGGCGCTACCTGGTGAACAACCCGTCGTTCATCTGGCTGACGCTGCTTCAGATCTGGCGGGCGCGAACGACGTCGGACGTCCCCGACGCGATCGAGGCCGAACGGCCACGACGCAACCGGCACCACGACATGACGTCGGACGTCGCCGCGACACGGCGAGTCAGCGAGTACCCGCGGCCTCCGATCGTCCAGTAGGAGGGGGCCCACACCTGGCGGCCGTCAGTGGCCGCCAGGGCCGGCAATTGACGTTGTACGGCTTCGCCTGGAAGTCAATGGGACTGAGAAGGCGAAGCTTTGCCTGGACAACGAGCTGAGATGGAGGAACTCATGGATGCGATCGGTCGTGAGGCCGTATCGAGCGGCGCGAGCGCATACGATGTCGCGCGACTGCAGGAGTCGTACGAGCAGTCGTACGGACGGTCGAACGCCGACGACTGGACGTTTCACGACACCTCCGATCCGGTCATGCGCTATCTGCGTGATCGCCGCCTCGGCGTCGCTGTCGATGCGCTCATCAAGGGAACCGGCCTTGCGCCTGAGCAGTGGACGGCACTCGTCGTGTGCGGAGGCGTCGGCGGCGAGGGGACGTATCTCGCCAATCGCGGCTGCCGCTCGGTCGTCGTCTCCGATTTCTCGGCCCATGCCCTGGAGATTTGCGCACGTCGTGATCCGCGGCTCCGCACACTGCAGTTGAACGCCGAAGCGCTCGACGTTCCGGACAACTCCTATGACGTCGTTCTGGTGCAGGACGGGCTCCATGAACTTCGTCGACCCGTCCTCGGATTGACCGAGATGATGCGAGTGGCGCGCCGCGCCGTCGCCGTGATTGAACCGCACCAGGGTGTCGTCGCACGCCTGCTTGGCACAGTCTGGGAAAAACACGAGGGCCAGGATGCCGCTGGCCACGTCGGAGAGAACTACGTGTTCAGGTGGAACACCCAGTTCCTGACCGACGTGGCGCGAAGCTATCTGCTCAGAGAAGCCACAGCCGTGAATGTCATCCGCTTCTGGGATCACAACGTCACGATCGGTCGCGTTGCCCGGCTCGCTGGCGGCGGCCGTCCAGGGCTGCTCGCAGCGCGGGCGACCTACGGCCTGCTCGATGGGCTCGGGTGGTGGATGGGCAACGCCCTGGTCGGGATCGTGCTGAAGAACCCCGCGTCGTCGCCCGCCGCGGGCGCATGAATGAGTCTAACGTTGCGGCTGATGCACGTCGCGGGAGACAGCGCACCGGACGCCAGCAATGGCGTCGGCCGCGCCGTGTACCATCTGGCTCACGCACAACGAGCGCTCGGACACGAGGTGGGCATCGTCTGCGAGCGAGCCGAACATGTTGACGAGCATCACCGTCTCGCGCTCAAGGCGTCGCCGCTGCTTGCAGCGCGAACGCAGCTGGCGCGGCGCACGCGTCGGGTCGCGCCGACGCTCGTCCGCGAAATCCTCGACGATCGACCTGACGTCATTCATCTGCACTCGATTCACGTGCCCGAGAACATCACGCTCGCCAGGCATCTGCGCAGGGCGGGCGTGCCGTACTGCGTGACGATCCACGGCGGTCTCAGCCGAGTTGCCCAGCAGCGTGGCCGCGCCAGGAAGACGGCGCTGTGGTGGCTCGGTGAACGGCAGTATCTGGACAACGCATTGTTCATACATGCCTTGACGTGCGAGGAGGCTTCGGACATCGGCGCCTACGGCGTGAAAGCGCCGACCATCGTCGCTCCCAACGGCATCAATGCGGCGTCGCTGCCGCGACCGGCCGATCCGAATGCGCTGTTCGCTCGAGCTCCCGAGCTCGCCGGTCGCCGCGTGTTCATGTTCATGGGTCGTGTCGCGCCGGTCCAGAAGGGACTCGACCTGCTGCTGGAGGGTCTGGCGCTGGCCGACCTTCCGGACTGCCGTCTGGTGATCCTCGGACCGGACTGGCGAGACGGCCGCGCGTTCCTCGAAAGCCTTACCGAGCGGCTTGGTCTTCGTGCGCAGGTCATCTTCCTCGATGGTGAGTGCCCGCAGCGGTGCGCGGACCTCATGGCCGGCGCTGACGTGTTCGTGCATCCCTCGCGATGGGAAGGAATGTCGCTCGCCGTTCTCGAAGCCGCGGTCTGGGCCAAGCCGGGCCTGCTG
>Ga0075430_100002363_pt1 | contig 15678 bp, 13 predicted proteins | sample RhiMetdeltSRZDD4_FD_75294 | JGI IMG/M metagenome (GOLD analysis project Ga0075430, IMG submission 75294) | Populus rhizosphere microbial communities from Tennessee, USA - Rhizosphere MetaG P. deltoides SRZDD4 | ecosystem: Host-associated > Plants > Roots > Rhizosphere > Soil | place: USA... | reverse complement strand
GCTTCGAAGAAGAGGTTCTTGCCTTCGAGCCCGTGTTCGAGCAACTGGTCGCCGTGGTCGGTGCTAAAGATGACAACAGTATTTTGCTCTTTCCCCAACTGTCGAATTGTGTCGAGTATGTCGCCGACCTCCTTATCGAGCATGGCGACCGAGGCGTAGTAGGAGCGGTAGATCCACTGGAGGCGCGTGCGGTCCATCGCGTGCTGCGGCCGGCCGCGCAGGATCTGGCGCTGCACGGGCAGGGGTAATTTCTGAATCTCTTCGAGCGTCACTTGACGCGGGAGCGGGATCTCCACGTCATCGAACAACGAGTCGTAGGGCTCGGGCACAGTATAGGGCGCGTGGGGCTTGAAAAAAGAGCTGAAAAGGAAGAATGGCGGCTCGCCTTGGGCGAACTCGTTGAGCATGGCGCGCGTTTCCCGGCCGGTCCACGCCGCGGGAGTGTACTGGTAGTCGATCGCCGCGCGGAAGGGATTCTTGCCTGGTTTGGGCTCGGTGGCCTGATAATGCAGCTTGGCGCGAGGGTCCTTGGCATTGCGCCACTTCACGTAATCGGAGAACTCGTCAGTGCGCGAAATGCCATCATCCAGTTGAACAGCGTCGAATCCGGTTGACCGTGCATGAGCGGCGGTGGGCGGGTAGTAGTGCAACTTGCCCACCGCACCTGTGCGGTAACCAGCGTCCTTCAGCATGCGCTGAATAAGCACCTCGCGGGCGTCGAGTGGCGTGTAGTTTACGCGGTTCTTGTGGCTGTGCGGATAACGGCCAGTGAAATAACTGACGCGCGAGGGCACGCACACGGGGGACTGCACAAAGGCGTGTGAGAAGTTGGCCGAGCGCGCCGCAAGGCGGTCCAGGTTTGGTGTGCGGATGAACTTGTTGCCGTTTGCGCCGAGGCAATCATAGCGGAACTGGTCCACCATGATCCACAGCACGTTCGGCCGTTGCGCCGATTGCGCGCTGAGCGCCGCCGCTCCCGCCGCAGCCGCTAGGAGATCGCGCCGGCGCATGCGAGCCTCTACCTTATGGCCGGAACTCGCGCACCATCTGCACGACGGCCTTCACATTCTCCACCGGCGTCTCCGGCATGATGCCGTGGCCCGTATTGAAGATGTGTCCGGGCCGCGTACCGGTGCGCTTCAGAAGTTCGTGAACGCGCACTTTCAGTTCCGGCAGCGGAGCCATCAGCACGGCTGGATCGAGGTTGCCCTGAATCGCCGCGCGGTAGCTCATGTCCATCCACGCCTGGTCGATGTTGATGCGCCAGTCGACGCCGATCACGTCGCCACCGGCGGCATGCAGTTCGCGGAAATAGCCGCCCGTGCCCGTGCCGAAGTGAATCACCGGAACGCCGGCCGAGCGGATGCGTTCGATCAGCGCACGCGAATAGGGCTGAACGTATCGCACGTAGTCGTCCGAGCCGAGGGCGCCGATCCAGCTATCGAAGACCTGAATCACACGCGCACCCGCGGCCACCTGCAACAACGCAAATGGACCGAGCACATCGACGAGCTTGCCCATCAGGCGTCGCCACAATGTCTCGTCGCGGTACATCATCTGTTTGGTGCGCAGGAATGTCTTCGACGGCCCGCCTTCGATCATGTAGCTCGCCATCGTGAATGGCGCGCCGACGAAGCCGATGAGCGGCACCCGTCCGGCCAGCGCCCTCACAGCCATCTGGATTGCTTCACCGACGTAGCCCAGTTCGTCGGTGTTGGAGATGGAAAGCGAATCGACGTCGGAGGAGTTGCGTACGGGATTTTCGATCACCGGCCCCTTGCCTTCGACAAACTCCAGCTTGAGGCCCATCGGTTCCACGGGTAGCAACAGATCGGCGAAGATAATGGCGGCATCGACGTCGAGTATTTCTACCGGCTGCAGCGTGACGGCCGCCGCCAGGTCGGGGCGTTTGCAAATTTCGAGTATGGAATGATGGGCGCGCACCTCGCGGTACTGTTTCATGTACCGTCCGGCCTGCCTCATAAACCACACAGGCCGCACGTCGGTCGGCCGCCGCCGGCAAGCATCCAAAAACCGGCTATTCATCGGAGCCACGCGCATGCTATTTCCGCCTTGTCCTCACACAAAAATACTTTCATCGCCTTCGGCGTCCGGTTCTCCGGCCAGCGCCGGCCCTGAATGAAAAACGGCTTCGTCCAGGCCTCGCTGTCGAGGGTTCTCGGTGCGGTCACCGATACCGAAAGCATGCCCTGCGCCGGATAACCCGTGCGCGGGTCGAACACATGGCTGTAGAGCTGCCCTCCGGCGTAGAAGAACTTCTCTGACGTTCCGGAGGTCGACATCGACAGGTCATGCAGCATCAACTCGGCCACACTCTCTTTTGGATTGCGCGGATGACGGATTTTCACCGGCCATCCGGCCTGCCCTGGAGGAGAGCCTAAACCGTAGATGCTCGATCCACCGCCGGAAACGAGTGCCGACCGGATTCCCCGTTCCCGCAGGATTCCAACAACACGATCCACGGCGTATCCTTTACCAATGCCACCCGGATCGATCTCGACTCCGTCGCGGGTAAACCGCACGGTCTGGTTCGACCGGTCCAGTAGCACCTTCTGGTAACCAACGCGGGCCAGAGCCCCGCGAATTTCAGCGCGATGCGGCAGCCGTCCGGTGCCCTTGTAAAAGCCCCAGACTTTCACCAGCGGTCCGACTGTGATGTCGAATGCGCCGTCGCTCTGCCGGCTATACTGCAAACAGGTTTCGAGGAAGTCAAACAGCTCGGGAGAAACCCTCACCGCCCGGTTCGCCGCTTCGCGGTTCACCAGACTCCACTCACTTCGCGGCTTATAGTTCGAGAGCAGCTCGTCGATCCGGCGTACTTCTTCAAACGCCAGATCCACCGCTGTCTCCAACTGCACGCGATTCTCGCCATAGGCCACAACGGTGAATGCGGTACCCATGGCGTCCAGGCTGGATTCGATCCGAAGCGGCTCGGCCGCCCACCCGGAAACCGGCATCAATAGAGCCGATGCCACCCACAAACGTAGCACAACGCCTTTGGGTACAGCGATCATGAGCCGGCTTTTTTTTCCGGGGGATCGACGTCCGGACGTGGCCGGCCCCGCCGGATTCGGCGGAGTATTTCGCTCTGTTTTCGCCTCGTTTCCGGATCGAGATCGGCAAAGAACTTGATGTCCGGCATACGGAACATATCGATGCGTTCGGCGAGCTGGATCTTGATAAAACCGCGTGCTTTTTGAATGGCTTCCAGGCAACTGGCCTGCTCCTCTGCGGTGCCCTGAATCGTTAGCCGCACATGGACCTGCCGTGCTCCAGGTGGGAAAAATACCTCGGTCACGGCTGCGGCCGTGATTCGCGGGTCGTCCAATTCGTAATTGATAATTTCGCCGAGTTCGTCGCGCAGCACCTCCGCTACGCGCTCGGACCGCCGGGCTTCCATAAGTTACTCAATCCATTCCGTCCAGGCGCCAACAAGGGCTCCTCCGGCGATGCGCGCCGCGTCGCCTTCAACCGCTTGTAAAACCTGTTCCGCACGCACGCGTTCGCCGGAGACGGTTACAGCCATCAGCCGTGAACGTTGCCAGGCGTCATGAAAGTCGGTCTCGGCCACGGCGACGTTGTGGCGCGATCGCAGCCGGTCTTTCAGACCCTTAACCAAGTGGCGCTTGTCCTTAAGGGAATGCGCGCCTTCGATGTGGAGTTCTAATGTAAGGACGCCGACCACGGCCATGATTCTAGGCGCAAAGCCTTCCCTCTGAGTCTATTGGACGCGGACAGCCGGCACAAGATTTCCGCGTATTGCGAACGCGATTTCCCTGGCTGCCATCTTCTCCACTAGACGATCTTCTGGTATACTCGCGGAATCATGGCCAGTAGAAAAAGGAGCGAGGCTCGTGGTGAGATGTTACAAGGAACATTGGATATGCTCGTATTGCGAGCCCTCGTCCTCGCACCCGCCCATGGACACACTATCGCCCATCTGATCGAGCGCTCATCAGAAGATGTTCTCCAGGTAGAGCATGGTTCCCTCTATCCGGCGCTTCATCGCTTGGAGGATCAGGGATTAGTGGCATCCTTTTGGGGCACCTCGGAAAACAACCGCAAGGCCAAGTACTATCGCGTGACGCCGGCGGGCCGGCGACACCTGATTGAAGAGCGTAGCCGCTGGGAAGGGCTGGTTCAGGCGGTGACGCGGGTGCTGGGACCGGCTATGGAGTAGCTCAATGAGTTGGATGAGGTTCTTTAGCAGGCAACGCAGGGACGAAGATCTGGTTCGCGAAATCGAGTCCTACCTCGCCCACGAGATCGACGAAAACGTCGCGCGCGGGATGAATCTCGACGACGCCTGCCGGACTGCGGCGCGTAAGTTAGGAAACGCGACGGCCGTGCGGGAGGAGTTGTATGAGAGAAACAGCCTGAACTTCCTCGAATCTCTCTACCAGGACATTGTGCACGGTCTCGGCCAGCTTGCACGCAATCCATCCTTCGCCTGCACAGGAATCCTCATACTCGCCCTTGCCATCGCCGCCACGACCTTCATCTTCTCCATCGCCTACAGCGTCCTGTTGCGCGATCTACCCTACGACGAGCCTGCGCGCCTCGTCAGTGTGGGGACCTCGCTACGCGAAGCGGGCTTCCAGCGAACTTACGCCGGGGCGGCAGACTATTTCGATTGGCGCAAACAGCAGCAGGTGTTCGATGACATCGCACTGACTCGTCCAGTCGCCAACTACAACCTCACCGGCACGGGCGAACCGGAGCGCCTGCAAGGAGCCCGTACGACCGCGAGTCTGTTTTCCACTCTGCGCACACCGCCTCTGCTCGGACGCGTGTTCACCGAAGAGGAGCAACTCGATCCGGGCAAGGCATCGAGTGTCGCCGTGCTGAGTTATGGACTCTGGCAGCGCCGGTTCGGCGCCGACGCCACAATCCTAGGACGCAAAATTCTCCTCAATGGGACTCCGCACGAGGTACTGGGCGTGATGCGTCCCGAGTTTCAGTATCCAGCCCGCGAGTTCGAACTTTGGACGCCGCTTTACTTTCCTCCCCGCGCGCTGGAAGGGCGCAGCGATTACAGCTATCTGTGCGTGGCGCGGCTGAAGGCGGGCGTCAATCTGGAGCAGGCGCAAGCTCACATGATGGTGGTGGCAGGCAATCTGGCGCGTCAGTATCCAAGAACGAACAAGAATGCCAATGTCTTCGTGGCGCCCATGCTGAACGAGATGACCGGGTCCATCCGCGGCGCGCTATGGCTTCTGCTTGGAGCAGTTGGCGTTCTGTTTCTCGCAGGCTGTCTGAACCTGGCCAATCTTCTACTGGCAAGGGCGGCGACGCGGAGCCACGAGTTCTCGATTCGCACTTCGCTCGGCGCCACGCGCACACGTTTGGCGCGGCAGTTCATCGCGGAAACGATCCCATTGGCCGTGGCAGGCGCAGCCGTCGGAATCCTCTTTGCCCATTGGCTTCTTCGTCTGCTCGTCCCCCTATTGCCGGCCAGCCTCCCGCGCATTGGGGAGATCGGATTGCATGGTCCCGTTCTCGCCGTGGCTGTGCTGCTCTCGGTTGGCGCGGCCATCTTCATAGCGATGGCCCCAGCGACACAGGTCAGGGCGAACATCGAACGCGGACCCGCTTCCAGCGGTCGTGCCCGCGATCTGCTAATCGTCACAGAGATCGCCTGTACGGTCGTCCTCCTAGTGACAGCCGGACTGTTGATGAGAAGCTTTGCCCAACTGCGCTCCACCGATCCGGGGTTCCAGCCGCGGCATGTGCTTAGCCTCCATCTCGCGGTGAGCCGGTCTAAGTATGGCGAGGACCTGGGGGTGGCACGGTACCTGGGCCAACTCATCGGCCGTGTGCAGAATGTTCCGGGAGTGGAAGCGGTTGGAATTGTGAACCGGCTTCCTCTTGGCGGGCAAGTCCAGGCGGGAGAAGTGCGATTCGAAGGCAGGGAGAACGGAGTCAATACGGATTGGCGTTCGATCAATGGCGGCTACTTCCAGGCGCTCGGTGTCCCTCTGCTCGCGGGCCGAACGTTTCGGGAAACGGATTCCAGCGGTCGGCCTTCCGTCGGTATCATTGACGAACGGCTCGCGCGGGAGGTCTTCGGCCGCGCCGATCCGCTCGGCAAGCGGTTCCGCATCGACTTTCCCGGCCTGCCGTGGGTCGAGGTGGTAGGCGTCGTGGGTCATCTTCGCCATGAAGGGCTCGACCGCGATCCGCGCCCGCAGGTGTATTGGCCGTATCAGCAGCGGACACAGGACCGCATGGCGATGGTCGTGCGGACCGCGGGCGATCCTGGCTCTTTCGCGACGGCCGTGCGCAGCGCGATTCGCGAAGTCGACCCCGAGCAGCCGCTATACGAGGTGTTGCCCATGACGGGCGTGCTGGAACGAACGTTGCTGGCGCCGAGGATCAATACCCTTCTATTGGGCGCCTTCGCGACGTTGGCCTTGCTACTCGCAAGCGTGGGTCTGTATGGTGTGGTTTCTTATCTGACCACCCAGCGCCGGCGCGAATTCGGCATTCGCTTGGCCATCGGCGCCAGCGGCGTGGGCCTGTTGACGCTTGTGCTCAAGCAGGGACTCGCACGGGCCGCGGCAGGGCTGGCGCTCGGCCTCGCGCTCTCAGCGGCAGCCTCCCGAGCCTTGGGCGCCATGCTCCACAGTACGAGTCCTCTCGATGCGGCCACCTATGCCGGCGCGGCCGCCCTGCTGCTCGCTGTTGTCCTCTCTGCCTGCCTCTTTCCGGCATGTCGCGCCTCGCGGACCGACCCGGTGGAAGCATTGCGGGGGGATGGATAGAAGCGCGCACGACGGGTCATGATGTGTATAGACTTCAGAATCGAAACTCATCATGCGAACGAACATTGTCATTGACGACAAGCTGATGCGGGACACTCTGCGCACGATGACCGCGATTTTGACGCGTTCGCGGAACACCTCGGCCTGCGCATAGTAGATTGACGCGCTTGCAGCTTCGGACATAATGGTTGGCAGGAGTTCCTCCCCACTCCAGAACGCGCACCTCCTCCATGTCTTCCTACCGCTCGTTTCGCGACCTCGACTGGGGCCTGCTGGCCATAGCGCTCACGATCTGTTCGATCGGCATCATGCAGATTTATTCGGCAACGCATGATATCCCGATCTGGGCCAACGCATGGTGGAAGCAGGTGCTCTATGTCGCTTTCGGCCTCGTGCTGATGTGGTTCATCGCCTCGATCGACTACCATACGCTGCTTGGCCAGATCCCCATCATGTACATCACGGCGGTGATTCTGTTGGTCGCCGTGCTGCTGTTTGGAAAAACGATCGCGGGCGCGCGCCGCTGGATTCAGTTGCCAGGCTTGTTGCTGCAGGTATCCGAGTTCGCCAAACTGATGATAATATTACTGGTAGCCAGATTTCTAACGGAGCTCCGGCGTGACACCCTGGAGGTCCGTGAATTATTGAAATTAGGTGCGTTAGTGGCAGTTCCTTGGCTGCTCGTCAAGCGCGAGCCGGATCTCGGAACGGCTCTGACGTATTTGCCGGTGCTCGCCGTTGGTGTATTTTTGGCGGGGCTTCGGGCGCGCTACATCGTGATATCGGTCATTCTCCTGGTGGGAATCTCCTGGATCTCCTTCCACCATGTTCTCGAGGATTACCAGCGCGCAAGGATCGAGAGTTTTTTGAACCCGGAGTTGGATCCACGTGGATCCGGCTACCAAGTGGTCCAATCGAAAATTGCGATTGGGTCGGGAGGAATGTGGGGACGCGGAGTGACGCAAGGGTCTCAAACCCAGTTGCGGTTTCTTCCGGTCCCGCATACGGATTTCGTCTTCGCCACGTTTGGTGAAGAGCACGGTTTTGTTGGAGTTGTTGTTGTCTTGATTTTGTATTTCTGGCTCTTGATGCAGATTGTCCAGAATGCACAGACCGCGCCCGACCGGGCCGGCATGTACATCTGCATGGGAGTCGCGGCTTTGTTGTTGTTTCATCTGTTGGTGAACGTCGGGATGGTGGTGGGGCTGATGCCGGTTACCGGCATTCCGCTCCCCCTAATGTCTTCCGGCGGCTCCAATATGTTGTCGACCTTTTTGATGCTGGGGCTCGTGAACAATGTCCGGCTCCGGCGATTTGTGAATTAGATGGAAGTGGCTGCACGAAGGCTAGGGCAAATATCGATGCCGTGGGCGGCTATCCGGAAACAGGATGAAAGGCCGGGTCTTGCGAACCCGCCCGGTCTTAACTTGAGTTGTGGTTCCACCTGCGCGCCCTCGCTCGCGCGTATTCTGGCCGGCCGGTCCGGCAGGTTGACGTCCGGTGCTGTTGTCGTTACCGGGCCCCCAGGTTTTCACTCCCTGTTCCCGCCCTTGCTCCTTCTTCGCTCCGCTCTCCGAACGGAGATTCCTGATGACCAAAGAGTTGGTGATTTCCACCAATCGCCACGAAACCAAACTGGCACTGCTCGAGGATGGCCAGCTTGTTGAAGTATTTTTCCAGCGCTCCAATGAGTATTCCCTTGTAGGGAGCATTCACAAAGGCCGTGTAACTCGCGTTCTTCCTGGCATGCAGAGCGCGTTTGTGAATATCGGCCTCGAACGCGACGCATTCCTGTATGTTTCGGATTTCTTCGAAGAAACCGGCGAGGACTATGAGCGCGTAGGCGGCGACGATCACGGTCGCCGGGGCCGTGCCGAACGGCCCGAACGCGTCGACGGCGGTGATCGTGATCGCGGCGGACGGGGCGAACGTGGAGGGCGCTTCGGGCGGCCGGAACGGATAGAGCGTTCGGAGGGCGCACCAGCCGCGTCAGCGCCTGCCGCTCTCGAAGCCGGCGGCGACGGTGCCGTCCTGGCCCCCGCAACAGCCGATTCGGTTGTCTCCGGTGAACGCACTGATTATGGAGACCGCCGTGGCGGACGCCGCTCGCGTCGCCGCCGCCGTGGTCCGAATGATCGCGGCTTCCCGGAGAACAAGTTCGCCCGCCCAGCCGAGACGGCCGCGGAAACCAATGCGCCCTTTGAAAGTTCAACTGAGGCGGCAGTGGAAGACGAGCCTTTGGTGCTGCCGGGCGAGTCGTTAGCGAAGTATCGTGGCCGTCCCGTGGCGGACGGTGACGAGGACGACAACGAACCGGCGACGGCAACACTCGATCCGGAAGTAGTCGCCGAACATGAGTTGGATTCCCCTGCACCGATGAGCGAGGACGAGGTCACCGAAGCCATTGAAGCCGCCGTCGAAGCGCGCCTCGAAGAGTATGGTGACGAACCGGACGAGTTGAGCGAAGCGCAGGACGAAGCCGAAGAGATCGCCGGACAGGAAGCTGCGGCCGATTCCGAGGAGGACTCGCGGTTCGAACCCGCGGCGGGCGACATCGCCGAAGAGGTGCTTGCCTCAGCCGAAGAGGACGATGACGAGTCCGGCGCCGAGCCATTCGCGCGCCCGACGCACGATCCGTTCGACGACGGCGACGAGGTACAGGCTGCCGCCGAGGAGGCGGAAGAGGCCGCGATCGAGTCATCGGCTGAGGGCGAAGCCGCCGCGGAACCTGTGGAAGGCTCCGCTGAATTGCGCGACCAGCCTGCGGCCCGCTACATTCAACCGCGTTCGGGTGGCCGCATGCGCCGCCGTGGCCGCCGTGGCGGCCGCCGCGATGAGCGTCCGGGAGAGCGTTTTGAGCGTGGACCCGCTCCTCCTCCCGAGCGTAATCTCGAAGGTTCGCTCGACCCCATCGTCGAGGGAGCGCCGGAAGCACGCGTGTTTGAACAACGCGAGCCTCGTGGCGATCGTGAAGGCCGCCGCGAAGACGGTGGTGACAGAGGCGACCGCAGAGACCGCCGCGACCGGGGCGACCGTCCCGAACGCGAGCGTCCGCCGATGCCACTCATCACGGACCTGCTCAAGGAAGGCCAGGAGATCATCGTCCAGATCGCCAAGGAGCCCCTTGGCCAGAAGGGTGCGCGCATCACGTCGCACGTGGCCATACCGGGCCGCTACGTCGTCTTCATGCCCACGCTCGACCACAACGGCGTCTCGCGCAAGGTCGGCACCGACGACGAACGCATCCGGCTGAAGCGCATCCTGTCGGCCCATTCGCAGGGCATGACCGGCGGCTTCATCGTCCGCACCGCCGGCGAAGGAAAACCTGAATCCGAGATCGCTGCCGACATGAGCTTCCTCCACAACCTGTGGCTGGATATCCGCAAGAAAGCCGAGAAGCGTCCCGCACCCGCGCTGCTGCACCACGATCTGGAACTGGTTCAGCGCACGCTGCGCGATCAGGTGAGCGACAACTTCAAGGCCGTTTGGGTCGACAACGAAGAGACGTTCGAATCGATTCTTGCCTTCCTCGAACGTTTTCAACCGGCGATGGTCAGCCGCGTGAAACTGTACACGCGCCCCATCCCCATCTTCGACGCTTTCAAGATCACCGACGAACTCGACAAAGCGTTGCGTCCCAAGGTCTGGCTTAAGTCGGGCGGCTACATCGTCATCAATCAGACCGAAGCACTGGTGGCTATCGACGTGAACACGGGCAAGTATGTGGGCAAGTCCAATCGCCTGGAAGACACGATCGTCAAGACCAATACCGAGGCCGTGAAGGAGATCGCCCGCCAGATTCGCCTGCGCGATCTGGGCGGCATCATTGTCGTCGACTTCATCGACATGGATGAGCGGCGCAACCGCCAGAAGGTGATGCAAGCGCTCGAAGAAGCCATGCGCACCGACCGCGCTCCGTACAAAATTCTTCAGTTCAACGATTTTGGACTCGTTGCCATCACGCGGCGCCGTGTGAAGCAGTCGCTTGAACGCGCCCTCTGCCAGCCTTGCACCACGTGCGAGGGCTCAGGCTACATCAAGAGCTCGGGTACGGTGATGAGCGAGATCATCACCGAGGCCTACAAGATCGCCTCAACACTCGAAGGCAAAGAGGTGCTACTGCGCGTGCACCCCGATGTTGCCAACGTCATCAAATCCGCCGAAAACCATTACCTCGAAGAGCTGGAAGAGATCCTGGGACGGCCCGTACTCGTCACCTCCGACGGTCTGATCCATCCCGAGAAGTTCGACATGGCGTAACTGGGGCACGCAATCCCGAATCGCCAGACAGTACGTCCCTTAAAAAGCGAAACGGCGGTCCCCCACATGGGCCGCCGTTTCTTTGTCAGCACAACACTGGGCTGTGCTTACTTCAACATCTTTACACGAATATTCTTGTAATGAACAGTGGACCCTGGATCGTGGCCCTGTAAGGCGAAAGTGCCCGGCGCCAGTACGCGCCCCTTCATGTTCGGCGGCCCAGCCCACCCATCGGGTTGCGTCCAATCGACAACCTTCTTGCCGTCGACGAAAACCTGCACGTTCTTATCCTTCACGATGATGTGCTCGGTGAACCACTTCTTGTCCTCGGCGACCTTATCCTTGTTGTCCTGCACCATGTACAACCCGCCGGTCTTCCGAAAGTCTCGCTCATAGGTGTTGTTGACCTGAACCTCGAAGCCTTTGTCGGGCCAATTGGTCTCCTGGTATTGGGTGGCAAAGTAGATGCCGCCGTTGGAATTGGGCTCGGTCATGACGTCGACCTTCAGCTCGAAGTTGGTGAAGTTGTGATTGCCGACCTTGCCGGTGTAGTAGAGGTGGCACTTGGGGCCATTGGCGACGATGGCGCCGTCCTTGATCGAGAACGTGCCTTCGTTCTCCTTGGCCTTGGTCCAGCCATCGAAATCTTTGCCATTGAAGAGGCTCTTGAAGCCTTTTTCAGGCTTGTCGGCGGCGCACAACAGGGAGGCCGCCATCGCAAATAACGCTAGTTTCCGCATACGACATTAGATTCTACTCGCACCAAGGTCCTCGCGCTATGATGCCCTCATGCCGATCACCCGCAGGGTGTTCCTGCCTTCACTCGCCGCGCCACTGCTGGCACAGCCGCGGCGCCGCCCGCACATCCTCTTCATCGGCGGCTGGAACCTCTACAACATCGGCGACGTGGCCATTCCCCTGGGTTTCTTCCGCCTCCGCGACCAATACTTTCCCGAAGCGAAGATCACACTCCTAATAGCCAGCTATCCGAAGGAACTCGGCGACTACTACCGGGGTTTCTACCCGGATCTGGACATCATCCCCTTCGAGTTCAAAGCGGGCGTGCCTCTATCGCCGCAAACCGAGGAGGCCTTCCGCGGCGCGGATGCCCTCGTGCTTGGTTCGGGCATGACGCTCTCCTATGGCTACTACGGGCTCGAGTACGACCGTTACATCCCGCGTCTGCTAGCCTTTCTCAAAGCGAAGCAGATGGGCATTCCATTCGGCGTCTATGCGCATTCCTTCGACAAGCTCGAACCTCATGCCGAATACCTATACAAGGAAGTCCTAAACCAGGCGGCGTTCATTTACACGCGCGATTCCGAATCGCTCAAACTGATCCAATCGAAGGGCGTCTCGACGCGGGAGATGGCTTTCGCGCCAGACACGACATTCGGCTTCGATCTCCACAAGCGCCCGGAAGCGAAGACACTCGGCGAGGCGTTCCTGCGCGAACATAAGCTGGAGCCGGGAAAGTTTCTCTCCTTCATCGCAAGGCTGGACGTGAACCGCTTCCGCAACGATGGCCGCGAGCAGCACCACGCCGAGCAAACCCGCGAGTTGATTGTCCGCTATGTGCGGGCAACGAAGGAACCGGTAGCCATTGTCCCAGAGGTTGAGCGCCTGCTCAAAGACACCAAACAGATGGTGTACGACCAGTTGCCTGGCGACGTGAAACCGCTCGTGCGTTGCAGCGAAAAATATTGGATGCCTGCCGAGGCGCAGCATGTCTACGCAAATTCGCGCATGGTCGTGAGCGCCGAGATGCATAGCGTGATTTTGGGGTTGGCGGCGGGGACGCCCTCGCTGCATCCGTATTTCGCGCAGGCGGGATTGAAGCAATGGATGATGCGCGATTTGGGATTGCAGCAGTGGTTGTTCGATCAGGACGCGGTGCCGCTCGAAAAGGTGAGCGACGCGATGCTGGCCGTGCACAAGGACACTCCGGCGGCTCGAACCTCCACGGCCAATGCGATGGACTTCGCACGCAAGCGGCAGAGTGAGACGTTCGCCGTGCTAAAGAGGGCGGCAATGGGGCATATTAGTTCCAAATGATTTCCATTTCCCGTTACAATTCCAACATCTGTGGGTCCTATCTCCCCTGTGGTTCCAATACATCGTCCGCCGCTGTGCTACTCTCACGTAAACATTATCGGAAAAATTGGCTTTTGAACTTCGAACCATATTCGGCCAATCTTTCCATGAAAGAGGGAGCCAATGAAATCGACGGTTCTATTCTTGGTTTGCACTATGGTCGCATGGGCTGCGCCAAAAGAGCCAAAGCAATTGCCCGCAGGTTGGCCCTACGACACGATTGCTCATGTCGTCGACGGCGGAACGTGGTCAACCGAGATTGTGTTGGCCAACCTGGACTCAGTTGAGAGTAAGTATAAGCTCGTCTTTCGTGGTGACGATGGACGTCCGCTCGTGTTCGACGTGAATGGTAGACCTGCCGCCAGCACGTACACAGGCACCATACCGGCGAATGGAACCGTTACTTTGTCTACGCCAGGAACCTCCAGCACTCTTCGCAGTGGATCAGCGGTGCTCGATACTCTTGGGACGGACGAGGTAGGAATCATGGCGATTTTCCGCCAGCGGATTACAGGGCGACCTGACTTCGAGGCAACGGTGATCGGCGGGAATGGTGTCGAGTTCAACAGTGTACTTCCGTTTGATAATGTTGCTGGCTACGTCACCGGCGTAGCCATTTTGAATCCGTCTGAGTTTTCTTCACTGGCCATCACGATGCAGATTCGAGATGAAGCTGGTGTGTTGCTGCGGACGGTTCCTTTGAATCTCGCAGCAGGCACCAAACAGGTCTTTGTCGTTTCTGAACGCTATCCTGAAACGGCGGGAAAGCGCGGGACATTGCAATTCGAGGATGTTCTCGTCTCGTTGTCCGTCCTGGGATTTCGTTTTTCGCCAGGTGGTGGGTTCACTACGATTCCGCTAATGGAGCGGTAACCCCTACCTCTTCCGCCCCGGCACCACATCCACCTGCAGCTTGGGATCGGCCGCCGGCACCTCGGTAACAGGCAATCCCAGTTCGCGCCGCACAATATTGCATCCTTGCGCGATTGCGCTCGCCTTGTAGAAAGCGATCTCCCGGTTGCAGCCTTGGCGGCCGAAGCCGCAGTCGCTCGAGACGATCAGCTTTTCGGCGGGGATGTATTTGAGCGCCTTGCGGATTTCGCCGGCTACGTCTTCGGGTCGGTCGGCTTGCAGGGAGCGGTGGCTGACGGCGCCGACGCAGATCTTCTTTTTGAGATCGTTTTTGAAGGGCTCGAACAGTTCGAGGTCTTTCTGATTGCGGTCCTTCATTTCGAGGGTCCAGACGTCGCCGCGGCAACGCTCGAGGTAGATTTCGATGGAGTTGGCGTAGCTGGTATCGTCCATCACTCGCTGCATGTTGGGGTTGCCCCAGCAGGTGTGGATCCAGAGCTCGACGTCGTCGAGGCCCTCCACTTCCCGGTTAAAGGCGTCAATCATGAACTTCACTTCGTGATGATCCTTGCCATAGGTATTGGCCATGAAGTGGAACGTAGGCTCTTCGATTTGGATGACGCGGCAGCCGGCATCGCGCAGGGCGAGCAGCTCCTTGTTCATGGCAACGGCCATATCCCAAATCACTTCGCGCTTGTCTTTATACTTCGGCGTGTGAATGTCGAGAAACAGCGCCATCACCTGCGAACAGCAAGTGCCGAACTTCACCGGCTTGCGCGTTTTGGCCTGAGCGATGCGCCACAGCTTGGGAAAATCCAGCGGCCGGTGCTCGATCTTGCCCACTACGTGCGGCCAGCGCCAGCCGGTGTAGATTTCATTCAGCAGCGTTCCTGGCGGGTAGTGCAGCCACGGTGCCGTGGTCTCTTCCGGCTGCAAGTGGTCACCTTCGAAACCGGACCAGCGCTGCAGGGGATAGTGATGCCACGCACGTCCGGCCATGTCTTCGTCGACGTGAAAATCGCCGTGCGTCAGAATGTCGAGGCCCGCACGTTCCTGATCGCTGATCACGACGGCCAGGGCATCCTGGAACTTCTCGCGGAAGTGGATGTCCAACATGCAGGTGTCGAGCGGTCTGCCCCACATGCTGACATCGAACCAGCGCGGCCTCGGGAAGGAACCGGTTACCGTGCTGGGGAGAATGAGATTGGCGGTGGCGGTGAACATGGATTTGCTTCACCGCATTCTATCCTCATGGCTCGATGCGGATCGGAGTCCCGTCGGGCACGAGCTTCCAAATCTCTTCGATCTCGTCGTTTGTTACGGCAATGCAGCCTTCGGTCCAGTCCGCCTGGCGGTGCGCCGCGCCGATGCGCCCCATGCCGTTGGGAAGTCCGTGGATCATGATGTCGCCGCCCGCGCTCACCCCAGTCCGTCGCGCGCGTGCCTTGTCCTCCTCGTTCGGGTAGGAGATGCGCAGCGAACGGTGATAGGAACTGTGCTTGTTACGCCCGGTGATCGTGTACTCGCCTTCCGGTGTTTTTCCATCGCCCTGACGCCGCTTTGCTCCGGCTGGTGTGCGGCCAAGCGCCACGAGATACCTTCTCAGCGCCTTGCCTTCGCGCAGCAACACTAATTCGCGTTTGGCCTTTCGCACCACGATGAGGTCGGCCGTGTGATCTGCGCGTGT
>Ga0075430_100002361_pt1 | contig 15685 bp, 15 predicted proteins | sample RhiMetdeltSRZDD4_FD_75294 | JGI IMG/M metagenome (GOLD analysis project Ga0075430, IMG submission 75294) | Populus rhizosphere microbial communities from Tennessee, USA - Rhizosphere MetaG P. deltoides SRZDD4 | ecosystem: Host-associated > Plants > Roots > Rhizosphere > Soil | place: USA... | reverse complement strand
CGATCGAGTCCCAGCAGGGCGACGTGTTCCTGCTCGGCACCCACCCGTGGCAGATCGTGCAGGTGTCGGGCGCGGAGCTGCGGGTGCGCGACGCCGCCGGCAAGCACCCCACCGTCCCCTTCTGGCTTGGCGAGGCCCCCGGCCGCACCGATGAGCTCTCCGAGGAGGTGTCGCGCCTGCGCGGTGCCGTCAGCGCCGAGCTCGACGCGGGCGGGCGGGACACCGCGATCGAACTCGTGCAGGACGAGTGCGGCGTCGACGTCGTTGCCGCCGCCCTCGTGGTCGATTACCTCGCCGCCGGCCGCGCGGCGCTCGGCGGGGTGCTGCCCACCCACGACGACATCGTCTTCGAGCGCTTCTTCGACTCGGCGGGCGGGATGCAGCTGATTGTGCACTCGCCGTTCGGCGTGGGGGTCAACCGTGCGCTCGGCCTCGGCCTGCGCAAGAAGTTCTGCCTCACGTTCGACTTCGAGCTGCAGGCGGCCGCCAGCGACGACGCCGTGCTGCTCTCGCTCGGCCCCCAGCACTCGTTCCCGCTGGAGGACGTGCCCGCGTTCCTGCGCTCGCGGAACGTGCAGGACGCCGTCTCGCAGGCGGTGCTCCGAAGCCCGCTGTTCACGGCCCGCTGGCGCTGGAACCTCAACCGCTCGCTCGCCGTGCTGCGCCGCAAGGGCGGCCGGCTCAACCCCTTCAACATCCAGCGGATGGAGTCGGACGACCTGATGGCCGCGGTGTTTCCCTCGCTGGCCGCCTGCCAGGACAACGCCCCGGCCGGTCCGATCGAGATACCCGACCACCCGCTCGTGCGCGAGACCCTCGGCGACTGCCTGAACGAGGCGATGGACATCGAGGGCCTGCGCGCCCTGCTGCACCGCTTCGAGCAGGGGACCGTCCGCCTGCACTTCGTCGACACGGTCGAGCCGAGCGTGCTGGCGCACGAGATCCTTAACGGCGCTCCGTTCACCTACCTCGACGAGGACGCCGAGATCGGTGAGCGCCGGTCGCGCGCCGTGCCGCTGCGCCGGGGCCTCCCGGTGGAGCCCCGCGAGCTGGGGCGGCTCGACCCCGCTGCGATCGCGCGGGTGCGGGCCGAGGCGACACCTGAGGTGCGCGACCCCGACGAGCTCCACGACGTGCTTCTGTCCCTGGTCGCCGCCCGGCCACGGGACGAGTGGGCGGAGCACTTCGCCGACCTCGCCGCCGCGGGACGGTGCTTCGAGGTGCGCGGCGGCGACGGGGCCGGGATCCTGTGGGCGGCCACCGAGCGGCGCGCTCACGTCGAGACCCTCTTCCCCGGCTCCACGTTCTCGCCCGATCACCCGCTGCCGGCCGGCCTGCCGGCCACGCTCGACGCGGCGGGCGCCGAGGACGCCGCGGTGGCCATGGCGCGTGGTTATCTCGAGATCAGCGGGCCCGTGACAGTAGACGGCCTCGCAGACGAGATCGGTCTCTCGCATTCGTCGGCGACCATCGCCCTCGAAGCGCTGCGCGGGCGCGGCTTCGCGGTGAGCGGGCGGTTCGAGGCGGACGCCGGCGAGCAGTGGTGCGCGCGCCGCCTGCTGGCGCGCATCCACGGCTACACGCGCGAGCGCCGGCGAGCCAAGGTCCAACCCATCAGCCAGGAGGAGTGGCAGAGCTTCCTCGAGTCCTGGTGGCACACCGCGCCGGGCACCCTCCTGGCCGGCCGGGCCGGGCTCGCCGAGGTGATCGAGCAGCTTCAGGGCTTCGAGCTGCCCGCCGGCGACTGGGAGCGGGTCTTCGCCGAGCGGGTCGAGTCCTACCGGCCCGAGTGGCTCGACGACCTGTGCCTGTCGGGGGAGGTCGTGTGGGGCCGGCTGTCCGTGCTCGAGCCCGCCTCCGAGGAGGACCAGCCCGCCGCGGACCCGGCGACCGGCAAGCGGCCGTCGCGCAGGACGCCCATTACCTTCATGCTCCGCCAGGACCTGCCCTGGCTGCTGCAAGCCCATCGCGGCGAGGTGGTGCCGGCCGAGCCCGGCGTGGGACCCGGTCGCGAGGTGCTCGACGCGCTGCGCGGCCAGGGCGCGCTGTTCCACTCCGAGCTCCAGGCCCTCACAGGGCGCGGCCCCACCGACATCGAGGACGGCCTGTGGGACGGCGTGGCCCGCGGGCTGATCGCATCCGACGGCTTCAACGCCGTGCGCTCGCTCCTGAACGCCGGCACCCGCGTTGCCCGCCGCCGGCCACCCCGCCCGCGTCCGGGCGCCCGCGCGCGGCGCGGCGGCTGGCGCCAGGGCGTGGAGGGGCGCTGGACGCTGCTTCCCCCGGCGCTCCCGACCGACGACGTGGAGGAGCTCGCCGAGACCGTGGCGTCGCAGCTCCTGCTGCGCTGGGGCGTCGTCTTCCGCGACGTCTACCTCGAGGAGCGGCTGACGGTCCCCTGGCGGGAGGTGCTCTGGGCGCTGCGCCGTCTCGAGGCGCGCGGCCTGATTCGCGGCGGCCGCTTCGTGACCGGGGTGAGCGGCGAGCAGTTCGCCGGCGAGACTGCGCTGCCGCTGCGCTAGCGCGTGGCGCGGGCGGTCGCGCCCGCGTCATGGACCCGGTGCTCGCCCTCGGCGAACTCCTCGACGATCTTCTCGCAGAAGGCGTCGAGGTCCTGCGGCCCGCGGCTCGAGACCAGTCCCTGGTCGGTCACCACGGCCTCGTCCACGACGTTCGCGCCGGCGTTGCGCAGGTCGGTGCGCATGCTGGGCCACGAGGTGAGCGTCCGGCCCTTCGCGACGTCCGCCTCGATCAGCGTCCAGGGGCCGTGACAGATCACGCCCACCGGCTTGCCCGCCTTGAAGAACTCCTGCACGAAGCGGAGCGCGCCCTCGTCGCTGCGGAGCTTGTCCGGGTTGACCGCGCCGCCGGGAAGGATCAGGCCGTCGTACTGGTCCACCGAGGCGTCCGCGACCTTGCGGTCCACCGCCACCTTGGCGGTCGGCTTGAGGTCGCCCTCGACCGCCTGGATCTCACCCGAATCGATCGACAGCAGTTCGGTGTCCGCCCCCGCCCGCTCGACCGCTTGGCGCGGCTGCTCGAGCTCCACTTGCTCCACGCCGTCAGCGGCGAGAATCGCGATCGTCTTTCCCTGAAGTTCGCCTGCCATGTCGCCTGGCTACCCGTGGCCGAGGTCGAGAAACTGAGACCCGGGTACGCGACGAACATGGCACCGCGCTCGATCTGGAACGGCACCATCACGTTCGGGCTCGTGAACGTGCCGATCAAGCTGTACACGGCCACCGAGTCGAAGACCGTGCGCTTCAGCGAGGTGCACGTGAAGGACGGCGCGAAGATCGAGCACCGCCGCTGGTGCCCGAAGCACGACGTCGAGGTCGACTACGACGACACGGTGAAGGGATACGAGGTGTCGGCCGACAGCTACGTCGTGCTCGAGAAGGACGAGGTCAAGGCAGCCGCGGGCGACCGCGGCAAGGTCGTGCACCTCGAGGAGTTCGTGGAGGCGGCCGCGATCGACCCGGTCTTCTACGAGAAGACCTACTACGCGGGCTCGCGCGAGGCCGAGGACGCCTACCGGCTGCTGCATGCGGCCCTGCGCGAGTCAGGCCGCGCCGGCATCGGCCGGTTCACCTTCCACGACCGCGAGTACCTCGTGGCGGTGCGCGCCCTCGACGACGTGATCGCCCTCCACACTCTGCGCTTCCACGACGAGGTGGTGGACGGCGACGAGCTCGAGCTGGACCTGGGGCGCGCGAAGCCGCGCCCGAAGGAGGTCGAGATGGCGTCGCAGCTCGTGGACTCGCTCCAAGAGGACTTCGAGCCGGAGAGCTACGAGGACAGCTACCGCGACGCGGTGCTCGACCTGATCGGGCGCAAGGGGCGCGGGGAGGAGATCGACCTCCTCGCCGAGGAGGAGCCCGAACAGGGCGACGACCTGGCCGCCGCGCTGCAGGCGAGCCTCGGGAAGAGGCGCCGCTAGCCGTGCCGCGCGCGCTGTGGAGCGGGTCGCTCAGCTTCGGGCTCGTGAACGTGCCCGTGCAACTGATGAGCGCCGCCCGCGACCTCGACTACCACTTCCACGAGCTGCACGCGGGGGACAAGGTGCGGATCGAGCAGCGCCGCTTCTGCTCGAAGGAGGACGCCGAGGTGCTCTGGGAGGAGATCGCCCACAGCTACGACCTCGACGGCAAGCAGGTGATCGTGACCGACGAGGAGCTGGCCTCGGTCGAGCCCCGCAAGACGCGCACCATCGAGATCGAGGCCTTCGTCGAGCTCGCGGACGTCGACCCGATCTACTTCGACCACCCCTACGTGCTCGTGCCGGCGGGCGACAGCGAGGGCACGCTGCGCGCCTACCGGCTGCTGGTCGAGGTGATGGACAAGACCGAGCGCGCGGCGCTGGGGCGCTTCGTGATGCGCACCAAGGAGTACCTCGCCGCCGTGCGCGTTCGCGAGGGCGCGCTGCTGCTCACCACCATGCGCTTCCACGACGAGGTGCGCCCGACCAAGCCCGTGCCGACCGGCGGGCGCAAGCCTGCGAAGAAGCAGGTCGATCAGGCGGCGGCCCTGATCGAGGCGCTTGCGACCGACTGGGATCCGGGGAACTACGAGGACTGCTACCGCGAGCGCCTGCGGCGCGTGATCGACAGCAAGCGAAAGCGCCGCAAGATCGAGGTCCCCACGCCTCAGACGGAGCCGGAGCCGGTGCCGGACCTGATGGAGGCGCTCCAGCAGGCGGTCGAGAACGTGCGCGCCGGGCGCGACGCGAGGAGCCGGCCCGAGGGCGACGACGGTGCCGACGGCGAGCTCGACGAGCTGAGCCGCGACGAGCTGTACGAGCGCGCCCAGGAGAGGAAGATCGCCGGCCGCACCAAGATGTCGAAGACGGAGCTGGTCGAGGCGCTCCGCGAGTGACGCGCACCCGAGCGACCATGACTGGACCTCTCACATCCGCACACACGGTCGGCGAGCTGCCCGCGCAAGACCTCGAGCGCGCGCGACGCTTCTACCGCGAGCGGCTGGGACTCGAGCCGGTCGAGGAACGCGACGGCGGGCTGCGCTACCTGTGCGGAGCCACCGAGTTCCACCCGTGGTTGTGGACCTGCGCTCGCGCGGGCTCGAGTTCGAGCGCTTCGAGATCCCCGGCGTTGAGCTCGAGGGCGACATCGTCGTGGTGCCCGACAACTATCCGAGCAAGGGCCGCGGGGAGAGGGGAGCGTTCTTCTACGACAGCGAGGGCAACTCGCTCTCAATCGCTCAGAGCTTGTAGGCGTAATGGGTGGGTAGCGTGTGCCGGGTGCCGGAGGGAAGCGAGTTCGCGGCGCGCGTGTACGCGGCGATCAACGCCCGCGACCGCGACGCCATCAGGGCGCTGAGCGACCCCGACATCGTGGTGGGCACGACCGTCGAGGCCTACCGCGGCCCCGAGGCGCTGCTCGGCTGGCTGGACGAGGGAGACGACGCGTTCGACGACTTCACCGTCGACCTGATCGAGATCGAGGAGCTGGCCGGCCATGTGCTGGCCTCGATGCGCCAGCGCGGCCGCGGCAAGGCGAGCGGCGCCGAGGTCGAGCACCGCTTCACCCACGTCTGGACGCTCCGCGACGGCCGGGCGATCCGGCTGCAGTCGTTCGCGAACCGCGACGACGCCGTTCGCTTCGCGGAGGGAGACGAGCCCGACGGAGAGCGCTGACGCGGTGATCGAGTTCGCCGAGCGCCTGGTGGCCACGCCGTCGCCGTCGGGCGACGAGGGGGCCGTGATCGAGCTGTGCGCCACCGAGATGGAGCGGCTCGGCTACGAGCTCTCCCGGGACCCGGAGGGCAAGCTGCTCGGGACCGTCGGCCGGGGCGACGCGCGATTGCTGTTCGACGTGCACGCCGACACCGTGGCTGCGGCGGCGCAGGGCGCCACGATCGCCGACGGCTGCCTGATCGGGCGCGGCGCCTGCGACGTCAAAGGGCCGATGGCGGCGCTGATCCACGGCGTGGCCGACGCCGCCCGGGACGGCGCGCTCCAGGCGCAGGTCGGCGTGGCCGTGACCACGCTCGAGCCCGGACGCGGCCGTGATCGTCGAGCCCACGGGCGGGCGTGCGGCGCTCGCGCAGCGCGGCCGCGCCGAGCTCGTTGTTGAGGTCACCGGGCAAAGCACCCATGCGGCGTACCCCGAGAACGGCGCCAACGCGCTCGAGGCCGCCGCGGCGATCCTGCGCGCGCTCGGCGACAGGGAGGTGGCACGCGACCCGGAGCTCGGCGCCGCGATCCTCGTGGCCACGGAGGCCGCCACCGAGCCGTTCCCCGCCAACTCGGTGGTGCCCGGGCTCTGCCGGCTGCGCCTCGACCGGCGGACGCTCCCCGGGGAGAGCGCGGAGGGCGTGCTCGCCGAGCTCGAACCCTCCCTGGCCGAGGCGGAGCGCTACGGCGCCCGCGCCGAGGTCTCCATCTCGGACGCCGCCGTAACGACCTATACGGGACGCCGGCTCTCGGCCGCGCGCTGGTTCCCCGCCTGGCGCGAGCAGCGCACCGGCTTCGTCGACGCCGTCTCGGGCGCCGTCCCCGTCGGCCCCCCGGCGGTCTTCGGCACCAACGGCAGCATCAGCGCCGCACGGGGCATTCCGACCGTGATCTTCGGGCCGGGCGATCCCGAGCTCGCCCACCAGGACGAGGAGCACATCCGGCTCGACGAGCTCACGCGCGGTCGGCGGCAGTTCGCCGCCCTGGCGTCGATCGCGTGCAGGTGAAGCGACCCGCAGCCGCGAAGGAGCACTTCGTATGGCGGGTCCGGAACAGCCCAGGCCGGAGTTCGCGATCCGCGTGTCGTCGATCGATCAGCTCTTCTGGGAGTTCGACGGCCGCCCCGTGGCCGAGCGCACGCTCTCGGGCGACGCGCGCTGGTACCTGCTGGACGAGTGGGAGCGCGTGCGCAGCACCGAGCCCTCGTACCTGGCGGTGTACGCCCCGGAGTCGGACCGCGCGGCCACGGACGAGGACGCCGTGCGGAGCGCGATCTGGACGAGCCTGCGGCGTGCATCCGGCCCGCTCCGCCGCGTCGACCCGCTCCCGCGCCAGGAGAAGGTGGCGGCCAGCATCGGGATCATGTTCCTCCTGGTCTGCGTGATCGCCTCCACGGCCATGGACCAGGCCAGCGACAACATCTTCATCCAGGGCCTCTCCCAGGGCATCCTGCTGGTCGGCTGGGTGGCGCTCTGGCGCCCGGCCGAGCGCTTCGTGGTCGAGGTGGCCCCCCACATGATCAACCGGCGGCGCTTCAACGAGTTCGCCGACATCGACGTGCGCTTCGTCTGGGTCTGAGCGCCGCAGATGGCGCTCAGGCGCGGGCGCTGCGCTCCGCCTGGAGGAGCTGCCAGGTCGCCACGCAGGCGGCCACCGCCCAGAGCGGCGTGAAGGCCACCGACGTGACCACGGCGATCGCCCAGTCCGCCCAGAGGCCCTCGCCGAGCGACCCCGTCGCGCCGTCCTGGAGCAGGCTGGTGAGCCCATCGGTCAGGACCCAGAGCCCGCCCAGCAGTGCCAGCAGCGGGAGGGCGTGGCCACGCGCGACCCGGCGGCTGCGGCGGAACGAGTCGGCCACCCCGTAGCGCTCGATCTCGAGCAGCGGCGCGGCCAGGATGTAGCGCGCGAAGAAGACCAGGCCCGGGATCAGGAGCAGGGCCAGGCCCACCGCGAGGCCGAGCGAGAACAGGATGTCCACCACGATCAGGCGCCCGTACGGGAGGTTCCGCATCACCCGGTCGAGCGGGGCGCGCGGCCGGCCCTCCATCGACTGCATCACCGCCGCCATGGCCACCCCGGCGTAGAAGACCTCGCCGAGCGTCGCGGTGGTCACCTGCGCGACGATCCCCAGCATCAGGCCGATGACCTTGCCCACGCTCAGGTCGTCGGTATCGAGCTCCCAGCCGTGCTCGCCCAACGCGTCCAGCAACCCGAGCGGCACGAACAGCAACACCGCAACTGCCAGCAGCGGCCCGGCCTGCTCCGCGTAGACCCGCCCTACGTAGCGTGCCGAATCGCGCAGCCGCAGCCGCTCAGGGCGGTCCATCCACGCCAGCGTACCCGCGAATCCGGATCGCTCAGGAGCCCCCGGGCCGGCGGCTGGGGATGAGGCCGTCGAGCCGCGCGGCGACCCCCTGCCAGGCCGTTCACCGGGAGTTCACGAGGGCGTCATCAGCTGGTCACAAAAGCCCTGGAAAACACGGCTTACGCTGCGGACATGAGAATGGTCGAGCGCCACCATCTGCTCCCAGGAGCGGCCGCTTTCGCGGCCGCTCTTTTCGTAGCGCTGCTGGGCCTGAGCGCGGGCGCGCGCGAGTCCGGCCCAGCGCGCGCGGGCGTCGTCGAGCTGCAGCTGCTCGGCGTCAACGACTTCCATGGCCATCTCGAGCCGCCCGAGCCGGCCGTGGGTGGGGCGGCCTGGCTCGGGGCCTGGCTCGACCGAGCCGCGGCCTCCCACCCCGACCGCACCATCCGCGTGCACGCCGGCGACATGGTGGGCGTCTCCCCGCTGATCTCGAGCCACTTCGATGACGAGCCCACGATCGAGGCGACCAACCTGATGGGGCTCGACGTGGGCACGCTCGGCAACCACGAGTTCGATGAGGGCGGCGCCGAGGCGCTGAGGCTCGTCCGCCGCGCGCGGTACCCGTACGTCGCGGCCAACACCGTCTCGCGTGAGGGCGGCGAGCTGATCCTGCCGCCCTACCGGATCGTGGAGCGGTCCGGCGCGAAGGTCGGCTTCATCGGCGTGACCACCAAGGACACGCCCTACTTCCTGCTGTCGCAGTTCGCGCGGGAGTACCGCTGGCTCGACCTCTCGGAGTCGGTCAACCGCTGGGTCGCCGAGCTGCGCGCCCGAGGGGTCGAGGCGATCGTGGTGCTCGCCCACGCCGGCGCCTTCGGTGACGGGCGTCGCGCAGCGGGTGAGATCGTCGACGAAGCACGGCAGATGGACGATGCGGTCGACGTGGTGATCGCCGGGCACACGCACTCCGAGCTCAACCTCCGGGTCGGGGGAAAGCTGATCGTCGAGGCGCTTTCCTACGGGACGGCATTCGACCGGGTGAGGCTCACGGTCGACCGCACGAGCGGCGATGTCGTCGCCAAGTCGGCGCTGGTGGTGGCCACCCGCCACGGCGGCATCCGGCCCGACCCCGAGCTCGCGACCCTGGTCGAGCGCCACCGCCAGGCCGTCGCACCGCTGGCCGAGCGCGTGGTCGGACACGCCGCGGGCGCACTCGACAACGCCGCCGTCGACCGGATCGCAGTGCGCTCCGAGCGCGCGTGGGCGGGCGCTGACCTCGCCTTCCTCAACCCGGGCAACACGCGCTCGGAGATCGGCGCCGGGCCGATCACCTACGCCGAGGCGGCCGAGGTGCAGGCCTACGAGCACCCGGTCTGGCGGCTTCGCATGCGCGGCGCGGACCTGCTCGAGGCGATGGCCGAACAGCCCGGACTGCTCGTGTCGGGACCACGCGATCTCGACCCGCAGGCCACATACACGGTGGCCGCAAACGGCATCGTCGCCGAGCGCGAGCCGTTCGCGCACGCCATCGAGCGAGAACAGCTGGGAACCGATCTCGATGCGCTCACAGCCTGGCTGTCACGGGACCGGTCGACGGGCGCGCTCTACGCCTCGACCCGCCCGTGAAACGGACCGCTCACCTCATATATGGCCCCGGGTCCGGGCGCGTCCGAGCTCCCGAAGGCCCGCTGGGAGGCGAAGTACATGCGCGAGCCGGAGGGGTCGAACGTGACGCCGGTCAGCTCGGATGCCTGGTGCTGGGTGCCGGCGGCGGAGAGGAAGCGCGTCATCCGACCGCGGCGGTCGATCACGCCGATGTCGATCTCATCCGTGGCGATGTCCTCACAGACGAAGACCTCGCCTGCGCGGCTCGCGACCAGCTGATCGACGCGCAGCAACGGCGCTGAGCGCGAGGCCAGCCCGTCGTAGATCAGATCGAAGCGCTCGCGTCGCGTGTCGTAGGCATGAACGCGGTGGTCGGCGGTCGTGGCCACGTAGACGATGCCGCCGTCGTGCCAGATGCCCTCGCCGCGCTTGAAGGCCGTCGCTCCGGGCACCTGGCGCCGGGTGCGGTCCCGCCGCGCTGAGGGATCCGGCACCGAGGCCCAGCGGGTGCGGCCACCGGCCTCGACGAGCGCGACCTCGAGCAGCCCCTCGCTCAGATCGGGCCAGCGTCGCGGGGTGAAGCGATAGAAGGCGCCGTCGTCCAGGTCCTCGGTGAGGTAGATGCGCCGGCCGCGCGGATCCACCGCGGCCGCCTCGTGCTTGAAGACGCCCATGGCCTGACGAGGCACCGCCCGGCGCCGTCCTGTCGGGTCGCACTCCCACACGAGCCCGGCCTCGGTCTCCTCGCACGACAGCCAGGTGCCCCATGGCGTGCCGCCGCCGGAGCAGTTCTGCGTCGTGCCGGACAGGATGCGGTACGCGTCCTCCGCCTCACCATCAGGGCCGAAGCGGATCGCCGAGGCCCCACCGACGAGAGCTTCCGAGTTGGACACCAGGATCCAGCCGCCACCGGTCGCGGGAAAGGTGGCGCTCCCGTCCGAGGCCTCGTGCCACACGTAGCCGGTGCCCGCCACCTGCTCGTCGCCGCGCGCCACGAGCCGCGCGTCGAAGCCCTCCGGCAGCCTGAGACCGAGCTCATTCGGGCCTCGCCTCGGACCGTACGGACCCAGCCCCTGAGCGCGGGCGCCCGAGTCGGAGCCCAGAACCTCGCGCCAGAACGCGCCGCCGAGCGCCACCGCCGCGACCCCTCCGATCCCCGCGCCGATCACCTGGCGCCGGGTCTGGCCGGGTCCGCTCACGCTCGGCCCACCACCAGCCCCTCGAGAGTGTGTCCTACGTGTGCAGCCGCGTCGATGCCATCCTCGAGGCGCTCGTAGATGTCCTTCCAGCGGATCACGACCATCGGGTCGATCCCGACGTCGAACAGCGAGGCCAGAGCCGCCCGCTCCACGCGGTCCCCGTCTTCCTCGAGACGGTTGAGCGTCACGAGGCGCGGAGGGAGGGCACCAAGATCGTCCAGCCCTGCCATCGCCGCCCCGAGCTCACGACCCGCCGCCTCGAGGATCCCCGCCAGCTCGACGGCCTGATCGGTGGCCGCCTCCACGCGGTAGAGGCCCATGAAGTCGCCCACTTCCTCGGCGTAGTCCAGCACGTCGTCGAGCCGGGAAATCAGCCTGTGCGCCTCCGCCGCCGGGAACGGCGTCGCTGCCCGCGCATGCAGATGCCGGATCACCGCTCCTGTGAGGCGGTCCCCCTCCTCCTCGAGCCGCTTGAGGTCCAGCTGGCGCTCGTTGCCCTGATCTGGCCACTCCCGCATGAGCTCCGCCAGCAGTGCCGTGGCCAGCTCGACATTCGCGCCGGCCCGACCGAACAGCTCGTAGAAGTCACGCGGCCGCGGGGCCATGCCGAACAGTCCTCGGACGCCATGAGCGGAGTGGGCCCCCATGTGCGCAGGATGTCCCGGCGCCCCTCACCTCCATGTCACCGACAGGTAAAAACGCCGTTAAGACGCCGGGCTCAGGGTGGCAGCATTCCCGGGATGGATCGGAGCGACGTCCGGCCTGGCAGGGCGCGTGCACTCGCGGAGTTCGTCGGCTTTGGCCTGTTCTGGGGCAGTTGGGGAGCCGTGCTCCCGGCCGTACAGGCACACGCCGCGTAGGAGAGACGATTCGCCAGCCCCCGGCGTCCTGGCGCAGCTCGAGCGCCCGGAGCGGTTACAGCCGCGACGGGCTGCCGTTCTCCGTGCTCGGCTTCATCGTTACGGATGGCCTCATCACGGAAATCGACATCCTGAGCGGGCTCTGACACGTTTGGTGCCGGTAGTTGAGCCCGACCGAGCCGTCTCCCCTCCACCGTAGTCTCGGCACACGTGACCGACGTCGTCCAGGGCATCGACGGCCCAGAGCGAGAGCGGATCGCAACGCTGCGGAAAGCGGGTCGCTTTGCCTGGATCGACGTTTCGCTGACTGGCGCCAGCGAGCGCGACCTGGCTGACACACTCCGGATATCCGACAGCGCCCTCACGGCGCTGCTGGCATTCGGCGACTCCCAGACCGCCTCTCGGAAGTTCCACGCGGGCGCGGAACACGTCGTCTTCGGCTTCAGCTGCTACCTGGCCTGGGGGCACGAGGCGGAGACCCCGTACGGGCTCCACCCCATCGAGGTGCACGTCCTGGTCACCGGCGACTACATCCTGACGCTGCACCGCGAACCGGTATCGCTGCCCGAGTTGCTTGGCCTCAACCTGCCGGAGGGACGCAGCGAGCGATACGCGGTCTACGCGGTGCTCGACGCGATGGTCTCGAGCGCGTTCGATGCGCTGAACGAGGTCGAGCTCACGTTGGACGACCTGGCGGTGACTTCCACCGACCTCCGAGCCGGCCGAATTCGGATGGCGACGCTGCGGGCCATGAGCACGCAGCTCGGGAGGATGAGGCGCCAGGTGGGACCTCAGCGCGGCCTCTTCGAGCGGATCGGCGTGGAGATCGGTCGCCTCCAGGGTCTCGAGGCCGACGACGAGCATTACTTCGACCGCATCGGCGAACAGGCGAATCGCCTGGTGGATGGGATCGACGCCGCGGCTGACGCGATGGCGACCCTCATCGACTTGCGGCTGAACGAGACGTCGTACTGGCTGACCGTGGTGGCGACGATCTTCCTCCCGCTCACGTTCATCACCGGGTTCTTCGGCATGAACTTCGAGTGGATGGTCGGTGAGATCGATACGGAACTGGCCTTCTGGCTCCTTGGCATCGGATCACCCCTCGTCGGCGTGGCGCTGATCTGGCTCCTCATCGTGCGCGGATCCCCCGCCCAGGGCGGGGCCGACCCAGGCGAGCCGTAGACGCCGCTCAGCCGCAGGGGGAGTTGATGTCGAAGAAGATGCGCCCGCCGGGCGCTACTGACTGGACTCTGAAAGGCCCCCCGCCCGCCCCGCAAACCAAGTCCACCTGGGTCGGCGCAAGGGTCCCGTTCGCGTCCGCCTGACGCTGGGCGACGATGTTCCCCGGGGGGGCCTCGCCGGTGGCGATCACGAACACGTCTGCTTGCGGGTCCAGGCCGGATGCGGAGAGGGTCCCCCAACAGGTGGCGCTCCCGCACGGGTAGGTACCGGTCGCGAGTTGCAGCGACGCGGTCGCGCCGCCCAGTGCCGCGTGGCTGGCGCAGTCCCCCGCGTTCTTGAATCGACGGGCGGTCTCGGCCTCGAACCTACTCTCGTGCCCGCCCTGCTGGCAGGCATGGGCGTTGTCGCTGTTGCCCCCCTTGGCCGCCGCCGAAGGCCCAACGGCGACCGCGCTCACCGCGACCGCCACCGCACCGGCCACCAACATCCTCGTCAGCCGCTCCACTCCAGGGCAGCCTGCCCGGCCAAACCCTCGTGGAGCGGCGCTCAGCCCGTCCCTTTGCCGTCTGGCATGGTGCGGAGTGCTTCCAGCTCACGGCCGAGCCGGCGCACCAGCGCGTCTTCGGGCGTCAGCGCCGCAAGCACGTCGAAGCTCTCTCGATAGTGCTCGAGCTCCAACTGGTCGTGCGCGGAGAGCGCACCGCGAGCGGCGCGCTGGCGCAGCTCGCGCGCCTTTGAGACCTTGTCGGCCGCGAACACCGCGCGGGCGGCTGCGCTGGCGCTCGCCACTTGCAGGCGAAGCGCCACCTTGCGTTCCGCTTCGTCCCGGTACGCCGTCGCTGGTCTCGGGATCTTCGGCGCGTTCACGATCTAGCATGACCGCCATTGACATCCCCGTTCACTCGATCCTCAAGCGGCTCCGACTCGTTCGGCGCAAGGAGGTGCTTCGCAATGGGTGAGAGGAAGTCTGCAAAGAAGGCCACACAGCAGTCCGCCAAGAGATCGGCCGGCAAGGCCTCCGGGCGGTTCACCGACGAGGAGCGAGCCGCGATGCGGGAGCGCTCCCAGGAGCAGAAGAGGGAGGCGCGCCGGAGCCCGCGTGCAGGCAAGGCGGCCGGCGAAAGCGACGTGCTCGCGAAGATCGCCGAGATGCCGGCATCGGATCGCGCCCTGGCCGAGCGGCTGCACGCCCTCATCAAAGCCCGCGCGCCGGTCCTCTCGCCAAAAACCTGGTACGGGATGCCCGCATACGCCAAGGACGGCAAAGTCGTCTGCTTCTTCCAAAGCGCGCACAAGTTCAAGTCGAGGTACGCGACGTTCGGCTTCAGCGACAAGGCGAACCTCGACGAAGGCGCCATGTGGCCGACCTCCTTCGCGCTGAAGTCGCTGACCACCGCCGAAGAGAAAAGGATCGGCGCCCTCCTCAAGAAAGCGGTGAGCTAAGCGCCGCGCTTCAGCCGAACAGTCGCTCCGGGTCGTACTTCTCCTTGACGCTTCGCACGCGCTCGAGGTTGCCGCCCCAGTAGGCGCGCTGCTCGTCGGACAGGTCGGGATCGGGGAAGTTCGCGTACACGCCGCCCGAAGCGGAGGGGTGAACGAGCTCCCACGAGTCCGATAGCCAGGCGCGCGCGGCCGCTGTCGCGGCGGCCTCGGAGCCGGCCGGGACGACGACGGAGTGCTCGAGTAGGAAGAGCTCGTCGCGGTGCGGGAACGCGGTGGCGTCCGGAGGTACGCGGTTGTAGGCGCCGCCCCAGGGCATGAAGTCGAGCTTTCTCGCCTCCCCCGGTCGGCGTCCCCGGACGAAGAGCTCCACCAGCGCCTCGACCGCCGCGCTCGGCAGCGGCTCGCGGACGAACTCCGACTTCATGTACGGGAGGCCGTCCTCGTCCTCCTGGTCGCCCGGGCCTCGCTCCGCCAGATAGCTCTTCAGCGAGCCGTAGCGCATGTGCGCGCGGTCCGAGGACGCGGGCTCCGCGCCGGCGACCGACACGAACTCGCCGAGCAGCGCCGCGGTCTCGGTCTCGCTGCCGAGCATCGAGCCGAACAGGTGGACCACCGGGTCGGCGCCCGCCTCGCCGCCGACGGTGACGAGCAGGCTCGCCGCGAGTCGGTCCGGGCCCGTCGGCGACCACTCCTGCCAGGCGGCGATTAGCGCCGCTGCGCGTTCGTAGGGCCACTTGAGGTGGAACGCGGTGGCCCCTGGCTCGAGCACCGTGCGGAGCGTGAGGCCTGTGACCACGCCGAGGCCCAGCGCGCCTGCGCCGCGCAGCGCCCAGAAAAGATCCTCGTGGCGCCGCTCGTCGCACTCCACCACCCGCCCGTCGGCCAGCACCACCTCCGCCGCGACCATCTGGTCCGACGTGAGCCCCCGACTGCGGCCCAGCAGGCCAAGCCCGCCGCCGAGCACCTGGCCGCCGATCCCGACCGTGGCCCCGCACCCGGCCGGGATGGTTACCTCGTGTTGCGCCAGGGCGGCGTAGAGGTCGCCGAGCCGGAGACCGGGCCCCACGGTGGCCAGGCCGGCCGAGACCTCCAAGAAATGCATCGGCGCGAGGTCCAGCACCATCCCCGGGCCCGACGAGCGCCCAGCGAAGTCGTGCCCTCCGCTGCGTACCGCGACCTCGATATCAAAGCGACGCGCGAAGCCGATCGCTTCGACCACGTCCTCGGGCGTCCGGCACAGCACCAGGACCTGCGGGCGCACGTCATGAAAGCGAGGGATCTGCGGCCTGCGAAGCGCGTCGTATCGCGTGGAGCCGGGAAGGACGACCTCTCCCTCCAGGGCCGCCCTCAGGTCTCCCCAAGCAGTCTCGACGTTGGCCACGTTGCGCACCCGCGC
>Ga0075430_100002360_pt1 | contig 15686 bp, 18 predicted proteins | sample RhiMetdeltSRZDD4_FD_75294 | JGI IMG/M metagenome (GOLD analysis project Ga0075430, IMG submission 75294) | Populus rhizosphere microbial communities from Tennessee, USA - Rhizosphere MetaG P. deltoides SRZDD4 | ecosystem: Host-associated > Plants > Roots > Rhizosphere > Soil | place: USA... | reverse complement strand
ACTGGAGCGGGTGAGCGGAATCGAACCGCCGTCATCAGCTTGGAAGGCTGTTGCTCTACCATTGAGCTACACCCGCGAAAGGCACACAAACCCGATAAGGATCGGGCGCGCCTCTGCCATTTGCGCCGCGAACCTAACGATTTCAACAAAATAAGCTAGAGGCGGCGCCATTGCCTTCCGGGCCGTGAACCGGGCAGCGCAAGCGCACCGCTTGCCGGTTACATCTCGCGGATCGCCGTCTCCGAGCTCGACCCTCTCCGCTTGGGCATTAACTCTCGCTTTACCCTGTTTTCCTGCGGCGGTCGGCACATCAGCTGCCGTTAAGCGCTGCGGTCCGAGAATAAGAAAACAGGCATGCGCGCCACCTGGCCGGGCTTGCGAATTGGGAACCGATCCTTGAACAACATTCGACTTTGGATCCTCACATCGTCGATCGTCGTTGCCACCTCTGCGCTCAGCGGTCAGGCGCAATCGCCAAACAAAGTTCGACGGACAGTAAAGTCTTTAGCGCGGTCCAGCACCCCTCCGTCGACGACAGCGCAGATATCGCCTCGTCACAGCGATACAGAATGAGATCGCTGACACTGGATCCCGGCAGCGCGATCATCTTGCGCGGCGATAAAGGTCGTTCCACCCTCGTTCACGTGATCAAGGGGACTCTGACATCGCATCCGCAAGACATGCCTGAAGTGGTTCTCCACGCTGGCGACGGTTATGCAGGCATCGAAGACAGCGAATGTCTATTGGAGAATACCGGCAGCGAACCAGCCGAATTTATCTGGCTGCCGGTGTATCGGTACACGCCCTAATCGGATCGCCTGTTCAAATTCAGATCAATGGGGCGCGTCGCGCTTCTTCGCGCCAGCCTCGGGGAAAATCCACATTGCGACCACCATGAATACAGCAGTCACCATGATGTACGTGGAGAATTCCGGTCGAATCGGCGAACCGCTCCAATAAGCCAAAACCGCCGCGACAACTAGAGAAAGCGCGGAGACTATGGCCTTGACATCGTTCGGCATAGCCGTCTCTTTCGAGTTGATCAGACCGAGCCAACGGGCGCCATCGCTGCCTCGTCGGGCCGCCGAGGATGGCCCCGCAAGTTCGTTTTAAGATAACGCGTATCGTAGCCGTTAAGCAGTGTTCCAATCAGTCCGCGATGAAGGTCGGACGTTCCGAACAGCCAGTCCGCAATCGGGAATGTCAGGTTCATGTTGGTTTCCATCATCAGCTTGGCGTTGTGATGCGCGGTGTGATGACGGCGCAGAGTGTTCACGAAGGGACAGTGGCGCACAAACCAATTCTCGTCGACATGGCAACAGAAGTGCATGAACTCGTAAATGAGGTACATGCCTGTGGTCACTGACATGAACAGCCAGCCCACATTCGGTGAAAAGATCGCTCCTAAAATGACGGCCAACGGCAGCGACATCAAAATGAACACAACCAGCGCATACGGCGGGAACACAGTGACGCGCCAGTCTTTGTGGTCGCGAAAGCGCATTTCCTCGTCCGTGAAAAACTGGTGATGGTTGAGCGTGTGCCGCTCATAGATCGCGCGCAGACCCTTGATGTTGACGGGCCGGTGCATGACGTACTTGTGGACGGCCCACTCGAAAACATTGGTAAATAAAAACGTGAGCGGGACGGTCAGCCACTCCAGCCATGACACCTTGTGAATGTGCTGAATGTAAATGTAGAACGCTGCGGCGCCCATCGCATAGATGATCGCGATATGAAAATAGCCGTCATACCATCCGATGATTCGAGAACGGTACTCCTGCCGAAAATCGATTTGTCGCTGACTGACCATCTTGATGCTCCTTCACCCGCGAAGACCAGCTAGTCATCGGATTTTGGCGCGCGTCTGATATATCACACATCTATCACAGCCGAGGCTCCTCTTCAATCAGCCGCCGAGGGCGCGGGACCAACGCCTTCAATGATGCGTCCGACCGCCGGGTTCCGCCGGGCTTCTTCCGGCCTGCCCGCGAAAATTATTTCACCGCGTTCAATGACATAGAGCCGGTCGGCAAAATCGGGAACGTGGTGGATGTTGGACTCCGCGATGAATATGGCGTGGCCGAAGGCCCGGATATTCGACAGCCCCTCGATAATCGAGGGGATCACCACCGGCGAAAGGCCTTCGGTAGGTTCGTCGAGCAGCAAGAGCTTAGGCCCCAATGCCAGCGCGCGGGCGATCGATAACATCTTGCGCTCACCGCCGGACAGCGCCTGCCCGCTGCGATCGATGTAGCGTCGCAGGTTCGGAAATACCTTGTATGCTTCTTCAATGCGCTCGGTTGCGGTCCGCCCATCGGTCCGGATCCAGGTGGGCAAAGCGATGTTTTCGGCAACCGTCAGTTCGCCAAACACTTCGCTCTCTTCGGGCGCGAAACCGATGCCTAGCCGGGCAATCTGAAAGGGGCGCAATCCGATGAGATTGTGTTCCTCGAAGGTAATCGACCCGGAGAGCGCTTTGCGGAAACCCATGATGCCGCGGAATGCGGTGGTCTTGCCCGCGCCGTTACGCCCCACGAGGTAGACGAGCTCGCTCTCTTTCACCTCAAAGGACACCCTGCGCAGGACACGGCTGCCCTCGATATCAACGATGAGATCGTGGACTGCCAGCATCAATGCGCCCTGCGCTTGCCGATGACGGTCGCTATCAAATGTGGATCAGCGAAGAATTCCTTCGGTGGCAGATCGGCCAGGACCCGCCCTTCGGCCAAAGCGATGATCCGCGTCGAATACGCCGACACCAAATCCATGTCGTGCTCGACCAGCACAATCCCCCTTACCCCCGCTAGTTTTGCGGCCGCAAGGAGCGTTCTCATGATGGAATGCTTGTCGACAGTTGAAACGCCGGACGTGGGCTCGTCAAACAGAATAACCTGCGGATCAAGGGCGAAAGCGGAAGCGACATCAAGCAACTTTTTCTCGCCCTGCGAAAGCGCAGAAGCAAGAGTGTCGAGCCGATTGCTCAACCCGAAGATCTCCGCGACCTTGCTGACCCGGCCGTGGATTTCAGCGTCTTCGGACAGTCGTGACAATAACCGCCAACGCTTTTTCTGCCGCGACACGACCGCGGCGGCAATAGTTTCCCCAACGGTCAGTTTTGGGAAAATCTGGATGAGCTGGAAGGCGCGGGCCAGTCCCTGATCAGCCAGCGCGACGGGACCGACGCCGGCAATATTCCTGCCCATGAAGAAAACTTCGCCCGATGTTGGCGACAACAGGCCGGTCAGAAGATTGACCAGTGTCGTCTTCCCGGCCCCATTCGGGCCGACGACAGAAACCAATTCCCCATCGCCGACTGCCATACTTACGTTCTCAAGCGCGCTGAACGCGCCATAGGACTTGCTGACATTGCGCGTCTCGAGCATCGGGCTCATGCGGTTCTCCGCGCCAGGCGCCGCCGCAGATCGATCGCCAACCCGGCAAGCCCCTCGGGAAACCCGATTACGATGAGCGCAAGGATGATGCCGAGCATCGACCGCCAATATTCAGTCAGCGACTGAAGCTGGTCCTGCAACAGAGTGTAGGTCAGAGCCCCGACGATGGGCCCAAAAAAACTAGAAAAGCCGCCAAGCACTGCCATGAACACAAGCTGACCGGAGTGGGTCCAATAGACCAACTCTGGATCCGCCAGACCAACGCGAAAACCAAGGACGGCGCCGCCGACGGCGCCAAACGCGGCCGAGATGACGAATGCCGCGACGCGAAAGCGTCGCACGTGCACGCCGAGATATTCGGCCTTGCGGGCGTTGTCGCGCAGGGCCTGCAAATGCAGCCCGAAGGGCGAATGCACGATTCGCCACATCAAAAAACCGGCGATCACGAGCAGGCCGAGACAATAATAGTAGAAGGGCCCGGCAAGAAATTCGATCTTGTTGTAGCGTTCGAACGCAAGTCCCAGAATATTCATGCGCGGAACGCGCATGCCACTGTCGCCCCCGGTGAGATGATAGAATTTGAACAGGAACGAGTAGAACAGCATGCCAAAGGCAAGGGTCAGCATGCCAAAGAAAATGCCCACGTAACGCGCGCATAGGAGCGCGATGGGCAGTGCGATCAAGGCCGAAGCAACGACCACGGCGAGAAGCACAATTTCGAATTGCTTGATTCCGAGGGTTCCAGCCATGACCGCGGCGCCATAGGCGCCAAGACCGAGAAACATGGCGTGGCCAAACGACAAGAGGCCGGTGTAGCCAAACAAAAGATTGAAACCGAGCAATGCGATGGCATACCCGAAAAACGGAATCATCAACCCCGCGTAGTAAGGCGGGACGACGTAAGGCAGCAGCGCCAGCCCCGCCGTTCCTATCAAGGCCACGATTGCCGCCGGAGTGATGGTCATGCCAGCGCCCTGCCAAACAATCCGATCGGACGAAAGATCAGAACGCCAATCACGATGACATAGATCGCAAGCACTTCCAGCTCAGGAAAAAAGACAATGGAAAGCGCGCGAATGAGTCCAACGATCAGCGCGCCGGCAAGGGCGCCCCGCATCGAGCCAAGACCGCCGATGACCACGACCGCAAAGGCCTCGATCACGAACTCAATCGCCATATCGAGTGAAGCTGCCGCTGTTGGCACCACCAACGCACCGGCGGTTGTTCCAAGAACAGCACCAAGTGTGAATACGGCCGCATAGATGCGCCGGACGTCGACGCCGAGCGCCTCAGCCATGGCACGATTTTCCGCCGTGGCCCGCAGCAGCCGGCCGTACTTTGTTCGCTGCAGGAAAAGACCGAGACCCGCCGCAACGGCAATCGCAGCTGCGATGACCAACAGATTATAGACCGGTACTCTGAAATCTCCGGCACTCAACGTTCCGTAGATGAGGTAAGCACTGTCAAGCGATCGCGGATTGGCGCCCCAGAAGAACTTGAACACATCCTGAAAAATCAGCACCAGCGCAAAAGTAAGGAGAAGCTGAAAACTTTCGTCGCGCGAGTAAACGGTGCGCAACAGGCGTTCGATCGGCGGACCAATAAATCCGAGCAAAATTCCAGAGACGATCAGACCCGGAAAAATCAGCCACGGCGATATCCCGAGGCGGATTGCATAACTGATGAATGTGACGCCGAAATAGGCGCCGAGCGCGTAGAACGATCCGCAAGCGAGATTAACGATTTTCTGAACGCCGAAGACCAGTTGCAGGCCGGCAGCAACCAGAAACAGCACGGCGGCGTGGAATACGCCGCCGGCTAGAATATTTGCAAATGCGGACATCCGATCCGGTTGGCCGTATCAGGTCTTGAATTGGGCGGTCTTGAGCCACTCCCAGAAATTTGCGCCCGGCGGCTTTTGTAACTCGGTGGAATACATGCTCTCAAAGGTGCCGAGCGTCACGAAGTCATAATTGTTCTTATGGGTGGTGAGGCCCTGCACAAAAGTCTGGTCGGCGATGTGGTCCTTGCGCCACGAGCTCTTGCCACCAAGACTTTCGATCGACAGACCGACCAATGCTTCAATGACGTCGTCCTGCGACGGCCATGCCCCATTCTTGGCCTTCAGCGCCTTTTCGACAGCCGCCTTGTAGGAGGCGATGGCGAAATAGGCGCGGTCGGCTTCCCACTCCGGATAGTCGTTATAGGTTTTTTCGTACCAGGCGACGAACTCCTTCGCCAAGGGCGAGGCGTTGGGGTTTGCGAAATAAAGGGTGTTATGGCCGAACAGCATGCCCTCCGGAGTGAACTCTTTCTTCATCAGCGTGTGTTGCCAGCCGGCGGCCGGGAATACGAGCTTGGTGCCTTCGGTCAATCCTGCGGCGTGCGCCTGCTTCATGAATACGGGCAGATCAGCAAACAAAAGCGACGAGAAGATCAGATCGGGCTTGGCTGCCTTCAGCGCGGCCACGTGGCTGGTGAGATCCATGGTGCCGACCTTGGGCCATTGCTCGGTAACAACCTGGTGGTCGATGTTGAACCGTTTCAGCATGGCGACAAACGCCGCCATATTGTTGCGCCCGTAGGAATAGTCGGGATTGATACCAGCAACAGTGGCAAATTTGCCCTTCCAATACTTTATTGCCAGTAGCGAGGACATGACCGCCTCGCATTCGTTATCGGTCGAGCGGAACAGGTAGCGCGGATTCGGAATTTTCTCGTCGACGCCATCCTGCGTCGTGCCGTCCCAATAGATTGTCAGCGCGCGTGCCTCTTCGACGACGGGGCCAAGAGCCAGGCCGACGCCGGTGGAAATAATCCCCTGCACGCAGTCGACCTTTTCCTGCTGCACAAGTTTGCTGAACCGCTCGATCGTATCTTTCGGCGTCGATTCATCCTCGATCACCAGTTCAACCTTGCGCCCGCCAATGCCGTCCTTGGCGTTAAAGCCATCGACAGCCCATTGAGTGGCACGAATGCCATTGAGGCCTGGCGCCGCGGCGATGCCGGCGCGTGGCGCGAGAATGCCAATTCGTAGTGGCTTGTTTTGCGCGATCGCCGGAGCGAACACACCACTCGACACCGACACCGCGCCCACGGCGGCAGCGGACGCAAGCAGCTTTCGGCGAGAAATTGCCATGATCATACCTCCCTTTTTGCTCTGTTTATTCTTATGATTTCGAACGATGATATGTCAGACGCATGTCACCAACAAGCGAGTGCGACCATTACGCCGCGGCCTTGCTTTGCAAAAACGCTTCGATCTCCGGTCCGGTCAACTTCCAGTCGTTGTCGAGATTGGCGACAACTTCTTTCATAAAACGCTCAGAAAGCGCGATCGCGCGCTCCCTGTCGCCGAGAAAGTCGTAAAGGATCGCAAGCGCCAGTTGCTGTGGGCTGTCGCCTTCATAGGTCCACTCAAAGCCATACTTTGTGAAGGGCTTGACGTCATAGTGCTCGTCGAGGCGCTTGCCGTCGACGGTCACGACCAACCCGTCAATTGTGCGTTTCCCCTCATAGGTTTTCATGATCGTTAGACCGTGACTGTGGCGCGGGTGAACGTTTCGACATAATCCATCAGTTTGTCGCTGGCGCGTGCCGCCGCTTCGCCATTGCCTTGCGCGATCGCGCGCGCCTGGTTGGCATGCAGCCTGGCGCACAGCGGGAGGTCGGCGGCTTCACGATAATGCATGTACCAGAAGCGGCGCGATAACCCCTGCAACAGCTTCATCGAGCGCGCGGCAAAATCGTTATGGGCGCACTCGATTATCAGGCGGTTGAGGTCGCGATCAAGCCGCATGAATTCCAGATCGTTATTGGTTTTCGCTGCGCGATCCATGCCCTGCGCAATGCCCTGCAATTGGGCGCGCTGCTCCTTGGTCGCGCGCTCGGCTCCGGTTCGGCTCAGCAAGCGCTCGATTTCGCGGCGGACTTCAAGCACCAGCAGTTGACTGCGCGGATTGATGTCCGACACAAGAATCCCCTTACGCGGCAAAATCGTGATGAGGCCTTCCCGAGCCAGTCGCTGCAGAGCCTCGCGAATGGGCGTGCGCCCGATTTTAAAGGTAGCCGACAGCATCTGCTCAGACAGCACATCGCCAGGCCTAAGCCGCAAGGTGACGATCCGCTCCTCGATCAAACGATAGGCTTGCTCGGTCAGCGTATCGGCCCGAGGCACCGGCCTCTTAACGGTTTTCGGAACGCTCCTCCGCACGGCACTGGTTTGTATTCGCGCCACGTCAAATCTGCTTTCGTTTTGCGACCATTGCGGCAAACTTCTCGTATTCTGCGTCATTCACAGTGTAGGAGTGTTCATCGTCCGGGAATGAGCTCTCCTTCACCTCTTTTACGTACTGCCGGATGCCGGCGACTGCGACTTCCGTCAGCTTGGCAAAGCGTTTGGTGAACTTTGGCTTGAAGTCGGTGAATACGCCGAGGAGATCGTAACAGAGCAGGATCTGGCCATCGCAGCCGACCCCTGCCCCAATTCCGATAGTCGGGATGGTCAGCTGCTCTGAAATGAGTTTTGCGATTCTTCCAGGCACCGCCTCAAATTCCAGCATGAAGCAGCCCGCATCTTCGATGGCGAGTGCATCCTCCAGAATTTTCATGGCAGCGTCAGCGGTCCGACCCTGAATCTTGAATCCCCCGAACATGGCAATGGTATGCGGGGTGAGCCCGATATGCGAGGCGGTCGGAATCCCGGCGTCCACGAGCGCGCGCAAGATATGCGCCTGCGATTTACCGCCCTGCGGCTTGACGGCGTCGCATAGAGATTCCTGCATGAAGCGGGTCGCGTTGACGAGCGCGCGATCCACGGTGTTGTAGCTCTGATAGGGCATGCATCCGAGCAGAAATGTATTCGGCGCACCGCGGCGCACGGCCTGCCCGTGCATGACCATCATGTCCATCGTTGCAGGAATAGTGCTCCGATGGCCATGTGCAATCATGGCCAGGCTGTCACCGAGAACTGCTACGTCAACGCCGGCCATTTCCGCCCATTGTGCGGACGTGTAATCAGGCACCGACATATAGACCATTTTCTCGCCGGTCTTTTTTGACTCACGAATTTCGGTAATTGTGCGTTTTTCTCGCCTGCCATCTGCGTTTTTGCTCTCGGCGGCGGGTTTGCTGACCGAAGCACGCTTGCTCGTAGCTTCTGTTGTCGACATGTGCACCCTCGCCTCTCGCGCTATTGCACAAACGGCTGATATATGTCTCGTATGTTAGAGACAATCGTTTTTGACGGTCAAGTGGAAGCGGTCGATGCTGCCCGAAGCCGTGTTGATCCCGCTTTTCCTGTTCACGGCCCTTCTGCATTTTGTCTCGCTGCATTTGCTTGCGGCTAGCGGCCAGTTTCCGCGCGAGCATCGGTCGCCTTCGCTGACCTCGGGTTTTGGCGCGCTCATTCTCTACGGCACGATCGCTATCGCATTTGCCAGCTTGCTGGCGGCGATCTTTACAGCCTGGACAATGATCCCTTGGTACGCCGCCGTCATCGGGGGCGGACTCGCCATTCTTGCGGCACCGATGGTCTTGCAACTCTTCAGTGACCGCTTCGTCGATGGGCGTGGTTCGTTGGTGAGTTTTGCGGCTGCGAGCGCACTCGTCGCATTATTCTTGATTTGGCTCGCAGGGAGACAATGACATGATCGCAGTCATCTTCGAAGTTTGGCCAAAGCCTGACCGCAAGCAGGAGTATCTTGACATTGCGGCGGAGCTCAAACCGCTGCTCGAAAAGATCGATGGGTTCATTTCCATCGAATGCTTCGAAAGCCTTTACGAGCCCGGCAAAATTCTGTCGCTGTCATTTTTTCGGGACGAAGCAGCGGTAAAGGCATGGCGCGCCAAAAATGAGCACCGGGTGGCGCAAGCCAAGGGGCGGAAGGAAATTTTTGCCAACTATCGGTTGCGTGTTGCAGGCGTGATCAGAGACTACGGGATGCACGAACGCGAACAGACTCCAGGAGACAGTCGCGAAATACATGCTGGGTAGGCTCGCCTTGGCTATCTGGCCTGCCGGCCTGCCTTAATGCGTTCTTGTTGTCGGTCCGCATCTGCACTATGAGACTCGCATAAATGGCAAGGCGGTCGATCCGGAGAAATTCCTGCGTGCAGGATTAAGGAGAGCCCCTTACGCTCTGCGCGGCTGAAATCCACGCACGACCCAGAAGCGGGATGCCTGCGCCTCCTGCCAGCCTCTAAAATTCTGCGCAACACTGCAATGGGTCATTCCATGACAGCCGCGAACGATGACTGAGACTGATCTCGATCATTTCGTGGATGCCCAGGCTCAGGTCTATGAACAAGTCGTCGAGGAGTTAACGAGCGGACGCAAGCGAACGCACTGGATGTGGTTCATCTTTCCGCAGTTGAAGGGCCTAGGGTACAGCGCAACAGCGCAACGTTACGGGATACGTGATTTGAATCAGGCCAGGCGCTATCTGGCCGACCCTATTCTTGGCAACCGTTTGCGACAGGATGTCCAAATTATGATACGCCACAAAGCTAAATCAGCGCTCGAGATCCTTGGCTCTCCCGATGACTTGAAGTTTCGCTCGTGTCTCACCCTGTTCGGTCAGGCTGCTTCCGATGACGCCGATCGCTCGTTATTCACGCAAGCCTTAAGCCAATTTTATGATGGTGAGGCAGACCCTCGTACGCTGGAATTGCTGCGGTTAATGTGACAAGCCCTTCTCGGCAGAAAAATTGGGCATTATAAGTGTTGTCCACGTCGCGGTTCCGGATTTTTGTTTGTATGGCACCTAAACTCCTTTTCGACATCAGTGCAAAACGAGTTTTTGTCGCGGGGCACCGAGGATTGGTGGGATCCGCTATTGTCCGCCGCCTGGCACGAGAAGATTGTCAAGTGCTGACGGCGGATCGAGCGGTACTTGATCTAACTGATCAACGTGCAACCGAACATTGGCTGGAGCGCGCACGCCCTGATGCGATCTTCTTGGCCGCAGGATTAGTCGGCGGCATCCACGCCAACAACACCTACCCTGCCGACTTTATCGCAAACAACCTGGCAATCGCCCTCAACGTAATACGATGTGCACACGCGATCGGCGTCAAAAAATTGCTCGCTCTAGGATCTTCCTGCATCTATCCGAAATTCGCGGAACAACCGATGAGCGAGGAGATGTTGCTCACCGGCTCACTGGAGCCGACCAATGAATGGTACGCTGTTGCCAAGATCGCCGCCATCAAACTATGTGAAGCGTATCGTCGACAGCACGGTGACGATTTTGTCTCGGTGATGCCGACGAACATGTATGGTCCAAACGACAACTACCACCCACTAAACAGTCACGCCCCTGCGGCTCTCATTCGACGCTTTCACGAAGCAAAATTAGGCAAGGCACCTGCAGTCATTGTGTGGGGAAGTGGCAAGCCACGCCGCGAATTTATGGCGGCCGATGATGCGGCTGACGCCTGTGTATTCGTGATGAAATACTACTCAGATCTGGGATTTCTCAATATCGGGACCGGCACCGACGTGACCATTGGCGAGTTCGCACATTTGGTTGCCAAGACGGTGGGCTATGGCGGAAAAATCAACTACGACACGTCGCGACCGGATGGGCCGCCGCAGAAACTTCTCAACGTGGCTAAACTGAAAAAACTTGGCTGGTCATCCAAGATTTCTTTATCCGAAGGTTTGGCTGTGGCCTACAAGGACTTCCTGACCACCGGCGGTCGTGTCGCCGCATAACTCACGACGGAAACACTCACGACGGAAACTTTGATGACCGCACCCGTTGCACTTATTACAGGAGTTACGGGGCAGGATGGCGCCTACCTGGCCGAGTTTCTAATTAACAAAGGCTATTTTGTTCACGGTATTGTCAGACGTTCATCCTCATTCAATACGGGCCGGATCGAGCACCTCTATCAGGATCCTCACGAACCGAAGCTACGTTTTTTGATGCACTACGGCGACATGACCGATGCCACCAATCTCATTCGCATCATCCAGGAAACGCAGCCGACGGAGATCTACAACCTGGCTGCACAAAGCCACGTGAAAGTTTCATTTGAAACGGCGGAATATACCGCCAATGCCGACGCCTTGGGGACCTTACGATTACTCGAGGCGATCCGCATTTTGCGAATGGAGGACAAGGTCAGGTTCTATCAGGCCTCCACTTCCGAACTCTATGGCGGAGTTTACAAACAACCACAAAGTGAAACGACGCCGTTCCACCCACGGTCGCCTTATGGGGCGGCCAAGCTTTACGCCTATTGGATGACTGTAAATTATCGAGAAGCCTACGGCATGCATGCCTCCAACGGCATCCTTTTCAATCATGAAGGACCAACGCGCGGTGAAACCTTCGTGACGCGCAAGATCACGCGCGCAGTCGCGGCGATCGAATGCGGCCACCAGGAAAAGCTTTATCTTGGAAATCTCGACGCCCAGCGCGACTGGGGGCACGCACGTGATTACGTTGAAGGCATGTGGCTCATCCTTCAACAGCCCAAACCAGATGACTATGTTCTGGCAACAGGTGAAGCCCATTCTGTGAGAGAGTTCGTCGAAAAGGCCTTCGCCTGCACCGGCCGGAAGATTGAGTGGCAAGGCAAGGGCAAATCGGAACGCGGCATCGAAGCCGGTACCGGCCGTATCCTGGTCGAGATTGATCTCCGGTACTTCCGCCCGACGGACGTTGACTATCTGGTAGGCGACCCATCGAAAGCGCGACGCCAGCTTGGCTGGCAGCACCGCGTCTCATTCGATGAGCTTGTCGAACAGATGGTAAAGCACGATCTCAAGTTGGCGAAGCCAAAATAGCAATTCGATCCGCAAGCCAGTTCAAGGCTGAATCGATCAGTTTGCTGTAAAAGGCGCACAACCAGGTTGTGCTGTCTCAAATCCTAGCTTCACTCCCGATACGCCGATTGCATTGAACGACTGCGATCGCTACATCGGGTCACGAACAAAAAAATGAAAAACAACCCCATGCAAAGTAGCGTGAGCGTCTCCTCTGAGTTTTTTTAGCGGCGGCCAGCGTGCCGGCGGGCAGGACAGTCAAACAGACTGCAAGGAGGTGGCGCACGGAAAGCCTCGAGGAAAATATAACAGAGCTATTGACCGCGGCTATTCCGGTCCGTTCTCGGCTAAATCTCCAAAAATTCAGCGGCTTAGCCTTCTGGCTCGCCAATCTTCATGTTGCATCATGTCGCAACAGTTCTCGTTGCGTTTCAATGATTCCCAATCACTCCCGGCAACTCCATGCGACATGAATGCGACATGGAACACTAGTTTTGCCGCCCGCGTCCGGCGGACTTCCAACGCACGTTTTCAAACTATCTGGGGCGCCAAGTTGCTACTTAGGTCGGAATCGTCGGCACGTACGTTCCTGTAGGTTCGAGTGCCTCTGCATCGCGGTTAGGCTGCCTATTAGATTCCTTCTTCTTCTACGCCGTTCGCTTGCGTTTGATCTTAGTCTTTTTGGCCTTTCGCTTTTTGGCCATGTGATTGCCTCCCCTGACCTTTTAGACCTTTGGTAATTAGAATGCGGCCTTCAAAACGTCTCTGGACCATTCGATCAGGGGACCGGCACTAACTCTGGCGGAAATGCCTTCTTGCCTTTCGGCATAGTGACATGAACGATGCCGTAGTGAACTGCCGATCCGTGTGTCAGATCGTTCCGTCGCGGCTCAGTGCTTCTCGAAATGGCGATAGCATTGAGAGCCGACGCAGTTATAGCTATCGCAACGCTTATAACCGCTAAGGCGACCAATGCGATGCGCACCTGAGCCTCCTGCGGGGATTGCCCTTCCACCTTGCACCGCAGGTTCACTCGATTCATCCAAGGCGTGTGTGAACTACTTCACACATGGCCGTGACGGGCGCCTCCCAGATCAACGTAACGAACCATGTAGCCGTCGCGCCACTGACCGCGGCAGCTGCAGTTTGCAATTTCCTCTCGCAAATCTGGCAGCCGGATATCGGCGCCGAAGCGCTCAATCAAAATCTCTTTCCGATATTGACCGACACGCCCGCACTTCGGGCACGACAGGCGCACCACATCAGCGGGATATTCGTGAAGCCGAAGTGATCCACCGGCCATTTTGATCTTCCCAAGCCAAAGCTGAATTCACCATTTAACCGTTAATCGCGGAAACTTCGCAGCCGGTGTCTAAGCACCGCCACGCTTTGCGAAAGCAAATTATGTGTCTCTCAAACGAGGCCAACATGGCGTTCGGCTTCAGTAATTGTTAGGCGTTTGAATTGACCATGAGCCCGGCACAGAGAACGATACTGAGACAGTTAGGATATCGGGGCGTTGCATTCCTGACTATCGTCTTCCTGTTCTTGTTGGTCTGCTTCGCCGGGGCGGCTGAAATTGAAGCTGGATAGCGGCCTGTTGCGCGTCAGCAACCACCGACCAAATATGCGCAAGGAGCAAAGTCGTACCGCCGCGTTTGATCGAACGGGACTACCTTATCCGTCTTCCTCTCTGCACAGGAGGAACATCTGGCCACGGGGCTGCCATCCGGCCCGATACCGATGGCGGCCCCGTTTGTGTAGCTTGGGCACGGGCGCCTGAAAAGGGCGCAGGTAACTTTCTACGGAGCTAATTTATGGTTTCTTCAGCCACCGTTTTGATGAGTGAGTTCTGCGACAAGTATTTGTGATACTGAGTCACAACCGCTTTTGCCTCTTTTAAGGTCGCAGGCCTCCATTGAATTTCTAAATTTTCATTTCCGGCGATGCTTTCTACGACTCTGCGCTCTTCAACAAGCAACTTGAACTCGTTTGGTTGATCAGCCTCGTCTGCGTCGCCGTTGAGGTGTGTTGCGAAATCAATGCGCCGGGTAGCAACCCAATCATGCTTCACCACACCTTGGTATTGCGTTCCGCCGTTCCGTTTTTTTCACGCTTCTACTTTGGGCAAGATTGTCAGCATGTTGCGAGCCATCTTGTTACTCCTTTACAAAAGCGACTGAATATTGCGACAACACTTATCGTTATTTGGGTTTAATCTTACGCAAGCCATGCGGCCTAAGCAATATTGCGCAGCCTGCTGTGGCGGTTCCGCTGCAGGTTCCCTTCGGATTTTCGGCTTTCAGCCGCGCCTTCGACGGTCCCGTGTGGCTTGGGCCTTGTCTTCAAGGAGTTGGATTCGCTTCGCGTATTTTTCGGCTAAACGCTCATATGCGAGCGCCATTTTTTTAAAATCGTTCTTTAGAGATCGGCTCAAGCGTGTATTTTGCCCGTTCGGCCAACGCAGCAGCTCTGGCCCGATACATTTTGCTGAGTGTCATGGCTCAACAACCTTGCCGGAGGAAACGAACAGCGGGTCTCTATGAGTGTCCCGCTCCACGGTCTCGAGGTCGAGAATTTCTGTTTCTTCGGTCGGATCTTTGATCCAGAAGCTCACAAGGATGCCGAGTGGCACCTGAAGGAGTAACCACAGAATAAGCAGTTCCCACCACACTGACGCCCCCAAGTTCAAGTGTGTCGCGAATACTGATGATGCAGCTTGGCTGAATGCCAAAGATCGGAGTAGTGGTATTGAGCTTGTCGGGTAGTTTACTCATGCTTTTTTAGAAGGCTCCATCAGCAATGCGAGTGGCTGCCGGCGTTTTCGGATTCTTGACCTTGATCCCGGTTAAGTGACTCTAGTAGCGCGGCGGAAACGGCTGCATACTGGTTGAATGAATTTGAACACACCATTTGCGATAATTCTCGGGGCAATAATTATAGCGCTCTCCGGTCTGTTTCTTTTCCGGTATGAGATTGCTCCAGGATCGACCGCAGCGTACACCGTTCGACTCAACAGGCTGACTGGACGTGTGGCGTATTGCGGCCTAACCGGTGCGCAGGCAATCGAATATAAATATCGGTGCCACTGAAAGCGTTCGGCAGGGTCGTCTCGCTAACTCAAGAAGCCGCGGGAATGGCCTCGGCGTTGCTCTTCACTTCTTGGCCAGTTTGAGGCGGCTTCCCCAAGCGCCGGGCGTGAGAATATTGCCAATAATCCCCATGCGTGCGACAAACCAGTCGTGAGGGCGAAAGGCTAACGTCCGAACATCTTAAAGTACAAACTCAAGACGTTCCCGGCCTTTGTCCAAGGTGGAACCACATCCGCCGCGATAGCCACTGCCATCGCGCTTGCAGCGTTTTTGCACCTGGGTCTGGCAATCTTCGTAATCATTTATCTTGGGCTTTGTGCCTACGTTGCTGTCCAGACATTTGGAAGCGGGCGCGACAAAGGTTGACTTCGGTAGTGCGTTACCCTGCAAATCGTTCTTTTTGTGATCGACGACACAGCGAAG
>Ga0075430_100002359_pt1 | contig 15692 bp, 9 predicted proteins | sample RhiMetdeltSRZDD4_FD_75294 | JGI IMG/M metagenome (GOLD analysis project Ga0075430, IMG submission 75294) | Populus rhizosphere microbial communities from Tennessee, USA - Rhizosphere MetaG P. deltoides SRZDD4 | ecosystem: Host-associated > Plants > Roots > Rhizosphere > Soil | place: USA... | reverse complement strand
CGCGATGTAGCCGGAATAGAGCGCCATCACCAGCAGGCCCGGCAGGAAGCCGGCGAGAAACACCTGGATGATCGACTCGTTGGCCTGCACCGCATAGATCACCATCATGATCGACGGCGGAATCAGGATGCCGAGCGTGCCGGCGCCGGCGAGCGAGCCGAGCGCCAGCATCTCGTCGTAGCCGCGCTTCTTGAGCTCCGGCAGGGCGATCTTGGCGACCGTGGCGGTGGTGGCGGCGGACGAGCCCGACACCGAGCCGAACACGCCGCAGGCCACCACGTTGACGTGCATGAGCCCGCCCGGCAGCCGGTTGAGCCAGGGCGAGAAGCCGCGGAACATCTCCTCCGACAGGCGGGTGCGGAACAGGATCTCGCCCATCCAGATGAACAGCGGCAGCGCCGCGAGCGACCACGAGGCGCTGTTGCCCCACACCACGGTGGCGAGCACGCTGCCGGCCGGAATGTTGCCGCCGGCGAACTGCATCCCGACGAAGCCGGTGGCCAGAAGCGCGAGCGCGATCCACAGGCCGCCGGTCAGCAGCACGGCGAGGAACGCGAACAGGATCAGCGCCGTCTCGATCAGCGTCATGGTCGCTCAGACCCCGCTCTGAATGGCCTGCTCGACCACTTCCTCGGCGGTCTTGGGTTTCGGCCGCTCGTAGCGCGGCGGATGTCCGCGCAGCACATGCGCGAGCTCGTCGAGGAACGCCACCAGCAGGATGACCAGCCCGCCCGAATAGCCGAGCTGTGGAATCCACAACGGCACCGCGATCACGCCCTGCGACATGTCGTGGAAGCGCCACGAATCGAAATTCATCCGAACCGCGTGCCAGGCGAAGAACCCGACGAAGCCGGTGCCGATGATCAGGGCGGCGATCTCGATCAGGTGGCGGGTCCTGCCCTCGAGCTGGTCGATGAGCAGGCCGACCCGGATCATCTCGCCGGACCGGAAGGTGTGGGCAAGCCCGAGGAAGGCCATCGCGGCCATGCACCAGGCCACGAAATCGTCCCCGGTCGACAGATTGACGCCGATCGGCCGGCCGGCCGAAAGCACCATCATCAGGATGAAAATCAAGACCATAAAGCCGCCGGCCGCATAGCCGGCGAACAGGTAAAGGCGGTCGAGAACGATGCGGATCATGCCAACCATGCGCCCCGCAAGGCACCGAGTGCGCGGCATCCAAAATCCCTGTATGGACACCGGACCGGCTGCCGCCGAATGACGACCAGGGATGATGACGTTTGATACCGACATGACGCAAGCGAATTGGGATTTCTGGATCGACCGGGGCGGCACCTTCACCGACGTGATCGGCCGGCGGCCCGACGGCACGCTCACCGCCCACAAGCTCTTGTCGGAGAACCCCGGGACCTACAGCGATGCCGCCGTGCAGGGCATCCGCGACCTGCTCGGGCTCAAGCCGGGTCAGCCCATTCCCGACGGTCTGGTCGGCGCCGTGAAGATGGGCACCACGGTCGCCACCAACGCGCTGCTCGAGCGCAAGGGCGAGCGCACCCTGCTGTTGATCACCAGGGGCTTCCGCGACGCGCTGCGGATCGGCTACCAGGCGCGGCCGAAGATTTTCGCCAAGCACATCATCAAGCCGCAGATGCTCTACGAGCGCGTCGTCGAGGTGGACGAGCGCGTGCGCGCCGACGGCACGGTGGAGCAGGAGCTCGATCTTGCGGCCGTGCACGCCGCGCTGACCGCAGCGCTCGCCGACGGCATCCAGGCGGTCGCCATCGTGTTCCTGCACGCCTATCGCCACCCCGCGCGCGAGCAACGGGTGGCGGCGCTGGCGCGCGAGCTCGGCTTCCCGCAGGTGTCGGTGAGCCACGAGGTCTCGCCGCTGATCAAGCTGGTCGGCCGCGGCGACACCACGGTGGTCGACGCCTATCTGTCGCCGATCATCCGCGGCTACGTCGCGCACGTGGCGGAGGATTTGCGCGCTGACGGTGCCACCGGCTCGTCGTCACCCTCCCCGGGAGGGGGAGGTGAAGAGGAGTCCGCGGCAACGCACACCGCCCGGCTGATGTTCATGATGTCGTCGGGCGGGCTCACCGCCGCGGAGCTGTTCCAGGGCAAGGATGCGATCCTCTCAGGGCCGGCCGGCGGCGTGGTGGGCATGGCGGAGACCGGGCGCGAGGCCGGCTTCGACCGGCTGATCGGCTTCGACATGGGCGGCACCTCGACCGACGTGTCGCATTTCGACGGCGAATACGAGCGCGCGTTCGAGACCGAGGTGGCGGGCGTGCGCATGCGGGCGCCGATGATGCTGATCCACACGGTGGCGGCGGGCGGCGGATCGGTGCTGCATTTCGACGGCGCGCGCTTCCGCGTCGGTCCCGACAGCGCCGGCGCCAATCCGGGGCCGACCTGCTACCGCCGCGGCGGCCCGCTCGCGCTCACCGACGCCAACGTGATGGTCGGCAAGCTGATGGCGGATTTCTTCCCGAAGATCTTCGGGCCGCGGCAGGACCTGCCGCTCGACGCCGAGGCGGTGCGCGCGGCGTTCGCCAAGCTCGCGCGCGAGATCGGCGACGGCCGCACGGGCGAGGAGGTCGCCGACGGCTTCATCAAGATCGCGGTCGAGAACATGGCCAACGCGATCAAGAAGATCTCGGTGCAGCGCGGCTACGACGTGACCCGCTATGCGCTCAACTGCTTCGGCGGCGCCGGCGGCCAGCACGCCTGCCTGGTGGCGGATTCGCTCGGCATGACCAAGGTGCTGATCCATCCGTTCTCGTCGCTCTTATCCGCCTACGGCATGGGGCTCGCCGACATCCGCGCCACCCGCCAGCAGGCGATCGAGGAGCCGTTCGGCGACGGCGCGCTGGCCGCGCTCACGTCGATCGGCGAACGGCTGGGCGAGGAGGCGAGACGCGAGGTGGCCGGCCAGGGCGTCGCCGAGCGCGACATCGGCGTGCACGTGCGCGTGCACATCCGCTACGCCGGAACCGACACCGCGCTGGTGGTGCCGGCATTCAGCTCCGGGGCCGGCAGCGAGGGCGAGGGCGCAACACTTTCGAAGATGAAATCCGCGTTCGAATCCGCGCACAAATCCCGCTTCGGATTCATCGACGAAACCAAGGAGCTGGTGGTGGAGGCAGTCTCGATCGAGGCGGTCGGCGGCGGCGCGAAATTCGTCGAGCCGGTGCTGGAGACGGTGAGCACGCCCCTGCCCGCTCCGGCGCGCACGACCCGCTTCTACTGCGGCGGCCGCTGGCACGACGCGGCGGTGTTCACCCGCGATCAGCTCGCGCCCGGCCACAGGGTCGACGGCCCCGCCATCATCATCGAGCCGCACCAGACCATCGTGGTGGAGGACGGATGGCGGGCCGCGATCACCGCCAAGAACCACCTGGTAATGGAGCGGGTGGTGCCGCTCAAGCGGCAGGGCGCGGTCGGCACCGACGCCGACCCGGTGATGCTGGAAGTGTTCAACAACCTGTTCATGTCGATCGCCGAGCAGATGGGCGTGTCGCTGCAGAACACCGCCTATTCGGTCAACATCAAGGAGCGGCTCGACTTCTCCTGCGCGATCTTCGACGCCGACGGCACCTTGGTCGCCAACGCGCCGCACATGCCGGTGCATCTGGGCTCCATGGACCGCGCGGTCGAGACCGTCATCCGCGAAAACCGGGGGCGGATCGCGCCCGGTGATGTCTACCTGCTCAACGCGCCCTACAACGGCGGCACCCACATTCCCGATCTCACCGTCTGCACGCCGGTGTTCGACAAGCAGGCGCGCGAAATCCTGTTCTGGGTGGCGAGCCGCGGCCATCATGCCGACATCGGCGGCATCGCGCCGGGCTCGATGTCGCCGCTCGCCGTCACCATCGAGGAGGAAGGCGTCTATATCGACAATTTCAAGCTGGTCGACCGCGGCCGTTTCCGCGAGCAGGCGCTCTACGACCTGCTCACCGGCGCGAAATATCCGGCCCGCAACCCGCTGCAGAACGTCAACGATCTCAAGGCGCAGATCGCCGCCAACGAAAAGGGCGTGCAGGAATTGCACAAGATGGTGGCGCAGTTCGGCCTCGACGTCGTGCACGCCTACATGCACCACGTGCAGGACAACGCCGACGAAAGTGTGCGCCGGGTGATCGACCGACTGCACGATTGCGAATTCAGCTACGAGCTGGACCAGGGCAACGTGATCAAGGTCAAGATCACGGTCGACAAGGACAAGCGCGAGGCGACCGTCGACTTCACCGGCACCTCGTCGCAGCAAGGCACGAACTTCAACGCGCCCGAGCCGGTCACCCGCGCGGCGGTGCTCTACGTCTTCCGCGTCATGGTCGACGACGACATCCCGATGAACGCCGGCTGCCTGCGGCCGATCAACATCGTGATCCCGCCGGGCTCCATGCTGACGCCGCAATATCCGGCCGCCGTGGTCGCCGGCAATGTCGAGGTCTCGCAGACGGTGACCGACTGCCTGTTCGGCGCGCTCGGCGCCATGGCGGCGGCGCAGGGCACCATGAACAACCTCAATTTCGGCAACGCCACCTACCAGTATTACGAGACGATTTGCTCGGGCTCGCCGGCCGGCCCGGGCTTCCCCGGCACCGACGCCGTGCACACCCACATGACCAACACCCGCCTCACCGATCCGGAGGTGCTCGAGTTCCGCTATCCGGTGCTGCTGGAGGATTTCCACATCCGCAAGGGCTCGGGCGGGCGCGGGAAGTGGAGCGCGGGCGACGGCGTGCGCCGCACCATCCGTTTCCTGGAGAAGATGGACTGCACCATCCTGTCGGGCCACCGCCGCGTGCGCCCGTTCGGGCTCGCCGGCGGCGAGAGCGGTCAGGTCGGCCAGAATTCAGTGCGCCGCAAGGACGGCCGCATCGAGAAACTCGAAGGCTGCGACGCCACCGTGATCGACGCCGGCGAGGCGGTGATCATCCAGACCCCGACCGCCGGCGGCTATGGCGAGCCGGGCAAATCCGGCTAACCGCCGAACAGGCGCCGCCACCACGAGCGGCGCCCACGCCGACCGGCGTCGTGCCGGAGACTGTCCCCGGCACGCCTGACCAGGGCGGCCATCTCCAATTCGAGGATGAGGCCGGCCGCGTCGAGCGCCCTGCGTTGCCGCGGCGCGCCGCCGACGGCGCGCCGCCCGCCAACCGCACGGCCGCGCGGCGGTGCAGCCGCGCGCATTCGAGGTGTCGTTCGCCGTAGAAACATGCGCGCCCCATCCCCAGTGGTGCTCGGATGGTGTGACACAATCATTACCGAATCCTTTGAGCAGGCCGTCGGCATTGACTTTCCGGTATCGTGGTCCGCGCTGCGTCGATGGCGAGACGGGCTTCGGTCCGGCCATTAAGGATACCGCCGATTTTTTCCGGCGACGCCTCGGCGCCGGTGGCGCGCCTTAACGCGCGATTCAGACCAAGTCGGCGAGTTTGTTCGCGCGCGCAACTGCGCGCGGGGCAAGTCATGGGCGGAGGGACGCCATGCTACACACCAATCACGCCAGCCGTGACACCGAGCGACGGCGCCTGCAACGGGCCCGCGCTCTCCTCGAGATGTTCGAGGAGGATTGCGGACGACGGGCCGCCACGGTCGAGGAACTGAGGGAATGGATGGGCGCTCAGTACACCGACCGGCTGCAGATCAGGATGAACCGCCGGCTGCACGGCATCGACGCCGGCGTCGCGAGCTGAAAGCGCAAGGCGGGCGCCGGCTTACGCCGCCCGCAAGGCCCGCACCCGCTGCTTGACGTGCACCAGAATGGCGGCGTGGATCAGCACGGCGATCGAGAGCCCGATGACATGATACGTCGTCGTCACGCCGGGCGCGTTCGCAATGGCGACCAGCGCCCATGAGCCGACCGGCAGGAACAGCACCAGTGCGGTGACGAGGCCAGGATTGTAGCGACGCAGCACGAGCGTGCTGGCGACGTGGGCGATCGCGTTCACCAAGGTCAGGTAGACCGCGATCAGGCCGAGGCCGAGATCGACGAAGCGCGCCAGATAGAGCGCCAGCAGGTTGACGCCCCAGACCCCGGGAACGTTGATGAACACCACCGCCGGCGTGGTCAGCGCCAGCAGGCCGCCGGCGATGTTGTCGTTGACGAATTGCCGGAACCGGTCGCCGTGATGCTCCTCCACCTGGTGGACGAGATAGATCGGCAGCTGCAGATAGACCATGAGCAGCGGCAGGCTCCAGGCGCCGACGAGCAGCGGCACCAGCGCCAGCAGGAACAAGCCGGCGACGAGGCCGGCATACATCCAGTTACGCGCGAACCAGTCCATCGGCATGAGCGATTCCGCAAATGGCGCTTAGCGTTTGACGCTTAGGACACGGCGAACGCCACCCTTGGACCAACTCAAGCAAGCGGCGGGGCCGGAAAGCGCCGCGGCTGATCGATTCGCAGACGAATCATCGCCGCTGCGGCGCGCGCGATCAAGCAGGCGCCCGCCGAGAGCGGGGACCGCACGCGCAGGCCCCGAGTTCCATACCGCCGGCACACCCGGTTGTCGCGACCCGAAAGTCCGGGCAGGCTGTTCGTTCGAGTCGGTAGGAATTGAGACGAATGCGGCATTTGCGCCAAGCCGAGCCGTTGCCCGCGGACCCCGCGGATGTGGCGAAACTTCGCGCTGCAATCCTCGACAAGCTCGCCTATTCGGTCGGCCGCGACGCCGCCAGCGCCAGCCCGCACGATTGGTTCGTCGCCACTGCGCTCGCGGCGCGCGACCGCATCGTCGATCGCTGGATGGATGAGCGGCGGCGCGCCGGCGAGGCGCCGAGGAAGCAGGTCTACTACCTCTCGATCGAATTTCTCATCGGGCGCCTGCTGTTCGACGCGCTGACCAATCTCGATCTGGTGGAGCCGGCCCGCGCCGCGCTGTCCGACCTGGGCGTCGATCTCGACGAGCTTCGCGCGCTGGAGCCGGACGCCGCGCTCGGTAACGGCGGGCTGGGGCGGCTGGCCGCCTGCTTCATGGACAGCATGGCGTCGCTCGGCATCCCGGCCCACGGCTACGGCATCCGTTATCAATACGGATTGTTCAAGCAGGAGATCAGCGACGGCCGCCAGCAAGAGCTGCCGGAAGACTGGCTCGCCGCCGGCAATCCGTGGGAATTCGAGCGGCCGGCGCTCGCCTATCCGGTCCGTTTCGGCGGCAGCGTCGAATACGTTGCGGGCAGCAGCGATGATGCCCGCGGAGTTTGGTATCCGGCGGAGACGATCGAAGCCGTCCCCTACGACACTCCGGTGGTCGGCTGGCGCGGACGCCACGTCAACACGCTGCGCCTGTGGTCCGCGCGGACCGGCGATCCGATCGCGCTCAGGGCCTTCAACCGCGGGGATTACGCCGACGCAATGGCGGCGCGGGCGCAGGCGGAGGCGATCTCGCAGGTTCTCTATCCGAGCGATGCGACCGCGGCGGGCCAGGAGCTGCGGCTGCGGCAGGAGTTCTTTTTCACCTCGGCTTCGCTGCAGGACATCGTGCGGCGCCACCTGCAGCGGCACGGAAACCTGCGATCGCTGCCGGACCAGGCAGCGATCCAGCTCAACGACACCCATCCGGCGATCGCGGTCGCCGAATTGATGCGCATCCTGGTCGACGAGCAGGACTGCTCCTGGCAGGAGGCCTGGCGCATCACCACCTCGACCCTGAACTACACCAACCACACCTTGCTGCCGGAGGCGCTCGAGAGCTGGCCGCTATCGCTCCTGAACCGGCTGCTGCCGCGCCACCTGCAGATCATCTATTTGATCAACCACCACCATCTGCGCGAGCTCGCGGAGCGTGGCATCACCGCGCCGGCAACCGTCTCGTCGCTCTCCCTCATCGACGAAAACGGCGAGAAGCGCGTGCGGATGGGACACCTCGCCTTCGTCGGATCGCACCGGGTGAACGGCGTCTCGGCGTTGCACACCGAGCTCATGCGCGGCACCGTGTTTGGCGAGCTCGAAGCGATACGCCCCGGCCGCATCGTCAACAAGACCAACGGCGTGAGCTTCCGGCGCTGGCTGTTCCAGGCCAATCCCGCGCTCACGTCGCTGCTCAAGGACGTGCTCGGCGCCCACGTGCTCGACGACAGCCGCCTGCTCGCCGGGCTCGAGCGCTTCGCCGCAGACGCCGGCTTCGCCCGCCGCGTTGCCGCGATCCGCCTCGCCAACAAGGCGGCGCTCGCGCGCTGCGTGCGCGAGCTCACCGGCGTGACGATCGAGCCGTCGGCGCTGCTCGACGTGCACATCAAGCGCATCCACGAATACAAGCGCCAGCTGCTCAATCTGCTCGAGACCATCGCCTTGTTCCAGTCGATCCGCGCCCGGCCGCAGCTCGATTGGACGCCCCGCGTCAAACTCTTCGCCGGCAAGGCGGCGACCGACTACGCCCGCGCCAAGCTGATCATCAAGCTGGCGCACGACGTGGGCCGCGTGGTCAACGCCGACCCGATCGTCGGCGACCGGCTGAAAGTGGTGTTTCTGCCGAACTACGGCGTCAGTCTGGCGGAGCGGATCATCCCGGCGGCCGACCTCTCCGAGCAGATCTCCACTGCCGGGATGGAGGCGTCCGGAACCGGAAACATGAAGCTCGCCCTGAATGGCGCGCTCACCATCGGAACGCTCGACGGCGCCAATGTCGAGATCCGCGAGCGGGTCGGGCCTGAGAATTTCTTTCTGTTCGGCCTGACCGCCGCGGAGGTCGAGGCGAAGCGGCGCGCCCACGCGAGCGGACGCGAGGCGGTCAAAGTCTCGCCCCTGCTGGCGCAGGTCATCGATTCCCTGGAGTCCGGAATGTTCTCGCCGGACGAGCCGGGGCGCTTCCGGGAGCTCGTCGACGCCTTGCTCGAGTACGACTATTTCATGGTCTTGGCCGATTTCGATGCATACTGGAGCGCGCAACGCGCCGTCGACGCCCTGTGGCAGACCCCCGATGCGTGGTGGCGGGCGAGCATCCTGAATACGGCGCGGACGGAATGGTTCTCCTCCGACCGCACCATCAACGACTATGCGCGGGAGATCTGGGGCATCGGCGGCTGAGTTTCACGCTCCATGGGAGCGTTTGGGGGGAACCTAGCGGCCTGTCGCTCAAGCAAATGGCCGGGACCAAGCCCGGCCATCGCATCAAGTCTCTCAGTGTCGGCGGGCGGGCGTCACGCCTGCTGGATGGCCGACACCAGCCACTGGCCGCCGCGCTTGCGCATGAAGGTCCACACCTCGGTGGCCTCTTCCGGCCCGCCCTCGATCACCTTGCCGCTGGCACGGTCGATCGTCTGGTCGTTGAGCGCGAAGCGCATCGCGACGGTGGCGTAGTCGGTGTCGCCTTCGCGCCAGGCTTCGGCGAGGTCGCCCTGCAGCAACTTGACGTCGGAGATGCGGTTGACGACGCCGCGGCTGGCGTTCGCCGTGAGATCCTCGGCGAAGTAGGACACCATCTCCGGGGTGGCGCGCGCCCGCAGCTGGCCGAGGTCCTCGGCGCTGTAGGCGGCCTGGATTTCGCCAAGCAGCCGCTCGAACGTGTTGAAGTCCTCCGGCGTGGTGCCGACCTCGTCGGTCCCGGACGCGCGCGCCGCCGGCGCGCCGCCGCCGAGTCCGCCGCCCAAACCGCCGAGGAAGCTCGGACGGGAGTCGCCGGACGGCATGTCGCGATAGGACGGGCCGGCCGCCAGCGCGGGCTGGCTGCGGCGCTGCCACCACGTCCACAGCAGATAGCCGATCAGCACGACAATGCCGATCTGCAGCATGAGGCCGAGCACCGAGGCGAAGCCGCCGAGCCCGCCGAAGAGGCCATGGCCGAACAGCATGCCGAGCAGGCCGGCGCCGAGGAAGCCGGCGAACAAGCCGCCCATGAAGCCGGGCCGGCCGAACAAGCCGCCGGTCGGCGCCGGAGTCGCCGGGCGCTGCGCCAACGCACCGCCGGGCTGACCCGGCTGCGTCATGCTGCGCTCGATGGGCCGCGCGGTCGGCGAGGTTGCCGTCGAGGGCGGCGCCGAATAGGTCTGCGAGCCGCGGCTGCCGATGCTGCCGCCGCGCCCGGGACGGGCATCGGCGTCGGTCACGGCCAGCGCCAAAGTCGCCACCATGGCGCCGAGCGCGAGCAGAGGACGAAGGCGAAATCGGAGCATTTTTATCCTCCCAGGAGCCGGATTCGGCTGATCGTTATATTGGTACTCCATGGCGGCATTTTAAGAGCTGCCGCACAGTGTCGCAAATGGCCCCAAAAAAGGCCCCGCCGAGGCCGGCGACGGCACTCGAAAGCCCGTTTTTGCCTTGAAACGCCTGGCGCGCCGGCGACGTCCTGCTCAGTCGGGCTTTTCGCCCGGAAGGTTCAAGCGACGTTAATCGTCGTCGGCACCGTCATTGCCCGGTTCCGCCAGCGGCAGGGCGCGCTGGCGCCGCTCGTCGTCGGGATCGGAGCGCGACCGCTGCGGGATCGGACGCCGCGGCGTGAGCGCACCGGTGACCGCCGGCTCGTTGCCGCGCCGGCCGGCATATCGGGAGCCGCCGGCGCGGGCGGCGACCACATCGCCCGGAACGGCGTCCGGGTTGCACGCGCGCCGGCCGCCGCGCCGGCGCATCAGGTCCACGTGGATGTGGTCGTAGTGATAGACGTTGGAGCCCGGCGCCAGCACGGTGTTGAACTGGTCGCAGGCGGCACCCTGCACGTCGCGCAGAAAGCCCTGCTCCTCCGGCAGGCCGTGCCAGCCGTTCTTGACCGTGATCTTGCGCCCGTCCGCGAGCGTGAAGGAGGCGATGTCCAGCGCGTTGCCGAAGGCGTGCTCGGAGATGCGCGCATGCGGACTACCGTTCATGCCGCGGCATGAATAGGCGGAAATCTGCTTGATCTCGACCACCGGCGAGCCGAACCAGCGCAGCGCCGCCGGCTGCACGTCGTTGGCGAGCCATTGCTCCAGCACCGACACCATCGGGCAGGCGAGCGTCGCCGCCGGGCTCACCGACACCGAGGTAATCGAGCCGGTCACCTGCGCGCCGCGCGCGGGACCGAGCGCCGGCAGCGGCGCCGGGCGGGCGCCGGCCGCGGGCGGCAACGGCTCGGCGCGCACCGTGCCGCGCGCCGGCGCGGACGGCTCCGAGCGCTGGCCGTCGATCACCCGCCGGCGCTCGTAAGGGACCGGCGACAGGTCATAGGCTGGCGGCCCCATCTCCCGCCACTGGCCGGACTTCGGCGGCGCTGGCGGCGGCGGCGGCGGGGCGCCATAAGGCCGGCGGAAATCGTACGGCTCGGGCGCCGCGCCGGCAGCGTCGCGCGCACCGTTGGGACTGAGCGAAATAGGTCCTTCCGCGTCACCGGTGGACCGATATTCGGGCAGCACGCGCGAGGGCGGCTGGACGCTACGCGATGGGTACGACGGGTAACCGGGCGGGCGCGTCTCGTAGGGCGGTGGCATATCTCGCGCCCCCTCGCCGGGCGCGGCGGTCGGCCAGCGCGGTTGCGTGGCGCCGCCCGGGATCGAGCCGGGCGGGCGCATGTCGTCGGAATAGCCGAGGGTCGTCGTGCCCTCGCCCAGCTCCGAAACCCGCAGCGGAAAATCGGCCCCGCAGGCGCCGGGCCCGCGGATCGACTTGATGCGCACGATGCCGGCGCCTTCCTTGACGGCACCGGAATTGATGCATTGCGCCTCGGCCTCGTGCCGCCACGGCTCGCGCTCGACAAAGATGTTGCCGCCGCTGCAGCCCGCAAGCGCGCCGAGAACGCCGAGGACGCCGGAGCCGACGAAATACCAACGCACTCCCCACCTCATGGTCGGGAGAATGCGATGGAGTTTGTTAACGACTCTTCAAAGAGTCGGGCCGGGCAGGCGCGGCTGGTCTCACCCTCGCGGTATGGTTAAGAAGGGCTACGGCAGCGCAGGTCGGCGGGGGACGCCTCATGGAAGGCAAGGCGCGGTTCATCTTTCCGGTCCTCATCACCGCCATCATCGTATTCGTGGTCAGCGCCGTCGTGACCTACAGCAATATCGGCATCCATCCCGACTTCGTGCGGCGCTGGCTCAAGGCCTTTCTGGTCGGCTGGCCGGTGGCGGCCGTCACCGCCTTCGTGGCGATCCCGTATGTGCGGCGTTCGACGGTGTGGATCGTCGGCCTCATCGAGGGCAAGGGTTGATGCTTTCAGCCCTCGATCTCGTGCGCCGGATCGCGGCCGGCGAGCTCACCCCGCGCGGCGTGGTCGATCTCTGCGCCGCGGCCATCGCGGCGCGCGAGGCCGAGGTCGGCGCCTTCGCGGCGCTCGACCTCGAAGCGGCGCGGCGCAGCGCCGAGCGGCCCGAGCTTGCTCGCCTGCCGCTCTCCGGGCTCCCGGTCGGCGTCAAGGACATATTCGACACCGCCGACCTGCCGACCGCCTATGGCTCGCCGATCCATGCCGGCCACCGGCCGAACGCCGACGCCGCGCTGGTGATGATGGCGCGGCGCGCCGGCGCCGTCGTGCTCGGCAAGACCGTGACCACCGAATTCGCTTCGTTCGAGCCGGCCGGCACCCGCAATCCGCGCAATCGCGCACACACGCCGGGCGGATCGTCATCGGGATCGGCGGCGGCGGTGGCGGCCGGCATGCTGCCGCTCGCCTTCGACAGCCAGACCGGCGGCTCGGTTGTCCGTCCCGCCGCCTTCTGCGGCGTCGCCGGCTTCAAGCCGTCCTACAAGATGCTGCCGACCGTCGGCATGAAGTGCTTTTCCTGGTCGCTCGACACGGCCGGGCTGTTCGCGGCGAGCGTCGCCGACGTGGCGTTCGCGGCAGCCGCGGTAAGCGGCCGCGAGCTCTGGATCGAGGGCGGGCTGCCGGCGCCGCCGACGGTGGCGCTCCTCCGCAGCCACCGCTGGGACGAGGCCAGCGCGCCCATGCAGGACGCGGTCGAGCGCGCGGCCCGCGCCGCCGAGCAAGCCGGCGCGCGGGTGAGGGAGCTCGACCTGCCGCCGATCCTCGAAGCGGCCGAGCGCGCGCACCGCATCATCCAGGACTACGAAGCGTTTCGCGCGCTGGCCTTCGAATATGAGCGCCACCGCGACCGGCTGGGGCCGGCCCTGCGCGCGCAGCTCGACACGGCGGCGGCCATCGATGCGGACGCTTATGACGATGCCCGGCGCACGACGCGGCGCGCGCGCCAGGCCTACGCCGATCTTCTCGCCGACGGCGAGGTGATCCTCACTCCTTCGGCGCCGGGGGCAGCCCCGCCCAGGCTCGGCTCCACCGGCCAGGCGACCTTCAACCGGCTCTGGACCCTGCTGGGCGTGCCTTGCGTCAATGTTCCGGGCTTGTCCGACCCGGCCGGCCTGCCGCTGGGGGTGCAAATCATCGCCCGCTTCGGGCGGGACCGGTTCGCGCTCGCCGCCGCGGCGTTCGTCGAGCAGGGGCTCGCCCCGACGGCCGTCGCTGCCCGCTAACCTTATGTCGTGGAACGTATAATTTGGCACTTCTGAGCGCCATAGTGCGGTTTGGGGAGATATCCACAAGGCCGCGCAACAAGTAACAAGCAAGTCTTATGTGCGATCAAAAGTCATAGTGGCTGGTAATTTTACGTCGAAATATCAGAATGTTGGCAACGGACATATGACCATCCTCGGATACGGCCAAGTAGATTTTCGCGGCGCAATACATTTGCCATTTCGACCCGGTTCCATCCTCTGCTAGACTTTAGTCGGGTCAACCATCAGGGGAGCAGGACGTGAACCTTGCCTTGAGGCTCGATGTGCTGGCGGTGTTTGCCGTGTTCGCGTTCGTCGGCGCCATTTTGCTGGGTGCATTCTGAGTTCGAGTATCCAAGGACAACGCCAGATCCCAACCAAACCGTTTTGAAGCGGCTGCCAGCTTCCGGACACCGGAGAGGGACCTCTCCGGTGTTTGCTATTTGCAGCTTGCCGGCGGGCCATGACGCCGAGCGCTGGCGGCCGCTCAGCCCCGCGACTGGCTTCGCCCCGCCGCCCGCATAGCCTCGGCCACGGCCCTGACGCCCTCGTGGTCTCTCAAATCGTCCAAGCCGATCGGGAGCCGGTGGCGCCAGTTCGGATGCTCGTCGACCGTTCCCGGCAGATTGACCTGCTCCTTCATGCCCAAGAGGTCCTCGATCGACACCACCAGCAGCCGCGAAGGCGCATCGGCCAGATAGCGGCCGACCGCCGCAAAGCTGGTCGCTGCCAATCCGCGCCCGGCCAGCGCCTGGTGCAGCGCATGGAAGGCCCCTTCCCGTTCCTCGCCGCTTTCGCCGGGATCGATGCCGAGCGCGTGCTTGACGGCGAGGTCGTGCTTCTCACGCCAGCCCGCGTAGGTCGGCAGGTCGTGGGTCGCGAACGTGACCAGCGCATTCTCCCGATACGCGTCCGGACCGGCAAACGCTCCGCCCGGCAGGCGCTCGAACAGCATGACCTGATACGACCATATCCCCCAATCCGTCAGCGTCTCGCGGAATTGCTCCGGCACGGTGCCGAGATCTTCCCCGACCACGATGCAGTTCGCCTCGACGCTCGACAGCGCCGTCACCGCCAGCAGCGCCTCGAACGGACAGCGGATGTAGGCGCCGTGTTCGGCGGTCATGCCGTCGGGGACGAGGAAAAGCCGCTTCAAGCCGAGCACGTGATCCAACCGGATCGCGCCGGCATATTGCATCGACGCCTGCAGCATGCGGCGAAACGGCTCAAAATGGCGGGCTTCCAGCGCCACCGGATTGACGGCGGCCAAACCCCAGTTCTGGCCCGACCTGTTGAGCACGTCGGGCGGCGCTCCGATCGCCATGCCAGGCAATACGGCGTCCTGGTCGCACCAGGCATCGAAGCCGTCGCGTCGAACTCCCACGGCGATGTCGAGATAGAGCCCGATCGACAGCCCCCGCTCGCGCGCCCGCATGCGACAGCGATCGAGCTGCTCATGCGCCAACCACTGCACGAACTCGAAGAAGCCAAGCTCTGCCTCCTCGGTTCGCCGCAGACCGGCGACCGCCACGTCGCCCACCCTTCGCCATGGCGGCGGCCATTCCCACCATGGCGCATCGAGCTTGCGGCGTAGCAGCTCGAAGCACGCGAACCGCGCCAGCACCGACCCCCGCACGCGCCGAAACCGATCGAAGGCGTCGCGCCGCTCGGAGCTGCCGGACTGCCGAAAGTTGCCGTAGGCGAGCCGCAGCGCCCGCGTCTTTGCGTCGGCCACGGCGCGGTAGTCGACCCTGCTCTCGCCGCGAAGCCGCTCCACGCTCGCCTCGAGGCTGGCGGCGCGCAGGCCGGGAAATTCCGGCACCGCGTCGAGGTCGATGTAGAGCGGATTGAGAAACAGCCGGCTGTTCGGGAAGTATGGGCTCGGCTCCGACGGCCGATCGTCGAACAAGGCATGCAGGGGATTGAGCCCGACGCCGGAGGCGCCGAGATCGGCCGCAAGCTCGACCAGCCCCAACAGATCGGTGAAATCGCCATGGCCCCAGTTGCGGGCCGAGCGGACGCTGTAGAGCTGCACGGCCAGCGCCCACATCCGCCGTGGCGCGGATGCGTCGCCCTGATAGGCCCGATCCGGACAGACGACGAGCGATGCCTCCTCGCGGACGCGGCCGGCCGCAGTCGCTGCCGTCACCCGCAGACGAAACAGGCCGGTGGGCAGCCCCGGCGGCAATGTCAACGAGGGCGCTGCGCCCTCCCCTTCGGCGATGGTCTGCTCGCCGGCGATCTCCCACCGCAGCGCCTGTCCTTCCGCCGCGGCAACGGCGACGGTGCGGTCGCGCTCGCCGCGGAC
>Ga0075430_100002358_pt1 | contig 15693 bp, 15 predicted proteins | sample RhiMetdeltSRZDD4_FD_75294 | JGI IMG/M metagenome (GOLD analysis project Ga0075430, IMG submission 75294) | Populus rhizosphere microbial communities from Tennessee, USA - Rhizosphere MetaG P. deltoides SRZDD4 | ecosystem: Host-associated > Plants > Roots > Rhizosphere > Soil | place: USA... | reverse complement strand
ACGGCCGGAGAGTGATCGTCAGCCGCAGCTCGATGACGAGCGTCGCGCTGGTCGAGCTGCTGTTCGAGAACGTGTGGCGTGCGCGTCCGGAGTTCGTCGCTGGCGACTCCGAGATGTCGGACATCGCGGGGTTCGACCGCGAGGCGCATGACGCGCGCCTCGTGATCGGAGACGCCGCCCTCGTCTTGCGGGGCGAGTCTCGGCCGCGCGTCGTGGATGGCGCCCATCAGGCGTCCTACCCGTTCGCGTACGATCTCGGTGAAGTGTGGAAGACGTGGACCGGCCTCCCGTTCGTCTTCGCCGTCTGGGTCGCGCAGCGCACGGCGCCGGTGGCGGAGGCGTTAGGTATTCACGCCAGCCTGATCACCTCGCGGAACTGGGGCCTCGAGCACCTGGACGTCCTCGCGGCACAGGCGTCTCAGGCGACGGGTGTCACGCAACGGGTCTGCCACGAGTACCTCTCGGGACTGGATTACGGTCTCTCGTACGAGCACCTGGCCGGACTGACCGAGTTCTTCCGCCGTCTCGTCGCCGCGGGGCGGGTGCCTAACGGCACACTCGCGTTTCTGCCCGCGGCGTAGCCTCGCTCCCATCGATGAACGATATCCTCGATCTGTACACGAACGCGCCACTCCTGGAGCTGGGCGCCGAGGCGAACCGGATGCGGCTGGAACGCCACCCCGAAGGGATCGTCACGTTCATCGTCGACCGCAACATCAACTACACCAACGTCTGCGTCGCCGATTGCGGCTTCTGCGCGTTCTACCGAAGGCCGAAGCACGGCGAAGGCTACACGCTGTCCTTCGAGCAGATCGGCGCGAAGATCGACGAGACCAAGGCGCTCGGTGGCGTTCAGATTCTGATTCAGGGCGGCCACAACCCGTACATCCCGTTCGAGTGGTACCTGGACCTGCTGCGGTACATCAAGACCCATCATCCCATTCACATCCACGGCTTCAGCCCCAGCGAGGTCGACTTCTTCGCGAAGGTGTTCCGGATGGATGCCGTCGACGTCATCCGCGAGCTTCGCCAGGCCGGCCTCGACTCCATTCCGGGGGGCGGTGGTGAGATCCTCGTCCAGCGCGTCCGCGACATCGTCGCGCCCAAGAAGGCCGGCGCCGACCGGTGGCTCGAGATCATGGAGCTCGCGCATAACGAGGGGATGAAGACGTCGGTGACGATGATGTATGGCATCGGCGAGACCCTCGCCGAGCGGATCGAGCACCTGCAACGCGTGCGCGATCTCCAGGCACGCACTGGCGGGTTCACCGCCTTCATCACCTGGCCGCTGCAGCCGGAGAACACGCCGACGATGTCGCACATGCCGCGCACCGACGCAGTGGACTATCTCCGAACCGTCGCCATTGCGCGCATCGTGCTCGATAACGTGCCGAACCTGCAGTCGAGCTGGGTGACGATGGGAATGAAAGTCGGCCAGCTCGCCCTCACGTTCGGCTGCAACGATTTCGGATCGCTCATGATCGAGGAGAACGTCGTCTCGGCCGCGAACACCACGCACCGGACGACGATCGAAGAGCTGGAGCGCCTCATCGTGGACGCTGGCTTCACGCCCCGTCGGCGGCGACAGGATTATTCCATTCTCGACGCGCCGACGGGAGTGGCCGCGTGAGTCGGTCGGGAACGGGGAACGGGGAAGAGGGAACCGAGTCTCCGTCCGGAACCACTGTTCCCGCTGCCCCGTTCCCTGTTCCCTACAGGATTGGCATCGGGTACGACTCGCACCGCTTTGCTCCGGGCGGACCGATCATCCTCGGCGGCTGTCACATTCCGTCGGACGTGTCGCTGGTGGGGCACTCCGACGGCGACGCCGTGGCGCATGCGCTCACCGATGCGATTCTCGGCGCGGCCGGCGCGGGAGACATCGGCGAGATGTTCGCGGACACCGACGAGCGCAATCGCGGCCGGGATTCGATCGAGATGCTCAAGCTCGCCGTCGATCGCGTGCGTGGGCTCGGCTGGGTCGTGCATAACGCGGATGTCACCGTCGTCGCGGAACGGCCCCGGATCGGCCCGCATCGGCAGGCCGTGCGCGCATCGCTCGCCGCTGCCATCGGTGTCGATGTCACCGCCGTGAGCGTGAAGGGCAAGACGAACGAAGGGATGGGCTGGGTGGGCCGCGCCGAGGGCTTGGCGTGCATGGCCGTGGCCTCCCTGGCTCCGGTAGTCCCGAGGTAAGGCATGGAGGGCATCCTCGATTGGCTGGGGGCCCAACCCCCGGCGGTGCTCTATGTCGTCCTCGCCCTGGTGGCGGCAACCGAGAACTTCGTTCCCCCGATTCCGGCGGACGTGATTGTCGCATTCGGCAGCTTCCTGGCCGCGCGCGAGCACCGGTCGCCGATCCCGACGATCATCGCGGTCGTCGTCGGCAACGTCGGCGGCGCGATCGCGATGTTCGCGCTCGGGCGGCGCTACGGAGCGGAGTGGATCCGACGCCGCCTGCATGTGATGGGCGAAGGCGCGGAGCGACGCGTGCAGCACTGGTACAACCGGTTCGGGCTACCTGCGCTGTTTCTGAGCCGGTTTCTGCCCGCGGTGCGCGCCGTCGTTCCTCCGCTCGCCGGAGCGATTCGAGTGCCGGCCACCGGCGCGATCATCGCGATCGCTACGGCGTCGACCGCATGGTACGCAACGCTTGCGATCATCGCGTACCGACTGAGCGCAGATTGGGAACGGATCTCCGGCGCAATCGCCCGCTTTCAGACCACCGCGGCGATAGTTGCCGGCAGCGTTGTTGTGATCGGCGTCGCGGTCTGGTGGGCAATGCGCAAGCGTCGGCGCGCGTGACCACACCGGCGCCGGTTTCGCAGGCCGTCCGCCGATTCCTTCTCGAGCCATTCACGGATTTTCTCTCGCTCGAGCAGGGAGCCTCGCCGCGCACGAACGAGGCGTACGAGCGAGACCTCACGCGGTTCGTGACCTACGCGACCGGCCGCGGCGCGGCGGCCCCGCACGACGTCACGGCGACGTTGCTCCGCGAGTACCTCTATCACCTGAAGGACCTGGGTCTCGCGCCGGCGTCGATACGCCGGAACGTCTCTGCCATGCGCACGTACTTCAAGTTCCTGCTCGGTGAGGGCCACGTCGCACGCGACCCGAGCGAGCGACTCGAGTCACCCAAGCGGGGGCGCACGCTGCCCGAGGTGTTGACGGTCGCCGAGGTCGACCGCCTTCTGGCAGCGCCGCGTCTCGATGATCCGCTCGTCTTTCGCGACAGGGCGTTGCTGGAGCTCGCCTATGGCGCCGGGCTGCGCGTCTCGGAATGGATCTCGATTGGGATTCGCGACGTGATGTTCGATGAGGGACTCGTGCGCGTGTTCGGAAAAGGGAGCAAGGAGCGACTCGTTCCGATCGGACGGCGCGCGATTGCGGCCGCGGCCACATACGTACGCGAGCTCCGTCCGCGACTCGAGCAGGGAAGTGGCAAAGGAGTGCTGTTCCTCAATGCGCGTGGCGAGCCGCTCACGCGCATGGGCGCCTGGAAGATTCTCCGCAAATACGTCGATCGCGCCGGAATCCAGAAGCACGTCTCTCCCCACACGCTTCGTCATTCGTTCGCAACGCATCTGCTCGAAGGCGGTGCCGACCTGCGCGCGGTCCAGGAAATGCTTGGGCACGCCGATATCTCGACGACACAGATTTACACGCACGTCGACCGCGAGTACCTGCGATCCGTTCACCGGAAGTATCACCCACGCGCGTAATGCTGCTCGTCCTCGACAACTACGATTCTTTCACGTACAACCTCGTCCAGTACCTCGGGGAGCTCGGGGCGGACCCGGTCGTGCGTCGCAACGATACCATCACGCTCGACGAGGTCGGCACGATGCGACCGTCAGCCATCGTCGTGTCGCCGGGCCCGTGTGCACCGGCGCAGGCGGGCATCAGCGTCCCGCTGATCCAGCGGTGGGGCAGCACCATCCCGACGTTAGGCGTCTGCCTCGGCCACCAGGCGATCGGGGAGGCCTACGGCGGCCGCGTGATCCGCGCGAATCGCGTGATGCATGGCAAGCGGTCCGATATCGCACATGACGGTACCGGCTTGTTCGAGGGATTGCCAACGCCGCTCGCGGTGATGCGCTACCACTCGCTCATCGTCGAGCGGTCCACCCTCCCATCGGCGCTGCAGGTGCTGGCCGTTGCGGCCGATGACCCATCCGAGATCCACGCGGTGCGCCATCGCGAGCACCCTGTCTGGGGCGTGCAGTTTCACCCCGAATCGATCCTCACGAGCGGCGGAAAGACCATCCTGCGCAACTTCCTCGCGCTCGCCGGATGAAGTGGATCCGTTGCATGGGCCTGCTGGCCGCGTTGGCGGTGGCGGCGCGTGCCCACGCGCAACACACGGTGCACGTCGACGGTCCGGCCGGCTCGCGGGCCACGACGATCGTGCGCGGAGCCCTCGCCATCGATCACGAAGTGATGCTCGCCGACTCGACTGGTCGGCTCGTTCTCCCGCGCGGAACGGAGATTCGGAGAACGGTCCTCATCCTCGGCGGGGATGCGTCGATCGGAGCCTCGGTGCGTGGGGACGTGATCGTCGTCGGTGGCGATGCGTTTCTGCGACCAGGCGCGATGATCGACGGGCGGCTCATCGCCATCGGAGGTGGCGTCTACGGATCGACGCTGGCATCCGTGAAGGGCGGAACGGAGAGTCTTCGCGATCACACGTTCGACGTCACACCGTCGGCGACCGGTATTCGGCTGGCGCATCGATACACCGGCGCCCGCGACCCGTGGCTCGAGCTGCCAGTCCTGGAGGGGCTGCGGATTCCCGCGTACGACCGCGTCGACGGGGCGAGCATCGCATGGGGACCCGTCCTGCGACCGACGACACGTTGGGTCGTGGATCCGACCATCGTCTACCGTTCTCACCTCGGCGACTGGGATCCGGGGATCAACGCGATCTTCCAGCTCGGCGACCGGTACACGCTCGCGCTCGACGGGCGTCGTGGGACATTCACCAATGACGCCTGGATCCATTCGAGCATTATCAACTCCGTCAACACGCTCGTACGCGGCAGCGACACCCGGAACTACTACCGCGCCGACCGGGGCGAGCTCGAGGTGCGTCGGTTCGACGAGTGGGTGCAGCCGAAAGTCGAGCTCGAGCGCTTCGCGGCTGTCACGGTCGAGCGCGCGTGGTCGGTGGGTGCCACCGACACGTTAGGCGGGCGACCGTGGGCCGCGCTCGGACGTGACGACGCCGAGCGGCTGCGGCGGCCGAACCCGCGCATCGCGCACGGCCGGATGTCCAGCGCGGTAGTCGGGGCGGTGGCTCGGTACCAGGTGACCGATGTGCGCATGAGCGCAACGACGAAGGTCGAGGTGCCGTTCGAAAGTCCCGGCGACGAGCGGTTTGCGCAGCTCACGTTCGATGGCACCGTTCAGTTCCCGACGTTCGGCCTTCAGCGATTCCGCTTCGATCTGCACGCGGTCGTGACGGTGGGGGATACGGCACCGCCGCAGCGGTTTGCCTACCTGGGAGGCAGCGGCACCCTTCCGATCGTCGACGAGCCACTCTCGATGGGGGGCGATCAACTGCTCCACCTGGATTCGCGGTATGAGATCCCCATCCCGAGGGTGAAGCTGCCATTCGTCGGCTCGCCTACATTCGCGATCAGACACCGGATAGGATCGGCTGGCGTCCAGGACCTCCCTCGGTTCATCCAGAACGTCGGTCCATCGCTCACGCTGAGCTTCGTACGCGTCGAGTACCTGATCGACCCCGCTACCGGGGACGACCGATTCAAGGTCGGGCTGTCGTTCGCGCGCTGACCGACATGGGAGGGTGAGCCCGGGATAGGCATCCGGAAAAACCCGCCGAATTTGCTTTGCAATCGTCGGGCAGGGGTGTAACTTGAGTGGCGTGCAATTTGCTGCCGCGCACGCGTTTCCGAGCTCAGCGTGAAGACGCTCGCCGTCATTCCCGCCCGCCTCGGAGCCTCCCGCCTCCCGCGAAAGCCGCTTCGCCTCATCGGCGGAGTGCCGCTCGTAGTCCGCGTCTGGGAACGCGTCTCCGCGATGCGCGTGGCCGATGAGGTGGTGGTCGCGACCGACAGCGACGAGATCGCGGATGCCCTTCGGCGAACGGACGCCACGGTGGTCCTTACGGACCCCACGCACCCCTCCGGCACCGATCGCGTCGCCGAAGCGGCGGCGTTGCCTCGCTACGCCCGTTTCGACGCGATCGTGAACGTCCAGGGCGATGAGCCGTTCGTTTCGGAAACCGCCGTGCGGGGCGCGACCGACCTCGTGACGTCCGGCCGGTTCCCGCTCGGCACCGCCGCCGCGCCCGCGACTGCGCGCATCATGGACTCGTCTCACGGGGTCAAGGTCGTGACGGCGGACGACGGACGTGCGCTATACTTCTCGCGCGCGCCGATTCCGTGGCTCCGCGACCCTGCCGACGCCGCCGCGCGCGACCGCATCGCGCGCCAGCACATCGGGGTCTACGCCTACACGCGCGACGCGCTCGCCGCATGGGTCGCGCTGCCGCAGCACCCGCTCGAGCAGATCGAGCGGCTCGAACAGCTTCGTCCGCTCGCCGCAGGTCTCGCCATGGGCGTCGCCACGGTCAGCGAGCTCCCGATCGGCGGGGTCGATACGGAAGATGATCTCGCCCGCGCCAACGCACGATGGCTCGAACTCTCTGCCTCAGGACGTGATGCCTAACAACGCCAGCACGAAAACCACACGCTACATCTTCGTCACCGGCGGCGTCGTCTCGTCGCTGGGCAAGGGCATTGCCGCCGCATCGCTCGGCCGACTGCTCGTCGAGCGCGGGCTCGCGGTGTCGATCATGAAGTTCGACCCGTACCTCAACGTCGACCCGGGCACGATGTCGCCGTTCCAGCACGGTGAGGTGTTCGTCACCGACGACGGCGCGGAGACGGATCTCGACCTCGGCCACTACGAGCGATTCATCGATCGCTCACTCTCGCAGCTCAACAACGTCACGACGGGACGCATCTACCTCAACGTCATCACGAAGGAGCGCCGCGGCGAATACCTCGGCTCGACGGTGCAGGTGATCCCGCACATCACCGACGAGATCAAGGCGGCGATCAAGCGCATGTCGCCCGACAATGACGTCGTGATCGTCGAGATCGGCGGCACCGTCGGCGACATCGAGTCACTGCCGTTCCTCGAGGCGATCCGTCAGTTCCGCCACGAGATCGGTCGCCAGAACGCACTGTTCATCCATCTCACCCTCGTGCCCTACATCGCTGCGGCAGGCGAAGTGAAGACGAAGCCGACCCAGCACTCGGTGCGGGAGCTGATGGAGATCGGAATTCAGCCCGACATCCTCATCTGCCGGACGGAGCGCCCGCTCAGCGAGGATGTGAAGCGAAAGATCGCGCTCTTCTGCAACGTGGAGTTCGGCGCGGTGATCGAGAGCCGCGATGTGCCGACCATATACCAGATCCCGATCAGCTTCCACGAGCAGGGGCTCGACGAACGCGTGATGCAACGGCTCGAGCTCGAGGGGAAAACGCCCGATCTGTCGCGCTGGCGCGCGATGGTCAATCGCGTGATCGCCCCGCGTGACCGCGTTCGCATTGCCGTGGTTGGGAAGTACACGGAGCTCGTCGACAGCTACAAGAGCGTCCAGGAAGCACTCATTCACGGCGGCATCGGAAATGACGTCGGCGTCGACATCTCATGGCTGTCGAGCGACCTGTTCACGAGCGGCGACCGTGCTCGCGAGATTCTGAGCGCGTATCACGGCCTGCTCGTCCCCGGGGGGTTCGGGGTCCGCGGTGTCGAGGGGATGGTCGAAGCGATTCGCGCCGCCCGGGAGACGCGCTTGCCGTTCCTCGGCATCTGCCTGGGAATGCAGACGGCCATCATCGAGTTCGCGCGCAACGTGCTCAAGCTCGACGACAGCCACTCGAGCGAGTTCGCGCCCGAGTGCGAGAACCCCGTCGTCAGTCTGATGGAGTCCCAACAGCATGTCACGGACATGGGCGGCACGATGCGGTTGGGTGCGTACCCATGTCGCCTCGCGCGCGGCAGCAAAGCGGCCGAGGTGTACGGCGTTCCCGAAGTGAGCGAGCGGCATCGGCACCGGTACGAGGTGTCCAACCAGTATCGGGACATGTTCGTCGAGCACGGCCTCAAGCTCAGCGGTCTGAGCCCGAATGGCTCGCTCGTCGAGATCGTCGAGCTGTCGGACCATCCGTGGTTCATCGGCTGCCAGTTCCATCCGGAGCTGCAGTCGCGTCCCTCGCGCCCGCATCCGCTGTTCGCCGGGTTGATCGCGGCGGCCACGGGGCAGAAGCGGCGCGCCGAGGCCGCGCCCGGGAGCCGGGCGCTCGTCGAGGCGGCCGACTGAGCATGACGTTCACGTTCCCGCAGGATGCGCTCTTCCTGATCGCCGGCCCGTGCGTGCTCGAATCCGACGATCTCAATGTGCGGGTCGGCGAGCACCTCGCGCGGCTCGCGGAGCGTGTGCCTGGCGGAATCGTGTACAAGGCCAGCTTCGACAAGGCGAATCGGTCCAATGCCGGCGCGGCCCGCGGCCCGGGGCTCGACGAGGGACTCGCGGCGCTGGACCGCGTTAGGCGCGCCACCGGCCTGCCGCTGCTCACGGATGTGCATCTGCCCGAGCAGTGTGCGCCGGCGGCCGAGGTCGTCGATGTCCTCCAGATCCCGGCCTTTCTCTGCCGTCAGACCGACCTCCTCGTGGCGGCCGGCGCGACTGGCAAACCAGTGAACATCAAGAAGGGGCAGTGGATGCATCCGGAAGGGATGCGGGGCGCGGTGCAGAAAGTTCTTGGAGCAAGACCGACGGGGAACGGGGAACAGGGAAGTGGGAACCGACTCCGCGCCGACCCTCGGTCCGGAGTCCCCAGTCAACAGTCCCCAGTGGCAGTCACTGAGCGAGGCTCCTTCTTCGGTTATGGCGATCTCGTCGTCGACATGCGCGGCTTCGCGCGCCTGCGCGCCGCGTGCAACGCGCCGGTCATCTTCGACGGAACGCACAGCGTCCAGCGACCGGGCATGGGGGAGGGTGGCGCGAGTGGCGGTGCGCGCGAGCACATCGCCGCGCTCTCGCGCGCGGCCGTCGCTGCCGGGGCCGACGGGCTGTTCCTCGAGACGCACCCCGATCCTGACCACGCGCCGAGCGATGGGCCGAACATGCTGCATCTGTCGTCGCTCGACGCGTTGATGACACGCGTCGTGGAGCTGTGGCAGCTGTGTCGCCGATGATCGACCCGACGCTCGCGCGCTCGATCCGCATCGTCGGCCTCGACGTCGACGGCGTGCTCACCGATGGTGGCATCTACCTCGGTGACGTCGACGGCGCGCGCCATGAGTTCAAGCGCTACGACATCCAGGATGGCCTCGGGATCTACTTCCTGCGCTCGGCCGGGTTGATCCCCGTGATCGTGACGGGCCGTGTTTCGGTGAGCGTCGAGCTGCGCGCGCGTGAGCTGGGGATCGAGCACGTCGCACAGGATGCCGACGCGCAGAAGCTCACCGGGCTTCGCCGGATCCTCACGCGCCTGAAGCTCGGGATGGAACATGTCGCATTCGTCGGCGATGATTTTCCGGATCTGGCGATCATGCGCCGCGTCGCGTTACCTGTCGCGGTCGGAAACGCCGTTCCGGAGATCCGCGCGGTGGCGGCCGTTCAGCTGTCGCGATCGGGCGGAGGCGGCGCCGTCCGCGAGTTCTCGGAACTGCTCCTGCGCGCGCGCGGCGAATGGGACGACATCGTGGAGCGATACGTCGCCGAACGATCGGGCGAGCCACACGAGGCCATCGCATCATGACGACGACGCGCGCACAGACGGAGCCGACTCGTCAGGCAACGGTGCTCGAGCGTGGTAAGCGTGTCGTGCGCCTCGAATGTGAGGCGCTCGCGGAAGTCGAGCGTCGCCTCGATGAGCGCTTCACGCGCGCAGTCGAGCTCATCGCCGGCTCGACCGGGCGGGTCATCGTTGCGGGCGTCGGAAAATCGGGACTCATCGGACGGAAGATCGCCGCCACGTTCACGTCGACGGGCACCCCTGCGACGTTCCTGCATCCGGTCGACAGCGTTCACGGCGATCTTGGGATCGTCGGAGACGACGACGTCGCGATTCTCATCTCGAAGAGCGGTGAGACCGACGAGCTCGTGGGTCTGCTACAGCATTTGAAGCGATTCGGTGTCCGTACCATCGCGCTGACCGGCGTCGGCGAATCCACACTCGCGCGCCTGTCGGACGTCGCGCTCGACGCGTGGGTTCGCGAAGAGGCGTGCCCGCACGATCTCGCACCGACGACGAGCACGACCGCCGCTCTGGCCATCGGCGATGCCCTCGCAGTGGCGCTCCTCGAGGAAAAGGGGTTCCGCAGAGAGGACTTTGCGAGAATCCATCCCGGTGGGTCGCTGGGCCGTCAGCTGCTCACGCGTGTCGATGATGTGATGATCTCGGAGGCGATTCCGACGCTGCCGCGCGACGCGACGATCCGCGAGGCAATCGTGCTGCTCGCGAAGCGTCGCGGGATCGTGATCGTCGTTGACGACGAGCGTCTCGCCGGCGTGCTTACCGCGGGCGATCTCACGCGTCTCATGGAGCACGTCGCCGACCCGTGGGGTGTCCCCGTCGGCGATGTCATGACCGCGGGCGCCAAGTTCGCCTCGCTCGGGGAACTCGGCAGCGCGGTGGTGTACCGCATGGAGCGCCACGGGATCATGGCCATGCCCGTGCTCGACGAGGATCGACATGTTCGTGGGGTGATTCATTTGCACGATCTGATGCGCGCTGGTGTCTCGTGAACCGGCCACTCGTTGCCGCGTTCGCGGCGGGCGTGGTGGCCCTTGCCGCGTGTCAGGACCCCGGCGCGACGCCACCCGTCGGCTCCCGCAGCGCTGCCGATACCGCCGATCAGACCATGTTCGGAGTCCGACTGGTGCTCGCCGACCACGGTGTGCAGCGGGCGCTGTTGGAGGCCGATACCGCGTTCACCTACGAGGACAACACGCGCACCGATCTGCGTGTGGTTCGAAGTACGTTCTATACGGAGGCCGGCGTCAAGGAAGGCACGCTCACCTCACGTGAGGGAACGTACAGTTCGCGGAGCGGGACAATGGAGGCACGCGGGAACGTCGTCGTCATCGCCGAAGACGGCCGCCGGCTCGAAACGCAGCAGCTGCTGTACGACCCGCAGCGTAACGAGATCTCGGGGGATAGTGCGTTCGTGCTCACACGACCGGGCGACGTGTTGACGGGCATTGGGTTCACGACTGATCCCAACCTGACGCGCATCCGTATCGACAGCGCGGCGTCCGGCCGAACGACCAAGTCCATCGTGCAGCCCGACCGGTGAAGCGCTCACTCGCACGGCGTCACATTGGCGCGCACTCGTTATGCGCCGCCGTCCTGCTCCTCGCAGCGTGCGGACGCGGCGCACGTGAGCCACGCCCGGCCGTCGTGCCGGCACAACCGGCGACGCCTGATACCGGCGCGGCGCGCCGGGCGGCCGAGGCACGAGCACGCGCGGACTCGATCCGGCTCGACTCGTTACGCACAGACTCGCTCCGAGCGGATTCGCTTCGCCGCGACTCGGTGCTCGCCGCACAGAAGGCTACGCCGCCGAGACCGGCAGGCCCGCGCGGTCGCCAGCGCCAGGAACGCCGCTGCCAGCTGGACTTTCCCAACACGCGCACGACTCGCCTGCAGATCGTTCAGGATCCGAATACGAAGCGCAACAACACGTTCGTCGGCGGCGGAGTCGTCGCGAAGTGTGCGGGCCAGGACGTGACGCTCTACGCCGACAGCGCTGAGCTCTACGACACGATCAAGCTCTATTACCTCTTCGGCAACGTGCGCTACCGCGAGACTCGCGTGAACATCGACGCCGACCGAGTCACCTACTTTCTCGGCGAGGAGCGCATTCTCGCCGAGCAGAACGTGCGTGCGACGCTCCCGAGCGGGTCGACCATGGTCGGACAGGAGGCGGAGTACCTCCGACCGGTCGCGCCGATCCGGCAGGTCGCCCGCCTCAACGCGACCCGACGACCGACCTTTACGCTCGTCCAGAAGGACTCGACGGGAAAGACCCTCGAACCGGCGATTCTCCTCGCAGACCGGGTCAGTGCGATCGACGACACCGTCTTCTATGCGGGCGGCGACGTCGACATCAGTCGCCCCGACCTGCACGCGACGAGCGACTCGGCGTACATGAACGAGACCCGCCAGTACGGTCGCCTGATCCGTCGCCCACAGATCGAAGGACGCGGCGAGCGGAAATTCGTTCTGCGAGGGCGAGCGATCGACCTGTTCTCCAAGAACCGGCTCGTCGAGCGCGTGCTCTCGGTCGACTCGGCGCAGGCCATCAGTGGAGACCTCGACCTCCGAAGCGACAGCATCGACCTCCGTGTGACGGAGAACAAGCTGTCACGGGCGTACGCATGGGGTCCCGGCGGCGCGAAGGCGGTTTCTCCCGACCGAACCATCACCGCCGACTCGCTCGACGTGCAACTGCCTAACCAGCGCGTCAGCGAGGTTCATGCGATCGGTCGAGCCTACGCCGAGACCGCTCCCGACACGACGAAGCTGAAATCGACGCAGCGTGATTGGCTTCGCGGTGACACGATCGTTGCCTCCTTCGATTCCGCGCTCACAGCGGACACCGCATCGAGACCTCGTATCCGCGAGCTGTTGGCGCAGGAAAACGCCAGCTCGTTCTACCAGATCCCGTCGAACAAGGGACCCACGCAGCCGCCGAGTCTCAACTACGTTCGCGGCAGAACCATCACCGTCACGTTCGACAGCGCGGAAGTTCAGTCGGTCATCGTCAAGGAGCGGGCTGCGGGCGTCTTCGTCGAGCCGAGCGCCGATACCACGGCCGCGTCGAGACGCCCGCGCCCCGGCTCGCCGCCGGGCGCCGTTCCACCCACTCGACCGATTCCAGGTCGTCCCACTCCACGGCCGAATGAGTGAACGCGAGGTGCCGGAGAGTATCCGGCGAGTACTGGAGCGTCTCGCCACTGGCGACCGATCGACGCTGCTCGGTCTTCATGCAATCCTCCGCGCTGCCAACGACAACGGCGTCGCCAAGCTGCACGACGCTGCGATCCAGTACCGCGAAGACTCGCTCGCGGCAATGCGCGTGGACGGAAGGGACGTCGAGCGCGAGGCGGGGCTGCTGGGCGTCGATCAAGCCCGCGCGAATCTGGTCGCGACCGTCGTCCCGCGACTGGCGGGCGAGGGCCTGATCACCGTTGCGCCGACGCCGGGAAGCGGGGAGACGGAGCCTGTCGTGACTGTGGCGCCGGCCTTCTGGATGGTCCTTCGCCCATTTCGTGATCGCGTCACCGAGACCCTCCGGCAGACCGGCGAGCACGTCGCCATCGCGCACCGAACGCCCACCGGAGCGCAACCGGTTCTCAAGGGCGGCAGCGTGCTGGCGGCCGAGGGCCTCGTCAAGATGTATCGCCGGCGCCGGGTCGTGAATGACGTGGCCCTGCGATTGCAACAAGGGGAGATCGTCGGTCTTCTCGGCCCCAACGGGGCGGGGAAGACCACGACGTTTTACATGATCGTTGGGCTGATCCAGCCGCTGAACGGGCGGATCGTTCTCGACGGAGAGGACATCACCAAAATGCCGATGTATCGCCGCGCCCAGCACGGCATCGGCTATCTCTCTCAGGAGCCCTCGATCTTCCGGAAGTTGTCCGTGGAGGACAACATCCTGGCGATCCTCGAGACGTTGCCGGGACTGTCGCGGGATGACCGGCGAAAACGCCTCGAGTCACTGCTGGACGAGCTGGGCATCAAGTACCTCCGCAATTCCAAAGCGTATGCCTTGTCGGGCGGTGAACGTCGCCGCCTCGAGATTACCCGAGCGCTCGTGACTCGGCCGAAGTTCATGATGCTCGACGAACCGTTCGCTGGTGTGGACCCGATCGCCGTACATGACATTCAATCCATCGTCGCCGACCTGCGCAACCGTAAGATCGGCGTGCTCATTTCCGATCACAACGTCGAGCAGACACTCGACATCGTCGATCGTGCGTACATCATGTTCGATGGCCAGGTGAAGGTGTCAGGAACCGTTCAGGAGCTCGTCTTCGACGACACCGTCGCCAAGATCTACCTCGGCCCGACGCTCACGGCCCGGCTTCGCGCCCGGTTCTCCAATGGAGAGGGAGCCACCTCATGAAGCCAGGGCTCAATCAGAGCACGCAACTCCGCCAGGAGCTCAAGATCAATCCACGCCTCTACCAGGCGATGGATCTGCTGTACATGCCGCTTCTCGACCTGCAGCAGCATCTCAAGCAGGAGCTGCTGAACAATCCCTTCCTCGAGATGGTCGAGCCGGAGGAGGAGGAAGAAGAGGAGGGCACCGAGACCGAGGAAGCGCCCGCGCAGGAGGAAGAGAAAACCCCGAACGACGAGATCGATTGGGAAGGCATCCTGCTCGATGGGTTCGACGCGGGTGGCCGGCGCGAGGAGCACGAGGAAAAGGAGTATTACGAGCCCGTCACCGTCGACACGCGTGACCTCGGCGACCATCTCCGAGACCAGATCGCGTTGCTCGACCTCGACCCGCGACAGATGCTCCTCGCCGAGGAATTCATCGGCAACATCAACGAGGACGGCTACCTCGCGTGTCCGGTCGATGACATTCGGCAATCGATCAACGACGTCGTGCGCGAAGCGGCCGAAGCGGCCGAGCGCGACCTCGATGACGTCCCCGTCTACACCGACGACGAAGTGCAGCGGATGCTCGAGACGGTACAGCGGCTCGAGCCCGCCGGCGTCGGCGCGCGCGACCTGCGCGAGTGTCTCATGCTGCAGCTGCGCGATGCGGGACTCGAGCAGTCGGTGCCGTATCGGCTCGTGCGCGACTGCTTCGACGAATTGATCAATCACCGCTGGAGCGAGATCTCGAAGCGGTTCGGGATCAGCCCCATTGACGTGCAGAAGGCCGCCGACGAGATCGCGAAGCTCGACCCGAAGCCCGGGTTGATGTACAGCGATGCGAGCGACAACTACATCATCCCCGATCTCGTCGTCGAGAAGATCGACGGGAAGTATCACGTCTTCCTCAACGATGCGAATCTGCCGCGGCTCAAGCTCAGCCGGGCGTATCAGGAGATCGCGCGCGACAAGAAGAAGTTCGAAGGCGAGAACAAGGAGTTCATCTCGAACAAGCTGAATTCCGCGAACTGGATGATTCAGGCGATCGAGCAGCGCCGCCAGACGATGCTCAAAGTCATGAACTACATCGTGGAGCGTCAGCGCGACTTCTTCGAGAAGGGTGTCCAGTACCTCAAACCGCTCACGCTGCGCGAGGTCGCCGAAGTGATCAGCATGCACGAGTCGACAGTGAGCCGCGTGACGAACGAGAAGTTCGTCCAGACGCCGCGTGGTGTGCTGCCGCTCAAGTTCTTCTTCTCGTCGGGGCTGTCGACGACCGGTGGCGAAGACGTCTCCGCCCGCGGCATCAAGGATCAGATCCAGAAGCTCGTCGAGAACGAGGACCCCAAGCACCCGCTCACCGATCAGGCGATCGTGAACATCCTCAAGGAGAGCGGCGTCCAGATCGCGCGGCGAACGGTCGCAAAATATCGAGATCAACTCGGCGTGTTGTCCGCGCGAATGCGCAAGCGAGTCTGAGGCGGGAAGGCTCCTCGTCCATGGCAACGTCTACGACGAAGGGAACGGGGAACCG
>Ga0075430_100002357_pt1 | contig 15694 bp, 11 predicted proteins | sample RhiMetdeltSRZDD4_FD_75294 | JGI IMG/M metagenome (GOLD analysis project Ga0075430, IMG submission 75294) | Populus rhizosphere microbial communities from Tennessee, USA - Rhizosphere MetaG P. deltoides SRZDD4 | ecosystem: Host-associated > Plants > Roots > Rhizosphere > Soil | place: USA... | reverse complement strand
TTCGGTGCCGACCTCCCGCGCGACGCGGCTCACTTCCGACGCGAAGGCGTTCAGCTGGTCCACCATCGTGTTGATGGTGTCCTTCAGCTCGAGAATCTCGCCCTTCACGTCAACGGTGATTTTTCTCGAGAGGTCGCCCTTCGCGATGGCAGTTGCCACGTCCGCGATGTTGCGGACCTGGCCCGTCAGGTTCGACGCCATCGAGTTCACGTTGTCCGTCAGGTCCTTCCACGTACCTGCGACGCCGGGCACCGCCGCCTGGCCACCGAGCTTGCCTTCCGTGCCGACCTCGCGCGCCACGCGGCTGACTTCGGACGCGAACGCGTTCAACTGGTCCACCATCGTGTTGATGGTGTTCTTCAGTTCGAGAATTTCACCTTTGACGTCCACCGTGATCTTTCTGGAGAGGTCGCCGCGCGCGATGGCCGTCGCCACGTCTGCGATGTTGCGGACCTGGCCGGTCAGGTTCGACGCCATCGAGTTGACCGAGTCGGTCAGGTTCTTCCACGTACCGGCGACGCCCGGTACGACCGCCTGGCCACCGAGTTTGCCTTCCGTGCCAACCTCGCGCGCCACGCGCGTGACTTCCGATGCGAAGCCGTTCAACTGGTCCACCATCGTGTTGATGGTGTCCTTCAGCTCGAGAATCTCGCCCTTCACGTCGACCGTGATCTTTCGCGACAGGTCGCCTCGCGCAACCGCCGTCGTCACCTCCGCGATGTTGCGGACCTGCGCGGTCAGGTTCGCGCCCATCGCGTTGACCGAATCGGTGAGGTCTTTCCACGTGCCGGCGACGTCCGGCACTTCCGCGCGGCCGCCAAGCTTGCCTTCGGTGCCGACTTCGCGCGCGACGCGGCTCACTTCCGATGCGAACGCATTCAGCTGATCGACCATCGTGTTGATGGTGTCTTTCAGCTCGAGAATCTCGCCCTTCACGTCAACGGTGATCTTTCGCGACAGATCGCCTCGCGCGACCGCGGTCGTCACGCCGGCGATGTTGCGCACCTGCGCGGTCAGGTTTGACGCCATGGCGTTGACCGAGTCCGTCAGGTCCTTCCACGTGCCGGCGACGCCCGGCACGACAGCCTGACCGCCCAGCTTGCCGTCGGTGCCGACCTCGCGCGCAACGCGCGTCACTTCGGCCGCGAAGCCGCGCAACTGGTCCACCATCGTGTTGATCGCTTCCTTCAGCTGCAGGATTTCGCCGCGGACGTCCACGGTGATCTTCTTGGAGAGGTCGCCGTTGGCGACGGCAATCGTGACTTCGGCGATGTTGCGGACCTGCGCGGTGAGGTTGCCGGCCATCTGGTTGACCGACTCGGTCAGATCCTTCCAGACGCCCGAGACGCCCTTCACCTGCGCCTGGCCACCGAGCTTGCCTTCCGTGCCGACCTCGCGCGCGACGCGCGTGACTTCGGAGGTGAAGACCGAGAGCTGGTCGATCATGCTGTTCACCAGCTTGGCCGACCGGAGGAACTCGCCTTCGAGAAGGCGGCCGTCCACTTCGAGCGCCATCGATTGTCCGAGGTCGCCCTTCGCAACGGCGCCGATCGCGCGGGTTACCTCGGTCGTCGGCCACACGAGGTCGTCGATCAGCATGTTGATCGCGGCGACCTCGTCGGCCCAGCCGCCGACGACGCCAGGCACGATCATTCGCTGTTTGAGCTTGCCCTCTTTGCCGACGGCGCGGGAGACACGCGCCGTCTCGCGCGCGCGCCGCTCCGACAGCGTCGCAATCTCGTTGAACGCGTCCGCAATCTTGCCATCCACACCGGTGAGATCGCTGCGCATCCGCACCGCGAAGTCGCCATCGCGGAACGCGAGCATCGCGACGAGCAGATCCCGCGAGAAGGTTTCTAAGGGCGGAATAAATCCCGGATGCCCTTGCCCAGACCCCTGCGGAGCATCAATTGTGGAGGTACCCGTGACATCCATCGCGTCCTCGCTGACGGCTATAGATGAGGTGAATGCGCTACTGGCATTGATACGTTACAGAGCGCGCTTGCGTGGCATTGATACCTTACAGATTTGAGGTCGTCTTGAGAGAAACGCGCGGAGGTCAAGCAAAGCGGGGGCCAGTAGATGAGTTGTTGGCGGCGCACTGAGGCACCGAAACGTTCACCCTAGTGCTGGGATTTCACAGACCGTCAGAGCTATGTCGGGTTTCTCCGCAGATCACAGCGGCGTAACCGGTTCGGCCGTGAGCCTGGCACGCAGCCAGCTCACGCCTCTTGCAGCAAGACGTTTCTCTCGCAGATCGTCGAACACCGCGTAGGCCACGGGCGTCACCACCAGGGTCAGTACGAGTACCAGAGTCTGGCCGCCAATCACCACCCAGCCAATCGCATGATTGGTTGCTGAACCGACGCCGCTCGTCACCACGAGCGGTACCATGCCCGCCACAAACGCGAGTGTCGTCATGAGAATCGGCCGCAGGCGATTTCGGCTGGCCTGCACGATAGCGTCGTGCGTGCTGAGGCCGGCGGCCTTCAGCTGGTTCGCGTGATCGATCTGCAGGATCGAATTCTTCTTCACCACGCCGAACAGCACCAGCAGACCGAGAGCGGAAAACACGTTCAGGGACTGCTGGAAGATGATCAGCGAGAGCAATGCGAAAGGCAGCGTCAGCGGCAGCGACAGCAGAATCGTCACCGGATGGAGCCATGACTCGAACTGCGCGGCGAGCACCAGGTACATGAAGATTAACGAAAGCGCGAAGGCCGTGAGAAACGCCGTGGCCGTACGATTCAGTTCGCGAGACTGGCCGCTGAACCCGCCGGTATAGCCTGGCGCCAAGCCGAGCTGACCTGCGAACTCGGTCATCTGTGCCTGTACGGCCGCCTGCGACGTGCCGGGCAGCATGTTCACCACGACGGTCACCTGGCGCTGCCGCGACAGCCGCCGGATGTCGGCCGACTCCTCCCCGCGAGTAAACCGTGCGACGTCTTCGAGTGCAACCGTACCGAGCCGCGCCGGAATCGGCAGCCGGCCGAGCGCCGCCTCCGAGTCGCGGTCGCTGGCTTCCGCGCGTACGTGGACCTCGTACTGCTCGCCCCCCTCGTTGTACGTTGTCACCGCATCACCGCCCACGAGCAGCCGCAGCGCTTCGGCAGCCTCCGAGAGGGGCACTCCGAGATCGGCCGCCTTCGGCCGATCCATGCGAACCGACACCTCAGGTTTTCCGGCGTTGAGCGTTGTGTCCGCATCGACAACCCCCGGGATGGTTTTCACCTTCTCGAGCAGCCGCTCGCTGTATTCCTGCAGCCCGCGAAGCTCCGGCCCCCGCAGCACGAACTGCACGCCTGCTCCAGGTCCGCCTCCGCCACCTCCTCCGCCGACGCTCGCCCGCACGCCATCGGCCGTGAACGGTGCCAATATCTCGTCGCGCACCTGCGCCATCACGGCGAACTGATCGCGCTCGCGCGCCTCGATCGGTTGCAGCTTCACGAAAATCGACGCGCTGTTCCGTGTGCCTGCGCCGTCGCCGGCCACGGTCGCGAGCGTGTAGTTCACTTCCGGAATCCTGCGGATCGCGGCGCCGATCCGGTTGGCCATCACCTCGGTCGCCTCGAGGCTCGTGCCCTCGAGGGCCCGTACGCTCACATCGAACCCTGACTGATCGTCCTGCGTCACGAACGTGACGGCGACGAACCTGAAGAGAGGCACGCTCGACAGGAGCACGGCCACGGCGAGAACGCCAATCACCCATCGGTGCGACATCGACCACCCGAGCATCGCGGAATACGCGCGGTCCATTGGACCGAAGATCGCCGAATGCTTCGAATCGTGCGCCGCGCCTCCTGGACCTGCGCGCTTCACTCGCAGCCACCGCGACGACATCATGGGCGTCAGCGTGAAGCTCACGAGCAACGACACGAGGATGGCAAAGGCCATCGTGAGGCCGAAGCTCTGCATGAAGCGGCCGACCATGCCGCTCATGAAGCCGACCGGCACGAAGATCGCAACGAGCGACAACGTCGTCGCGAGCACCGCCAGCCCGATCTCCTTTGTCGCTTCCACGGCCGCCTTCATCGGCGGCATTCCCTTCTCCTCGATGAACCGGTAGATGTTCTCCAGGACGACGATGGCGTCGTCGATGACGATGCCGACCGACAGGGTCAACGCGAGCATTGTCAACATGTTGAGCGTGAAGCCCATGTACCAGATCAAACCGAACGTCGCGACGATGGACGTGGGAATCGAGATTGCGGCGATGAAGGTGGATCGAAGATTTCCCAGAAAGAGGAGCACGACGAGCGCGGCGAGCAATGAGCCGACGACAAGATGTTCTTCGACGCTCGAGATGGATGCTTCGATGAACTCGGCCTGATCTCGCACGATGCGAAGCCGGTAGCCCGATGGCAGCGTGCCTTCGAGTTGCGTCAGACGCGCCTTGACAGCGTTGACGATCTCGACCGTGTTTGTCCCGGACTGCTTGCGGATTTGCAGGAGCACCGTGGGATCGCCGTTGACGCTCGCGACCGTTTGCGCGTCCGCCATGCCGTCCTCGATCCGGGCGACGTCGCGAACCTGTACCGGGTATCCGCCGGTCTCGCGGATGACGATGCTCCCGAACTCGTCCGGGGATTCCACGCGTCCTCGCGTGCGCATCGTGAGCGACTGCGCGCCCTGGTCGATGCGCCCGCCCGGTATGTCGCCATTCTGTGCCTGAAGGGCCCGCGCCACGTCGTTCACCGTGAGGTTCTGGGCGCGGAGCCGGTCGGCGTCGAGCACGACGTTGATTTGCCGGCGGCGGCCCCCGAGTACAAGGACCTGGCCGACGCCGTCGGCGCTCTCGAGCTGGCGTCGCAGCACCTTGTCGGCGTATTCGGTGATGTCGCGCACGGGCGCGTTAGCCGTAAGCGCAACCGTCAAAACCGGAGCAGCATCGGGATCCCGTTTTTCAATGACTGGCTGCGTGATCGTCCTTGGGAGCAGCGGCAGGATGCGGTTGATCCGGTCGCGTACCTCCTGCGTGGCGACGTCGGCATTCTTCTCTAGACGAAACGACACCACCACCTGCGACACGCCCTCGGACGAGGTCGAGGTGAGCGTGTCGATCCCGTTGATGGTATTGACCGCCTCTTCAATTTTGTCCGTCACCTCGCTCTCGACCTGTTCGGGGGCGGCGCCAGGCAGCCGGGTCGTCACAAGGGCAACGGGAATGTCGACGTTCGGAAACTGGTCGATGCCGAGCTGCGTGAAGGAGAACACTCCGATAACACTCAGCGACAGAATCAACACCGATGCAAACACCGGCCGGCGAACGCACAACGCGGCAAGCCACTGCATGATGAACCCTACTTTCTTTCGGCGACGCGTGCGCCGTCGGTGAGCTGCGCCACGTTGCTCGTCGCCACGGTGTCGCCCGCCTGGAGTCCGCTGGTGATCTCGATCAGATCACCTACCGTCTGGCCGGTGGTGACAAGGCGTTCTTCGGCGGTGTGGTCGCTCTTGATCAAGAACACGCGAGTGGCACCCGTCACGTTGGTGAGCGCTGCCGCCGGTACAAGCACGGCAGGCGTTTCGGATGCCTGCTCAATCTTCGCGGTGGCAAAAAGTCCGGGCTTGAGCTGGCCGGAGTCGTTCGGTACGACCGCCTCGACGACCAGCGCGCGTGTGTCGGTCCGCAGGACGGGTGAGACGTAGCGAATCCGGCCGGTGAAAGTCCGCCCGCGGAACGCGTCGACCTCCAGCGTAACGGCGCGACCAGCGGCGACCTCCGAGAGATACTGCCCTGGCACCGTGAGCTCCACCCGGAGGGGATTGATGCGAATGACCGAAGCCACCTTGGTACCGCGGGTGACATAGTCGCCCATCGAGACGAGACGCTGCTCGACGAGGCCGTCGAACGGCGCTCGAACGACGGTATCGGTGACCGCCTTTTGCGCCAGCGTCATCCGGGCCCGCGCGGCCAGCAGCGACTGGTATTGCTGCTCGGCCGAGTTGCGCGCGATATCGTACTGGCGGCGCGCGGCTTCCGACTGGGTTCGGCTTCGGTCGAAGTCGGCCTGCGGCAGGAGCTTTCGATCGAGAAGCATCTTCGCGCGCTCAAAATCGGCCTGTGCCAGGTCGTAGGCCGCCTTGGCGTTAGCCACTTCAGGTACGCGATCGATCTCGAACCGTCCCCCGTTCGTCAGTCCCAGCCGCGCCTCGATCTGTCCGGTATTTGCCTCCGCCTCCTGGGCCTGGGCCCGGACCTCGACATCGGTGATTCGAACGAGCTCGCTGCCTTCGTTCACCCGGCTGCCGCGCTCGACCGGCGTCGCCACCACGCGACCGGAGACTTCGGCCGCGACTTCGGCCTGTTCCTCGGCAGTCAGCGTGCCTGTTACCGCAACGAATCGCGAAATTGGACGTTCGACCGCCATGGCGGTGGCTATCGCGATCGCGGTGACTTCGGTTGCTGATTTCGCGTCGGCCCTCGCGTCAACCCCGGCGTTCGAGCCGCAACCAGCGGTGAGTACTATTGGCGCCAGCAGCCATGAAAGAGCGGCGAACAATCTGGACGGGCGAGAGCGAACGGTCACGATGAAACTCCTTGGGGCACAGAGAGGCGCGCTCTTGCGGATGCCGTGGACGCAGTGGCGTCGGGAGAGAATTGCATCGGACGAACGTGCACTGCGGCGCCCGCACGCAGACCCGCAATCGTGGTGCTGATGGCGTCGCGAATCAGAGCGTCGGCATCCTCCCCGGGCGCCAGCCGATCGGAAAGCCTGAGCGATGCGACTCCAATCACGGCCGCCCATAGGAGGCGCAGCGCCACTTTCGGATAAAGCATGGCGGGGAAGAGACCTTCGTCCACGCAGCGTTGCACCCGCGCCAGCAGACTGGTCTTGATCTCCGACATGAACGAGAACCTTTCGCTCTCGGGTCCGATGCGTGGCACGCGGCGGTCCAGAAACACGAGCGCGAAGTACTGCGGCTGTTCCTTGCTGAAGGCGTAAAACCGCCAAGCCGTGTCCGCAAGGTCCCCCAGGGCGTCCGAAGTGGCCGGCATCGCCAGGTGGGCAGCGCCAAGCTTGCGGAACCCTTCCTCGGCCAGCGCAAGGAAGATGTCGTCCTTCGACGGGAAGTAGCTGTAGATCGCGCCAGGGCTGTATCCCACCTTCGACGCGACGTTCCGAATCGACACCTGGGCGTACCCATGGGTGACGAAGAGCTCGAGCGCCGCGTCCAGGATGGCCCGCCGGATTCTCTCGGGCGGTTGCTGCCGGCCTGCCTGTCTGCCCACTATTTCCCTCTGTTCCGGGACAAGAAGAACTGAACCTATTAAACACTGTTCAATACGACGACTGCGAGGATTAGGTTTCAATGTCCGCTAAGTCACTCGCAGCGAGGTGGAGCAGGACGCTCGCTGGTCTGAGGCGTAGCTCCGTTAGAAGTGGGATTCAGGGGCGCAGGTGAACTTATTTCAACTCGAATTCGATGAATTCGATCAGGGTCGTACCGGTATTCTTCACGGCCCTCGTCTGTCCTGCGTCCTGCCAGATGAAATCGCCTTCGTATGGCGCCATGCCGCGGTCGGCCGATCCGGGCACCATCTCGGCTAGCACGCCGCCGTGGACGTAGATTCTGAGACCCGGAGCTGTTTGCGTGATTTGTCCGGTTGCCTCTCCCGGTTTCAAGGCGACGCGCCAGGCCCTGAGCCGCGCGTTGTCCATGATCTGGGTGTAGCCCTTGACACTCGAGCGGTCCGACACCGTGGTTCCGGCCGGTGCGCGATTCTTCAGGATGAAGGAGATGTTGTGGAAGGGCGTCGGCCCGACATTGGTCGCCTTGTGCGTGCGCGGGCCGTTCTTGGTCACATCCGTAAACGTCGCACGGCCAGGTTCGCCGTCGCCGCCCGCACCCGGCGCGCTCACTTCCGACGAGCCGTAATTCTGATTGGTCTGCGAGGCCGGAGTCAGATTCACAGACACGGAGTCGGCATAGTGGATGTGGTAGCCGGTGTTGCGTCCGGGCGGAATGTTGACGTTCAAGAGAATGAGGTAGTCGTTGGAGAAGACCGGGATGTGGAACGGCGCCCTGTCCATGGGCACCGGCTTGTCGTCTATGGGTACTGGCTTGTCCTCGTGCTGAGCGGACGCCGGCTGCGACAGCGCGCACGCGAGCGCGAATAATGACGCTGAAACGACCTGCCTCATAGCGCTCCTCCCGAGTTTGGGTTTGGCTCGGATAGTACATCACCCTGACGCTTGATGCAGAAGCACGGGGATCACGCGGAGAAAATTCGCGATCAATCGACCGGCTTCATTTCAGAGAGCAGTGTGGGGATGAGCTCAGATACGGTCGGATGAATCGGTACGGCGCGCTGAAGCACGTCGTACGAAACGTCCGCGTTGACGATGTCAAGCAGGCCGTGGATGGCCTCATCTCCGCCGGTGCCGAGAATCGCCGCGCCGAGAATCTTCTTCGTTGCCGCGTCCACGACAACCTTCATGAAACCCAGCGTTTCAGCCTTCTCGACTGCCCGTGACACCTTACTCATAGGGCGCTTGCCGATCAGCAGCGGGCGGCCACGTGCCCGCGCCTCGGCGGCAGTAATGCCGACGCGGCCCAGGGGCGGATCGATATACAAGGCATACGCTGGCACGCGTGCGTTTACGCCGCGGTGTTCACCGTCGAGCAGATTGGCCGCAACGATCTCGAAATCGTTATAGGCCGTGTGCGTGAAGGCTCCCCGGCCATTGCAGTCTCCAAGCGCCCAGATCCCGGGAACGTTGGTCGTCAGATCGTCGTTCACGGTAATGTAGCCGCGGACATCGGTGGCCACGCCAGCCTTGTCCAGGCCGAGGTCATCGGTGTTCGGACGCCGACCAACTGCCAGCAGGACGTGCGATCCGATGGCGTCGGGTGATCCGTCGGCACAGTCAATCGAGACCTTCACGCCGCTCTCGTGTGGCGCAAGGCCGATGCACGTCGCACTCGTGCGAACGACGATGCCCTCACCCTGAAGGATGTTTCGAACTTCGCCTGAGACATCCTCGTCCTCTCGAGCGATCAGGTGCGGCGCCTTTTCAACGACGGTGACGTCAGCCCCAAACCGCCGGTACATCTGGGCGAACTCGAGGCCGACATAGCTGCCCCCGACGACGACGAGATGCGACGGCACATCTTCAAGTGCCAGGATCGACGTATTCGTCAGATAAGGCACTTCGCGAATGCCTGGCATGTCGGGGATGAGCGCGCGCCCGCCGACGTTGATGAAGATGCGTGGCGCTGTCAGCGGCTGTTGATCCACGCGGACGACATTCGGGCTTTCAAACCTGGCGTGACCCTGAAACACCGTGCAGCCGTCCATGTTCCGCAGTCGTCGCTCGATGCCCGAACGGGACTTGGCTGATACCGCATCCGCGCGTGCCTTCACCTTGGGCATGTCGATCTGCGGTGCACGCTCCGAGACCACGCCGTAATCCGCCGCCCTCCGCACGAGGTGGGCAGCGTAGGCGCTTGCAACCAGCGTCTTGGTGGGCATGCAGCCTGTGTTGACACACGTTCCACCGAATAGCCAGCGCTCGACGAGGGCTACCTTCATGCCTGCGGCTGTCAACCGGCCGGCGAGTGGCGGGCCGGCCTGGCCAGCGCCAATGATGATCGCGTCGAGCCGCATCACGGTAACGCCACCATGACAAGAAGTGCGCCACCGATCGCCACGGCGTCCTCGATGAGCGCAGCAGGACGGTCGCGTCCGAATGCCGCAGCGAGCCGCGCTCGCAACGCATGTCCGCCGAGCGTTCCAATGGTCGCACCGGCGATCCCTGCGACGAGTCCAGTGACAAGCGCTCCGCCGCTCGCCCCGATGGCTCCACCGCACAGTGCTCCTACGACGATCCGCGTACCAAAGGGCATGGGCTCGGTGCGGCTGGGAGTCGTGGGCAGTTGATCGATCACCAGCTCGCCAAGAGCCAGCGCCGTGAAGACCCATGGTGTGAAGGTATAGCCAAAGAAGGCGAGCGGCGTCGACCCTACATCGAGCCAACCGGCGCGCGAGGCCCAACTGACAGCGGCCGGTGCGGTCATGCTGCGCAGGCCGGCGACGAGTCCAATCACCAGCGGCAGGACGAATGCTGTCATCGAAGCATTGTCGTCCTAAAGGCCAAGACTGTGGTCAGGCATCACTTGAGTACTGCGCGAACTGCTGATGCCGATGGCTGCTAGGATGAGCTGGATACGCGACCACGGCACTGGAACGCCGTGACACGACGTTTGCACGCAGCACTGAGCGCACGATGGCAAATGCCGAAGCACGCCGGCTCGATGAGGATGCCCGGCGTGTGAAGAATTGGAAGCGGTGGGGGCCGTACCTGAGCGAGCGGCAATGGGCGACCGTCCGTGAGGACTACTCGCCGGATGGCCGTCTGTGGGAGAGCTTTCCGTACGAGCAGTCGCTGGCTCGCGCCTACCGCTGGGGTGAGGATGGGCTGCTCGGTATTAGCGACCGGGAGTGCCGTTTGTGCTTCGCGCTGGCGCTCTGGAACGGCAAGGACCCACACCTCAAGGAACGGTTGTTCGGCCTCACGAATCCCGAGGGTAATCATTCCGAAGACGTCAAAGAGGTCTACTTCTACGTCGACGCGACGCCCACTTACTCCTACTTCAAGGCCGTCTACAAGTACCCGCAAGCGGAATTCCCGTACAAGGCGCTTCGCGAGGAAAACCGGCGCCGCGGCCGGCACGAACCGGAATACGAGCTGACCGACACCGGTATATTCGGCGGCGATCGCTATTGGGATGTGACGGCTGAGTACGCGAAGGCGTCTCCTGACGACATCCTGATAAGGCTGACGATCGCTAACCGCGGCCCGTCACCCGCCCGGCTGCATCTGCTGCCGATCTTGTGGTTCCGTAATACCTGGTCGTGGGGGGCCGCCTACGATGAAGGGCGGTGGCCCAAGCCGCACCTCACGCGCGCCGACGAGCGGAGCGTGCTCGCTGTCCATGCGACGCTTGGCCGCTTCCGGCTGACCGCAGGCGATAGCCCGGATGGCCGGCCACCGGAGTTCTTGTTCACCGAGAACGAAAACAACGCGCGACGACTTTTCGGCTCACCCAACGAGAGTCCGTACGTCAAGGACGCCTTCCATCATTACATCGTTAACGATCAGGCAGACTCCGTCGGGCGTGATGGAGGCACAAAGGCGGCAGCAGTGTACGTGCTCGATTGTCCCGCTGCAGGTGAATGTTCCGTCGAGCTGCGGCTGACGCGAGAGGACGAGGTGCATGCGCCGGTGTTCGGCGACTTCGATCGGGTATTTGCGGATCGCAAAGCCGAAGCCGACGCGTTTTACGCCGAGAGTATCCCGCCGAATCTGCCGAGTGTGGAACAGGCCGTTAACCGGCAGGCCTATGCCGGTCTGCTATGGTCGCAGCAGTTCTATCACTATGTCGTTTCTGACTGGATCGATGGCGATGCGAAGTTGCCGTTGGCGCCCGACGTGCGCGCAAGGCGGATCAACCAGGATTGGCGGCACCTCTACAGCCGCGATGTGTTGAGCGTGCCTGACAAATGGGAGTACCCTGCGTTTTTCGCATGGGACCTGGCCTTTCACATGATCCCGATGGCGCGGATCGACCCCGAGTCTGCGAAGAAGCAGCTGCTCCTGCTTTTGCGCGAGTGGTATCTGCATCCTAACGGGCAGCTGCCGGCTTTCGAATACGATTTCTCCAACGTCAATCCGCCTGTCCATGCGTGGGCATGCTGGCAAGTGTTCGTACGGACCGGCGGCACTGACCACGCGTTCCTGGAAAGAGCCTTTCACAAGCTCCTGCTGAACTTCACCTGGTGGGTGAATCGCAAGGATCCCGAAGGCCGAAACGTCTTCAGCGGCGGGTTCCTCGGCATGGACAACCTGGGAGTGTTCGATCGCTCTCGTCCCCTCCCAACAGGCGGGCAGCTCCAGCAGGCTGACGGCACCGCCTGGATGGGGTTCTATTGCACGAGCATGTTGCGGATCGCCCTGGAACTGGCCCAGCGCCATGATCCCGCGTATGAGGACATCGCCAGCAAGTTCCTCGAGCACTACATATTCATCTCCGACTCGCTCAATAGTTTGGGTGGTCGTGGTCTGTGGGACGAAGACGACGGGTTTTACTACGACCAGTTGCTCCTCGGGGGAACGTCCACACCCTTGAAGCTGCGCGCGTTGATTGGGCTCATTCCGCTGCTCGCGGTGCAGATTCTCGACGAGGACCCTCTTCGGTCCGCCCTGCCGGACTTCTCGAAACGTGCCGACTGGTTCCTGGCGTATCGGAAGGACTTCATAAAGGGGGTCTCCGAGTTCGAGGTCCGGGACGTTGCGCCGCATCGTCACGCGCTCCTTTCGCTGCCGGGGCGGAAACGCTTGGAGCGAGCTCTCCGGTACGTGCTCGACGAGAACGAGTTCTTGTCCCCCTATGGCGTTCGCTCGTTGTCTCGAGTGTACAAGGATCGCCCGTACGTGTTCCGCGCGCCCAGCGATGGCCGCGAGTACACGGTGGCGTATGTGCCGGGTGATATGGACTCTCCGGAGTTCGGTGGAAATTCGAATTGGCGCGGGCCTGTATGGTTCCCCATCAACTTTCTGCTGATCGAGGCTCTGCGGGAGTACCACCGCTTCTACGGCGATGACTTCCAGATCGAATGCCCGACGGGCTCGGGTCAGTTGAAAAACCTCGAGGGCGTCGCGCGCGAGCTCGCGGAACGGCTCGCATCATTGTTCGTGCCGGAGGCGGGTCGAGTGCGGCCTTGTAACCGCTCTTTCGCACGCTACGCAGACGATCCCCACTGGCGTGACTACATCCTCTTCTACGAATACTTCGACGGGGACACCGGCCGCGGCCTGGGAGCAAGTCACCAGACCGGCTGGACCTCCCTTGTGGCGCCCCTGCTCGAGTACTGCACTAGACGTCGCGCACGGGCGGAACGCGTTGAAGACCGCGCGCGTGAACCGGCTTGAGTTGAGCAATGCGCGAAGCAATGCCCACGGAGCTCGAGGCGCTTTTCCGGCGCGAATCGCGCCGGCTCATTTCTGTGCTCACTCGTATCCTCGGCCCTGGCAACCTCGAGCTCGCCGAGGACGTGATGCAGGACTCATTTGTCGCGGCGATGCGCGAGTGGACGGGACAGGGCGTCCCCGACAATCCGTCGGCCTGGTTGTTCACGGCCGCGCGGAACCGTGCTATCGACGCGATCCGCCGCGAGCGGACGCGCCGAACCTTCGCGGCTGACCTCGCCATGTACCTGGACAGCGAGTGGACCCTCGCGCAGACCGTTGACGAGGCGTTTGCCGAGAACTGGATGAAGGACGATCAGCTTCGCATGATCTTCATGTGCTGCCATCCGAGGCTGCCTGTCGAGAGCCGTGTGACGCTGATCCTCAAGACGCTATGCGGTCTGTCCGTACCCGCGATCGCCCGGGCGCTGCTCACGACTGAGTCGACGATCAACAAGCGGCTTTATCGTACGCGGCAAGCCCTGCGGGATGTGCGATTCGAGCTGCCGTCGGAAGCGGATCGGCCGGCAGCGGCGGATACGGTACACACGTCGCTCTATCTGCTGTTCAACGAGGGCTACTTGTCGACCAGCGACAAGCCGATCCTCCGCGAGCTGTGCCGCGACGCGATGTTGCTCGCCAGGCTCCTTGTAGACGAGTCGTCGGTCGCCAACAGCCAGACGGTTGCGCTCCTCGCACTCATGTGCCTCACCGCCGCGCGATTCGATGCGCGCATCGACGACGACGGCCGGCTCGTTCCGCTGGATCAACAAGACCGTTCGCGTTGGGATCGCTCGCTCATTCGACAGGGGTACGACTATCTCGCACGTTCATCGATGATGGAAGCCGTGGCGGCCACTCGCTTTCACCTGGAGGCGGCCATTGCCGCCCGACACTGCGAAGCTCCGACGTTCGACCAGACCGATTGGCGATCCATCTGCAGTCTCTACGATCGGCTGTTGGAGATCGACGCGTCTCCGATGGTTGAAATCAACCGCGCTGTGGCGATTTCGTATCGCGATGGACCTCAGACGGCCATTCCGCTCGTGGAGAACATTCGCCTGGCTGGACGTATGCCGCACAGCCATGTCGTCGCAGCGGTGCTTGCGAACCTCTATGCGCGGGCAGGCTTGGAGGAGCCTGCCCGGCGCTTTCTGGACGAGGCGCTCGCGCGCGCCCGCACCGAGCACGAGCGCGAACTGATTGCGCTGCAAATTGGGCGGGCGCAGTCCTAACCCATCTGCAGAATAGGGCGCACGACGACGCTGCCGGTCGGGTTGTTGCGCAGGAATGGAGCCTGTTTCGCGAGTTCCGCAGCCTGTTCGAGCGATTCGGCCGCGATGATGGAAAACCCGCCAATCAGCTCCTTCACCTCCGCCATCGCCATATCAGTTTGAACCCCGCGCCCATTGGCGCGCACAACGACCCCATCACGGCCCAGCGGCGCTCCCGGGTTACGAAGGTTGCCGGTGGACTCGAGCTGCTTGAACCACTGACCCCACGCTTGCATGGCCGCGTCGATTTCGGCCTGTGGTCTCTCGCGCCACGAAGGGTCGCCGCCTTGATAAATCAACAGAAAGTCCGCCACGTCCGTCTCCTTTGCCAGAACCAACCGTGAATTCGGCGGTTATATCTCAATGACGCGCGACCTATCTCTATTAGGACACGCCAGCCGCGCCGTTCAGGCGTCGCATCGCCTGATGCTTGCACCCGATCGGCGTGCCCTGACGTATATACAGCAGGCATATGACGGGTGCGCTCGCGGTGGCCGAGGACCTGGATCAGACGCTCGCGCGAGCGCAGGACGGCGACCCCGCTGCTTTTGCAACCGGTCCGCCACCACCAGGCGATGGTGTTCAGTCTTGCCCTTCATGCCCTCCGCAGCCGTCAGGCCGCCGAGGACCTGGCGCAGGAGGTGTTCGTCGAGCTCTACCGTAATCTGGCGAGACTCGAGTCCGCAGCGCACGTGGCCGCCTGGCTCCGCCGTGTCACCAGCCACCGCTGCATCGATGAGCTGCGCCGCCCGCGACGCCGTCTCGAAGTGTTCACCGATGTCTTACCTGACCGCGGCGAAATGCCGGTGCCGCCCGAGCCCTTCCTTGCCGGCCGCCTGCGGCAACTCGTTGGCGAGCTGACGCCCGTCGCGCGCATGGTCGTCGTGCTGCGCTATCAGGAAGAACTCGAGCCGTCTGAGATTGCCGATGTCTTGCAGATCTCCATCAATACCGTGAAGAGCCATCTGCGCCGTTCGCTCGCGGCGCTGCGCAAGGGACTGGAAGCATGAATCTCGATGACGACCTGCGGTGCGCGTTGAAACGACAACCCCCATCGCCCGACTTTGCCGACCGTGTGCTCGCGCGCATCGCGCGGAGCGACCTCGAAGGGGGCAGAGGAACGGGGGAAAGCGGAAAGCCGGGACTTGCGGCTTTGCGCTGGCTGGCCGCCGCCGCGGCGCTCACCCTGGTCGTGGGTGGTTCCATGCGGTACTACGCGTATCAGCAGAGTGTCGCCGAGGCGGAGCGTGTGAAGGCCGAGATCCGCCTGGCGCTCCAGATCACGAGCGAGAAGATCGCAATGGTGCAGCTTCGGCTGGCGACAGGGTCCACGTACGAACGGTCCGGGAGGAACCCATGAAGAAGGTTACGGTCGCAGTACTCGTGTCGCTGCTTGTGGTACCGGCGGTCGCGCTCGCACAGGGCGCCCGTCTGCAGCTCGATCAT
>Ga0075430_100002355_pt1 | contig 15700 bp, 12 predicted proteins | sample RhiMetdeltSRZDD4_FD_75294 | JGI IMG/M metagenome (GOLD analysis project Ga0075430, IMG submission 75294) | Populus rhizosphere microbial communities from Tennessee, USA - Rhizosphere MetaG P. deltoides SRZDD4 | ecosystem: Host-associated > Plants > Roots > Rhizosphere > Soil | place: USA... | reverse complement strand
ACGCGATGCCGACCAAACGCGATGCCGACCAAATGCGATGCCGACCAAACGCGATGCGACGGGATGCCGATCAAACACGATTGCGAACGGAACCGCTGCTACTCCTCGTACTCGTCCGAGCCCTGAACCCAGATGAACGACTGCGCGTCGATCATGTCCCGAGGGGCGAGGTCGCGTTGATCGTGCATGACTCGACCCGCAAAATCGAGGAGGCTCGCGTACGTGGCCCAGTTCGGGCGCGATGCGTAGGTGAATTCCAGCTCGTACTCGTGGGCGGCGGTGCGCGTCACGTTAGGCTTGAGGAACATGTGCCGGTCGGGCTGGGCGAGAAAGCCGAAGACCGTCACGACCGGCCAGGTGAGCACACGCGTCTGCCGCCGCGGGAGCGCCCCGACGACCTCGCACCACGCCTCGAACCGACGCTCGTCGCCGCCGCGGCCGTGGAGAAACTCGTACAAGCCCTCAGCGAACGCCTGCGCGCCTCCGGGCGGCTTCACCGCATCGCGCAACGCCATCTTCTCGAAGGAAAACAGCAGGTTCGTCCGCGATTCGATCAGAACCGCCGCCGATGCGATCTCGGCGAACCGGCGATGGCGAAGCAGATCGCGCAATGCCGCTGCGCCGAGCGTCGCTTCCCATCGCTCGTGGGCCGCCCATTTGTAGCCGCGCTCCCAGTCGATGTACGTCTCGTCGGCGAAACCGCCGGGGAAGAAGCGGAGGAACTTGCGGCGGCAGCGTGTCGCCGCGGGTGACAGGTCTGTGGCGCGGCCGCTCGAATCGCGGCGCGGTGGTGTGCCCCATCGTGCGCCCTTTCTAGTCCCGCTCGCTGCCATCGATGCCTCCGGTGTGTGTCTGCCCTCCTACTGGAAGGCAGACATCACGCCGGAGCGGCGACCGAGGCTCAGAAGATCGAGGCGATTGCGGATCAGCGCCGGTACTGCGCGTCCGCTTCCCGGGCTTTGACGGGAACCGGCTCGGCGGCTGCCGCGCCAATCGCGCGAAGCGAGCCGTCCTCCGCGAACATCCGCGTCATGTAACGTTGCCCTTCGCCGATGCGCTCGACTTCGACGGCGACGGCGTCCATGCCCTGCTCGAGGCGCGTGAGGCGTTCGGCGAGCTCGGCCGGGAGCGATGCAACCGCTGCAGCCCCACGCTTCCAAAGGCGACGGGCGTACGCGATCGACAACGGGAAGAGCACGACGACAATGAAAATGCCGGCGAGGATAAACACTTCCTCGGGTGGGCCCTCTCGCCGTGGCGGCGGGCGCTCCACAACCGCGCCCGGCACGCCAGCCGCCTGGGCGATTCGCGCCTGGCTTTCCGCCAACTGCTTGTCGAGCGACGAGATCCGTCCGTCGAGCTCTGTAATGCGCTGCTCGATCCCCTTCTGGTTGACGCCGCTCACCATCGGGTCCTGAAGTTCTTCCGATAGCTCGTTGCGCCGATCCTGAAGCGTCTCGAGCTGGTTTTCGAGCTCGCGGCGTTGGGCCTTCAGCGCCTCGTATATCGCCGATGCCGACGCGGCGGACCCGCCCTGCCCGGTATACACCACGATCTCGGGCACAGGCGGGACTGCGGGCACGGCTGGGATGGGTGGCGTTCCCTGCTGCATTACAGGTCCTCGTGTGGAGGCTCAACGGGCCTCCCGATTTTGGCCCGTTCAGGCCGTACGGTCACGCGGAGACGCCCGTTTCATGCCGTCATCGGCGACTCAGGGTCAGCGTGACATCCTGGTCTCGGGCGTCAGGGGACTTTATCGAGTACAACACGGCCGACCACGATCGTGCTTTGTCATCCGTCTTCTGGTACGTGCGTGCGGCCAGAAAGTCTAACACGCCGTTGCCGACCGGAGCCCATCCTGCCGCCCGCATCTGCGTGTCGTAGTGGGCGATAACCTCAGCCGGGCCGAGTCGCGTCGAGAGGCGCGTCGACACACTGACCTGATTGTTCGACGCACTCGATCCGCTGCCCCCTGTCATCATCGAGCCCGGCGGAGCACGCAGGACGGGGATCGGCGCCTCCTCATACGGCGATCGATGCATCGCCACTTCCTCGCGCCGTCGGCACGACGAGTACCGGGCGCCGCGATTGAAGGCGACCTTGAGCAAGCTGCCGCCCGAGCCTCGATACATCGACGAGAGGGTGACGGACTCGTCGCCGCGACAGAGAACGTCGGGCATGTCGCTCATCCCGGACCCCGTCGCGAAATCGGCCGCGACGAACCCGCGCGGCGGAGGCCCGGGAGACGGCATGGCCGGACGCGTCCACCCGGATGCGAGCAGACGCGTTTGCATGACACCGACGGCCGAATCCGGCGTCTCGCGCACGCCGAGGACGACGACGACGTTCTCGAACTGCGTCATGCTGCCGAGGACCTCGGCACCTGGCGGGACGAACTCGGGCGGAGTGTCGTCGGGCACCTTTCCGACTTTCAAGTCGCTGCCGCCGACGCCCGAGCCGAACGTCAGCAACGCGACGACGAGATCGCGCGGAATCAACTCGGGCTGTCCGTCCCTGGCCGCCGGAACCTGACCACCAGCGTCGCTCGAGAGCGCCGCCGATCCGACGAGCGCGCCGAGCGACCAGAGGAGAGAGCCGACGGAGCGGCGAATCGACGTGGGCATAGGGCGACCTCACTCAATCCGTGACAGAAACCGCGGCGAGCCGTGCAGCAATATGCGATGACGCACACGAAACGCCGATATCGTCCCGTCCCAGAGGTGGGTCACGGGCGCCGGCGTTCAGCCGCGTGTATGTTCAGTCTCGATGAGTGCCGCCGATTCACCGCCGTCCGCCAGGCCCGCTCGGCCTCGTCGGTCGGGCAACTCGCTGTCGCTCGAGTGGAAGCTGCCACTCGTGATGACGGCCGTGTTCGCAGCGGGCCTCGCGGCATTTCTGGCCTTCACGTACCTCACGCTCGTTCGGCGATCCGAGTCGCTCATCCGCGATCGCTTCGTGAGCGCGTCTGGTCAGGTTGCGCGCACCATCGAAGCGGCGATGGTGGAGCGCAGCAGGATGAACGGGACGGTCGCGCACGATGTGGCGGTCACGCGATTCATCGCCGCCGCGAACGCGGGTACGGCGACACTCGCAGACAGCGCTGCTGCCGCTGCCGTCCTGCGCCGCATCATCACCGGACGCGATTCGCTTCCAGCGTTCCTGTACGACGCCCGCGGTCGCGTGATCGCCTCGTCAGGCAAGGCGCTACCGTCCACCATCCCACCGATCGCGCCGGCTGCGATCGCGCCGGTCGCGTCCGACGAAGCCCGCGATGCGGTTCGCATCGGGCCACTCACACCTGCCGGCGATCGCACGGTGTTCTGGGTCGTCGCACCGGTCGTCGCTGGCGGAGCGCAGGTCGGACACCTGACGCAACCGCGCTACGTCGGCGGGCCACGCGACGCGCTCGAGTCGCTGCGCGCGCTCACGCGCGAAGACCTCAGCCTCCACCTCAGGAACCGCGACGGGACCGGCTGGACGGCCGTGCCGAGCACGCCGGTGGCGCCGCCGCTCGCCCGTGACACGGCCCGCGGCGTCTTGTGGTACGAGCGGCCGACCACCGGCCGACAGCTCGCCGAAGAATCGCCAGTTGCAGGGACGCCGTGGCTGGTCGTGATCGAGGCGCCCGAGGGATCGGTCCTCGCGCGGCTTCGCAACACCATGAGGATGCTCGCCCTCATGTGTCTCGTGCTGATCACCGCCGGGGCGATCGTGTCGTGGACGATCGGGCGGCGGATCACTCGACCACTCAAGGCGCTCACGGGCGCGGCGGAGCAGGTGGCTGTCGGCACGTACGAGCACGAGATCTCCGTCGCCGCGAGAGACGAGATCGGCCGGCTCGCGAAGGGCTTTCACGAGATGGCCGAGCAGGTGGCGCGGGCGCAGCGAGAGTTGGAGCAGCGCGCGGAGGACGCTCAGCGCGCGCGCCACGAGGCCGAGGCGGCGAATCGCGCGAAGAGCGATTTCCTCGCGATGATGAGCCACGAGCTTCGGACGCCGCTCAATGCGATCGGTGGGTATACGGAGCTCATCGAGCTCGGCATCCACGGACCGGTCACCCCTGAACAGCGCGAAGCGTTGAACCGAATCTCGCGGAGTCAGGCGCACCTGCTCACGCTCATCAACGACGTCCTGAACTTCGCGCGTGTCGACGCGGGGCAGATGCAGTACGCGGTGCAGGACGTCCGCATGAACGAAACGCTCGCCGGGCTCGAGGCGCTCGTGGCGCCACAGATGGCCGCCCGCCGCCTAACGCTGCGGTACGAGCCGTGCGACCCCGAGATGGTGGCGTCGGCGGACGCGGACAAGGTTCGTCAGGTCGTGCTGAACCTGCTCTCGAACGCGGTGAAGTTCACGCCCGAGGGCGGCACCGTGAGCCTCGGCTGCGATGGCGACGAGACGACGGTTCGCGTGACGGTCACTGATACCGGACCAGGAATCGAGCCCGCCCGGCTCCCGCTGATCTTCGAGGCGTTCGTGCAGGGGCACCGCGCGCTCAATCGCCCGCACGAAGGCGTGGGGCTCGGTCTCACCATCAGCCGCGACCTGGCGCGCGGGATGGGCGGCGATGTGACGGTGGCGAGCGAGGTCGGCGCAGGCTCGACGTTCACGCTCGAGCTGCCACGCGCCGGCGCCGTGAGCGTCGGTTCCGCGAAGCTCAGCGACGGCCGACGCTGGACGGCGACTGTGAAGTGATCGCCGCGCCGCCGCGCATCACGGCGGCGCACCGGGCAGGTGCCGCCTAACGCGCGTCGCCGCCTGGCCTGAGCCCGACCTGACGGTCGGCGTTCAGGTAAGCGACGAGCGAGGCAATCTCCCGCTGCGCGAGGCCGAGGTTGGGCATCACCATCGGGGCGCTCTGGTTGATGCGGCGCGGTTTCGCGAGGAAGCCGGCGAGGTACGTCGGCTCGAAGCGCCGGCCGTCGAGCGTCGGGCCGATCTTCGCGTCCACGTGGCACGTCACGCAGCCCTTCGCGACGAAGAGACGTTCTCCACGATCCGCGTCCGTGACTGTCATGACGGCCGTTCCGGGCTTCACGACTGCCATTGGCAGGAGCTTGAGATCACTTCGGCCGAACCCGCTCCGAATCGTGAGCGTCCAGTTCCCGGCCTGTGGGAGCGTGACGGACGCCGTATACCGCCCGCGGCCGGCGCCAGGGCGTGCGGGTGTAACGAACCTCGACGAGCCTGACGCCGCCTCGATCCGCGGCTCGAGCTTCTCGAGCGGTTCCTCGCCGTGCTGCCGGACCATGAATGACAGCGACACCGGAGTGCCGGCCACGGCATAGTCCGGCAGGTCGTCGACCGTGATGATCGCCCACCCTCCGGCGTGGGTCATGAAGACCGGAAGCAGCAACCCGGGCACCAACACACGCAGCGCTCTCGTCGTCATGGCACTCTCCTCCGCGGTCGTCTTCTAAGGAGCCAGCGCCGACGCGCGCCAGCGCGTCGCCGACCGGCTCGAATGACCCTTGGATGCCGGTCGTCCCACGGATGCTTGAACCGGATCTTACGTCGCTCGACTCCACCCGCTAGCGTCCGACGCATGTCCACTCGAGACGCCGTCGGGCTCGGCCCGTCGTTCCCGAGAATGCGCGCGGCGGCACTCATCGCGACGGTCTGGACGGCCGTCGCCGTGGTCGCTGGCGTTCAGGCCGTGGCGCTCGTGCGCCTCGACGGCCGGACCGACATGCTTGGCTCGATCGTGAGCCGGTTGTCGATCATCCCGCTGTGGGCGCTCGCGACGCCGCTCATCCTGCGCACCGCTCGTGCCTTCCCGGTCGTGGATCGAAGCTGGCGGCCGAACCCGCTGGCGGCGGCCGCGCACGTCACGTTCGGGTCGATCTTCATCGTCGCGACGAACGTGATCATCCGGCTGCCGATCGTATTCGACTCGGACACGATCGGAGCCGGCGCCAACGCGCTCGTTCGGTCGACGCTACAAGGTGTCGCCGAGTACTTCCCGCCGGCGCTCGTGGTATACGCGGTGATCGTGGCGGTGGGTCACGTCGTAGGCGGAGGGCAAACGGTGCCGGTCGACCCGTCGTCGCCGCTGACGCCGGTGGTGGAGCGCGAGGTCGCGGTGGCCGGGATGCCGGCCACCGACGCGGCGCCGATGGCGAGCGCCGCAGGCGCGGTCGATGATTCAGCACCGGCCGGCGCAACGGATGGTCACCTCACGGTCCGTCAGTGGAATCGCGTGCACCTCGTGCGCCTCGAGGAGATCGATTGGGTCGAGGCGCAGGACAACTACGTCGTCGTGCACGCCGGGGCGCGCGCGTACAAGGGGCGCGAGCGCATCAGCGATGTGGAAGTCCAGCTCGACCCCCGCCGGTTCGTGCGCATTCATCGCTCGACGATCGTGCAGCTCGTGAAGATCCGTGAGGTACAGCCGCTCACGCACGGCGATCACGCGGTCATTCTGCGCGACGGGACGGTGCTCAGGGTGGCCCGCAGCCGTCGGGACGCGTTAGGCGAGGCATTGGGGTTGGAGCTGTAGGGTTGTCATTGGGTAAGGGCGCGAGTGAATGAGCTTCGATGCGGTTGAGACCTCCGGACCGCTGGAACGGTCGCCTATCGGGAAACGGGATCCAAGTCGTGAGTAGCCGGTCGTCCAGCCAGCCAGCAGAACGGTGGTACGACTGATCGACTGGCTCGCTCACGACTGGCGACTGACGACTTGGATCGTTCGTCCCGAACGAGGGCTCGCCACGCGAAGGACAGCCGCGATCAGGGTCTATACTCCGCTGCGAGATAAGCGACCATCGGATCGTCAGGCACGCGTACGAAGCCCGTTCCTTCCGGGCCGCCGTAGCGACGCGCCCACGCTGTCGCGAGGCCGAACTCGTCGCGGCCGAGTACCGTGATCGAGCGGTCGGGATCGATGCCCCACCCCACGCGCCAGCGGTTCGGCAGCCCCCACTGCCTGCCCGCGTCAGTCGCGCGCGTGCCGCGAACGTCGAACATCGCCGCCTCGTGTGGGACGCCGAGCAGCGCCGACGGGTGGCCCCACTTGAGCGCGGCGAGCCCGCCCGGGCTCCCCGTCTTCGGATCTTTCACGAACAGGAGCGGCGGCACCCCGGGCCACACCACCTTGCCCCCGGCATCGAGGTACCGCCGGAACGCCGAGCGCTCGAGCGCGGTGGTGTCGACGACCGACGGCGGCAGGTGGTCCAGCGCGAACACCAGCACGCTCGGTGCCCGGTCCTCGATGCGAGCGCGGAGAAACGCGCCTAACGCGTTCTCGTCGAGCACCTGGTACCCGCGGTTCGCGAAGTAACGCGACATCGTGGTCGCGTCCTGCACCCACGCCGACTTGATGTACGTCGAATCGAAGAAGACGGCACGGTGGACGGGTGTGCTCATCACGCGCAGCGCGTACACGCCACCATCGGTGCTGCCGACGATCACGAGGTCGCCCGCCGGCGTCGGCGATGAGTGCACCGTGCTCCCCGTCCGGAAGCTCCACAGCAGCTTGCCCGACTTGCGATCGAGCGCGTGCAGCCGACCCTGGCCATCGCCCGCGTAGATGACGTCGCCGGCAACGGCTGGTGAAGACCATGTCGTCCCGGTCGTCGTGCGCCACAGCTCCTTGCCGCTCGCGGCGTCGACGGCCTGCACGAACTGGCCATCGGAGCTCCCGGCGTACACGACGCCGTCGATCACCGCCGGCGACGTGTTCACCCACGAGATCTTGTGATCGAACCGCCACCGCTCGACGCCTCTGGCGGCGTCGAGCGCGTAGAGCCAGCCGTCACGCGCGCCGATGAAGACCGTTCCGTTCACGACCGCCGGCGAGGACTGCACCGTGCGACGGTCGTAGCCGAAGTTCTTCGACTCGAGCTTCACGCCTTCGGTGTCGAACTTCCATCGCTCCGCACCGGTTGCGCGATCGAACGCGTACACGCGGCCGTCCGCGGATCCGACGTACACGCGTGAGGCATCGACGGCCGGCGACGAGCGAACTCGGCCCGTGGTTGGCGCGCGCCACTTCACCCTGCCTGTTGTCGCATCAACCGCGTACACGCGGCCATCGCCGGCGCCGAAGAACACGGTTCCGTCGACGAACGTCGGCGACGAGGTGTACACGTCGCCACTCTCATGCCCCCACGGCCATGGCACGAGCGGCCCGGTCGTGAATCGCCAGCGCTGGCGTCCAGTGGATGCGTCGACCGCGACGAAGTGCCCGTCGCGCGTGCCCACGTACACGGCGCCGCCGCCGACGGCGGGCGAAGAGGGAATCGGGTTACCGGCGTCGAACGCCCAACGACGCGCGCCTGTGTTGCGGTCGAGCGCGTACAGATGGCCGTCGCCGCTGCCGACGTACACCGTCTGTCCCACCACCGCGGGGGACGAGATGACGTCGCCTTCCGTCATGAACCGCCATTTGAGCCCACCGAGCGCTGTGCCGGCGGACGCCGCGTAGACGCCGCTGTGCGCGGGGTCGCCACGAAACATCGCCGCGGTGAGTTGGCGCGACTGTGCAGCCTCGCCGCTGGTACAAGCCGTCAATCCTATGATCGCCGCTGCCGCGAAGGCTCCGCGGCAGCAGGAACGTTCGACGTTGAGCTCACGCATCTCGATCAGCTCTCCCGGTGGGTTGTTCGGCGGCATTACTCGCTGGAGGCGCGCGGCCGGACAAGAGGAAGCTCCTCGTACACCAGGACTGGAGTGGCGAGTTGGCGGTGATTTGTGGCGAAGTGCGTGAGAGCTCCGCGCTGGTCGAGGAGCCGTGAGCCGGTAGTGGTCAGTCGAAAACGACGGCCCGCGGCAGTAGCGCGCCGCGGGCCGGTCGCTTAACTGGCCAGCCTAGGCGCGCTCGCCGGCAACGGCGGCTGTGCCAGTGTCCACCTCGCCGAGGTTGTCACGCACGAACGTGAGCCATCCGTGCGTGTCGGCGACGCGGCCGTGAACGATGTCGAGGAAGCGGCTCTGAAGCTTCGCCGTAATGGGTCCGCGCCGGCCACGACCTATTGTGAGTTTGTCCACACTGCGCACGGGCGTGACTTCCGATGCGGTGCCGGTCAGGAATATCTCGTCGGCTCCGTACAGCATCTCGCGCGGAATCGGCTGCTCGCGCACAGGGAGCCCGAGGTCGGCGGCGATATCGAGGATGGCGTCACGCGTAATCCCGGCGAGCAGTGAGCCGTTCACCGGCGGTGTGATGACGGTGTCGCGCATGACGATGAACACGTTTTGCCCCGACCCTTCACTCAACATGCCGTCGGTGCCAAGCGCGATCGCCTCGGCGAACCCGTTCGCGAGCGCTTCCATCTTGATGAGCTGCCCGCTCAGATAGTTGCCGGCGATCTTCGCGGTCGCGGGAAGCGTGTTCGGCGCAACGCGCTGCCATGATGATACGCATGCGTCGACGCCATTTTCCAGCGCGCCCTCCCCTAGGTATGCGCCCCAGGGCCAACAGGGAAGGTACACATGTACGGGGCTGGCGAACGGGACCATGCTCGAGGCACCGTACCCGCGCAGCACCATCGGTCGGATGTAGCACTCCTCGAGTCCGTTGCGCTCGACGAGCTGACAGCATGCGGTGGTCAGGTCCTCGACCGAGTACGCGAACTCCATGCGGTACACTCGGCACGAGTGGACGAGGCGCTGCAGATGCGCGTCGAGCCTGTAGATGGCGGGTCCGCGCGGAGTCGAGTAGCAGCGAATGCCCTCGAACGCGGCGGAGCCGTACTGCATGGAGTGCGAGAGGACGTGGACGGTCGCGTCTTCCCAGCGAATGAACTCGCCGTCGCGCCAGATCCAGTCTGTGGCAGTGAGCTTGGACATGAGGTCGTCAAGGCAGGGACGACCGGAACTTACCCTGGAAGGCGCGGCGGGGTCAGAGTCGGATGCCATCGTTCCACCGCATATGCGGTGGAACGATGGCATCCGACTCTGACCCCAACGAGTTAGTCGAGCAGGTCGGCCGGGACCTTTCCGCCGTTCTCGGCCAGCTTTCGCATCACCTGCTTGTGCAGCCAGATGTTCATCGGCGCCGTGTCGTTCATGTCACCGGTGTAGCCCAGCTCCTTGGCGAGCTCGCGGCGCTCGGCCAGGCTGTTCTCGATGCCGACAAGCGCCATGAGGTCCACGATCGAAGTGCGCCAGTTCACCTTGCGCGGGAAGTTCTTGGCTTTGGCCTCGAGCATGGCTTCGACGTCAACCTGGCTCATGGTGGCAGCCGGTGTCGGTGCCGCCGGCGGCGGTGTAGCTGCGGTGGAGGAGCTGCCCGATGAAACTCCAGAGAAGGACGGAGAGCCGGCGGCTGGGGTGGCCTTCCGGTCGCCGAAAATGCTATCCCTGATCTTGTCGAAGATGCCCACGGATGCCTCGCAGCTGAAGGAAACAAAGAAGCTGTAGCGAATGCAGTGCCACGGTAGGACAACCGGGGTCAGGCGTTAGCCTGGCCCCGGTTGCGCCTGCTGATGGCTCGGGCTGGTAGCTAAGGTTCGTGGTGTCCTCCGCCCGAGGGAGCGACAGGTGCGGTGTCGTCCTGCATCCACCATTGCCTGGCCATGCTTTTCTGCCGCGGCCAGACCTCACTGAGCGTGTTCGCGTCGTAAAGCCGGCCGTTCTTCATCACCATCCGCACGGTGTTCGTGTTGCGGATGTTCTCGAGCGGGTTCGCGTCGAGCACTACGAGGTCGGCGAGCTTGCCCACTTCGATCGAGCCAAGGTCCTTCCCGTGGCCGATCGCGTCCGCGCCGTGGATGGTCGCCGCCCTGAGCACCTGCATCGGCGTCGCGCCGCCGCTCGCGATGTTCCACATCTCCCAGTGATAACCGAGGCCCTGCAGCTGGCCGTGACTGCCGACGCCGACGCGACCGCCTGCGTCCATGATCTTCTTCGCTTGCGCGGCGAACAGTGAATGCGAGTACTGGCTCGGATGCCACCAGCCGGGCCGGCGCAGTCCGCGCTGCAGAAGCTCGCTCTTTGGCGTGAACCGTCCGAGCTTCTCATCCTTCAGGATGTCGTAGCTCTCATACCAGTAGTTCTCGGCCCACGGGCCACCGTACAGCACGACCAGGGTCGGCGTGTACACCGTGCCGCTCTCCGCGAGCAGCTGCACGTTGTCCTTGTAGAGGGGCGCGATCGGCAGCGAGTGCTCGATGCCGGCGTAGCCGTCGATCGCCTCGGTCAGGTTCTTCTTGATGTCGAGACCGCCCTCGAGCGTTGGTGAGAGGCCGAGCTCGCGCGCGGCCTGGATCACCCACTGCCGTACTTTGCGATCGCCGACCATGTACTGCTTGATCGTGTTCGTCTTGTAGAACTCCGAGTACCGGCGGAGCACGTCACGCGCGTCGTTCAGACTCTTGATGTCGAGGTACCAGAACACGCCAGGGCCCGTCGAGAAGATTCGTGGCCCGAGGATATCGCCGGTCTCGACCAGGTCGCCGTACGAGAGCACGTCGGTCGTCGCGGTCTGCGGGTCGCGCGTGGCGGTCACGCCGTAGGCGAGGTTTGCCATGTACATCCACACCTGCGACCGGTGAATGCCGAAGTCCGGCCACATGTGGGCGTGCGTGTCGACGAAGCCCGGCATGATCGTCTTGCCGGCGACGTCGATCTCACGTGTGCCGTTAGGCGCCTGGAGCGAGCCAGCGGGGCCGACGGCCGCAATGCGGTTGTCGCGCACGAGCACGTCCGCCCGCTCGATCACTTCGTCGCCCTTCATCGTGATGACGCGCGCGTTGCGGAGCACGAGCTGTCCGGACGGCTTGTCCTTGCGCATCGTGATGGCGACGTCGAGGCGGGTCGGCTCGTACGCCGGCCGGCTGCGCGCGGTGTCGCTCGCGGCCGAGTCTCTCGGGGCGCCACCGGCGACGCGGCGGGCCGAGTCGGCGCGAACGGTCGAGTCCCGCACGAGCGAGTCGGCGCGCGCGAGGTCGTAGGTGAAGTAGCTGCGACCGATCGAGAAGTGGATGCGGTTGCCGTCGGGCTGCCAGCCGATGAAGTCACCGCCGATGCGCGTGAGGCGCCTAACGGGGATGACCGCCTGTGCCGGGTTCGCGACGGACACCGTCGGCGTCTGGCCGCCGACGACGGGGATGTCCATTACGTACACGTTGTCGTCGACCTCGGCGAGGACGCGATCTCCGCTCGGCGCGATGAGGATTTCGCCGGCCGTCTGCGGCTGCGGCGTCGCCTGACGGTAATCGAGCGCGCCGGTGACGCGGATGTGCGTCTTGCGGTCGGTGCCGTCGAACCGCATCGAGACCAGACCGTTATTGCCCTGCGCGACGTAGATGCGGTCGTTGTCGGTGCTCGTGAAGTGCGGGAAGCCCGCGTTGCCTGGCACCGGGGCGACCGACGTCGCCACGCCACCGGCCGCAGGCAGCCAGACCATCTCACGGCCGTACTGGAAGCCCTCCTCGATGCGCGGCTGCCGAGGGGACTTGTACGCGACGAGCCGCTGTCCGTTCGGGGTGTAGTTGACGGCCGAATAGAACGCGCTTTGCCGCGTCAGGCGTTCCGGCGTCGCGCCGGCCGTTCCGGCCGCAACGCGGTAGATATCGCCACCGTCGTTCGTCCACGTGATGTAGGTGATGTAGCGACCGTCGGGCGACCACACCGGCGAATGCTCGCCGGTTTCATGCGGGGACCGCGTGAGGCGACGCGGCGTGCCCGAAGGCAGGTCCATGATCCACAGCTTGTCGAGCGCCGTGAACGTGAGACGCCTGCCATCCGGCGACGGACGCGCGCCGCGGATCTGCGCGACCGTGATCGTCGAGTCGTTGATCGGATAGTCGAACTTGGCGAGCGCGCCCATCGGCGTCTCGACGTCGGCAGAGAAGGGGACCTCCGTCGCCCGCCCGGTCGCCACGTCCACTCGGCGGATCTTGCCGTTCCACGCGGCGATCAGCGTCTTCGAGTCCGGCGTGAACGTCATGTTCGGGAGAATGTCGCGCGTGAACCGCGACTCCATGTCGTCGCGCTGCACGTTCTGCACGAGCCAGCGCTCGTCGCCGGACTCCATGTCGCGAATGCGGAGCGAGGTGACGGAATCCTGGCGCGTCCCGTACACGAGCCATTTGCCGTCGGGGCTCAGGACCGGCTTGAACGCGCCACCGACGGCGGCCGCGCGCGGCGTCGTCTCGCCCGTCTCTCGATCGTAGGCGACGATCGTCCAGTCGAAGCCCGTCTGGTTGTAGCCAGCCGCACCGCCGTTGCGGGATGCGGCGTAGATGTAGCGCGAGTCCTTTCCGAACGCCGCGCCGACGTAGTTGCGCTGTGGCGGCGCACCGCCGCCGGGTCCTGGGGCGGGCGCCGCTCCGCCCACGGGTGGGGTTGCCCCGGTCATGCGAACGCCGGTACCGCCGTCCCTGTGATAGAGGTACAGGTTGTACTGCGTGCCGTACTGCACGGCATTGCGCGACACGACGATGTATTTGCCGTCGGGCGTGAAGTCCGGCGACACGAACTGCGTGCGGTCGGTGCGCGTGATCTGGCGCGCGTTCTTACCGTCGGCGTCCATGACCCACACGTCGTCGGAGCCGTCGCGGTCGGTGACGTAGACGATGCTCCTGCCGTCCGGGGACCATCGTGGCTGGGCGTCGAACGGAAGACCGTCGGTCAACCGCGTGGCCTTGCCGCCGGTCACCGGAAGCGTGTAGACGTCGCCGGCGAGGTCGAAGACGAGCGTCCGTCCGTCGGGTGACAGGTCGAGCGACATCCACGTGCCCTCGTCGGTCGTGAAACGGACCGTGCGCGCGGGCCGGAGCGGGAGCTCCGAGCCGCGTGCGGCAGCTCGGGCGGTCGAATCGGTGCGCTGACCGTGCGCGGTTTCGGGAGCGAGGAGGGCGGCCGTGGCCGTGGCAAGGGCGAGCCAGGTGGCGGTGCGCATGAGTGTGCGGGTAAGAGCCGCGAGTGTGGATCGGACAGATGCCCAATCGGGCGCGTCGCCGCGAGACTGTCAAGCGAACTGGTATGGCGACGTAGCCATGAGCGGACGCAAAGGAACCCGAGGCTGGATGTCACGATCGCGACATATCGCGTAACGCTTTGGTCGTCGAGCACCTCGACGTGCTGGGAGTCCATGGGGTCGGCGGATATGAGACATCACCAATGCTGCCGAGGCGCACATCGCGCGCGAGGACGCCCGCGATGGGTGACGGCCGCTGTCATGAGACGTTAGTTTCTCCTCTCCGGTGCCTAACGAGTCGTCAGGCGCGCCCTTCGGCGCACGAGAACGGACGAGCCTGGCGTGACCGTTTCGTGAGAACTGACTAAGCGGTCACATCGCCTAACGAAGTGTTGCTCACATCCGTGTTGCGCGATGGGCCAGGCACGTCTACAATGCCCCCGCTCGCGATGAATCACGTCCGCTGCTGGACGTGCTTCGCGAGTGTCTCATCCCATCCAGGAGAAAGCCAGATGCACAGCAAGTCCCCCCTCTCCCTGGTCGCGGCACTCTTCGTCGTCGCAGCCTGTACCGACTCGCCGAGCGCGCCCACCGCGGCGCGTACCGCCAGTCCGAACACGCAACTCGGGAACGGATTCCCAGAAGGTGGGCACGACTACCAGCTCCTGCTCATCGGCGTGCCGAAGGACAAGACGGCCGACATGGACAACAACAACGGCCGGCGAATCTTCGTCCAGCTCGAATCGGACAACGAGGTGACGAACCCCGGCGGAAAGAACAACCACCTCGCCAAGGGTGGCGGCGACGATCAGAACCACATCTACCTCTGCAACAGCACCGACGGGGCGAACGACGTGGACGACGCGCGCTGCGACACCTGGCGGGCCTCGAACGCCGGCCAGTTCGGCGTGATCGACGCGAACGCGACCGACGGCGATGGCGCGATCTTCGGACTCCCCGATCCGTGCGCGGACGACGATTCGACGACGCCGTGCACGCCAGGCTACCGCGTCTTCGCGCGCGCGTTAGGCCCGGGCGGGAACGCGACCATCACGACCTGCGCCGACGAGAACCCGGTGTTCGACGGCGAGGACGATGTCTGGTGCGGCAGCAACGGCATCACGCTCGAAGCGAAGGGCAGCTCGCGGAAGGCGATCGAGGTGACGCAGAACCTGCTGCACATGACGATCACGGTCAACGACGCGCTCGACCCGGAGCTCGCCGCTTGCATCGACGGCGATGCCGACTCGACCGACGGCCTGCCGGATTCGTACGACGTGTACCTGTTCGACCGCTGCTTCGAGAACTACTTCTGGAACTACGACAACAACGGGCTCAAGCTGCTGCAGCTGCGTTTTTACGCGGCGTGAAGCGCGCGCGAATTCGTTAGCCGGAACTCGAGAGTCATTCGCTAGTCGATAGTCGATAGTCTTTTGCGTCGTGGTCTCGCTATCCGAGACCACGGCCGATGGACTATCGACTATTGACTATCGGCTAACGCCCGAACGGGCGAAGCCCATCACGCCATTCGCTCGCCCAGGTCGCGACTGGCAGGCTCGATGTCGACCTCGACGCCGCCGGTGAACGACGCGACGAAGTTGTACAGAAGGCACCCGATCGCCACGAACACGAAGCCGAACGCGGCGTACGCCAGCGGGACCAGAATGAGGAACCAGCCGCCCGGTCTCGCCTCGTTAGGTGCGAAGCCCATCGCGAAGTACGCGACCGGGATGAAGATGAAGCCCATGAGGCCGTACAACGCGGCCATGACCTTCGCCGTCTGGACGGGCGCGAGGCGGGTGATCTGTTGGCGCATCGAGTCTCCTTCGTGGATTT
>Ga0075430_100002352_pt1 | contig 15715 bp, 17 predicted proteins | sample RhiMetdeltSRZDD4_FD_75294 | JGI IMG/M metagenome (GOLD analysis project Ga0075430, IMG submission 75294) | Populus rhizosphere microbial communities from Tennessee, USA - Rhizosphere MetaG P. deltoides SRZDD4 | ecosystem: Host-associated > Plants > Roots > Rhizosphere > Soil | place: USA... | reverse complement strand
CTCGCCTCGATGCTGATCTACCTGCTGATGGCGGTGGTGCTCGCGCTGCGGCCGGCGGGCCTGTTTCCCGCGCGCGGCTGATGCGGCGAGCGCTCGTCTTCTGGGGCATCGTGGTGGTGGCGCTCCTGCTGCTGCCGCCGCTCGCCGTCAAGCTCGGGCAGGCCTACTACATCGATCTCGTGCGGCGCATCATGATCCTCGCCATCGCCGCAGCCAGCCTCAACCTGATCCTCGGCTACGGCGGGCTGGTGTCCTTCGGGCACGCCGCCTACCTCGGGGTCGGCGCCTATGCGGTGGGCATCCTCGGTTTCTACGGCATCGCCAGCGGCTGGGCGCACCTGGCGGCCGCCATAAGCGCCTCGGCGCTGGTCGCCGCGGCGATCGGCGCCGTGTCGATCCGCACCAGCGGGATCTACTTCATCATGATCACGCTCGCCTTCACGCAGATGCTCTACTACCTCGGCATCTCGCTCGCCGAGTTCGGCGGCGACGACGGCATGCGCCTCAAGGCGAAGAGCGACTTCGGCGCGCTGGTGGACCTGCAGGACCCGGTGCAGTTCTACTACCTCGCGCTGGGCGTGATGCTGGCGTTCGTCATCCTCATCCACCGCATCGTCAATTCGCGCTTCGGCCTTGCCCTGCGCGCGGCGAAGTCGAACGAGGCGCGCTCGCGCGCCATCGGCTTCTCGCCCTACCCGGTGCGCCTGGCCGCGTTCGTCATCGCGGGCGCGATGGGCGGCGTCGCCGGCGCGCTCTACGCCAACCACACGAACTACATCACCCCCGGGCTGATGAGCTGGCACCAGTCCGGCGAGCTGATGTTCATGGTGATCCTCGGGGGCATGGCGACCTCGGCCGGGCCGGTGCTCGGCACCTTCGCGCTGCTGGTGCTCGAGGAGATCCTGAAGTCCTGGACGCAGTACTGGCAGGTGGTGCTCGGCCCCCTGCTGGTGCTCTCGGTGATTTTCTTCAAGCGCGGCCTGGCTGGCCTGTTCGGGAAGCCCGATGACTGAGGCGCTGCTCGAGGTGCGCGGCCTGGCGAAGAGCTTCGGTGCCCTGCGCGCCACCGACCAGGTCGACCTGGAGGTCGGGGCGGGCGAGACGCACGCCATCATCGGCCCCAACGGGGCGGGCAAGACCACGCTCATCAGCCAGCTGGCGGGCGACCTGCGGCCCGACGCCGGCCGCATCCGCTTTGCCGGCGAGGACATTACCGCGCTGGGGGCCGCCAAGCGCTCGCGCAAGGGCTTCGCGCGCTCCTTCCAGATCACCAGCGTGTACCGCGACTTCACGGCGCTGGACAACGTGGCGCTGGCGGTGCAGGCGCATGCCGGGCACAGCTTCCGCTTCTGGCGGGCGGCGCGCTCGGAGCCGGCGCTGCGCGACCCGGCGCGCCGCCAGCTGGACGAGGTGGGGCTGGGCGCGCGCGCCGACGTGCTGGCGGCGAACCTGGCGCACGGCGAGCAGCGCCAGCTCGAGGTGGCGATGGCGCTCGCCTCGCGCCCCCGCCTGCTGCTGCTCGACGAGCCGATGGCGGGCATGGGCGCGGAGGAGTCGCAGCGCATGATCGCCTTCCTCGGCACGCTCAAGCGGCGCCAGGCGGTGATCCTGGTGGAGCACGACATGGACGCGGTGTTCACCCTCGCCGACCGCATCTCCGTTCTGGTATACGGCCGCATCATCGCCAGCGGCACGCCGCCGGAGATCCGCGCCAACCCGGAAGTGCGCGCCGCCTACCTCGGCGAGGGGTCCTGATGCTCGCCGTGTCCGCGCTGCAGACCGCCTACGGCCAGAGCCAAGTGCTGTTCGGCGTGGACTTCGACGTGCGCGCCGGCGAGGTGGTGACCCTGCTCGGGCGCAACGGCATGGGCAAGACCACCACGGTGCGCTCGATCATGGGCATCGTGCGCCCGCGCGGCGGCACGGTGCGCTTCGAGGGCCGCGACCTGCACGCCCTGCCCTCCTACCGCATCGCCCAGGCGGGCCTCGGCCTGGTGCCCGAGGGCCGGCAGGTGTTCCCCAACCTCACGGTGCGCGAAAATCTCATCGCCACCGCGGCGAATCGCGGCGGCCGGGCTTCGCCCTGGACGCTGGAGCGCGTGTACCGCCTGTTCGGCAACCTGCGCGAGCGCCAGCGCCACTACGGCAACCAGCTCTCGGGCGGCGAGCAGCAGATGCTCGCCATCGGCCGCGCGCTGATGACCAATCCGCGCCTGCTGATCCTCGACGAGGCCACCGAGGGGCTGGCGCCGCTGGTGCGCAAGGACATCTACCAGGCGATCGCGCAGCTCAAGGCCGAAGGCCTCTCGATCCTGGTGATCGACAAGGACGTGCGCGCGCTCACGCGCGTCGCCGACCGCCACTACGTGCTGGAGAAGGGCTGCGTGGTCTGGCGCGGCAGCTCCGCCGAGCTGGCCGCCGACGAGGACGTGCAGCACCGTTTCCTGGGAGTGTAGAGGGTCGAGCCATGATCAGCGCCGAGCAGAACGAACTGATGACCCGCACCGGGCCGGGCACGCCGGCCGGCAGGCTGCTGCGCAACTATTGGCAGCCGGTGGCGCTGGTCGACGAGCTGGCGGGCCCGCGGCCGGTGCGGCCGGTCCAGGTGCTGGGCGAGTCCTACGTGCTGTTCAAGGACGCGCAGGGACGCTACGGCCTGCTCGACCGCCACTGCCCGCACCGCGGCGCCGATCTCGCCTACGGGCGCTGGGAAGAGGGCAACCTGCGCTGCGTGTTCCACGGCTGGCTGTTCGACGTGGCAGGCCGCTGCCTGGAGACGCCCGCCGAGCCCGAGGGCAGCCGGATGTGCGAGCACATCCGCCAGCGCTCCTACCCGGTGGCCGAGCGCAGCGGGATCCTGTTCGCCTGGCTGGGCGCCGGCGCGCCCTCCGCCTTCCCGCACTTCGACTGCTTCGCCGCGCCGGATGCCTACACCTTCGCGTTCAAGGGCTACTGGGACTGCAACTGGCTGCAGGCGCTGGAGGTCGGCATCGACCCGGCGCATGCCTCCTACCTGCACCGCTATTTCGAGGACGAGGACACCGCGGCGAGCTACGGCAAGCAGTTCCGCGGCCAGCCGCTCGACTCGGACCTGCCGATCTCGAAGGTGCTGCGCGAGCACGACCGCCCGGAAATCACCGTGGCGCGGACCGACTACGGCATGCGCCTGGTGACCCTGCGCCGGATCGACGAGGCGCAGACGCACGGCCGCTCCACCCATATCCTGTTCCCGCAAGCCTTCGTCATTCCGATGAACGCCGAGATGACGATCACGCAGTGGCACGTGCCGGTCGACGACCAGGGCTGCTACTGGTATTCGATCTTCACCAGCTTCACCACGCCGGTGGACAAGAAGACCATGCGCGAGCAGCGCCTGAAGACCTATCCCGCGCCGGACTACAAGCCGATCCACAACCGCGCCAACGGCTGGGGCTTCGACGCGGAGCAGCAGCGCAGATCCACCTACACGGGGATGGGCTTCGACATCAACATCCACGACCAGTTCGCCTGCGAATCGCCGGGGCGCATCGCCGACCGCACGCGGGAGAACCTCGGTTCCACCGACAAGGGCATCGTGCTGTACCGCCGCCTGCTGGTGGACGCGATCCAGAAGACCGGCAGGGGGGAAAAGACGATGATGATGCTCGACGAGGACGCCGCGCGCGCGCTCACCGGACCGGCGGCGATCGACGGCATCGGCCCGACGGGTCGCTGGGACGCCTACTGGCAGGAGTCCGACGCGGCGCGCCGGCAGCGCGCGCCCTGGAGCAGGCAGGCGGCATGAGCGTCCTCGAGGAGATCGAGGCGCGCGGGCTGCAGGTGGTGCGCTTTTCCTTCGCCGATCAGCACGGCGTGCTGCGTGGCAAGACGCTCGCGGCCGCCGAGGTGAAAAGCGCGCTGGAGCGCGGCGTGACGGTGACCAGCACGCTGCTGCTCAAGGACACCTCGCACCGCACGGTGACCGCGGCGTTCACCCCGGGCGGCGGTGTCGGCATCCCCGAGATGCAGGGCGCGGCCGACGTGCTGATGATGCCCGACCCGTCGACCTTCCAGGTGCTGCCCTGGGCGCCGGACACCGGCTGGCTGCTGTGCGACCTCGCGTTCCAGGACGGGCGGCCGGTGCCCTTCGATACGCGCGCCCTGCTGAAGAAGGCGCTCGTCGCGCTCGCGGCCACCGGGCACGAGTTCATGGCGGGCCTCGAAGTCGAGTTCCACGTCTTTCGCATCACCGACCCGCGCCTCGGGCCCGCGGACGCGGGGCAGCCGGGAACGCCGCCCGAGGTGGAGCTGCTCACCACCGGCTACCAGTACCTCACCGAGCAGCGCTATGACCAGATCGACCCGGTGGTGGAGTTCCTGCGCAAGGACCTCGCCGCGCTCGGCCTGCCGCTGCGCTCCTTCGAGGTCGAGTTCGGGCCGAGCCAGTTCGAGTTCACCCTCGGCGTGCTGCCCGGCCTGGCGGCAGCCGACGCCATGCTGCTGATGCGCAGCGCCATCAAGCAGAGCGCGCGCCGGCGCGGCTACCACGCCACGTTCATGTGCCGGCCCAGGCTGCCGAACGTGATGTCTTCCGGCTGGCACCTGCACCAGTCGCTCGGCAAGGGCGGAAAGAACGCCTTCGCTGCGGACAAGGACGATCTGTCGGAGGCCGGGAAGCAGTGGCTGGCCGGGCTGCTCGCGCATGCGCGCGGCGCGGCGGCGCTCTCCACCCCGACCCTCAACGGCTACAAGCGCTACCGGCCCTACTCGCTCGCCCCCGACCGCGTGGTCTGGGGCAGGGAGAATCGCGGCGCACTGTTGCGGGTGATCCCCGGGCGCATCGAGAACCGCGCCGGCGAGCCGGCAGCCAACCCTTACCTCTACTTTGCTTCGCAGGTGTTTTCCGGACTGGACGGGATGGCGCGCAAGCTCGCCCCGCCGCCCTCGGCCGACACGCCCTACGAGGCAAAGGCGGAATTCCTGCCCAAGACTCTGGCCGAGGCGCTGGAGTGCCTGAGGAAGGATACCGTCCTCACGGAAGGGCTGGGCGCGCAGTTCGTGGACTACTACTGCCGCATCAAGGAAGCCGAGATCGCGCGCTTCAACCTGGAAGTCTCGGAGTGGGAGCAGCGTGAATACTTCGACCTCTTCTAGGGACTTCGGGCCGGTCTTCTGCGCGGACTGGGAGCGTGCCTGCCGCGACGATGCCGAGCTCGCCAACCTGGGCAGCCGCGCCAGCGTGCGCTTCGCGGTGCAGGACGCGTTGCTCGAGTTCGCCGAGGGCAGGCTCGCCGGCATCCGGCAGGGCGCGCAGGGCGCCGAGTTCGCGTTGCGCGCCCCCGCCGCGGTGTGGGACAGATTCCTGCAGCCCGTGCCGCCCGCGCCCTACCATCACGTGCTCGCGATGAAGATGCGGGTGCCGGAGTTTTCCGTCGCCGGCGACGAGCGGAAGCTCCTGCAGTTCGCGCACCTGGTGCGCCGCTCGCTGGAACTCGCGCGCTGGGTGGCGAACGGGCGCGATCCGGCGGCGCTGCGGCCCGAGGCGCCGGCGGCCGCCGCGCGCGGCATGGAGCCGATCGCCGGCGGCTACGCCGCGATCGAGATCGAGGGCCGCGGCCACCGCATCTACTTCGAGCAGGCGGGCGCCGGGCGCGACCTGCTGTTCCTGCATACCGCGGGCTCCGATACGCGCCAGTTCCGCAGCCTGATGAACGACGCGGCATTACGCCGCGACTGGCGCATGACCGCCTTCGACCTGCCCTGGCACGGCAAGAGCCTGCCGCCCGAGGGCGGCGTGCCGGGGGAATGGAGCCTGAACACGGCGCGCTACGTCGCCTGCATCGACGCCGTCATCCGCGGCCTCGGCCTCGAGCGCCCGGTGCTGATGGGCTCGTCCATGGGCGGCCAGATCTGCCTCGAGATGGCCTACCGCTTTCCCGACGCGCTCGGCGGCGTCGTCGCCTGCGAGGCCTGCGAGCGCATTACCGGCCGCGAGGTGCCGTTCGCCAAGCATGCGCTCTACAACCAGGCGCTGGCGGTGCCGGAATGGATCTACGGCCTCATGTCGCCGAGCACGCCTCGCTCGCGCGCCGTCGAGATCTGGTGGGAGTACTCGCAGGGCGGCTACGGCATCTTCCACGGCGACATCGATTTCTACGCGCACGACTGGGACGCGCGCGAGCGCGTGGCGCAGATCGACACGCGCCGCTGCCCGGTGATCATGCTCACCGGGGAATACGACTTTTCCTGCACCCCGGAGATGTCGCGCCTCACGGCGGCGAAGATCCCGGGCGCGGAATTCCAGATGATGAAGGGCCTCGGCCATTTCCCGATGACCGAGAATCCCGAGGCCTTCCTCGAATACCTGCGCCCGGCGCTCGCTGGTTTGAAAAGCTAGGGTCAGACCCTGTTTTTTGCTTTTCTCACGGGCTGCGCGCCCGCCGAGCCCTTGGCGTACACGTCCACGTCCTGCGGAATCGTCACCCAGGGGCGCGCAGAGCGGGTCCAGATATGCCGGTCGACGCGGAAGCGGTCCGGATCGTCCAGCGTGCCCGCGGAGATGCCGCGCAGGCCGGGACGCAGTTCGGTGGTGTGGGTCACCGGGGTGCCGCAGACCGGGCAGAATTCGATGCGCAGCCAGCGGCCCGTCTCGTCCGAGCGGTGCTCGTAGCGGGTCAGGGTTCCCTGCAGGAACGCGACGTCCGCGTCGCCATAGTAGGCGACATAGGCGAATGCGCTGCCGCTGCGCCGCTGGCACCACCGGCAATGGCACACCAGGCCCGCCTGCGGCGGCGCCTTCACGCGGTAGCGCACCGCACCGCATACGCAGCCGCCGTCCCCCGGTTTTGCCATGACGATCTCCTTCAGCGATGCTTGCTGGTACCCTTTCGATCCTCCCACACTCCCTCGAGCCATGAAAGACCTCACCCCCACAGGCAAGCTGCGCGTCGGCGTCAACCTCGGCAACTTCCTCCTCGTGCAGCGCAACCCGGACGGCTCGGTGCGCGGCATCGTGCCCGATCTCGCGCAGGAGCTGGCGCGGCGGCTGGGCGCCCCGGCCGAGCTGGTGCTCTACGAAAAGGTCGGCGAAGTGGCCGACGGCGCGAAGCAAGGCGCCTGGGATGTCGCCTTCATCGGCGCCGAGCCGCAGCGCGCGGCCGAAATCGACTTCACCGCGCCTTACGTGGAGATCGACGCCTGCTACCTCGTGCCCGCCGGCTCGCCGATCCGCGCGCTGGCCGAGGTGGATCGCAAGGGCGTGCGCATCGCGGTCGCCGACCGCAGCGCCTACGACCTGTGGCTCACGCGCAACATCCGGCACGCCGAGCTGCGGCGCGGCGAGAACATCGGCGCGTCCTACGACCTGTTCGTGAAGGAAGGGCTCGAAGTGCTCGCCGGGCTGAAGCCCAAGCTGCTGGAGGACGTGCAGAAGCTCCCGGGCGCGCGCATCCTGGAGGGCAGGTTCACGGCCGTGCAGCAGGCGATCGGCACGCCGAAGGGCCGCCCGGAGGGCTATGCCTTCCTGCGCCGGTTCGCCGAGGAGGCGAAGGCGAGCGGCCTGGTGGCGCGGCTCATCGCGCGGCATAACATCAAGGGGCTCACGGTCGCCGCCTGAGCCCTAGCCTTCGACCGGCAGGACCTCGATGCGGTATTCGTGGCGCAGCTTGCGCCCGAGCACGGGATCCTCGAGCTCCATCGCGAAGCGCCCCGACGGCCGGATGCCGCCGCGCGCGGCCAGGGTGCCGCAGAACATGGCGGCGCCGGCCTCGAGGCCGCCGTACTTCTGCAGCAGTTCCTCCGGCGAGCGCATGGTGGTCACCGGGCCTTCCTGGTACAGCGCGTCGTCGGCCCAGGCGCGCAGCACCAGGCGTTCCCAGTGCGGCGCCACTTCGTCGTAGCGCCAGCTCTGCTTCGACACCGGCTTCGCGCACAGCTGCTTGGACAGGCTCACGCCGATGGTTTCCGCCTTGCGGTCGGTATGGTCCGAGCCGACGGCGACGCGCAGCTCGCCGGCGTCCTGGATCAGCACGAACTCCACCTCGCCGCTGGTATCGGGCCCCGACACCTGGATCGCCTCCGCGTGCGTGAACAGGTTCGCCGCCACGCGGTAGAAGATGGGCGTGGTCCTGGGCGGCTTGACGCCGATTTCCTCCAGCTCCCGGATGTGCTTGTGCAGCGCGGCCGCGTCCCGCCCGGTCCAGCCGGCGATCACCAGCTCGCGCACCACCATCAGGCCACTTTCTGGTTCGCGCCCTTGGCGTCGGGCACGTCGTAGCTCGCCATCAGGTCCTCCACCACCTTGTGGTAGCTGTCCCAGGGCGCCTCGCGGAAATTGTGGTTGCGCACGATGAACGACGCGCCGGCGTAGAACTTCTCGTACTGCAGGTGGCGGCCGGCGAATTCCGAGCCGATCAGGTCCCAGGCCAGCTTGTAGAGCTTCATGCGCTGCACCGCGCCGAGCTGCGGCGTCTGCCAGTAGGTCTCGAACTGCGCCCTGAGCCTGGGGTCGTGCATCACCGTGATGTCGGCGGGCATCTGGAAGATGCCGCCGCCGCACAGTTCGCGCAGCGCATCGATGATCTGCGAATGGCTCTCGGTGCACCAGTTGAGCGCGGCATACATGTAGCGCCGGTTGAAAGTCAGGTAGCCCTTCGGCCAGGCCTCCGCGTCCTGCAGCTGCCCGGCGATCATGCCGCCCAGCGCCGCCTCGAGCGCCGCGAAGCGCCCCAGCACCTCGCGCACCGCGGGGACCTCGTGGGCGCCCGAAGCCTGCGCGATCTTGCTCGCCAGGCCGACGATGAGCTGCATCTTGGCATGGAAGCGCACGTTGGACTGGTGGTTGCCGTAGCAGTGCCCCGGCGTCTTGATGTAGACGTCGCGCGCCAGCAGCGCGTCCATGTGCACGAACACGCGCTCCCAGGGCACCTTCACGTTCTCGCACATCACCATCGAGTCGGATTCGTCGAAGCGCCAGGCGAGCGGGTTGTCGAACTCGTTGGGCGCATGCAGCTCGAAGGGCTTGCGCGACCACAGGGTCACGCCCGGCGCGTTCACCGCGATCGCGCAGGTGATGGACTCGGCCAGCTGATCGGGCGCCAGCGGAATCAGGTTGCCGATCCAGATCTCGTTGGCGAACACCGCGCCGGTGGCGAGCATCTTCATGCCCGAGATCACCACGCCGTCGTCGTCCTCGCGCACCACCCGCAGCGTCGGGATCGGGAGGTTCTGCTTCACGTAGTACTCCGGGTTGCGCGCCGCCTGCGGCGGGATCACGGCGTACACGCCGTACACGTCCTCCCGGCGCATGTGCTCGTAGTAGCGCTCCAGGTTCTGCGCGTACTTGCCGAACACCAGCGGGTTCATCGCCATGCCGGTGACGAAGCTCGACACGTGGTCGGGCGAGCGCCCGAGCAGGCCGTGGCTCATGTCGGCGATGGCGCGGTGCAGCCGCGTGCGCTTCTCCAGGTCCGCCCTGGTCTTGGCGCGCAGGAAGTAGGCGCTGAACTTCTCGCCTTTCTCAGTAAAGCTGAACTCGGGATCGGCCGCCTTCATGTCGTAGATCGCGGCCATCGAGCGCGCCGCGTTGCGGAAGGCGGGGTGCGTGGTGACGTCGTCCACCCGCTCGCCGCCGACGTACACCACGCGGCCGTCGCGCAGGGATCTGAGGTGCTCGGCTCCGGTCTTGAGCATGGTCAGCCCTTGTTTCCGCTGCTTGCGTAGTAGTGGATCTCGTACAGCAGGCAGCCGCCCTTGCTGGCGAAGGGGCCATGGCGCACGCCCGGCGGCCGGCAGGCATAGGTGAAGGCCTGCGAGGACTCGCCGCCCCTGCCTTGCGCGTCGTTGCCGACCACCAGGTCGCCCTGCACCAGGAACACTTCCTCCCAGTGGTCGTGGACGAAGGGCGCGGTGGAATACGCGCCGGGTTCGAGCCTGAGCAACCGGGTCCTGCTCCCTCTCCTTGCTCGTTCGTCTATGTCCGAGGCGAGGATCTTCTGCGTGAAACCCGGCGGGTAATTGTCGCCGGGCGACTCCCAGCCGTTCTTCATGTCCACGCCCACGAATTCCAGGTGCGGTTTGGGCTTGCTCATGGCACTCCTCGAATCTGCATTGACGCGCTCGGACCGGCTTGCGGAGAATAGCGCAGTCCACCAGCGAATTCCACGGAGGCAGCATGCTGAAGCTCTATGGCCAGTACCGCTCGCGCGCGTTCCGCGTGGCCTGGCTGTGCAAGGAATCGCACATCCCCTACGAGCACCACAACGTCACCATCAATGTCGAGGGCGCGACCTGCAAGGAGCCCTGGTTCGCCGCCCTGAACCCCAACCAGCGCGTGCCGGCCATCGACGACGATGGCATCGTGATGTGGGAGTCGGCCGGCATCAACCTCTACCTGGCGGAGAAGTACCGCAGCCCGCTGTGGCCGAAGGACGCCGCCGGCAAGGCGCGCATGCTGCAGTGGGCCTTCTTCGTCGCCAACGACGTCGAGCAGCCGATGATCACCGTGATGCAGCACCGGCACCTGTTTCCGCCGGAGAAGCGCAACGCGGCGCTGGCGGACGAGGCCGAGGCGCGGCTGCTGCCGAAGCTCAAGGTGCTGGAAGCGCATCTGGCCGGGAACCGGTTCTTCAGCGGCGAAGCCTGGGGCATGGCCGACTTCATGGTGGCGAGCGTCACCTACTCCATGTGGATCAACAAGTTCCCGCTGCTGGAGAAATTCCCCAAGTTCAAGGCCTGGCTCGATGCCAGCGTCAAGCGGCCGATGGCGCAGGAGGCGCGCAAGCTGCGTGAATAGGGAAGACCTCGTGCGGGCGCAGGCCCTGCTCGCCGCCGGCGACTGGCAGGCTGCCCATGCGATCGTCCAGCAGGACGAGGATTCGCCGCTCGCCTGCTGGGCGCACGGCATCGTGCATCTGATGGAGGGCGATACCTCCAACGCCCGCTATTGGTACCGGGAGGCAAAGCGCGCCTTCCCGCGACAGCCCTCGATTCCCGAGGAGATCGCCGCCCTCGCACGAGCCCTAGAGACGTAGCTCCCAGTATTCTCCGGTGAGCGACTTGCCGAAGCTGCGGTGGCGCTCCTCCCCGACCTTGCGGAAGCCCGCCTTTTCATAGATCGCCCGCGCGGCCGTCAGTTCGCTCTGCGTCCAGAGCACCAGCTTGCGGTAGCCGGCCGCGCGGGCGAAACCGATGCACGCGGCCACCAGGCGGCGCCCGATCCCTCGGCCCCTCGCCTCGGGCTCGAGAATGAGCAGGCGCAGCTTGGCGACCGTGGGCGACTGTTTCACCAGGAACACGGCGCCCAGGCGCTTGCCCCGGCGCTCGGCGATCCAGCAGCGCTCGCGCCGCGCGTCGTAGCGCTCGATGAAGCGGGCGACGATGCCCGCCACCAGCGCCTCGAAGCCCGCGTCGTAGCCGAACTCCCGCCAGTACAGCTCGCCGTGCCGCTGCACCACCCAGCCCATGTCGCCCGGGCGGTGCCGGCGCAAACGCACTTGCGGTAGCATCCTGCGCTTCACCATGGGGGGAAATTAGCATGGCCGCACAGAACAAAGTCGCGATCGTCACCGGGGCGTCGGCCGGCATCGGCGAGGCCGCCGGCCTGGCGCTGGCGAAAGCGGGCTGGAAGGTCGCCTTCGCGGCGCGGCGCGCCGAGCTCCTGCAGAAGATCGTCGCCCAGTGCGGCGGCAATGCGCTGGCGGTCGCCACCGACGTGAGCAAACCGGATTCCGTGAAGAACCTGTTCGCGAAGACGGTGGAGAAATTCGGACGCCTGGACCTGCTGTTCAACAACGCCGGCATGGGCGCCCCGCCGGTGCCGATCGACGAGCTGCCCTACGAGAAGTGGAAGGAAGTCGTCGACGTCAACCTGAACGGCATGTTCCTCTGCGCGCAGGAGGCGTTCCGCCAGTTCAAGCGCCAGAATCCCCAGGGCGGGCGCATCATCAACAACGGCTCGATCTCGGCGCATGCGCCGCGTCCCTTCTCGATCGCCTACACCTCGACCAAGCACGCGGTCACCGGCCTCACCAAGTGCATCGCGCTCGACGGCCGCGCGCACGACATCTGCGGCTGCCAGATCGACATCGGCAACGCCGCCACGCCGATGACAGAGAGGATGACCAAGGGCGTGCCGCAGCCCAACGGCAGCACCATGGTCGAGCCGCGCATGGACGTGCAGCACGTCGCCGACGCCGTGGTCTACATGGCCGGGCTGCCGAAGGAGTCCAACGTGCTCACCATGACGGTGATGGCGACCAAGATGCCGTTCGTGGGTCGCGGCTGAGCGCTAACGTGTTGTTTATGACGGCAATGGCGGCCGGGATGCCGTTTCCGGGCCGCGGCTAGCGCGGGCGGGTGGGCCGCGCCCCACGGCGCCTGCAAGCCCAAAGCAAGCTTTCTATTTTCGCGGGGGCTTCTCCTTTCCCCGCGCCAGGTACTAGGATATTGCTCACGACAACAAGCTGTGCCCACCAAAGGAGGCAGTCCGATGGCCCGTATCACCGTCAATGGCAAATCCCGCGAGGTCGACGCCGATCCGAGCACGCCGCTGCTCTGGGTGATCCGCGACAGCCTGGGCATGACCGGCACCAAGTTCGGCTGCGGCGCGCAGCTGTGCGGCGCCTGCACCGTGCACCTCGACGGCAAGCCGGTGCGCTCCTGCGGCACGCCGCTGTCGGCGGCGGCGGGCAAGAAGATCACCACCATCGAGGCGATCGGCGCGACGCCGACCGGCAAGAAGGTGCAGCAGGCCTGGGCGGCGCTCGACGTGCCGCAGTGCGGCTACTGCCAGTCCGGCCAGATCATGGCGGCGACCGCGCTCCTGCAGGCCAAGCCGAACCCGAGCGACGCCGACATCGACGCGGCAATGGCGGGCAATATCTGCCGCTGCGGCACCTACCCGCGCGTTCGCGCGGCCATCCACAGAGCCGCCGGCACGAAGGGAGCCTGACCATGAGCCAACTCAAGAATCCTGCCCGTCGCAGCTTCCTGCAGTCCGGCGCCGCCCTGGGCGGCAGCCTGGTGATCGGCGTGGCGCTGCCCGAGTCGGTATTCGCGCAGGCCAAGGTCATCACCTCGATGCCGAACGCCTGGATCCGCATCGGCAGCGACAACACCGTCACCATCCTGTGCGCGCGTTCCGAGATGGGGCAAGGCGTGGTGATGGCCCTGCCGACGCTGGTGGCCGAGGAGCTGGAAGTGGACCTGCGCAGAATCAAGGTCGACTTCGCGCCGCCCGGGGAGATCTACATCAACGCCATGCTGGGCGGCCAGATCACCGGCGGCTCGACCTCGGTGCGCGACGGCTGGGACAAGCTGCGCACCGCCGGCGCGCAGGCGCGCGTCATGCTCGTGCAGGCCGCCGCCGACAAGTGGGGCGTGGACGCGTCCAAGTGCAAGGCGGCCAACGGGATGGTCACCGGGCCCGGCGGCAAGAAGGCCTCCTACGGCCAGCTCGCCGAGGCGGCCTCCAAGCTGACGCCGCCGAAGGAAGTCGCGCTCAAGGACCCCTCGAAATTCCGCTACATCGGAAAGCCGCTCAAGCGCCTGGATACCGCCGACAAGCTCACCGGCAAGACCGAGTTCGGCATCGACGTGAAACTGCCCGGCATGCTGTATGCGGCCCTCGCGCAATGCCCGGTGATCGGCGGCAAGGTGGCGAGCTATGACGCCGGCAAGGCGAAATCGATGCCCGGCGTGAAGCACGTGGTGCAGGTCAGCGACGGCGTGGCGGTGGTGGCCGACAGCTGGTGGCGGGCGAAGACCGCGCGCGACACGATCAGCATCCAGTGGGACGAGGGCCCCAACAAGTCCTTGAACCAGGCGGACGTCTGGAAGGGTCTCGCGGCCGCGATGTCCAAGCCCGGCGCGACGATCAAGGCGCAAGGCAACGTCGCCGAAGGCATGAAGAACGCGGCCAAGACCGTGCAGGCGACCTATGAAATGCCGTTCCTCTCGCACTCGCCGCTGGAGCCGATGAACTTCACCGCCGACGTGCGCAAGGACTCGGCGCTGCTGATCGGCTCGATCCAGTTCCAGCAGATGGCGCTGGGCATGGCGGCGGCGATCACCGGCCTGAAGCCCGAGCAGATCACCATCAAGACCACCTACCTGGGCGGCGGCTTCGGCCGGCGCATCGACCTGGACTACATGGCCCAGGCGGTGGAGATCTCCAAGGCCGTCGGCGCCCCGGTGAAGCTGGTGTGGACGCGGGAAGACGACATGACGCACGACTTCTACCGACCGGCCAGCCTGACCGAGATGTCGGCCGGGCTGGACGCGGGCGGCAAGCCCACCACGCTCAGCCTCAAGCTGAGCTCGCCGTCGGTGACCGTGCGCCTGTTCCCGCAGATCGTGAAGGACGGGGTCGATCCGCTGCAGACCGAGGCGATCCTGGTGCCCTACGACATTCCCAACCAGGCGGTGTCCACCGTGATCCACGACACCGGCCTCAGAGTCGGCTACCTGCGCTCGGTGTCGCACGCGCTCAACGTGTTCGCCAACGAGTCCTTCATGGACGAGCTGGCGGCGGCGGCGGGCAAGGATCCCTACGAGTACCGCATGGGCCTGCTCGCCAAGCAGCCGCGCTTCGCCAATGTGCTCAAGATCGCGGCGGAGAAGGCGGGCTGGGGCAAGCCGCTGCCCAAGGGCCGCGCGCGCGGCATCGCGTTGATGGAGGGCTACGAGACCTACATGGCGCAGGTGGTCGAGGCTTCGGTGCAGGGCGGCAAGATCAAGGTGCACCGCGTGGTGGTGGCGGTCGATCTGGGCCGCATGGTCAACCCGAACATCGTCGAGCAGCAGATCGAGAGCAACATCATCTTCGGCCTGCAGGTGGCGCTGTACGGCGACATCACGCTGAAGGACGGGCGCGTGCAGCAGACCAACTTCCACGACTACCAGCTGCCGCGCATGCCGGAGACGCCGAAGATCGAGATGCACATCGTCAAGAGCACGGAGAAACCCGGCGGCATCGGCGAACCGGGCATGGCGCTGTTCTCGCCGGCGCTGGCGAATGCGCTGTACTCGCTCACCGGCAAGCGCCTGCGCAAGATGCCCTTCTCGCTTGCCTGAGCATCCGCGGATGGGGAAACAGGGGGCCCGCCTCGGCGGGCTTTTTGTTGTGCCGGCGCTGCTGCTGGGCGCCCTCGCCCCGCCGGCGGGTGCGCAGGATTACGAGCGCGAGAAGCGCTGGGCGGCCGAAATCCAGCAGACGCTGATGGTGGGCGAGGCGGCCTGGCTGCAGCAGAAGAACGGCCACCGCTTCATCGCGCTCCACACCGCGGCGCAACGGCCGCGCGGCGCGGCGATCATCGCCCACGGGCGCGGCTGGAGCCCGGATTTCGAGCTCTACGGCAGCCTGCGCACCAAGCTCGCCGAAGCCGGGTACACCACGCTGTCGATCCAGCTGCCGGTGCTGCCGAGCACCGCCATCCTCGGCCTCTACGTGCCGCTGTACCCGGACGCGCGCGAGCGCTTCCAGCTGGCCGTGGATTTCCTCAAGGCGAAGGGTTATCGCAACATCGCCATCGTGTCGCACAGCCTGGGCGCGACCATGGCCAACCAGTACCTGATCCGCACCGAGGACACGAGCGTCGGCGCCTGGGTGTTCATCGGCATCCTGCAGGGCCTGGAGGAGATGTACCGCATCCGCATCCCGGTGCTCGACGTGTTCGGCAGCCGGGACTGGGTGGTCACCATGTGGGGCGCGGACGAGCGCCGGAAGCAGATCGAGAAG
>Ga0075430_100002348_pt1 | contig 15721 bp, 14 predicted proteins | sample RhiMetdeltSRZDD4_FD_75294 | JGI IMG/M metagenome (GOLD analysis project Ga0075430, IMG submission 75294) | Populus rhizosphere microbial communities from Tennessee, USA - Rhizosphere MetaG P. deltoides SRZDD4 | ecosystem: Host-associated > Plants > Roots > Rhizosphere > Soil | place: USA... | reverse complement strand
AGAAGGAACTGAAAGAAGACGCGAAACGGGGCGGCATCCTCGGGGTGATGCTCGACCACGGCGGAGGCTCGGTCGCCGTGATCGGAACCTATCGCAAGTCGGGCGCGCGGCAAGCGGGGCTCGTTCCCGGCGACATCATCTTGGAAGTCGATGGACGTCGCGTCCACCACATCCAGGACGTCTCGTCAATCATCGCCGGCCGCGAGCCGGGCCAGGCGGTCAAGGTGAAGTTCGAGCGCGAACTTCGCCCGAAGCTCAAGCTCGTCCAGGTCCGCGAGATCACGCTCGGCCCCCGCGACGTCTTCGAAGACTGAGCTCAGACGGCGGGGAGCACGATCACGAAACTGCTGCCGGCTTCCTTCCGAGGCCTGAATTCGAGACGGCCTTCATTCGCTTCGACGGCCCAGCGCGCGATTGAAAGTCCAAGTCCCGCGCCTCCTTCGTCCCGGGACCGGCCCGGGTCGGGTCGGTAGAACCGCTCAAACAGGCGCTCGCGAGCGTCTCCAGGGATGCCCGGACCGGTGTCGTTCACTTCGATCACGGCCTTCCCATCGGACGAGCGGTGGACCTTGACGCGGATCTGGCCCTGCGACGGGGTGTATTTGATCGCGTTGTCGATGAGGTTCATGAGACCCTGTCGAAGGAGTCCCGCGTCCGCGCGCACGGCAACCCCGTCTTCGGCATCCACGTGAAGCGTTTGATGTTTTTCCTCCGCGAGGACGCGGAGAAGCTCGACGGTCTCCCGGACGAAATCGCGCAGGATCACCTTCTCGCGCACCGGCTGGATGGCCCCCGCATCCGCGCGGGTCAGGAACAGGAGGCTGTCCACCAGGCGCGAGAGCCGGTCGACCTCTTCCAGCATGCTGCCGATGACGTCGCGGTAGAACGCCGCGTCCTGGCCCTGCTGAAGCGCCACCTCCCCGACGCTCCGGAGCGCCGTCAGCGGAGTGCGCAGTTCGTGCGACGCGTCCGCGGTGAATCGCCGCAGCCGGCCGAAGGAATCCTGCAGCCGCTCCAGCGTCTCGTTGATGACCGTCGCCAGGCGGCCGAATTCATCGGCCGGATTCGCGACCGGAAGACGTTCGGACAGGCGATCCGCCGTGATTACTCGCGCCCTGTCTGCCATTGAGCCCACGGGCGACAGGAGCCGGCCGGCCAGGAGGTATCCTCCGGCCAGGGCCGCTCCTCCCGCGATCGGAATCCCGATCAGGAAGACGAGCCCGAGGGTGCGGACGGCGCTTCGAACCGACGTCGAGTCGTACGCCACCGAAATGCGGAACGCCCCCGACCGGCCGCTCTTCACGTCGTAGATGCGGGACTCGTTGTTGTGGTCGATCGCGTCCCATTGTGCCGTTCGATGGATCAGCCGGTCCCCGTCCCAGGCCTCGAAGAGCGCCAGCCGCCCGTGCTTCTCCAGTTCGTACACCTCGGCCGGATCATGCCGGCAAGCGGCTTCCACGGCCTCGTAGGCTTCGTCGACTTCATGACGCACCTGGCCGAGCAGGTTGGCCCGCACGAGGAGGAAGGAGACGCTCGAGAAGGAACCCACCATCAGGAGCAGGGCGCCCCCGTACCAGAGAGTCAGCCGTCCTCGAACGGTCATGGCGCTTCTTCGCTCAGCCGGAAGCCGACGCCCCGCACGGTTTGAAGGAGCTTGCCTCCGGGGGTCGCCTCCAGCTTTCGTCGCAGCCGGGCGATGGTCACGTCGATGACGTTGTCGAGGGGGGTGGCGCGCGACGTGGCGCGCCAGACATCCCGGGCCATTTCCTCCCTGGAGACGATGCGCCCCGACTGCCTCATCAAGTACTCGAGCAGGTCGTATTCCTTCGACGTGAGTTCGATGGCTTTACCCCCTCGCGCCACCTTCCGCGTGACCAGGTCCATGTCGAGATCCGCGATCTTGAGTCGAAGCACCTGGTCGGGCCGCCCGCGCCGGAGGAGCACCCGGATGCGGGCCAGCAATTCCGGAAAGGCGAAGGGCTTCACCAGGTAGTCGTCGGCGCCGCTGTCCAGGCCGACGACCCGGTCCTCCACCGTGTCCTTCGCCGTGAGGATGAGGACGGGCGTTTGAAGTCCGCGCTTGCGAAGGGCATCCAGGACCTCAAGGCCGTCCCGCCGTGGAAGCATGAGATCCAGGATCAAGAGATCGAACGTCTCGGAGTTGACGAGGAAAAAGCCCTCCTCCCCGGTGGAGGCCAGCTTGACTTCGTAGTGCTCCGATTCAAGCCCGTCGCGCAACGCCCGGGCGACTTTCTTCTCGTCCTCGACAACCAGGATTCGCACGAGCGCAACTCTATCGTCCGCCGTCCGACGCTGAAAGCGCCTTACAGCGATGTCAGGAACTCGTAAGTGGCGCGACTTCATGAAGTGCCGTATTCAACTGACAGATGAGTGTTTCATCGGAATTCACGAGGAGGATCTCATGAAGGCTGCAACCTTGGCCGCCCTGGTCATGGTGGCTTTTCCCCAAGGGGATGAAGCAACGGTGAAGTCGAAGCGCCTGCTCGTCGCGCTGGAGGGGGGCGGGGCCGTGACGATCGATCCCCGCACCGGCAAGGTCCTGGAAAGACATGAAACCGGATCGGACGCGTTCGGCGCCGCCTTTTCCTTCGACGGCCGCCGCGCCTTCGTCACCGACAACCAGTCCGGGACGCTGGTCGAGATCGGCGGCGAGAAGGTGGTTGTCGGACGCGGGGCGCATCAACCCGCGGCCACCGCCGACGGGCGCCTGTATATCCCCCTCTCGGGCGAGGCGACGATCGCCGTCGTGCAGGGCCGGTCCGTCGCTCGTCGCATTGAAACGGGCGCCGGCACCAAGCCCCACATCATTTCGATTTCACCGGACGGTCGCTGGATCTGGGCCACCGTGCAGGGGGTCGACCCCAAGATCCTGGCGATCGAGATCACGCCCGAAGGCGAGAAGCCGGCCCGGGAGTTCCGCTACGACCTCGTTCCGCGCGTCATCAGCGCGACGAACGACGGCGCGTGGTTCACGGCGCATCACTCCACGGGCCTCCATTTCGCGTCGCTGGCGGACGGCAAGGTGACGACGCCGTTCATCGATGAGAACGGCCCCCACAGTGAGCCCCGCAAGCAGATCGAGGGCGTGGCCGCCAGTCCCGACGGGAGACGCATCGCCATCACCCACGAGGGGCGTCGGGCGATGGTGGTCTTCGAAGTCTCGGAGGGCAAGCCGCGCCCGGTGTCGCAGGCAGTTCCGCTGGCCGACAATCCGTACTGGGTGACGTTCGATCCGTCACTCGATGTGGCGTACGTCTCGATTCCGGCCAAGGGGCTGGTCGAAGCCTATTCGCTGAAGGTCGCCGCGGCGAAGCTCCTCTGGCGCGCCGAGATAGGCGGCAAACCGAAGAGAATGGCGGTGAGCGAAACACCGTGACGGCCGATTTGAAGTGGGCACGGGGAGACTCGAACTCCCACGCCTTGCGGCATACGCCCCTCAAACGTACGTGTCTGCCAATTCCACCACGTGCCCACGTTGAAGATCGCCTTGAGGGGCCGGCGGAGAGGTACTAGATAGCGGCCCGGTTGGGCCAAGGCAAGCACTTTTCCCGGCGTCGGGTTGGGAGGTCGAAGCGGGCAAGGGGCTTCGGGATTCTGGAAACGGTGAACGGTAAACGAGTTACGTCCTCGAACTGGGACGCCGGACGTCTCGGGGGACGAGCGTTTTTGCCGGACTTATTCGATCAGTCCGCTTACCGTGACCAGAAGCGGCACGGGCCCCCGAGACGGTCCGGTTCCCTCCTCAACTACGATGTCTAATCTTACCCCCCGTCGTGAAACTCGCGTGAGAGAGAGGTTAAAAAATTTTCATCCTTCCCGGCGGGAGCGCGGCTTGGGGTCTAGAAGCGGAAGTCGAGGCCGAAGACCGGCCCGCGCATCGCGAGGTTCGCGGCCGTCTCGCCGCCCTGGCGCGCGAGCGGCGCGTCAAAGAGCCGGTAGACCGCGCGCACGTACCGGTAGCCCAGGAACAACGAGACGGTTTCGCTCATGTCCGCCGTCACTCCCCCGCGGAGATCGGACAGGGCGATCGCCTGGCCTCCCATGTTCACCGGGATGCTCTGCACGAACTCGAGCGCAAACCCCATCGGCCCGGGCCCCCGCAGCGACATGCTGAATCCCACGCCGGGGGCCAGCCATCCGCGCTCGCCGTCTTCAGACTCGAAGACGGCGCCGGACGCCTCGGATTCGAACTCGGCCAGCGTGTGATCGACCATCGCGCCGGCGTGCACCGACAGGTCGAACCAGCTGTTGCGCGTGTACCCGGTCACCCGCTTCGCCAGCGCGAGGTACAGGTGGCTCCACGTCAACTCGAATTCGTAGCTGTCCCCGGCCTGCGCCGTCACCGAACCGAACGACACGGATTCGGTCAGGTGGCCGCTCTCGCGGATGCCGATCCCCGCGTACATGATCTTCAACGCGCTCTCGGGCGTCAGCGCGAGCTCCGCCGTCACGTCGACCCCCATCTCGAACGTCTGCTCCCCGCGCATCGAGCCCAGGTCCAGGTGGATGCCGCCCGCGTCGCCGCCGAGGTCGAGGTTTCCGGTCGTCGTCGCCAGCAGCGCCCCCACGCCGATGTGAAGGGGCGGGAGCGCCGGCTCCCCGGGCTCGAGGCGGAGCATCGGGTCGCGCTGAGGCCGCGTCGGATCGATGGGCTCCTGCTGGTACTCCTGGGGTTCTTGCTGGCTGCCGTCCAGCCAGCGGTAGTTGACCTCGATAGGGTGGTCGAACGCGAACGGGCTGGCCTCGTAGGAATCCAGTCCCCCCGGCCTCCTCCCCGATTTCGCATTCGAGATCAAGGAGGCGGCGGAGCCGGCGAGGACGGGCCGGGCGGCGTTTTCGGGCTCCGCCACGCGGAGGGCGCCCCGGGACGTCGCGAAGGTCCGCTCCTCGGCGATCAACCGCGGCGTGACCACGATCATGAATGCCACCACGCCCGTTCCGACGAGCGCCACCAGGGGCGCCTCGCCCAGGGAGGCCCGGTGCGCATGGCGTTCCCATGACGGGGCCTCGAGGCCGGGGCCCGTCACCTGGAGCCGGACGAGCCGCAGGAGGATGCCGAAGACGATGAGCGTGACGAGGAGGGCGACCCCGTGGACCGCCGCCCCGTTGGGTTCGAGCCGGAGGCGGCTCACCTGCAGAACGAGCGCGGCCGCAGTGACGGCGGCGCACCCCGCGAAGAGGGCCAGCCGCCGCCCCATCCAGAGAGTTTGAGCCCGAGCAAGTCGGTTCATGGCGAATGGCCGAGAAAATCCCCGCCGGGAAGAGTCTACCGCCGCCGCCGGGACTTCACCAGTCCGATCGAAAAAAACCATATCAGCGCCCGTTTTGACAACCTCTCGCGCGGGCGGATATCCTTACCCCTCCAATACTTGGAAACGCGACAAATGCGCATCCTGGTCGTCGAGGATGAGAAGAAACTCGCGGGATTCATAAAGCGAGCCCTCGTCGAAGACTCCCACGCCGTCGACGTGGCGGGGGACGGCGACGAGGGGTCCTACATGGCGGGCTCCCAGTCCTACGACCTGGTGATCCTCGACATCCTCCTCCCCAAGAAGGACGGCCTCTCGATCCTGCGCGAGCTGCGCGACGGGAAGAAGACGACGCCCGTCCTCATCCTCTCCGCCCGCGGCCAGGTAAAGGACCGCGTCAAGGGCCTCGACCTGGGCGCGGACGACTACCTCGCCAAACCCTTCTCGCTCGACGAGTTGCGCGCCCGCGTCCGGGCCCTCCTGAGGCGCGGCTCGGAGGCGGGCACCTCCACCCTGAAGATCGCCGACCTCACGATGGATCTCCTGCGGCGCGAGGTGCGCAGGGGAGGCGAGGAGATCCGGCTCACGCCGCGCGAATACGCCCTCCTCGAGTACCTCATGCGCCATCCCAACCGGGTCCTGACCCGCACGTCCATCGCCGAGCACGTCTGGGACTACAGCTTCGACTGGCAGAGCAACGTCGTCGACGTCTTCGTCAATTACCTGCGACGGAAACTCGAAGGCGAAGGCCGGCCCAAGCTCATTCATACGATCCGCGGGGTCGGGTACATGATTAAGGAACCCGAGCCCGACAACGAGTCCTGAGTTCAAGGTCCAAGGTGATTCAAAGTCCGGGGTCATCCTGAATCCCGGGGTTCGACCTTGGACCCTGGACTCGGTTCTTCCTTGGACTCCGGACCTTGGATCACGTTGGACCCAGGACCCAGGACTCTTGACGAATGCTTAGATCGCTGAAGTCCCGGCTGACCTTGTTGTACGTCGTGATCCTGGGGGTCATCCTCGTCGCCTTCGCGGCCTCCATTTACTTCACCGGCCGGCGCGAACTCTACGGCGATTTCGAGGACTCCGTGCGGCGGCAGGCGCACGCGTTCACCCGCATGTGCTTCGAGGACTTCGACCGCCTCCGCGGCGACGAGGGAAAGCTCAACTCCTACCTCAAGGAGCTCGGCGCCGCCGCGGCGGTGTTCGACGCCTCGGGCGCGAGGCTCTACGAGTCCCCCGATGGGGCGCCGGGGTTTGAAAAGACGCGGGCCGCCGGGGAGGGCGCGTTTCACTTCCGGGTCCGGTCGAGGGACTACCGGTTCGTCGTCGATACGGCGCGCGATCGGTCGGGAAGCGAATACCGGATCGTGTTCGGGCTCGAGGAGGAGCGGGTCGGGCGGCGCCTCGAGCGGATGCTCCTGTTCTTCGCGGTCTTCATCCCCGCGATGCTCCTCATCGCGTGGTACGTCGGCCGCGTCTTCGTGCGCGGCGCGCTCTCGCCCGTCGACACGCTCCGCAAGCAGGCCGAGTCGATCCAGCGGTCGAACCTCTCGCAGCGGGTCCCGATCCCGAAAACGCGGGGGGAGATCCGCGACCTCGCCATCACGCTGAACGACATGCTCGGGCGCCTCGAGCGGGCGTTCGACCAGGTCAACGCCTTCACGTCGAACGCGTCGCACGAGCTGAAGACGCCGCTCGCCAACCTGCGCACGGAGATCGAGCTCGCCCTCGAGCGCGAGGCGGACGTCGCGGCCTACCAGCGCCTCCTCGCGAGCGCGGCCGAGGAGGTCTCGCGGATGACGCACATCGTCGAGAACCTGCTCCTCCTCGCCCAGCTCGACAGCAAGCAGGCGGTCCTGCGGCGCGATCCCGTCGACCTCGGCGACGTGGCGCGGCAGGCGGCGACGGACATGGAGATCCTCGGCGAGACGCGGGGCGTGAAGGTGCGGGCCCCGCTCCTGGCGCCGGGCGTGAGCGTCAGCGGCGACGAGGTGGCCCTCCGCCGGGTCCTCATGAACCTCCTCGAGAACGGCGTGAAGTACGGCCGCGAGGGGGGCGAAGTGAAGGTCTCGGTCTGGAAGGAGGGCGCGTCGGCGCGCGTGGAGGTCGCGGACACCGGCGTCGGCATCCCGGCCGAGAGCGTGCCGCACCTCTTCGACCGGTTCTACCGCGTGGACCGCGGCCGCAGCCGGTCGCCCGCGGACGCCATCGGGGGCCACGGGCTGGGGCTGTCGATCACGCGCTCGCTTGTCGAGGCGCACGGGGGTACGATCACCGTCACGTCGCGCGAAGGCGTGGGCACGACCTTCCACGTGACGCTTCCGGCGATGGGGTGAGGGGAAACGATGTCGGAGTACGCGAGTCCCGGCAAGGTGCGCGCGGCCCTGCGCAAGGGCGAGAAGGTCGACGTCCGGCCGGAAGTCTTCGTCCAGCTCGAACCGCGCGAGCAGGCCGCGGTGCTCGACCGCTCGTCGGCGGACCAGGTCATCCTCCTCCTGCGCGAATGCGACAGCCGCTCCGTGGTGGACGGGCTGGCGATGTACGGGATCGAGCGCGCCACCCCCTACCTCCGCGAACTTCCTCCCGAGGACCTGGCCGACCTCGCGATCCGCCTGAAATCCGATTATCGCGAGCGGCTGATGGAGTCCCTCGGGCCGGCGATCGCGGCGGAAGTGGCCACGATCCTCTCGTATCCGGAGAACACCGCGGGCGGCATGATGTCGACCCGGTACGCGAGCGTGACGGAAGTCGTGACCGTGGCCCGGGCGCTCGACCTGCTTCGCGAGCACGCGAAGGCGGAGGCGATCAACTACGTGTACGTCGTGGACGCGGGAGGGCGGCTCACGGGGACGCTGCCGGTGCGGGCGCTGCTGGCGGCCAAGCCGGGCGCGCGGGTCCAGGACGCCGCCACCGGGAAAATCGTCAAGCTCTCCGCCCGCCAGCCGAAGGTCGAGGTCGTGCGCGCCTTCAAGGGGCACACGTACCAGGCGCTCCCCGTGGTCGACGACCAGGACCGCCTCGTGGGGGTCGTGACGGCCGAGAGCGTCCTGTCGGCCGTGCGCGACCAGGAGGACGAGATCGTCTTCGGCGCGACGGGCGCGGACGCGCGCGAGCTCGAGCTGCGGACCGGGGTCGCCGCGATCCGCCGTCTCCCGTGGATCACGATGACCGTCGTCGGCGGTCTCGGGTGCGCGTTCGTCGCGGGGTTCTTCCATGCGACGCTCGAGCGCGCGGTGGTGCTCGGGATCTTCGTGCCCCTGGTGCTGGCCGTGTCGGAGTCGGTGGCGGCCCAGACCGCGACGATCGTGTTGAAGACGCTGGTGACCGGGGACATCCCCCGGGGCGCGCTGACGAGGTTCCTCATGAAGGAGGTGGCGGTCGGCCTCCTCATCGGCCTCTACGCGGCGGTCCTGGTGGTGCTCGCCTCGACGCTCTGGCACGCGGATCTCCGGCTGGGGGCCGTCATCGGCTGCACCGTCGTGCTCGGCGTCTGCTGGTCGACGCTCGTGGGCGTGGCCGTGCCGACCATCCTGCGGAGGTTCAGGGTCGAGCCGTCGGTCGCGGGCGGGCCGGTCGTCCTGATGATCGCGGACCTGTTTACGCTGATCTTCTACTTCAGCATCGCCTCGCTCGTCGTCATCGACCGGTAACCGGCGTGGTCAAGGGTGCTCGATCGTCAGGGCGCCCGCCGTCGCGACGGCGTCGATGTCGATCCGGATCCTCCACGTCCCCCCGGCGCCCGAATGGGAGTCGCCGTTGAACGCGCCGACGAAGATGGCGAGGTTCGTGCGGTCCATCACGAGGTCGCCCGCGCCGTCCCACATGCGGATCCGCACCGTCCCGAGCGCGATCGCGGATGCGATCGTGACGTGGGCCGGGCCGTCGGGCCATCCCGCCTCGTACTCGTAGGTCGATTGCAGGGAGTACATCCCCGCGATCGTGATCTCGTCCGGATCGTCGAACACGTCGGCGTCGATGTCGATCGCCCCGATGGAAAGCACGTTGACGAACGTGAACCGGACGCGCCAGCCGCCCGGGGCGCCGTCGGGCGCCGTCATCGCCTGGATCGCCCCGACCAGGCCGCCGTCGTACACGTTGTCGTGCACGGTCGCGCCGTCGTCGTCCTCGATCTCGATCCGGATCGACCCTCCCGTGATGCCGGCGATCGTGAGGTTCGCCTGGGGCCGGCTGCACGGCCAGCCGTACTCGAAGCCGCCGTTCGCCACGGGCCCGAGCGGCACGACGGACAACGAGTCGGGCGAGATGACCACGAGGGGAGGCACCCCGGGGAGAACCACGTGGGTCCCGGGGGTCGAGCCGTTGCCCGACCAGCACCCGGCGAGCGAAACCGCCGCGAGCGCGGCCGCGAATCTCATGAAGACCCCTACGACGCTTCATCAAATCCGCCGTCTTACAACTTGCGACGGGCGACTTCCCTCTTAGAATGGGCTTCACCATGGCGTCTCACCGCACGGAGCCGCACCCCCTCGCCGCGCGCACGCGGGAGGTGTGCGAGTCGACCACCCTGGCGATCGCCGAGCGGGCCGCGAGACTTCGCGCGCAGGGCGTCGACGTCCTGTCCTTCGCGGCGGGCGAGCCCGACTTCGACACGCCGGACTTCATCAAGAAGGCGGCCGCGGACGCGATGGCGAAGGGCCTCACGAAGTACACGCCGTCGTCCGGCATCGCCCCGCTTCGCGCCGCCATCGCGGAGAAGCTTCGCCGGGACCAGGGGCTGAAGTTCGAGCCGTCCCAGGTGCTCGTCTCGTGCGGCGGGAAGCACGCGATCTACAACGCGATCCACGCGATCCTCGATCCGGGCGACGAGGCGATCGTCTCCTCGCCCTACTGGACGAGCTATCCCGAGATGGTGAAGACGGCGGACGCGCGCCCGGTGATCGTCCCCACGGATGAGAAGTCGGGCTTCAAGCTCGACCCGGCGCGGCTGGCGGACGCGGTCACGCCCCGGACGCGGCTCCTCCTCCACTGCAGCCCGGTCAATCCGACGGGAGGCGTCTACACGAAGGACGAGCTCGAGGGCCTGGCGCGGGTGATCGTCGATCGCGGCCTTTACGTCATCTCCGACGAGGTGTACGAGAAGGTCGTCTACGGCGCGACGCCCCACATCTCGATGGCCTCGCTGAACCCGGAGATCGCGGAGCGCACGATCGTCGTCAACAGCTGCTCGAAGACGTACTCGATGACGGGCTGGCGGATCGGGTACTCGGCCGGGCCCCGCGACGTCATGGACGGCGCGGCCAAGATCCAGAGCCAGTCGACGTCGAATCCCACGTCGATCGCCCAGTACGGCGCCCTCGCCGCGTTCCAGGGCGACCAGTCCTTCCTCCGGGAATGGGTCGCGGAATTCAAGCGGCGGCGCGATGCGATCGTCGGGCTCATCCGCGACCTGCGCGGGCTGACGGTGATCGAGCCCGACGGCGCGTTCTACGTCTTCCCCCGGATCAGCGGGCTTTTCGGCAGGACGTGGAAGGACCGGAAGCTCCGGAATTCAACGGACGTGGCCGAGTTCCTCCTCGAGGAGGCGCGCATCGCGGTCGTCCCCGGCGCCGGCTTCGGCAGCGACGACCACATCCGCCTCTCGTACGCGACGTCGATGGAGAAGATCCGCGACGGGATGGGCCGGATGGCCAAGGCCCTCGGTGGTTTGGTGTAGCTCTCAGCGGTTCCGAATCTGATCTGAAGGCTGTCAGCCGACCGCTTCTGAAGCTGATCCCTGGACCCTGGGTCCTGCATGCTCACGACGCGCCACCGCAAAACCCTCGCGCTGGTCTTGCGCGTCATCGACTACAGCGAGACCAGCCAGGTCGTCCACCTGTACGCGCGCGAGCTCGGCCGCGTGCACGCCATCGCCAAGGGATCGAAGCGGAAGAAGAGCGCGTTCCGCGGCGGCTTCGACGTCGCGACGCTCGTGGAGATCCTGCGGATCGAGAAGGAGCCGGGGACGCTCGACCTGCTCACGTCGGCGGAAACGCTCGAGGTCTATCCGGAACTGCGGCGCGACTGGGGGAGGTTCTCGGCGGCGGCCTACGTGCTCGACCTCCTCGACGAGTTCACCCCCGAGGGGATGGCCCAGCCGGACCTGTTCGACGGCGCCCGCGCGACGCTCGACGCCCTGGACGCGGGGGCGGCCGTCACCGAGTCCGTCTTCCGGTTCGAGGCGGGGTTCCTGGATCTGCTGGGTCACTTCCCGAGGCTCGACGCGTGCGGCACGTGCCGCCGGCCGCTCTCGGGGTCGGACGCGTGGTTCAGCGTGCGCGACGGCGGCGTGCACTGCGGGAAGTGTCCGCCCCGCGATCCGCTGCGGCTGCCGGTGAAGCGGGTCGTCCTCGACGGGCTCGCCGCGCTGCGGCAGGGGCGGCCCTTCAACCTGAAGATCTACGCGGGCTTCGCCTCCGACCTGCGGCGGCTCCTCGACTTCCACATCAAGTACGTCTTCGACCGGGAACCGAAGTCCGCGCGGTTCATGCGCGAGGCCGTCCTGCGCTAACGCCGCGACCGCCATTTCTTCAGCCGCCGCTCCCGCTGGACTTCGTCCGCGGGCAGTTCGGGGGGCAGGCCCGATTCCATGGACTCGAGACGCGCGGCGGCGTAGTCGCGGACCTTCGTCCCGGACGACGTGACGCGGTCGTCGTCAAGCAGGGGATTCACCGTCTTGGCGTCGAGCTTGTGGGGGCTGCCCCACAGGATCGTGCTCACGAGGGCGGGGTCGGGGCTCTTGAGAAACGCCTCGTGGATCTTCCGGCCGCGCGCCGCGTCGAACCCCTTCTCGCCGGCCGCGGCGATGAGGATCTCTCGCGAGCCGAACGTCTCGGGCACCCACTTCGAGAGGAACGCGTCGATCTCGACGTCGGTCATGACCCGGAGCAGCGCTCCGGCCGATTCCGGGGATGGAGCCGGGCCCATGGTCAGCTTGTGCGCGAGGAGCTGGACCAGCGTGCGGTAGGGCATCGCCCCCCCGGTGGCCTCCGTCGACCCGCCTGAAGGCGGCGCCGCCCACAAGATCCCGAGGGCCTTGAGCGCGGCGAGATCCTCGGTCTTCTCGAAGTACTCGAAGACCGCTTCCGTGGCGCCGCGCGCGCCGCGGTAGGCGATCGCGCCGAGGGCGACGCGGGCAACCTCGGGCGTCGAGGGGTCGAGAAGGCGAGGGGCGTAACGTTTGAGCAGGTCGGGCATCTTTTCTGCAGGAGAAAGCCGCGCGATGAGCAGTCCCCGCATGCGTTGCTCGGGCTTCGGGTCGCCGAGGAGCTTCTCGACGACCGCCAGGCCGTCCGTCCCCGCGTGGGAGGCGAAGTGGACGAGGGCCGCGAACGCGTCGGCGTCCGTCTTCCACGCGCGGTCCTCCGCGAGGGCCTTTCCAATTTCCGCCGTCCAAAGCGGGTTTTTGTCGTACCGGAGTTCCGCCGGAGCTTCGCCCGCGCGGAGTTTCTCGAGAACGGGATCGGTCGCGGCGGGCGGGGGCGGCGGAGCGCCGCAGGCGGCCAGGAGAAGGAGCAACGCGGTCGTTGGAAGCAGTCGCATCGAGAGCCCGAAAGTAGGGTGTTCGGATAATACGAGCTTAGGGAGGAGTCATGGCGCGAAATCTGGCGGCTGCGGCGATGGTCGTTGCGATGGGTTCGGCGGCGTGGGCGCAGGACGTCACGTTCACCGGCGAGCCTGAAGTCAACTTCGCCCGGGCCGAACCCGTCGAGTGGGCCCCCTTGGGCCTGGGACCGGAATTCGGCATCCGGGCGGGCTACATCAAGCCACGCGACGCGGACGACGGGACGTGGTTCGGCGGCGTGCAGCTGCGCGTCCCCCTGGGCCCCGTGCTCGCCCTCGAGGGTTCGGTCGAGTTTCACACGTCGGAATTCGCCGACGGGGACATCGAAGTCATCCAGTATCCCGTGCAGGCGTCGCTGCTGGTCTTCCTGCTTCCGAATTCCCAGGTCTGCCCGTACGTCCTGGGCGGTCTCGGCTGGTACTACACGACGACCGACTTCTCCGGAAGCCTGGACGGCCTGGACAGCGAGACGGACAGCCTGTTCGGCGCCCACCTCGGCCTCGGGGCGCGGCTCGCCTTGGGCGGACTAACGACAAGCGTCGACCTGCGCTACATCTTCCTCGAGCCCGACGAGGACGCCCTGGAGGACGAGGATTTCGACTCGATCCAGATCGTGCTGTCGCTCACCTTCCCGTTCTAGGCGGCGGGGTATACTCGCTTTGACTCCCCGGCGGGGCCGGGGATCGCGGGGGGTGGCGGAATCGGGGTTGGACCGTCGCGTCCTGTTAGTGAAGCATCAAGTTTGATTCTGGCGGTTGTGGAACCCGAAGCTCGAAAGGGCCGATCAGAAGTTCAACGTGCTGAGTTCAATGTTCAAGGTTCGTTCAAGGTCCGAGGTTCAAAGTCACGATAGGCGGCCCCACGACGGCCATGGACTCCGGACGCCGGACGCACATTGAACTTTGAACTTTGAACCCGTGTCGCATCCGAACCGGCCGGGTGAGAACTGCGGGAATCAATCTGGATGCGACACTGCCGGGACCTCAAGGATTTAGAACCTCGGCGTACCGGAGACGGGATGGCTGGACCTTAGGAACAAGGAGAGGAACCATGACGCGAATCCTGGGGATGGCGTTCGTACTGGGGATGGCCGGTTCGGCGTGGGCACAGGAGGCGGAGACCCGGAACCCGGACTTCAGCACTCCCGTGATCAACTACACCGTCCTCGACCCGGCCGGAGCGGCGGCCGATGACGGCAAGCTGGAGTGGGGACTCCGGCTGGGTTACCTCAAGGCCCGCGACGCGGACGACGGGACGTTGATGGGCGGGATCCAGGTCCGGTTTCCCCTGGGCGGGGGCATGTTCGCGATCGAAGGGTCGATCGATGTCCACGCGTCGGATTACGAGGACGGGGACATCGAGATCATCCAGTGGCCCGTGCAGGTGTCGCTGCTCTGGTTCATCCTGCCGAAGGCGAAGATCACTCCCTACGTCCTCGGCGGATTGGGGTGGTACTACACGACGGTCGACTTCACGGGCAGCTTGGAAGGCATAGACAGCGAGACCGACAGCATGTTCGGCGCCCACCTCGGCTTGGGGGCGCGGCTGAGTCTCGGACAGTCCATGAGCCTGAGCGGGGACCTGCGGTATATCTTCCTCGAGCCCAACGAGGACGCGCTGGACGAGGAGGACTTCGACACGGTCGAATTCGTCGTGTCGCTGGGCTTCTCCTTCTGAGTTTCGCCGGCTTGCGATTGACGTTTGAAGCGTAAGATGGCGGCGCCATGAACTGGCGCCGCCTCGCCCTCCTCGACGGCGCCCTGCTGGGCCTCGCGATTCTCGCGAGCCGGCTGGCGCTGGTCCTCCACGAGGGCGTGGGCCACGGGCTGACCGCGATCGTCTTGGGGGCGCAGCGGGTGTCGCTGCGGCTCTCGCTCTTCGGCGGCGGCTATCTCACCCCTTCCGGCCTGAAGACGGGCGACGGCGGGTACGCGCTCTTCTCGCTCGGCGGGATCGCCGTCAATCTCCTGACGGGCGTCGCGGCCTGGATCGTCGCCCGCCGGCTGAAGCGCCGCGGCCTCCCTTATGCGTTCCTCCTCATGTTCGGCGCGGGCTCTGTGGGCCAGGCCCTGTTCTATCTCGCGAACGGGTTCTTTTTCGGCGAGGGCGACCCGCAGGGATTCGTGGGTCGCGGCGGCGACTTGGCGCGCCTCCAGTGGATGTGGATCCTGTTCGTCGCGCCCTTCGGTGGGGCGGCGGGTCTCGCGGCGCGGGGATGGCTGGACTTCCTGGCCGCACACTACTCCGTCGACACGCCGCGACACCGGTTCGCCTGGACCGCCGCGACGGTGGTTGTCGTGACGGGCGCCTACTTCGCGTTGTGGTGCGCGACGTGGGATTCGAGGGTGGACGTCACGCTTCGCCAGCAGCGTGTGCAGACGGAAATCGCGCGCGAGCAGCAACGCCGGCCTCCTCCTCCACCTCCGATGCCCGTGACTCCGGAGGCCCCGGCTCCGCCTCCGCCCGTCGTCACCGAGGCAGACGTGGCGCCTCGGATTCCTCCGCCGGTGGCGCCCCTGGCCATGTTGGCGGCCGGGCTTCTGGGTGCGGGAATTGTCCTGTGGCGCGCGAAGCCGCCTCCCGCCGAGCCGGCGACGCTGACGCCCTGGGGAGCCGCCGTCCCGATCGCTCTCGCCGCCGCCGCGATCGGCGCGATCGTGTTGATGGGGCGCTAAGAGCGTCGGGCGAGTTCTTCTTTGGCGCGCGCGACAACTCCGTCGAAGTGACGCCGCGCTTCCTCGGTCTCGAGGCGATTTCGCACGGACCGGCGCAACGTTTCAATGCGTCGCGGATGACGTTTCAGAAGTTCGCCCAAGTCGCCATCGTCTTTCAGTCGCCCGGACTTGGCCTTGAGTAGAACCAGTTCCTCGAGGTTCGGCACCGGCAT
>Ga0075430_100002347_pt1 | contig 15724 bp, 10 predicted proteins | sample RhiMetdeltSRZDD4_FD_75294 | JGI IMG/M metagenome (GOLD analysis project Ga0075430, IMG submission 75294) | Populus rhizosphere microbial communities from Tennessee, USA - Rhizosphere MetaG P. deltoides SRZDD4 | ecosystem: Host-associated > Plants > Roots > Rhizosphere > Soil | place: USA... | reverse complement strand
CGCGATCAATGTGTACGGCGACCCTGCGCCGTGGTCGACGCAGGCATCGAGCGTCATGACGATCGTCTCGTTCCTCAACGTGACGAAGTACCCGCCGTCCTTGCTGTTTCTGCTGATGGCGCTCGGGCCGTCGTTGCTCATCCTGCGGGCGCTGGATGGCGGAACGCCCCGCATCCTTGCGCCCGCAATCGTCTTCGGGCGCGTGCCGTTGTTCTACTTTCTTCTGCACCTGCCGCTGATTCACCTGCTTGCGGTGATCGTGTGTTACTGGCAGAACGGCGCTGTGTACTGGATGTTTCAGTCGCCAAACCTCGGTGCGTACCCGTTTACGCCACCGCCTGGCTGGGGGCTGTCCCTTCCCACGATTTATCTGCTGTGGGTGCTCGTGGTGGTGATGCTTTATCCGGCGTGCCGGTGGTTTGCGTCCGTCAAACAGCGCCGGACCGACCCGTGGCTGACTTATCTGTGACCGTTTTGTGACCGTGGCCGGGCCGTTCCTTTAATTGATACCTTGTACCCCCATGCCAAACCGTGTGATAGCCGGCGATTCGGGATCGTGGGTCCAATGGCTGATCGTCGGCTGGCTGGTCGCCGGGACGCTCGATATCCTGTATGCAACCGGCTTTTCGTACTTCCGAAGTGGCGTCGCGCCGTCACGCGTTCTTCAGTACGTCGCAAGCGGAGCGCTCGGTCCGGCGGCGTTTCAAGGCGGCACTGCAACCGCTGCCGCTGGCCTTGGCTTCCATTACCTGAACGCGTTCCTCGCGACCGCCATCTTCTTTGCGGCGGCCAGCCTGCTGCCATCGTTGATCAGGATGCCCTTGCTCGTGGGCGCGCTCTACGGCATCGGCGTCTACATCGTGATGAACTACGTGGTCATCCCGTTGTCGCGCATCGGTACCCCGCGAACGCCGGCGACGATCGTCTGGGTGACCGGCGTGCTGGTTCACATGTTCTTCATCGGCTGGCCGATTGCACTCTCGGCACGGAAGGTGTTCGCGCGCGCTGGATGACAGGCTCGAGTCAATTCGCGCGATCGCCGTTGTCCGAATCGGCAGGCGGCAGGCCATCGAGAATCTGTTTGCAGATGTCGTCCTGGAGCGTCAGGACATTTCCCAGGACGTGCTGGGTCGTCTGCGACCAACGAACGCTTCCATCCGTGGCGTCGATCAACTGGACTGTGACCCTGACCTCTTCACCAGCCCGCAAGATGCTGCCGCTCAGCAGGCGGTCGACGTTCAGCGTCCGGCCGACGGTGATCAGATCCGTCGCGTCCGCAAACTCCTGAGCCGCCCGATTCGAGACGAGCGTCAGGCCTTCGCTGCTCGAGAGCGTCGCCGTCACCGCTTCAGGAATGCCATCCTGAAGCGCCGTGATCTCGGGATCGCTCTGAAGCAGCCGGAACGGGAGAACCACTACCCGCAACGATCCTTCACGTTCCGGTTCCGGCGGTGCGGGGGCACTATCGGGATCGAGCGCCGCTTTCAGCGCCGCCGACATCTCGTCAACCGTAGGGTAGCGTTCCTCGGGCTTTCGCCGGAGCGCACGCATCACCACGGGATCGAGGGCTCGCAACTGCGGATCTCCGAGCGGCTGTGCGTCCTTGGTGAGCACCGCGTTCAGCCAGTCCGCGTTCGTTTCCGCTCCGAACGGCATGCGTCCGGTCAGCATTTCGTGGAGCAGCACGCCCAATCCGAAGATGTCCGTTCGCGCATCAACGGCATCGCCGGTAATCTGCTCGGGCGACATGTAGCGCAGCGTGCCCGTGACCGCACCCGGTGCGGTGAGCTCCGGCGCCGTGACCGCCTCACTGCGCTGCGTATGCCGCGCGAGCCCGAAATCGAGCAGCTTGGCACCCTGCTGGGTCAGGAACACGTTGGACGGCTTCAGATCCCGGTGAATGAGCCCTGCCTTGTGGAATGCGGCGAGAACGTCCATGAGAGGGAGGATCACCTCGGCTGCTTCGTCACGCGACATGCGGCCGCGAGCGATGCGCGCAGACAGCGGCTCGCCGTCCAGGAATTCCATCACCAGGAACGGCTCCCCATCGTGCTCGTCCACCTCGTACAACTGACACGCGTTGGGGTGTGACAGGGCCGCGGCCGATCGCGCTTCGCGGAGGAATCGCTCACGGCCTGCAGGATCGTCGACGCCTGATCGAATGACCTTGACTGCCACCCTACGGCCGAGCTGCTGGTCGACGGCTTCATACACCCGTCCCATTCCGCCTTCACCAAGGGCACGTTCGATGCGATAGCGCGACGCCAGCGCCGTGCCGATCAGGGGCCGTTCTTCCGACACTTGTTGCTTCATGGACTCTCTGCCTGAAAAGTGACACCTTCCCCGAGCGTAGCCGGACGAACCTGGTCCGTCATGACGCGCAGAGCCGTGAATGCAACTCGCGTTCCGATGTGAAAGAGCAGTTATCGGGCGACTTTTGGCTGACCCTCGGCAAACGTGTTGCCGAAGAAGCTGTCCCGATACCAACGGGGACGCTCGGCCTGGTCGGCAATCTCGCGGGCGATCAGATAGTTGATGCGCGCGAACTTTGCGCCGGCAGCCCAGTTGAACGGCAAATCGGGCTGGTCGCTTGGCTGGTGGTAATGGGTCGCGAGGAATTCCCCGAAGATCTTTCCCCCGTCATTGCCGAACCCCGTCATCAGAAACACCGAAGGCACGCCCTCTTTCACGAAGTTGTAGTGATCGGAGCGAGTGAAGAGTCCTTCAGCGGGAAGAGGGTCCGGGCTTGTCTTGACGTTCGCACGAGCCGTTGCCTGCTCGACAATCCGGCCGAGCGTCGAGTGTTCCGCCCCGAACGCCACGACGTCGACGAATTCGTAGAGCAGCACGGGCATGTCCAGGTTGACGACGGCAACGACGCTTCCCTTTGGTGTCACCGGATGCTTGGCCAGATACGCCGAGCCGAGCAACCCTTGTTCTTCGCCCGTCACGGCGGCGAACAGGATCGAGCGGCGAGGTTTCTTCGGCGACTCCGCGAACGCGCGCGCGACCTCGAGCATCGCCGCGATGCCCGCCGCGTTGTCCATGGCGCCGTTGAAGATCTGATCGCCGGACTTTGCGGCGTTCACGCCGACGTGATCGAGATGTCCCATCAGCACGACGAACTCGTTCGCGATGGCCGGGTCCGCGCCTGGCAGCACCCCCAGGACATTTGCACTTTGCAGTTCGCGGAACTGACTGTGCCGCTCGAACGTCACCGGCTGCCGAAGCGCGAAGCCTTTGGGTTTTGCGCCCGGCTGATTCGCCTCTGCGAGTACATCTTTCAGCGGCTTCGGCGCACCTGTGAAGAGTGCCTCGCTGGCCGCGGTATTGAGCAGGGCGCCGATCCGGATTCCTGGGGCGTTGACGTAGGGTGTGCCGTCGGCGCGCTTCCAGGTCAACGCCGGCACGTCGATGTATTCGATGAGTTTCGACCAGGGTAACGTCTCGAAGAACTCGATCGTCGGGACATTCAGGACGCCGATCGCACCACGCGCCTCAGCCATCCTGGATTTCTGATCCGCCAGGTGCGCTCCGACGTCGCTGGGCGTTCCTTTCGGAAAGCCGGTCAGGCACGCGACGATCTTTCCCTTGACGTCGAGGCCGGCAAAGTCGTCGAACCCTTGATCGCGCTTGTCGAAGCAGAACCCCGCGAAGATCACCTCGCCCTCGAGGGACTCGCTGGGTTGCGTGAACGATGGACCCATCAACGCATCGGCCGGGTGCGTGAAGGTCTTCCCGCCAATCGTGAGTGACGGCGGCTTGTTCGACACGAGACGTGATTCGGCGAAGGGCACCTGCTGAAACCAGCCGCCATCGACCGCCGGTTTCAACCCCATTGCTTCGAAACGCGCAGCCACGTAGGCGGCGGCCAGGTTGTAGCCGCGCGAGCCGGTCAGGCGACCCTCGAGCAGGTCGTCAGCCAGGAATCGTACATGTGCGCTGATGGCCTCGGCGGTGAAGACCGCTTCGGCCGCCGGTTGGGTCGCTGACGCCGATGACGGACTGGATGTTTGCGCCTGGGGTCGTGCGACGAGCAGCGTCCCCAGCAGCAGCCCCGCGAGGCGTCCTCCTTGCACTCTGACCACGTGACCCCCTTCACCCTCTCGACGTGCGATCGTCGATCGTGACGGCATCGTACCGCGATCGCACGTCTCGAGGCCATCACCGCGCGCGTCCGGGCGGCGCCTTGTGGTATAACGCGGACCCGAGGCCGAGGCACGCCTGACGCGCGGCCACCTTCCATTTCTGGAGAGCGTTCACATGTTTCGTCGCAGCTTTTGTCCCGTCGTGTTGTCGGTCGCGATGCTCGCCCCGGCGCAGCCGCAGGCGCAGTCGCAGCCCGCGAAGCCGTCGAGCGAAACGCCACTTTTCAGGGGACTGCAATATCGCCTGGTCGGTCCATCACGCGGCGGGCGAGTCACGACGGTCACCGGCGTTCCCTCGCAGCCGAAGACGTTCTACATGGGCGTCGCGAGCGGTGGATTGTGGCGGACGACCGACGGAGGCGCGACCTGGGTTCCGATCGGCGACGGCAAGATCCCGGTTGGATCGATGGGTGCGATCGCGGTGGCCGATTCGGACCCGAACGTGATCTATGTCGGCACCGGATCGGATGGCGTGCGCAGCAACGTGTCGGCCGGACGCGGCGTGTACAAGTCGTCGGATGGCGGCGCGACGTGGCAGTTCGCCGGATTGTACGATGGCGGGCAGATCGGCGGCGTGCGTATTCATCCGACGAACCCCGACATCGCCTGGGTCGCCGCCAACGGTGATGCTTTCAAGCCGAACGCCGAACGCGGCGTGTTCAAGACGACGGACGGTGGCAAGACGTGGCGCAAAACGCTCTTCATCTCCGACAAAGTCGGGGCGATGGACGTGGAGCTGCAGCCCGGCAACCCGAACGTCGTGTATGCCTGGATGTCGCATCTCGAGCGCAAGCCGTGGACGATCATCAGCGGCTCGAAGGAGGGTGGCTTCTACAAGAGCACCGACGGCGGCGAGACGTTCACGAAGATCACGACCGGCCTGCCCAACGAATTGATCGGTAAGGGAAACCTCGCAGTCACCGCGGCCAAGCCGGATCGCGTCTACGCCCTGATCGAAGCCAAGCCAGGCGGCGGCTTCTACCGGTCGGACGACGGCGGCCAGACCTGGGCCCTCGTCAACCCGCAGGGATCGCTCATCCAGCGGCCGTTCTACTACACGACGCTCGGTGCCGACCCGACCAATGCGGACGTTGTCTATGGAGGCGCCGAAGGCTTCTTCAAGTCGACGGATGCCGGGAAGACGTTCACCTCGTTGCGCACGCCGCATGGCGACAATCACGACATCTGGATCAATCCGAAAGATGGCAACACCATGGTGCAGGCGAACGACGGCGGCGCGAACGTCTCGTTCGACGGCGGCCGCACGTGGTCGACGCAGATGAACCAGCCGACCGCTGAGATCTACGGCGTGTGGCTCGACAGCAAGTTCCCCTACAACCTTTACGGCGCGCAGCAGGACAACAGCACAATCATCATCACGAGCCAGGCGGATCCCTTCGCGCGCGAGGATTTTCAAGGCGGGCCCGGCTGCGAGACCGGTCCGATCATGCCGCATCCGTCGAACCCCGACGTCGTGTACGGATCGTGCAAGGGCCAGTTCAGCGTCATGAACATGCGTACCGGGCAGTCGAAGAACTACTGGATCGGCGCGCAATCGCTCTACGGCAATCCCGCGAGCGATCTGATCTACCGGATTCAGCGCACCGCCCCAATGGCGACCTCGCCGCACGATCCCGAGGTGCTCTACTACGGCACGCAGTACGTGCACCGCACGCGGGACAAGGGCGTGACATGGGAGCGCATCTCACCCGACCTCACCGCGAAGCCGGACTGCTGCCAGGGCGCCAGCGGTGAGCCGATCACCCGCGACGTGACCGGTGAAGAGTTCTACAGCACGCTGTATGCGATTGCCGAGTCACCGCTCGAGAAGGGTGTCATATGGGCGGGCGCGAACGACGGCCCGTACCACGTCACGCGCGACGACGGCAAGACCTGGACGAACGTCACGCCGAAGGATCTGCCGCCAGGCGGCCGCGTGCAGTTCATCGATGCTTCGCCGCATCGCAAGGGATCCGCGTACTTCGCCACCTATCGATATCTGCTCGGCGACTTCCAGCCCTACATCTATCGCACCGACGACTACGGCAAGACCTGGACGCGGTTGACCAACGGCAAGAACGGCATTCCCGCGGACTGGCCGACACGCGTCGTGCGGGAAGATCCCGACAGGGCAGGGCTGCTGTACGCCGGCACCGAATTCGGCATGTTCATTTCGTTCGACAACGGGACGACGTGGCAGTCGTTCCAGTTGAACATGCCGGTGACGCCGATCACCGACATCAAGGTGCACCAGAAGGACCTGGTGGTGTCGACGCAGGGCCGCGCGTTCTGGATTCTCGACAACATCACTTCCCTGCACCAGGCATCCCCGCAGATCACGTCGTCCGACGTGCATTTGTACAAGCCGCGCGACGGATACCGGACTCAGGTCAGTTCCCTCGGTCCGGCGGTCGAGTACTACCTCGCGGCCACGCCCGTCGGCGCAGTGACGATCGACATTGTCGATTCGTCGGGGGCAGTGGTGAATACCTACTCCAGCGAAGCGGCTGCAGGCGGGCGGGGTGGCCGCGGCGGACGCGGCGGCAGGGGAGGCGGCGCGCCGGCTGCCGATGCGGATGATCCGGACGCGCCGATGATGGCGGGCCGCACGTCGAGCGCCGCGAGTGCAGCGGTGGGGCGAGTCTCGAAGAACGCCGGTGTGAATCGCTTCATCTGGGACGTGCGGCATGAGGCCGGCCTGTCGGCTCCGCCAGGCGCATATCAGGCGCGCCTCAAGGTCGGCGAGAAGACGCTGACGCAACCGTTCAACGTCCTGATCGATCCCAACGTTGCCGCCGACGGCATTACGGCGGCGGACCTGAAAGAGCAGTTCGATCACAACATGCGGTCGCGCGAGCTCGTGGCCAGCGTCAACCAGCTCATTCAGCGCGTTCGCGAGGCGCAGCAGAAACTGCGGAACGCGTCCGGCGCCGAGGCGGAGCGCGCGAAGCAGGTCGACGCCATTGCTGCCAAGCTGATGTCGGAGCCCGTACGTTACGGCAGGCCCGGTCTTCAGGCACACATTACGTACCTCGCGGGCATGACGGCGCGCGCCGATCAGAAGGTGGGCCGGGATGCGTTGGAACGCTACGAGGTGCTGAAGAAGGAATTGGACGCCATTCGCGCTGAAGCAGATCGCGTACTGGGCATGTAGCGTCCGGCTTCAGCCGGACCCGGCGTGATGGTAGAGTAATGCCATGCGAACTACCATTGACAAGGCAGGCAGAGTGGTAGTGCCGGCCGCGATTCGCGACCGGCTGTCGCTGATCCCCGGCACCGCGCTCGAGATTACCGTGGACGACACCGGCATCCGGCTGGAGCCGGTGGCGCCCGGGCCGCGGCTCGTCAAAATTGGCCGCCGTCTCGTGGCGCGTCCGACGGTACCGGCCGACTCACGCCCCGACCTCGACATCGCTGCGCTCATAGAGGAAGAGCGCAACCGGTGGCCGTAGGCGTATTCCTCGACACAAGCGTCCTGCTCGCGGGCCTGATCGATTTTGGCCCCCAGAGCGCGCCAGCCCAGTCGCTGATGCACGCGGTGTCGGAAAAGACGATTGCCGGACCCGCGACCGGCTGGTACTGCTGCCTCGAATTTTTCTCGGTTTCGACCCGCCTGCCTCCGGAATTCCGCCTGTCGACGGCCGATGCGGCACACCTGCTGAACGAAGAAGTGTTCGCGCGGATGGCGGTCCACGATCTCCCGTCTGGTGATCGTCAGGTCCTCCTCCAGGCCGCGGCCCACGACAACATCTCAGGAGGCCGGATCTACGATGCGCACATCGCGGAGGTCGCGAAAGCGGCCGGTGCAGGAGTCATCGTGACCGACAACCGCCGGCATTTCCTCGGCGCGCTGCGTCACGGGATCCGCGTCGAGACGCCGGCCGAGTTCGTGGCGTCCCTCAAGAAGAAGCGTTGACTACCCCAACAGGCTCCGAAGCGACAACGTGACGAATACGCTGTAGAACGCGGCAATGGCGACCAGCGCAGCGCGCCTCCAGAGAGGCGGCCTGACGTGTGCGGGCAGCAGGCGCGTGTTGATGTAGAGCACGTGCAGCGCGGCGATGACGAACACCACGCCGGCGACGTTCGCGCTCAGTTTGAGAAGGGCGATCGGTTGTGCGAGCCGAAGGGCAATCACGCCCCAGGTGACGACGAGCACCAGCACACTGTAGTAGACGGCGCGCACGTCGCCGCCGCGCCACTCGCGGACCCGTCGGCTTCCGGTCCACAGCATGTCGGTGATCGATCGGACCATGCCTTCCAGCACGTCGAGCTGGGTCTTGAACAGAATCCACGCTCCCAGGAACGCGATCGTGGTTCCCAGTGCCGCGCCGGATGCTGCGCCCACGCTGGAAGCCAGAGCGGCGCTGATGCCGAGCCCCTGAATATCGGTGCCGCGGGCGAGGAACGTCACGTAGAGCAGGGCCGGCAGGACCATTCCGACGATCGCGCCGAACGCGAAGACACCCCATTGATCGGCGCGTACGATTCGCCACCATCCGCGCCAGCGCCGCATCCCTTCGGCATCGTTCTCGAACGTGAAGCCGCAATGCTCCAGCTTTACGTGCTCGCCGCCGATCGCGCCAGGGATGTAGCCCGCGCGTTCCGCCATCCCGTACCCGCGGTCCCGCGCCCAATTGGCCAGAGACAGGTTCGTGATGCCGCCTGCGCCTGAGTATGCGACCAGCGCGCCCAAGAGAAAGAAGTCCGCGCCGGCAGGAAGAAAGTCGAACTCGCCACGTGGCAAATCAAACCCGGCGAGCGCGACGATGCCAGCGAGCCATGTCGATGTGGGCACGACGAGAGCCGCCAACGCGAGAAAGCCACCGAGTATACAGACGACCAGGATCCAGTTGAGGATCTCGAGCGTCCGCTCGATTCGCCGGCCGATGGTGAGCACAGCGGCGCAGACCAGAAAAGTACACACGCCGATGTAATAGATCGACGTCGCGTCGCCGGACACCGGCAGGCGGCCCGCGACGAGAAAGAAGATGGCCCCTGCAGCAGTTGCGGCAAAGGCCGGCCAGCCGAACTGCAGGAAATACAAGCCGACGTACGTCCAGGCCCACAACGTGGAGGATGGTCGCGTCCGCATGAACCCCGTGAACATCGGCTCGCCGGTCGCGAGGGTGTAGCGCATGACTTCGGTGTTGAAGATGGTCTGCAGGATCACGGCGACAACCGTGATCCAGAGGAGCGACAACCCGTGCTTGACGAACACTGCAGGACCGAGCAGGAACTCGCCGCTGCCGATAGAGGCGCCGAGCACGATGACTCCGGGGCCGACGACGCCGAGCCATGCGAGCCCGGTGGGCGATGGCGGCGTCGGCAGCGTGGACGTTCTCCAGGCATCAAGGCCCGAACGTGCCTCCAGCGCAACGGCACGGTTCAGAGTATCTGGCGAATGGGAAGTGGACGGCTGAGAGCTGACGGTTTTCTCGAGCGCGGCCAAAGACTCAATACTCCAGGAACATCCGCTGGATCTCATTACCGTCAGTGGTCGCCGACAGCGCGAGCATCAGGAGAATGCGGGCCTTGATCGGCGCGAGATCTTCGGCGGCGATGCGCAGCATGGGTGGCCGCGGTTGATCCCCGTTCGTTCCCGGAGCGGTAGGGCGCGTGCGCGCGGCGATCCGGCCGCTGCCGGTCCGCGTCCCGGTGACCACGAACACGCCTTTCTCGATCGCGTATCGGATGCCGTCACCCTGCGTGCCGCTCGTCGCGCCTGCTCCGGCGGTCGCGATGACGATGCCCTTGGCACCCTGATCGACGATGGCCTTGATGATGTCACCGGTGGCGCCCTGGTACGTCAGCACGACGTCCACCCGCGGGAGCGCTTCGATCTTGGCGACGTCGAACTCGCTGTTCTTCGTGTGCCGCTTGACCACGTCGCGGTAATAGGCGACACGATCGCCGTCGACGACACCCAGGACGCCGTAACCCCTGGTCTGAAACGTCTGCAGCCGCAGCGCGTCGGTCTTCGTCACGTCACGGGCGGCGTTGATCTCGTCGTTGAGCACCACGAGCACGCCTTTTCCCCGCGACTGGGGGTCGGCGGCGACACGAAAGCCCTCGAGCAGGTTGGCCGCGCCTTCGTACCCGATCTCGCTCGGATTCCGCATCGAGCCGACCACGACCACCGGCTTGTCGGTCCTCACCGTGAGATTGAGGAAGTACGCCGTTTCCTCGAGCGTGTCAGTACCGCTGGTGACAACGATTCCGGAGAGATCTGCGTCTTCTGCAAACAGCGAGTTGATGCGCCGGGCGAGGTCGAGCCACTGTTGCAGCGTCAGCGCGCTGCTGGAGGTGTTGGCAAACTGCTCCGACTCGGGCCGGGCGTAGCGATCGAGTCCCGGCACGGACTTGATCAGCTCCTCCGCTGTCAGCCGTCCCCCATCGCGGTTGGAGATGGTGCCGCCGGTCGCCACGAGCCGGACCTTCGGCAGCGGCGTCGGACTGGCTGCCTGGCGTGCCCGAAGATCAAGCTGGCTGGCGAGGCCGATCGTCAGAAGGATGAAGGCAAAGCGCGCCGCGGGTCGTGCGGGCATGGCGTCACTATAGTCGACCCCGACCAGGCCAAGAAATGACGGACGCCGGAAATGACCGGAATCAGCTCAGGAGTCGCCCTTGGGTCCGGGTAGTGGCGGCGTGCCGGGGCGCGCCGGACCGCGGTTCTGGCCATGAACGATACCGAGCCATCGGCTGAGCTGTTTGGCGGCTTCGTCGGGTGTCTTGCCGTAAAACGGCATCAACGCGGCTGATCCTCCGGGAACACGAGCGATCTGTGCACGCCATTGGCCGGCACCGACGCTCAACACTTCTATCCGATACGAGCGCCCGTTGATCGTTTCTTCAAACCGGTGAACGTTCACGTTGCTCCGCCGCCTCGTTGTGGCCAGATCTCGACCGTCGAAAACCTGCGTCGGTTGTCGCGGTCCTCGCCCCGGGATCCCGCTCGAATCCGGCAGGTCGCCCTGCCATCCGAGACCCAACGTCAGAGATGTGACCTCGCCTGTCCAGTGAGTGAGGGAGCATTCTAGTGCGTGGGCTGTGCCGTTCAAGCGAAAGGACTGACGAAGGCGCACCCACAGAGGGCAGGCCTGCGGATTGTGGCGGAATCGGGATGAAAAAAAAGTTCGTTGTCGGAACGTCCACAGTCTGTCCACGGGTCTTCCACATGTTTTCCACAGGTCCGGCAGGCGGCACGCGCTTCGCGACCCTTGACGGGTTGGGGATGTGACCACTACCCTGAGATATTCGATGCTCCAGCAACTTCGATCGCTGGCTGCCCGCATCCGAACCCCTTTCGCTGCAGTGCTTCTCCTGGCGTTGTTGCCCGCTGACGCGTGGGCGGAGGCGGTGCTCTACCGTATATACCTGACGGACGGGTCGACCCTCGTCAGCTACGGTGAATTCGCACGGGTGGCCGGCCGCGTCGTCTTCTCGATGCCCATCGGTGGCACCCCGAACACGGCGCCCAACCTGCAGCTCGTCACGTTGACCGATAGCTCCGTCGACTGGGAGCGTACCGATCGCTACGCAGATTCCGTGCGCGCGAGCCGTTATGCCGAAACGCAGGGAGAAGAAGACTTCAAACGTCTCAGCGCCGAGGTCGCCCGAACGCTCAGCGCGGTGTCGCTGACGACCGATCCGGCGAAACGGCTCGCGATCACCGACAACGCGCGAAAGGTGCTCGCCGAGTGGCCCTCGAGGAACTATGGGTACCGCGCGCAGGACGTGGCGCAGTTGACCGCTTTGCTGGACGAGCTCGTCTCGGAACTGCGTGTTGCCGCAGGTCAGAGCCGCTTCGATCTGAACCTGGTGGCCAGCACAACGATCCCTCCTCCCGTGGCGCTGCTGCCGCCGCCAGCATTTCGCGAGAGCATCGAGCAGGCGTTCACGGCCGCGCGTCTCACCCCTGACTCGGTCGAGCGCATTTCGCTGCTTTCGTCGGTCATCCAGGTGCTTGGCGGTTCGAGGAACGAGACGTGGGCGGCCGCGCTTCACGCGCGAGCCTCCGCCGATCTGGCCCAGGAGGTCAGGTTGGAGAAGTCTTACGCCGATCTGACCGTCCGGACGCTCCTCGCAGCCGACGAGCGGATGAAGCGCGGAGATGTACGAGGGCTCGAAGCACTCCTGAAGAACGTGCTCGCAACCGACGATCGTCTCGGTCGCCGGAGACCGCTGTCGACCGCAGCGCTCCTGGCTACGCTGGACGCCCGCCTCGCCGATGCGCGGCGCCAGCGTCTGGCCCGCGACGCCTGGGCAATCCGGCAGCAGGTCGTCCAGAGCTATCAGGACAGCATCAAGTCGGCGATGGAGCAGTTCCGGCGGTCGGTGCCAGGCCTCGAAGAAATCCGTCAGCTCGCCGGCCCGTCATCGGACATCCTCATCAAACTGTCCGATCGTGCGCGGCACGGCGGGAACGATCTGCAGCGCATGCGGCCCGCGACAGACTTTCAGCCCATCCACGGCATGTTGATGAGCGCGTTTCAGATGGCATCGCAGGCGATTGCGACACGGCAGACGGCCATCCGCACGATGAACATGGACACCGCATGGCAGGCCGCGTCAGCGGCGGCTGGCGCCCTGCTGATGTTCGAACGCGTCAACGAGGAACTTGGACGTCTCGCTACGCCCCCACAAATGTGATTACTCCGCGTTCAACCCGCCTGCTGCGGGTGCCTGACCTGCAATCGATGCACCGTGTCCTGGCGGAGCTCGCCGTCGGCGAGGATCCGCTGGCGGCGCGCGGGCAGGCTGTCCTCGTGCCAACGCGTGGCGCGGGTGCGGCCCTCCGGCGCACGCTCGAGGGTCTGATTCTGCAAGATGGACGGCAGGCGCTGATCCTGCCGGAGATCCTCACGCGAGTCGATCTCTACGATCGCCTTTACGAGTCGGTGCCCGACACGCCACCCCGGCTGTCGGAATTCGAGCGCGAGGTCCTCTTCCGGCGCGCCGCTCATCTCGTGACGCGCGCGGGAACGCCGGCGCCGTTCCGGCTTCGGCCCGCCCTGGTTGTCGAGATTCTGAGCTTCTACGACGAGCTTCGCCGCCGCGACCGTACCGTGGCGGATTTCGATCGGCTGATGACCGACAGCCTCGAGTCGAGCGTCGACATCGATCGAGGAGCCGACCGCATGATGCGCCAGACGCGCTTCCTCTCGGCCGCGTTCCGGGAATTCGAGCGATCCATCGACGCGTCAGGATCGCTCGACGAGCACAGGCTCCGACGGCTCCTGATCGACCGATCGGTTCCGTCCGTGTTCAGGCACATCGTCCTGACCATTCCCGATCAGCCCGCTGATCCGCGTGGTCTGTGGACGGCGGATTTCGATCTCCTGGCACGGCTCTCACACGTCGAGCGAATAGATATCCTCGCGACGGAAAACATCCTCGCTGCCGGGTTCCACCAGCGAATCCACGATGTGATGCCAGGGATCCAGGAGGAACGCCGGGCCGCCGCCGTGACGCCGCCAGTTCTTCTCGCGCCTGAACCGCCTCCGCTGCAACCAGGCGTGCACTGGTTCACCAGCCGCGACCGGGAAGAAGAGCTCGTCGACGTCGCGAGAGCCGTTCAGTCCGGCGCTGGCGGCGATCGCATCGCGGTCGTCTTCCAACGCCCGCTCCCGTATCTGTACCTCGCTCGAAGCGTATTCACGGACGCGGGCCTGCCGTATCAGGCGTACGACTCACTTCCGCTCGCGGCAGAGCCATTTGCGGCGGCGCTCGATCTCGTCTTCACCTGCGCGACGGCGGAAGCCACGCGCGCATCGCTGGTCGAGTTGCTCGGCTCGCCGCATTGGCGTTTCGGTGGGGCATCGGGACAGCCGCTCAATCGGGACGACGTGACCGCCCTCGATCTGTGGATGCGCGAGCTCAAGTATCTGGGCGGATGGGACCGGCTCGAGGCGCTGCAGTCCAAACCGGCCGGTGACGGGCAGAACCGGCGCGCGCGGCTCGAGCGCCGCGCGGCTCCAGCTCTCGCCGCCGCGGCGATCGCTGCGCGGGATCTTCGTCGCGCCTGTGAAGCTCCCCACGCATCGGCACAGATTGCCGGGCTGCTGACCTTTATTCGCGAGCACGAACGGCTCCCGGAGAGAGACGCGCCGTCCTACGTATCGCACGTTCGAGCGCGGGCCGCGATCCTCGCCGCGCTCCAGGCCCTGGGCGATGCGCACGCCCGTCACGACGACTCGCCTGTGGCCGTTGGGGAACTCGCCGGCACCGTGCGCCGCTGGATCGAGGGTCAGACGTTTTCGCCGCGAACGGGCTCGACAGGTGTGACACTGCTCGACGGTCCGTCCGCCGCCTTCGCCGACGTCGACGACCTCCGCATCGTAGGTCTGGTCGACAGCGACTGGCCTGAGCGGATGCGGCGCAGCATCTTCTATCCTGCGTCGCTCCTGAATCAGCTCGGGTGGCCGGGCGAAGCCGATCGTCGCGCAGCGGCGCGCGCCCGTTTCAACGATCTGGTGCGTCTGCCTCGCCGGCGCGTATCAGTCTCGACCTTCACGCTGGAGGCCGACGCGATTGTTTCTCCGTCGCCGATGCTGGAAGAGATCGAGCACAGCGGGTTGGTTGTCGAGCGCACACCGCCCGGTCCGGCCGGCACCTTTCTCCATGATGACCTTACGGACGCCATAATCCGCAGCGGGGACGTCAACGGCGACACGGCCGCCTGGCTGGCGCTCCGGCTATCTCGCACACCGTCGGACGCCGACGTGTTTCGCGGATTTGCCGGCCCATATGCGCCGCCAGCGCACGCGGTCAGCCACGTCGAGCGGTATCTCGACTGTCCGTTCAAGTACTTCTCGACCCACGTCCTGAAGATCGACGAGGAGCGTGACGAGGAATCCGGCCTGACTCCGCAGGAGCGCGGGCAGTTCCTGCACGAGGTGTTCGAGCGGTTCTTCGGCGCCTGGCACGCGCGTGGACGTCAAGGGATCACCGCTGCCAACCTCGACGAGGCGCTGGCTGTGTTCGAGGAGATCGCTCTGGAGATGCTGCAGAGGCTGTCTGAGGTCGATCGTGCGCTCGAGCGTACGTATCTCCTCGGATCAGCCGCGGCGGCCGGCCTTGCGGAGCGCGCCTTTGCCTTCGAGATCGAGCACGGCCTCGACGTCGTCGAACGTTTGCTCGAGTATCCGCTTGAAGGTGACTTTGCGTTCGAGGACGACGAGGGTGTGCGGAGCGTCCGGATACGCGCCAAGGCGGATCGCATCGACTTGCTGACCGATGGCACGCTGAGAATCATCGACTACAAGCTTGGACGGGCGCCGAAACCGGCGCGAGCACTGCAACTGCCGGTCTATGGCCTGTGCGCGTCCCAGCACCTCGACGGCCGCCACGGCCGTCAGTGGGCCGTTTCGCGAGCCGGCTATGTGGCCTTTCGCGAGAAAAACGCGTTCGTGGCCCTCGGCGGGTCATCGTCTCTGGCCGAGGCGTTGAAGGACGGCCAGCGCCGTATGCTCGGCGCGGTGTCGGCCATCGAGCGCGGCGAGTTTCCGCCGCGTCCGGATGAGCCGTTCATGTGCACGCGATGTGGCTATCCGTCCGTGTGCCGCAAGGATTAC
>Ga0075430_100002345_pt1 | contig 15735 bp, 22 predicted proteins | sample RhiMetdeltSRZDD4_FD_75294 | JGI IMG/M metagenome (GOLD analysis project Ga0075430, IMG submission 75294) | Populus rhizosphere microbial communities from Tennessee, USA - Rhizosphere MetaG P. deltoides SRZDD4 | ecosystem: Host-associated > Plants > Roots > Rhizosphere > Soil | place: USA... | reverse complement strand
CACGTGAAACCGGTGCCAAACCAGTTTGAAACCGGTTCAAACCTGTTTGTAAACCGGTCCGGCCGGGGCTTTGTTAGCCCCGGACCGGTTTCAGTTTCGGAATAGGCCAACTTAAGGAGGACAAGATGATGCTGTAAACCGGTCCGGCCGGGGCTTTGTTAGCCCCGGACCGGTTTCAGTTTCGGAATAGGCCAACTTAAGGAGGACAAGATGATGCTGGACGGCATCGCGGTAGGAGGTCCACGGGCGGGAGTCAAGCTAACGGCGCCGCCCGGCTGGCCGGGTCGCATCAAGGGGTACGACGGGCACTACTTCTGGGATGAGGCGGCGCACGCCTGGTGCTGGGACTCGCGGGTCTGGGACCGGTACAGGGGCGTGTACCGGCCGTGAGTAAAGAAGTTTACTGCCTCGGTCTACAGTAGACATATGGGCGATGACTGGGTGGATGCGGTGGAACGTCGAATTGACGCTGAGCTAGGTCGCCTAGGTGACCAGGATGACCCCACCCTGCGTCGTCGACTGGAGGCGTGGAAGCTGCGAGTGCTAGGTCACTCCATCGAGCAGGTTGCGGACCTCCTGGGCATCTCGATCGCCACCGCGTGGCGGGACCTACGCTGGTGCCTGGACAACGTCCCCGCGGCTTACGAGAACGCGGAGGACTACCGCCGCGTGTCGCTGCGTCGCCTGGACGAGATGATCCGGCGTCACCAGCTGAGTACGAGCGACGCCGGGGACCGGACGATCCTAGCCGTGGCGGACATGCAGGCCAAGCTGCTGGGTGCCTACGCGCCGTCCAAGGTGGACGCGTCCGTCACGGTCCGCACGGAGCTGGCCGGTGTCGACGTAGGTGAGCTGTAGTGCCCACGGTTGTGACGCACCGGTACGCGCCGCGAGGCGCGTGCCGGGAGGTCTTTCACACCCGTGCTGACGAGGTGCTGCTGTCCGGACCGGCCGGCACCGGCAAGTCCCGGGCGTGCCTGGAGAAGCTGCACGCGGTCGCGCTCAAGTACCCGGGCTCGCGGGGACTCATCGTGCGGAAGACCGCGACGTCGCTCACCAACACGGCGCTGGTCACCTGGCGCGAGAAGGTCGTCCCGGAGGCGCTGGCGCACGGCGTCCTGGAGTGGTACGGCGGCAGCGCGCAGGAGGCGGCGGGCTACCGGTATGGCAACGGGAGCGTCATCAACGTCGGCGGCATGGACCGGGCCGAGCGCATCATGTCCTCGGACTACGACGTCGCCTACGCGCAGGAGGCCACGGAGCTGACCGTCCGGGACTGGGAGGTCATCACCACCCGCCTGCGCAACGGGCGTCTGCCCTACCAGCAGCTCACCGCGGACTGCAACCCGCAGCAGCCCAGCCACTGGCTCAAGGTGCGCTGTGACGAGGGCCGGACGCGGATGCTGCACAGCCGGCACGAGGACAACCCGCTTCTGTTCGACGATGACGGCCGGGTCACGGAGTTCGGGCGGACGTACATCGCCAAGCTGGACGCGCTCACGGGCGTGCGCAAGCCGCGCCTGCGTCACGGCCTCTGGGTCGCCGCCGAGGGCGTCGTCTACGAGGACTGGAACCCGGCCGTCCACGTCATTGACTCGTTCGAGATCCCGGTGGACTGGCCGCGCTACTGGGCCGTCGACTTCGGCTTCACCAACCCGTTCGTCTGCCAGTGGTGGGCGGAGGACCCGGACGGCCGGCTGTACCTGTACCGGGAGCTGTACCGGACGCAGCGCCTGGTCGAGGACCACGCCCGGGACATCCTAGCGGCGGTCACCGACGCCGACGGCGTCTGGACGGAGCCGCGGCCGCGGGCCGTCATCTGCGACCACGACGCGGAGGGGCGCGCCACCCTGGAACGTCACCTCGGCATCCGGACGACGGCGGCCAACAAAACCGTCACGACGGGCCTGCAGGCGGTCCAGGGGAGGCTACGGGCCGCCGGCGACGGCAAGCCGCGCCTGCTGGTGCTGGCCGGTGCGCCGACCTACCGTGATCCGGCCCTGGTGGAGGCCCTTAAGCCGTGCTCGACCGTCGAGGAGTTCCCGGGCTACGTGTGGGCGCCGGGTCCGGACGGCCGCCCGGCCAAGGAGGAACCGCTTAAGGAGGACGACCACGGACTGGACGCAACTCGCTACCTGGTAATGGCGCGAGACGGCCGAACGCGCGGAACGGTGCGCTGGCTCTAAGGTCTAGCCGAGTGGTTTCTCTCCAGCCTGGTACATTCAAACGGAGAGGCGGCGACATTGACAACGCTCACTGAGGCCTGGAACGCCGGTCGCGCGGAACGACGCGAGCGACCCGGACGTACTCGGCGCCCCATTCTCGTTGTCATTCTGGCCCTGGTAACCGCTCTGGCCAGGCGACTTCCGTCCTGGCGCCGGGTCCGGACCACCGTTATGGCGCTCACCGGATTTACTCTTCTGGACATCGCGGCATTTCAGTGGAACAGCATCGCCGGGTTCGCGGTGGCCGGCATCTGCGTGCTTATCCTCGAGGCCCTAGGTGGTGACTAGGTGCGGTCACCTATTCGTGTCCTCGGTAGCCTCGTAAACAAGGCGCCCGTCTCGTACGCAGCTCGCTCCGGTGTAGGCGCGGGCCTGTTCACGGGCACTCGCGGCCGGGATCGCACGTCGCAGCTGCAGACGATGGGATCCGTGGGCACGGTCTTCTCGATCGTGCACCGCACGTCCACCAAGACCGCCGCGGTCAACTGGCACATGCACCGCCTCACGCGTCCCAACTCCGGGGTCACGTGTCCGCTCTGCGACGAGCCGAACGTGCAGCCGGTCGAGGACCACCTAGCCCTGCGCATCTGGAACAGGCCCAACGACTTCTACACCCGCAGCGAGCTGGTTGAGGCGGGCCAGCAGCACCAGGATCTGACCGGTGAGACCTGGCTGATCGTCGAGCGCAACCCGGCGCTCCGCAGCATCCCGCTGGGTCTGTGGTGCGTTCGCCCGGACCGCATGGAGGTCGTACCCAGCAAGGAGGACTTCCTCGCTGGGTACGTCTACCGGGGCCCGGACGGCGAGCGCGTGCCGCTGGCCCGTGATGAGGTCATCCAGCTTCGCCTGCCCGACCCCGAGGACCCCTACCGGGGACTTGGACCGGTGCAGGCCGTGATGCGTGACATCGACTCGGCGCGGTTCTCGGCCGAGTGGAACCGCAACTTCTTCCTCAACAGCGCGGAGCCGGGCGGCATCATCGAGACCGACGGTCGCCTGAGTGATGACGAGTTCGAGGAGCTGCGCAGCCGCTGGGCGGAGCAGCACCGGGGAGTCGCGGCCGCGCACCGGGTGGCGATCCTCGAGGGCCACAAGTGGGTCGACCGGACCTACACGAACCGCGACATGCAGTTCACCCAGCTGCGGCACCTGTCACGGGACATGATCCGCGAGGCGTTCGGCATCGCGAAGTTCGCCCTGGGCGACGTTGACGACGTCAACCGCGCCACGGCGGAGGCGTCCAAGGCCTGGTTCGCGGAGTCCATCACCGTCCCCCGCCTGGACCGCTGGAAGAGCGCGCTCAACAACGACTTCCTACCGCTGTTCGGCACGACCGGCCAGGGCGTCGAGTTCGCCTACGCGAACCCCGTGCCGCAGGACCGTGAGAGCGAGAACGCGGAGCGCGGCAGTAAGACAAGCGCCTGGGCCACCCTCGTCAGTGCGGGCGCTGACCCGGACGACGCGGCGGATGTATGTGGGCTTCCGCGGATGCGGATGCAGGAGGTGGAGGCGGCACGTGAACCAGCAGTGGCTTAAGCTGGCCCGCCCGGTGGCGGAGCTGCGGCGTGGGCGGACCGACTGGTACCGCATCGAGAACGCCACCTCCAACGGCCGCGCCGAGGTCTACATCTACGACGAGATCGGGTACTTCGGCGTCACGGCGGCCGACTTCGCTCGCGAGGTCAACGCCCTCAACGTCGAGGCCATCGACCTGCACCTGTCCAGCCCGGGGGGCTCCGCCTTCGAGGGCGTGGCCATCTACAACTCCCTGCTGCACCACCGAGCGACGGTGACGTCCTACGTGGACAGCCTCGCGGCGAGCGCGGCGTCCGTCATCGCGATGGCCGGCGACCGGATCATCATGCGCACCGGCTCGCAGCTGATGATTCACGAGGCGTCCGGGATGGGTATCGGCAAGGCCGACGACATGCGTGAGCTGGCGGACCTGCTGGATAAGACCAGCGGCAGCATCGCCGACATCTACGCGGAGCGGCGCGGCGGCACGGCCGCTAAGTGGCGCAAGGCCATGAAGAACGAGACCTGGTACGACGCCCAGGAGGCGGTCAGGGCCGGGTTGGCCGACGAGGTCAGCGGCGCGAGCGACGAGTCCCAGAACAGCTGGGACCTGAGCATCTTCAACTACGCCGGACGCAACCACGCGCCGGCTCCCATCGACGACGTTGACCCGTTCCGGGTCGACGCCGAGGAACTAAGGCGAGCACTACAGGAGGCCTTCCAGTGACCGCACCTACCATTCCCGCGAGCGCGGCCGAACTGGAGGCCATGCTCCTCGACACCACCAAGCTGAGCGAGATCGCCAAGACGCCGAAGTCGCTGGGTGAGTTCATCAAGAACTACGCCCAGGCGCAGCTGGCCAAGCAGGGCGAGCACCTGCAGGCGCAGATCAAGGAGCAGACGCAGATCGTCCTGGCGGAGATGCTCAAGGAGAACAAGGGCGTCCTCACCAACCGTGGCAAGCTCGACCTGGGCACCGGCACCAAGACGCACAAGGGCACGGCCTACAACAAGCACGCCCGGGGCGTCGCGCTGGACAACGAGTTCGACAGCCTGGCGGACTACTTCGCGTCGGTGTCGCCCAAGGCGAACGCCGCCCACCGTGAGAAGTGGGACCGGATCCGCAACGACTACTCGACGTCGGACCCGTCCAAGGGCGGCTTCCTCGTTCCCGAGGTGCTCCGCTCGACGCTTCTGCAGAACTCCCTGGAGTCGGCGATCGTCCGGCCCAAGGCGATGGTCGTCACGATGGACGCGCCGCGCGTGCCGTTCCCCGCGATCGACGAGACCACGCACTCCGGCTCCGTCTACGGCGGCATCACGGGCACCTGGGTGGCCGAGGGCGAGGCGCTTCCCGAGTCCGAGGCTCGCTTCGGACGCACGGTCCTGGACGCCAACAAGCTCGTGTCCTACTGCGAGGTGCCCAGCGAGCTGCCGCAGGACGCCCCAGTCGCGTTCGGCGACTTCATCGACAACGCGTTCCCCAAGGCGATCGCCTTCTTCGAGGACCTGGCGTTCCTGACCGGCAACGGCGTCGGTCGCCCCCTGGGTGCCCTCCACGGCGACAACACGGCGCTCATCGCCGTGACCAAGGAGTCCGGCCAGCTGGCGGACACGATCGTCTGGGAGAACATCGTCAAGATGTTCTCGCGGATGCTGCCCAGCTCGCTGGGTAGCGCGGTCTGGGTCGCGGCGATCGACACGTTCCCGGAGCTGGCCACGATGGCCCTGACCGTCGGCACCGGCGGCGGCCCGGTCTGGCTGCGCGACGGCGCATCCGGTCCGCCGATGAGCATCCTGGGTCGCCCGGTTCTGTTCACCGAGAAGACCTACAAGCTCGGCGACCAGGGTGACCTCGCGTTCATCGACTTCGGTCAGTACCTCGTCGGCGACCGCCAGGAGATGCGGGTCGAGTCGTCAACGCACTACAAGTTCGGCAACGACATGGTGGTCTACCGGGTCATCGAGCGGGCGGACGGTCGCCCCTGGATGAAGTCCGCGCTGACACCGGCCAACGGCAGCACCGCAACGCTGTCTCCGTACGTGACGCTCGCCGAGCGCGCGTAGCAAACCAACTCCGGGAGGCAGGAGATCGCATCAAGCCCCTCCCGGGGCCAATTCAGAAGGGTGGCATTAAAACCCCACCCGGAGAGGTGACCAAGTGTACGGACTCGGAAGGGTCTTCAACGTGATCCCGGCGGCGTCCGGTGTTCACATTCCACTCACCAACGCGAGCGCGGTCTCGTTCGTTACCTACGAGGACGACGGGTCAACGATCGCGACCATCAAGGAGTCCATCGACGGCGCCAGCGAGCAGGCCCTGGACGTCACCAACTACCCGTTCAAGGCGCCGGGTATCGGCGGCACCTGGACGGCGATGGCGGAGCAGGACGATACGCTGGACCTGGGCGACGACACCACGAACGACTGCATGGTCTTCACCGTGCACGCCAGCCAGCTGACCGACGGCTTCAACTGCGTCGAGGTCACGGTGGACGGTGGCATTCTCATCGCGATCCTCCACGACCTGACCGTGCAGCGCTACCCGGCGAACCTCGCCAGCAACCTGGTGGTGTGACATGAGCGTTCTCAACCCAGGCGGCGCGTTCCTGAAGGCCCAGTTCGGGTTCAAGGTCACCAAGGCCACCGGTGTGGTGATCAACGGCGAGGACCCGCTGTTCACCATCGCGGGCGGCAAGGTGCTCGTGACCGGCATTCTCGGCTTCGTAACGGTGGTCATCGGCTCCACGGTCTCCAACCTGAAGCTCGTCTTCGACCCGACGGCGACGGGTGCCGACTTCGACCTGTGCACCGCTACGGCCATCACCTCGGATGCCGTGGAGCAGCAGTACACGATCGCCGGAACCGTGGAGTCCGTTGGCGCTCTGCTGGTCGCGGGAGCAGTTGGACAGTGCAACCCGTTCTTCACGGATCCGCTGTCGTTGACCCCGGGTCAGATTCACCAGAACCTCTCCGCCGATCCCGTCGGTGGGGAGATCACCTGGAACCTGTGGTACCTACCGCTGGACGACGGCGCCAGCGTGTCTGCGGCGGCGTAGGGAGCGCAACGTGGGCTTCGAAGGTTGGCTCGCCGTCATCCGGTCCTCGGCCGAGGAGTACGAGTACTTCAAGAACGAGGAGCGGAGCAACCCCGTCGCCTGCCCAAACGACGGCGAGCCACTGCGAAGCGGTCCCGACGGGCAGCCGTACTGCCCATTCGACGGCTGGAGGCCGAACGATGTCCGTTGACCTGAGCAAGGTGAACCACCTGAGTGACCTCGTCAAGGTGGTCGCCGACCTGGAACGGCGCGTGACCGCGCTGGAGCAGCCGGCGCCCGTCAAGGCGACGACAGCGAAGACCGCCAAGTAGTTTCGGCGGCCTGGTTGGTCCCAGAACCTTTTGTACCGGCTCTGAGACCTCCCTGGAACACCGAAACACGCTGGCTTGGTAGTCGACCAGCGGGACAACTTCATACTCGCTCTCCCGCCTCGCCACGGCGAGCCGGTCAAGAAAGCAAGGACACAGGATGGGCGTCTGGTACGCAACCAGGGAGGACGTCAAGTCCGCCCTGGACAGCAGGGAAACCGCGCGCAACGACGCGCAGGTTGACCGGGCGATCGAGGGATCCTCTCGCTCGGTCGAGGGCCAGCTTCGCCGTCGCTTCTACCCGGAGCTGGACACACGGTACTTCGACTGGCCCAACTTCCAGTACTCACGTCCGTGGCGGCTGTGGCTGGGTGCCAATGAGCTCATCTCGGTCAGCGCACTGGTGGCCGGGGGAACGACGATCGCCGCCAGCGACTACTTCCTGCGCCGGTCCGACGGCAAGGAGGAGCCGCCGTACACGCACATCGAGGTCGACCTGGAGTCGTCCGCCGTGTTCCAGGCGGGCGCCACACACCAGCGGGCGATCGCGGTTACGGGCCTCTTTGGACACTCGGCCGACGAGACCGCCGCGGGAACCCTGGCGGAGGCGCTGGACTCCGCAGAGACCGGCGTCGACGTCTCCGACGGCAGCCTGATCGGCGTCGGCAGCATCATCAAGGTCGACAGCGAGCGGATGATCGTCACCGGCCGGTCGGCGCTGGACACCACGGTCGACATCCACGGCAGCGACAGCCTGACCGCGCTGGCCAGCGACGTGTCCATCACGCTGACCACGGCCACGAACGCACCGGTCGCCGGTGAGGTCATCCTCATCGACTCGGAGCGCATGCTCGTGGTCGACGTCGCCGGTACGACGCTGACGGTCAAGCGCGCCTGGGACGGCTCCGTCCTGGCGACGCACGCGGCCGGCGCCGGCATCTACGCGTACCGGACGCTGACCGTCCAGCGCGGCGCGCTGGGTACGACGGCCGCCGCGCACGACACCGCCGCGCCGGTCACGCGTCACGTCGTACCCGGACTGGTGAACCAGCTCTGCGTGGCGGAGTCACTCGTCAGCATCCAGGGGGAGCTGGGGGCGTACGCCCAGCGGGTTGGCTCCGGCGACAACCAGCGGGACGCGGCGGGTGGCGGCATCGACGGAATCCGCGCACAGGCCGTGCGCGCCTACGGCCGCAAGATGCGAAAGGCGGCGGTGTAGTGCCCACGAAGGTGAACGTGACCGGACCGCTGCTGAACGGCGACGCACCCGGCGTCATCGGCGACCTGCTGGACGACGCCGAGCACGAGGTCGCGCAGGCCGGGGTCAACGCCGTCAGGACCGAGCTGGGCCGCGTACTTCGCCGGCCGACGGGACGCTACCGGTCGGCCGTTCAGACGGACCGCCGCGGCGACTCGATCGTCGTGACGGACGGCGGCGTCATCTATGGGCCGTGGCTGGAGGGCACCGGCAGTCGCAACCGGACCACGCGGTTCCGCGGCTACAGCACCTTCAGACGGGTGACGCAGCGGCTGCAGGCCGACGCCGTCCAGTTGACCGAGCCGGTCGTAGAGACGCACCTGAGGAGGCTCCGGTGAGCCACGAAGCGCGTTACCTGCTGGTGCTTGGTGTTAGTGCAGTCGCAGCGGCGGCCCTTGGCGTCTGGTTGTGGGGTCTGCTTCTTGGCTGGTGGTCGGTGTGAGCCTCGACCTGACGACCCTCATCGACCGCGTCGCGTCGCACGCGGCGGCCACCGGTCACTTCGAGCGCGTCAACCAGCACGAGCCGAAGAGCGCGCCCGGAAACGGGTTGAGCGCCGCCGTCTGGGTTCAGCGCGTCCAGCCTCACCGGTCGTCCGGGCTGGCGGCCACCAGCGCGCTGGTCACGCTGATGCTGCGCATGTACTCCAACATGCTGCAGGAGCCGCAGGACGAGATCGACCCGCGCATTGGCGGCGCCGTCGACGCGGTCATCACGGCGCTGTCCGGCGACTTCGAGCTGGGCGGCAACGCCCGGTGCGTCGACCTACTGGGACAGGGCAACCCGGGGGTAGCCGCGCAGGCCGGCTACCTGACCATCGGCACAACGATGTACCGGGTCATGGACATCAGTGTTCCGATCATCGTGAACGACGTCTGGAGCCAGGCGGTATGACTGACATGGATGACAAGGTCACTCAGAGGCCTCCGGGAGCCGGCAACGGTGGGGTTCTCATTACCTTCCAGCACATGTACGACCAACTTCAACTGCTGGTTGGTGAGCTGCGCGACGTGAACTCGGCTATGAAGACTCACAACGCATCAATGATCGACCACGAGGTTCGTCTTCGTGCGCTGGAGAAGTGGCGGTACAGCCTGCCGGCAGCACTTGTCATTTCAATTGGGTCGGCGGTCGCGGCCGTCATCGCGGCGACCAACGGCGGGTAGGGGGTCTCGATGACGAAGCAGACCGGCCTAGGTATGAACTGCTACGTCAGTGGCTACGACCTGTCCGGTGACGTCGGCAGCATCAAGAGCATCAGCGGCGGGAACAAGCCGCTGGAGGTCACCGGCATCGACAAGTCGGCGCCCGAGCGACTGGGTGGGTTGCGGGACGGCGCCGTCAACTTCTCGTCGTGGTTCAACCCATCGGCCGGTCAGGCGCACCCGGTCCTGTCCGCACTTCCGACCGCGGATGTGCTCGCCACCGTCACGGCGGCGACGGCGCTGGGTAGCGCGGCGGTGTCCCTCACCGGTAAGCAGATCAACTACGACGGCGACCGCAAGGACGACGGCTCGCTGGCGTTCGACGTCAACGCCCTCGCGAACGGGTTTGGCCTGGAGTGGGGCGTCCTGCTGACGGCCGGCAAGCGCACCGACACGGGAGCCACCAACGGCACCGCAGTCGACCTCACCACGGTGTCGACCGAGTTTGGCTGGCAGGCGTACCTGCACGTGTTCGCATTCACTGGTACATCCGTAACGGTGACCCTGGAGGACTCGGCGAACAACACCGACTTCCTGCCGCTGACCGGCGGTGCGTTCACGGCTGCGACGGGAGTAACCAGCGAGCGGCTGCAGGGCGGTCGCACAGCGACGGTCCGGCGGTACGTCCGTGCGGTCACGTCGGGAGTGTTCAACCCCGCGACGTTCGCGGTGATGTTCGTACGAAATGAAGTGGCGGTGGCGTTCTGATGCAGCCGTTCCGGATCACACCCAAGCTTCCCGTCCAGGCCATGAAGACGTACCAGATTCACGCGCCGGCATCCACGCACTTCCGGGCCGCAACGTGCGCCGAGGTCGAGTGCGGTGCGTACACGAGCGGTTGGCGGACCACTGTGGACGAGTCGACGGAGCTGGGCCAGGGCCAGGCGTACTACATCCGGAAGCAGTCGGGTCGCCTGTTCACGGAGCACCGCAACGAGGCCAACCTGACGGTGTTCACGTTCGAGGCTGGCCAGCGCTGCTTCCAGGCCGACGCCCACCGAACGCGGGTTGAACGTCCGGAGATCTACGTCGTTCGTAACGGCGACTGGCGCGGGTACGGCGAGGCACGGCGCTACAGCCGTGCGGAGGACTGGGTGGACGACTTCGCCAACAACCAGGACCAACTAGCAAGGAGACTTGAAAGTGGCTAAGCAGACTGGTCTCGCGTGGACCACACTCACCGTTGAGGATGCGGACGGCTCCACGGCGCGAGACATCAGGAACGACGTGACGAACGTCGGCTGGGGTATGCCGCGCGGCGCGCAGGAAGTGACCGGCATCGACAAGTCAGCCTACGAGCGGCTGCTGCTTCTGGCGGACTTCAGCATCGAGATCAACGGCGTCTGCAACTTCGGCGCCGTGCCCAGCGCGACGTCGCACGGCGTGTTCGCCACGGTGCCCAGCACCTCGGTTCAGCGGACCACCGTTCTCGGCATCGGCGGCAAGTCGCTGACGAACCAGGTGCTGTACACGGACTACGCGATCAACCGTACCGAGAACGGCGAGCTGACATTCAAGGCACCCGGCGTGCTGGCCGACGGCACCGTTCCGACGTGGGCGTGAGCCATGGGTTTCGTCAACGACAGGACGTACAAGCTGGTCTTCGCGGACCCCGAGTTCGCGGGACTGGAGGTGCGTGCGCGCTCCATCTCGATCCGGAAGATGCTGGAGATCGCCAAGTTCGACCGGAACGACCTGGATGAGGGACAGGTCGAGCTTCTCCTGGCCACGTTCGCCAAGGCACTCGTTAGCTGGAACCTGGAGGAACCGGAGGGTGAGCCGGTACCGGCCACGCTGGACGGCCTGTACGCGCAGGACATCGGGTTCGTGATGCAGATCATCTTCGCCTGGATGGAGGCCGTGGCCGCTGTGCCGACCCCTTTAAGGGAGAAGTTGAGCGGTGGCAAGCAGTTCCCGGAGGTGTCACTGCCGATGGAGACGTTGTCACCAAGCCCGCCGAGCTAGCGGAGGCGGAGATGATCGTCCGCCTGTGCGAGCGGTTTGGCTGCCTCCCCAGCGCGCTGCTGGAGGAGGACGCGGAGCTGCTGCGCTGGGTTCGACTTGAGGCCCTGACCAGACCCGCCGAGGAGGTGGCGCATGAATGAGGTCGAGATCGTCATCACGAGCAAGGACCAGACCTCCGCGGGTTTCAAGTCCGCGCAGTCCGGTGTGAAGGACACCGGGAAGGCGTTTGACCAGTTCGGCGAGAAGATCGGTGACCAGGAACGCCGCTGGCAGGGCCTGCGGTCGAGCATCACCGGCACCACCGACGTCGCCGGTGGTGCTGCCGCCATCATGAAGGGCGACCTACTGGGCGGCTCGGTGCTCGTAGCCGGCGGCCTCGCGGACCTGGCGCAGGGCTTCGCCGACACGCTGATCCCGATGGTGAAGGTGGCCTTCCAGTTCGTCGCGCACAAGGCCGCGATGGTGGCGCACGCCGCCTGGTCGGGGATCGTCGCGGCGAAGACGGCGATTTGGACCGGCGTGCAGTGGGCGCTGAACGCGGCCCTGTTGGCGAACCCGATCGTGTTTGTGATCGTTGCCGTGGCCGCTCTCGTCGCGGCGATCGTGCTCATCGCGACGAAGACGGACTGGTTCCAGCGGCTGTGGAAGGTGGCCTGGGGCGGCATCAAGGACGCGGCCCAGGCCGTCGGAGGCTGGTTCGCCAACACGCTGTGGCCACTCATCAAGCGACCGTTCGACCTGTGGATCGCCTACCTGCGACTAGTTCTCACCACCGTCGTCAACACGTTCAACGCCGTCGTGGGCTTCGTTCGTAGTCTGCCCGGCAAGATAGCCTCCGCCGCGTCAGGTATGTGGGACGGCATCAAGAACGCCTTCCGCTCCGCCCTCAACTGGATCGTGGACAAGTGGAACAACTTCCGCATCCCAGCGATCCGCGTCGCGGGCGTCCAGGTCTCACCTGAGATTAACTTCCCCAACCTGCCGCACTTCGCCAGCGGCGGTTTCGGTCGTGGTCTGGCGATCGTCGGTGAGCACGGCCGCGAGCTGGTTGACCTCGGCGCCGGTGCGCGCGTGCACTCAAACGCCGCAACGGAGCGGATCCTGGCCGGCACGGCGCAGTCCAGCGCCTCGCAGGTCCTGCTCCTGGACCCCAACGGCGGGCGCCTGGTGGAGGCGCTCATCTTCACCATCGCGGAGGCCGTCCGTAAGCAGGGCGGCCGGCCGGACGTCCTCGGAATCAAGCTCACGTAGGAGAACGACATGCACCGCTACAAGACCTGGAACGGCCCGATGCCGACCACGGCCGCGCAGGCGGCGGTGTCCACCGGCACGGCCATCAAGACGATGCTGCAGCTGGCCACACCGGCCACGCGGCAGATCCAGCTCATCTCGTGGGGCTTCACCCTGGACGACCCGCCGGGCGCCGACGCGGTCATCGAGCTGCTGCAGACCGACGTCGCCGCGACCGTCACCGCGCACATTGCCGCGGGGGTGCAGCCGCTGGACCCGAACGCGCCGCCCTCCCTGCTGACCCTGGGCACGTCCGCGACCGGCTACACGGGCTCGGCGGAGGGCTCGATCACCGCCACCCGGGTCTTCGACGCGGTCGCGCTGTCGTCGGTGTCCGGGGAGTCGCCGCTGCACTACGCCTACCAGTGGATGCCCGACGAGCGCCCGATCATCGCGATCTCGAAGTTCCTGCGCGTCCGGGCGACGACGCCGACGACCGCCGTGGACATGCGCTGCTGGATCTGCTGGGACGAGTGAGTAGATGCGGGGGTCGGTCGCGCCGCGCGTAGCGGGTTGGTGGAGGCGAGCTGGGGCTAACGTCCCCGGTCCGCTGGCGGTCAGCTCTGCCCCCGTCGTGTTCGACGCCAACGGCCACATCAACTACAAGGCGGAGCTGTACGTCAACGGCGCCTGGCTGGACATCACCACGCGTGTGCGGGCGCCCGGCGGCACGACGGGCTTCGACATCAGCCGCGGCCGGCCCGACGGTCAGACGCGAGTCTCGTACGGTCGCTGCTCATTCATGATCAACAACCGGGACGGGCTGTTCTCCAACCGGAACCCCAGCAGCGTCTACTTTGGACTGCTGGGCCGCAACACGCCGTTCCGCCTGTCCGTCGCGGACAACTTCCGCTTCCACGGTGAGATCGCCGAGTTCCCCCAGCGCTGGGACACCACCGGTCGCGACGTCTGGGTGACCATCGAGGCCGCAGGTGTGCTGCGCCGGCTGGGCCAGGGCGCGAGGCCACTCAAGTCACCTCTGCGTCGCGCGATCCTGGCCAGCAGCCCGGTGGTTTACTGGTCGTTGGAGGATGCGGCCGGGTCGACGCAGGGCGCGTCGTCAGTCAGTGGGATAGCCCCGTTGATCGTGTCAGGAACTGTCACGTTCGCATCGTCCGATGTGGACATCCCCGGTTCCGCTGGGGCTTTGGACGCTAGTGGGGGCGGCAGGTTGGACGCTGCCCTACCCACGTTCGCGTTCACCATCGACTTCGGGTGGGGTCTGGACTTTATCGCGTCGTACAAGACCGCCACCCCGGGTGGCGAGGGTGTGCTGGTCAGCCTTGAAACAACCGGTGCGACGTACACGTTCACGTTGAGCACGACTGACTTGACCGTGGGGGAGCCGCACCACGTTGCGTACTGGTTCTACCAGAGCGGCGCCGGTGGGGTAGATCTCAGCATCGACACCTACTACGACGGAACATTCTTCGACACCGAAACTTTCGCGAGTACCGCACTGCCGTCACCGACGGCGGTCCACATCAACCCGAACAGCTTGACCGATGACACGTTGCCGGTGATTGCCCACCTGTCCATGCATGATGTGTCCGCGGACTTGGCCCTGGACGCTGCGGCGGCTCTGTCCGGTTACGCTGGAGAAACTGCGGCTGACCGTCTTGCCAGGCTGTGCGCTGAGGAAGGTCTCTCGTTCGTCCTAGTTGGTGATGCAGCTGACACTGCTGCGATGGGTCCGCAGCAGATTGACACGTTGGTGAATCTTATCCAGCACGCCGTAGACGCTGATCAAGGAATGCTGTACGAGCCGCGTCAGATCCTCGGTCTGGCATACCGCACGCGCACCAGCCTATACAATCAGGTCGCAGCGATACTGGACTACTCTGCCGCGCACCTGTCCGGTGAGCTGGCACCCATTGACGATGACCAGCTCCTGCTGAACGACGTCGAGGCCCGGCGCATCGACGGGTCGTCCGCCCGGTACACCGTCGACACCGGCCCACTGTCCACGCAGGACCCGCCGGACGGGGTAGGCACCTACGACGAGTCGCTGGAGTACGACGTCTACGCCGACAACCAGCTGCTGGACATCGCCAGCGAGCGTGCGCACATCGGCACCTGGGACGAGGCTCGCTACCCCACCGTGAGCGTCAACCTGGCGCGTGCGCCGTTCCGTGCGGATGCCAGCCTCCTCAACGGCGTCGTCGGTCTGGACATCGGTGACTACCTGGCCGTCGACAACCCGCCGGCCTGGCTGCCACCGAACCTCATCGAGTTGCTGTTGCAGGGCTACACGGAGCATTTGACGGCGTTTGAGTGGCGGTTGACGTCCAACAACACCCCGTACGGCCCGTACCGGGTGTTCCGGATCGAAGGTGGAACGTTGGGTGTTTTGGGGCTTGCCGGGCAAACCCTCGACGGTGAGCACGCCGCGAACGATGGGACGTTGAGTGTGGCCACGGCAGCCGGGTATCCGCTGCTCGCCACAAGCCTGACCGTGTTCGCCGACATCATGATCGCCGGTGAGCGGATGACTGTGCAGGGTGTGGTCGGCGCGTCGTCCCCGCAAATTGTGACGGTCACCCGGGCGGTTAACGGGGTCAGCAAGGTGTTGCCGGCCGGTTCTGAGGTCAAACTGTTTCCACGAACGGGGATAGCGCGATGACTTCACCTTTTAACGCACTTCAGGAGCCGACTGCGGCGCAGTTGAACCAGGCAGTTCAGAAGATTATCAGGCGTGGTCGGCGGGTAACTTCGTCCTCCGCCTCCACGTCCACAACGGACATCGGCGTACTGCGTGTGTCGTCGATTCCGGTCCTGTCTGGGGATCTTGTCGCCGTCCAGTCGAGCCCACTGGGCCTGGACAGCTCCGTGACCAACGACGAGGTCAGGGCCCGGGTCCGGTACCGGCTCGACGGCGTGGACGCCGGGGTCACCGACACGATCCTGCCC
>Ga0075430_100002344_pt1 | contig 15740 bp, 15 predicted proteins | sample RhiMetdeltSRZDD4_FD_75294 | JGI IMG/M metagenome (GOLD analysis project Ga0075430, IMG submission 75294) | Populus rhizosphere microbial communities from Tennessee, USA - Rhizosphere MetaG P. deltoides SRZDD4 | ecosystem: Host-associated > Plants > Roots > Rhizosphere > Soil | place: USA... | reverse complement strand
CCAGCTCGGGACCGTGCGACGCGTCCGGGTTCAAGGGTCGACGGCTTGCGCAGGGCGACCCACCGGTCACGGAATGACCGATCGCGGGCTTATAGAAACGAGCTTATAGAAACATGAAAAAAATGACGGCGGCAGCGACACGACAAACCGTTTCAGGAGAGTGGTCACGCAACGCCTCCACCAACAAGACACTGCGTGACCACTTACCTAGTTCAGCCCGAAGGTTCCGTGCTTTATACCGGCAACGAACTTGCCCCAGTTGTGCCGCGGGAAGTCCAGGACCGGGCCCTCGCAGTCCGTAGAGTCACGAACACTGACAGTGCCATCTTGCCGCGCCACCTCCACGCAGCAGCCACTGTCTGCGCTGTGGGAGCTCTTTACGAACCTGGGGGATGCCATGTCACGTGGCGCCATCGCCGTCCTTTCACCCTGGCCCGACCTCACGGGCGAGCCGCTCGATGAACTCCCTCGACTCGTCAACCGTTAGCGCGTCGACAACGAGGGACTCGAAGACAGCTGCGCATTCTGCCATGATCTCCGGGCTCTCGGTGTACACCTCCCCTACCACGTGCTCGAGGTAGACAACACTCGGGTCAGTCCGGTCCAGGAAGTCAAGGATCGAGAATGGCCCATGCATAGAGGTGAGCTCGCCGGTGGCGAACGGCGATACATGGATCTGGACGTTCGGCAGCTCACTCGCTTCCAGCAGGCGGTGCAGCTGCTCGCGCATGACCCGCGCACCGCCGACCGGCCGGCGCAGCGCCGCCTCCCCCTGGACCAGCCGCAGCCCGAGCGGGTCGGCCCGGGTGAGGGCGTCCTGGCGCCGCATCCGCGCACCGATCTTGGCCGCCCGCTCGGCCTGGTCCTTCAGCCGCTTACCGATCACGGCCTGCGCATAGGCCTCCGTCTGGAGCAGGCCGTGCACCACCAGCGGCTGGTAGCTGCGCAGCGACACCGCCTCGGACTCCATGGCCAGGTACGTCGCGTACTCGTACGACAGGGCGTCCGCGTACGGATGCCACCAGCCGGGCTCAGCCGCCTCCCGGGCCAGCGACACCAGCCGGTCCCGGCGCGGGTCGGTGATCCCGAGTACGTCCAGAATCTCGTGTACGGTGCCGGGGCTGATCCTGATCCGCGCGGTCTCGATCCGGCTGAGCCGCGACGGTGAGCAGCGCAGCTGGTCGGCGAGCTGCTCCAGGTGCAGGCCTGCGCCCTCGCGTAGCCGGCGCAGCTCACGGCCGAGCTGGCGACGGCGCATGGTCGGCGGCGAGCCAACGGCCACAGGTCACCTCCTGCTGTCTCTGCTTGCTACATATAGATCGAACGCCTTGGGGCTTTGGCGGCTTTTCAGGTCTTCGCAGGTCACGCCGCCCCAGTGGGGCCTCTATCTGGGAGTGGTCGCATTTTCGCGCAAGGATCATTCGCTGTCACGCATTCACTCATGCGGCAACAGTCATGATGCACTTGCATGCGCACCTGTGCATGCGTCACTATCTGTACATAGGCGCCCCCCTGCCGTACCGGACGCAAGGGAGACCCCGCTATGGTCGACAGCTCCCCTACGGACGGCCGATCCGGGTTTGTCATCGTGGACCGCGGGCCGCGCGTCTACGCGCTCCACGACTCGGACTGCCCCGGTGACGGGGTGATCGGCTGGGTCCTGGCGCTTCCCAACGGCAACGCCCTGGTGGTCGACCGCACCGGAACGGTGACCGCCGAGTCCACCATGGACCGTACTGAGGCGCGGTACGGCCGCCGCGGTGCCCGGCTCCTGGAGGTCATCGAGCTACCGGGCGAGCTGTCGCCCGCGGGCTGACACCTTCGTAGGGTGCACCTTCGCGGGCTGGGCTACGTTCGCGGGCTGACACGTTCGCGGGGTGACTACCTTTCGTAACCTCGGGGTGGGATCACCCGCAGGTGCCCGCGCCGCCCCGTACCCCGCTCGGCCGGCGCGCCCTCGTCCCGGCGCACCGGCGGCCGGGCCGCCTCCCGTACGGCCTCAGCCAGTGCCACCAGGTCGTCCGGGGTCGGCGGGGGTGGCTCGAACTCGCCGTCGTGCCGGACCACCTCCCAGCCCCGGGGCGCGGTGAGGCTGCGGGCGTGCGCCTCGCACAGGTCATAGGTGTGCGGCTCGGGGTAGGAGGCGAGCGGACCGACGACCGCGGTCGACTCGGCATAGATATAGGTCAGCGTGGCGACGGCCGCCCGAGGGCAGCCGTTCCGGGAGCAGCGCCGAGGTGACCTCACTGCGGCACGGTACCGCCGCCGATGGGTCGGTGCCGATGGTTTGCCGTCGCGACACGCCGTACCCGGGAGTCAACTGGTGGCGACGAGGTGCCGCGACCACCGCCCGCGTCGCCCCGCGGCGCTACATTGGCGGCGTGACAGGTCCACGTGGAGAGCAGCCCGACCGGCGCCGGCCGGAGCCGGACCCGCGCCGCACCAGCGCCCGCCGCCCCTGGCGGGACCGGCACGGCCGCGGCTTGCGGGGGCGGCTGGTGCCGGCGACCGTTCCACTGTCGCGGACCCGGTCGGAGATCTTCGACGATCTCGTGCTGGACGCGGTGGAGGGCTTGGAGCGCAGGTACGCGCAGGAGCTCGCGGGCGTGGAGTTCGCCGTGGAGGACGTCCCTCCGGATCTGAACGTCTACGACTCGGACGTGCTGGAGGACGGTGACGTGCCGCTCGCCCGGCTGATGCCCGGACGCCCGGGTCGGCACGGCGTGCCGCCACGGATCGTGGTCTACCGGCGCCCGCTGGAGTTTCGGGCGTTGGACCGCGACGACCTCGCCGAGCTGGTCCAAGAGGTGATCATCGAGCAGGTCGCGAACCTGCTGGGTGTTGACCCGGAGGATCTGGCCTGAGCGGACGGCACCGGTTGGGCTACCGCGGCACGGCAGCCCAACCGGAAGCGCGGCCTTACGCGGCGCGCCGCTTGAGCTTGCGGCGCTCGCGCTCAGACAGCCCGCCCCAGATGCCGAAGCGCTCGTCATGCCCTAGTGCGTACTCCAGGCACTCGGCCCGGACCTCACACCGCGTGCAGATGCGCTTCGCCTCCCGGGTCGAGCCCCCCTTCTCCGGGAAGAACGCCTCAGGGTCGGTCTGCGAGCACAGCGCCCGCTCCTGCCACTCCGGCGCGTTGCCCAGCAGGTCGGCCACGGTAAGACGGCCGTCCATAAGTGTGCCCCCCTTCTTGCGCACCGGTCGCGGTGCCGGTGAGCCCCCCCGCGCGAACCGGTGGACCCCCACCGGGAGGTTTGCTCCTTCTGTCTGGTTCGATGGTGTTATCGCGGCCATCGTTGAACAACCTCAGTGAAATTACACGCGTGTAATGCGTGCGTCGTCAAGCGGAACCTGATAAATGAGTCGGTCCTGCGCGGCGTGCCGCGCGCGACTCGCTGAGGCCAGTCCGCCTTCCGTCTCCACCCGATCTCGTCGCGTACGACGTCGCCGTAGGACACCGGGCAAAGGGCATGCAGCCAGGGAACGCTCGGCTGGGCCGTACGCCAAAGATGCTCAAGCCACGGCCGCTCGCTCAGCCAAGGCCGCTCGCTCAGCCAAGGGTGCTCGCTCAGCCAAGGATGCGCAGCCAGCCAAGGATGCTCAGGCCAAAGGGCGCGCGAACGGGGACCGCACACGGATCGCCGGCCAGCTACAGCCGGCCGGCGACCCATCCCCCCACAGTCCTGCCAGGGGTCGGTCCGGAGGTCTGACCGCCGCGGGGTGGCCGCTTCGACGGCTGACCCCCGGCCCGGCCCGGCTTCTCGTGCTCTGACCAGCAAACCAAGCAGGGTATAAGGAGGGCGTAAGGAACGGACCCCCTCGCCGGTCCCTTGACGGCCGAAACGCCCCAGGTCATAGGCTTACCGACGCTCGGGCAGCCATCGCGCCCGGGTCGCCGTTCACCCGGACGGGTAGCTTCCCGGCCATTCGACGTCCGTAAGGCCCGGCGCTTGGGCGGGCGGTCAGGCCGCGTACGTCGTGGTCCGCTCCCGCGCCGGTCGCCCGGCAGCGTCCGCGATCGCCCGCAGCTGCGCCACTGTGCGCGCCGAGCCGTGCTCCGAGCCGGCCATCCGGGAGATCGTCTCCTCCATCAGGGTGCCGCCGAGGTCGTTCGCGCCGCCCCGGAGCATCGCCACCGTGCCCTCGTCACCGAGCTTCACCCAGGAGCACTGGATGTTCGCGATCCGTCCGTGCAGGAGCAGCCGGGCCATCGCGTGCACGACCTGGTTCTCCCGCCGGGTCGGGCCGGGCCGGGCGATGCCGGCCAGGTAGATCGGCGCGTTGTGGTGCACGAACGGCAGCGCCACGAACTCGGTGAAGCCGCCTGTGCGGTCCTGGATGCCGGCCAGCACACGGAGGTGGCCAAGCCAGTGCCGGGGATGGTCGACGTGCCCGTACATCATCGTGGAGCTGGACCGCAGGCCCAGCTCGTGCGCTGTGGTCACCACCTCGACCCAGGTGGCCGCCGGCAGCTTGCCCTTGGTGAGCACCCACCGCACGTCGTCGTCGAGGATCTCCGCGGCGGTGCCGGGGATCGTGTCCAGCCCGGCCTCGCGCACCTGGATGAGCCAGTCCCGGATGCTGACGCCGGCCTTGGCCGCGGCGGTGGCCACCTCCATCGGCGAGAACGCGTGCACGTGCAGGCCCGGCACCCGGCTCTTGACGGCACGGACCAGGTCGGCATAGGCCGAGGCTGGCAGCTTCGGGTCGATCCCGCCCTGCATGCAGACCTCGGTGGCCCCGGCCTGCCACGCCTCCTCCGCCCGCGCCGCGACCTGCTCAAGACTTAGCCGGTACGCGTCCGCGTCCCGCTCCCGCTGCGCGAACGCGCAGAACCGGCAGCCGACGTAGCAGACGTTGGTGAAGTTGATGTTGCGGTTCACCACGTAGGTGACGTCGTCGCCAACCGCGTCCCGGCGGACGTCGTCGGCGAGGCGTACCAGCTCTTGCAGGGCCGCGCCGTCCGCCGCGAACAGCGCCAGGGCGAGCGCCTCGTGGCGCGGCTCCAGCAGCGCCGCCGGGTCGTCCGCGGCCAGCCGCAGCGCCGCCCGGGTGTCCGCGTCGGGCCGGGCCGGGCCGGGCACGTCCAGGGCCACCGCCGCGTGCGCGGCGACCTCGGCCCAGTCGCCGTACACCGAGTCGAAGTCGCCGCGCCGGTCCGCCGACCGGCCCGTGGTGTCGATGGCTGCGTGCAGGTCCACCCGGCCGGTGTCGGCCAGGCCGCCGTCCGGCTCCTGCCACGCCCGCCCGGCCGGCCGGGCGGGCTCGTCGGCGAGCCCGGTCCGCGGGTCGAGCAGCGCGGTGACGTGGGCGGCGAGCCGCGGGTCGAGCCAAGGGTCGCCGCGGCGCACGTACTCGGGGTAGATCGTCAGCCGCTCGCGCAGGGCGAAGCCGGCCCGGGCGGAGAGCTCGGCAAGCTCGGTGACCTGCGGCCAGGGCCGCTCCGGGTTGACGTGGTCCGGGGTCAACGGGGACACCCCGCCCCAGTCGTCGATGCCGGCCCGCAGCAGCAGCGCCACCTCTGCCGGACCCGGCTGGCCGGCGTCGCCCAGCAGGTTGGGCGGCGCCTGTACGCGGGCCCGGGGCCCCAGCACCAGCCGTGCCACGGCCACCGTTGCGGCGAGGTCGACCAGCTCGGCGTCTGGCGCGCCGCGCATAGCCGTGTCGGGCTTGGCGCGGAAGTTCTGGATGATCACTTCCTGGATATGGCCGTACTCGCGGGCGGCCCGCCTGATCGCGAAGAGCGACTCGGCCCGCTCGGCCAGCGTCTCTCCGATGCCGATGAGGATGCCGGTGGTGAACGGCACGCCGACCCGGCCCGCGTCGGCCAGCACTCGCAGCCGGACGGCGGGCTCCTTGTCGGGCGAGCCGTAGTGCGCCCCGCCCGGCTGGGACCACAGCCTGGTCGACGTGGTCTCGAGCATCATGCCCATGCTCGGCGCCACCGGCTTGAGCCGCTGCAGCTCAGCCCAGCTGAGCACGCCCGGGTTGAGGTGCGGCAGCAGGCCGGTCTCCTCCAGCACCGCAATGGCTGCGGCGCGCAGGTAGTCCACTGTGGACTCGTATCCTCGCTCGCTCAGCCAGCGCCGCGCGACCGGCCAGCGCTCCTCCGGACGGTCGCCCAGGGTGAAGAGCGCCTCCTTGCAGCCGAGAGCCGCCCCGTCCCGGGCGATCCGTACCACCTCGTCGCGCTCCAGGAACGGCGCGGCCAGGCGCTGCGGCACCGTGGCGAAGGTGCAGTAGTGGCAGCGGTCCCGGCAGAGCCTGGTCAGCGGGATGAAGACCTTGCGCGAGTACGTGACGACGCCCGGCCGCCCGGCGTCGACGAGACCCGCGTCCCGCACGGCGCCAGCCGCCGCGAGCAGCTCGTCAAGGGCCGGCCCCCGGGCGTGCAGCAGCGTCTCGGCCTCGGTCGCGTCGATCGGCCGGCCGTCGACGGCGCGGTGCAGCGCTCGGCGCAGGCTGGCTTCGGTCGGTTGGGGCGGCTGGCTCGACAGCGCACTCTCCGGCACGCGTGCAGCCTATGCTCTGGAACCACCAGGCGGCAGGTGCTACCTACCGCACAGCCGCCAGGCCTGCTACCTACCCGCACAGGCACCAGGCCCCGGCTGCCGGCCAAGGCACCCGGAGCGGGCCCTGGCCGGCAGCGTCCCTGCTCATTCCGGCCGCCGGCTGGCGCCCACCGACGGCCCGGTACGGCCTACGAGGGGGTACGGCCCACGACGGTGGACAGACCCCACGACGGAGCAGTACGGGCTACGACGGAGCAGTACGGGCTACGACGGCGACCACGGCTGGGTCGGCTCATCCTCGCGCCGGGTGACCGGCCGGATCACCTGGGTGGGCTGGCCTTCGCCGGACTCCGCCTCAGGTGCCGGTGCACCGCCGCTGAGCTGCGTGGTCGCCTCGTCCGCGGACACCTGGCGGCCGTGGAGCTGCGTGGTGGGGTCCTCTGCCGGGGCTGGTCCGGCTCCGGCCGGCGCGTGCATGACGCGGGTCGCCTCGCCTGGCGTGTCGTCACCGCCCTCAGCCACCGATGGCTGGGACGCCGCGTGTCGCGGCGGCGGCTCCGGGCTGGAAGCCGCAGCCAAGGCCGGGCCTGGGGCCGGCTCGGCGGCCGGCGGCTGCGCGACCGGCGGCTGCGCGACCGAGGGCTGCGCGACCGGCGGCTGCGCGGCCGAGGGCTGCGCGGGCGACGGCCGCGCGGGCGCAGGCGCTGCTGGCGCAGACCCCGGAGGCTCGGGCATCGCGTGCCGGGCCGGCTCCGGCCAGCCGGGCGAGACTGGCGAGCCGACCGCCGGCGGGGCGGACGAGACGGGCGACGCCGACGAGAACGGGGAGCCCGAGGCTGACGGGGGCGCCGGGAAGCCGGACAGGGATGGGTAGCCGGATGCCGGGGGCGTAGCCGACGCCGCCGGGTAGCCGGCCCCCGTGCCGTACCCCGGCTGCGGCGCCTGCTGCGGGTACGGCTGGGCGTACTGCTGTTGTTGGTACCCGTGTTGTTGGTACCCGGCCGGGTAGCCGGGCTGCTGACCGTAACCAGGTTGGCCGTAACCAGGTTGGCCCTGCCCCGGCTGGCCGTAGCCGGGCTGGCCGTAGCCCGGGGGCACGTAGCCAGGAGCCCCGTAGCTGGGCTGGCCGTAGCTGGGCTGGGCGTGACCGGGCTGGCCGTACGCCTGCTGCGGGTAGCCGGAGTGGCCGGCCGGCTGGCCGTACACGCCAGGCGGGTTCGGCGCGGGCCGGGGCCGGGAGGTGTGGTAGAGGCCCTGCCAGACCCGGAGCACGACCAGGGCCGCCGCGCCGATGACCGCCAGGTACGCGATCTTCACGATCGCCTCCTCGAGCGCGGCGCGTGCCGAGCCGCCGGTCAGGCCGACCGCGCCGCGGTCGTCGCTCACGTCAGCCGCGAACCCGAGCAGGAAGCCGAAGACGATGCCGAAGAAGATCGCCACGGCGTACTCGACGAGAGCGACCAGCGTGACCAGCCTGGCTCGGCCCACCGGCGGCCGGATGTGGGTGGCGAGCAGGACCGCGGCGAGCGGCAGCAGGATCGTCTCCCAGCTGACGAACGAGCCGAACCGGTCCCCGGCAAAGTCGAGGTACCTGTCTACCGAGGCCCCGTACCCGCCGGGGACCAGCCTGATCACGGCGATGAAGAGCAGCAGGGCGACGGCACCGACCAGAACCAGCGCGACCAGCTCGCGCAACGGCAGGGTGAACCGGCTCGCCTGCTTGTCGTCCGATGCCACGGCCGGTGTCCCGGGGCCTGAGGCGGGGATGCCGGAGCCAGGCGCCGCAGCGCCGAACGAGGCAGGGCCGGGTGGAACGGAGCCGGGTGCCGTCGGGTCGTGCGGCTGGGTGGTCACTGGTCCCCCTCGGAGAGGCGGCGGCGCGCAAAGGTCGCCCGTGAGCATAGCGCCGGCACCCGAGCACACCGGACAGGACGAGGTGCGAGGATGGCGCCCATGCACATCGTCGTACTGGCGGGTGGCATCGGCGGTGCCCGGTTCCTGCTCGGCGTACGGGCGCTCGCCCGCTCGACCGGCGCGGAGGTGACCGCCGTGGTCAACGTCGGCGACGACGTGGTCCTGCATGGCCTGCGGATCTGCCCCGATCTGGACTCCGTGATGTACACGCTGGGCGGCGGGGCCGACGAGGAGCGCGGGTGGGGCCGGGCCGACGAGCGCTGGACCGTCAAGGAGGAGCTGGCCGCGTACGGTGCCGAGCCCACCTGGTTCGGGCTCGGTGACCGGGACGTGGCGACCCACCTGGTGCGTACCACGATGTTGGACGCCGGCCATCCACTCTCGGCGGTGACCGAGGCGCTGTGCGCCCGCTGGCAGCCCGGAGTGCGGCTGCTGCCGGCGACCGACGACCGGGTGGAGACCCACGTGGTGGTGGACGCACCCGGCGAGGGGCGCGGCGAGCAGGCAATCCACTTCCAGGAGTGGTGGATCCGGCACCGGGCCGCGCTGCCCGCGCGGCGCTTCGTCTTCGCCGGTGCCGAACAGGCCAAGCCGGCCGCGGGCGTGCTGGACGCGCTGGCCCGAGCCGACGCGGTCCTGGTGGCGCCGAGCAACCCGGTGGTGTCGATCGCCCCGATCCTGGCCGTGTCCGGCCTGCGGGACGCGGTCGCCGCCAGCACCGCTCCGGTGGTCGGGGTCTCCCCGATCATCGGCGGTGCGCCGGTACGCGGGATGGCCGACCGCTGCCTGGCCGCGGTGGGTGTGGAGTGCAGCGCCGCCGGGGTCGGCCGCTTCTACGGCGCGCGCACTGGCGACCGCACGGCCGGCAATGGCGACCGCACGGCCGGCAATGGCGATCGCACGGCAAGCACCGGCGACCGCACGGCCAGCACTGGTGACCGCACGGCAAGCACCGGCGACCGCACGGCAAGCGGTGCCGGCGCGCACACCAGCACTGGCGGCCACAGCAACACGGGCGTCCACAGCAACACCGGCGCCCATGGCAGCGACGACCTGGGCGGCCTGCTGGACGGTTGGCTGGTGGACACCGCGGACGCGCCCGTGTCCATCCCGGGGGTCGAGGTCCACGACGCTCCACTGTGGATGACCGACGAAACGGCGACGGTCGCGATCGTACGCGCCGCCCTGGACCTGGCAGGCCTCCGGCGATGAGCGGGCCTCCGGCGGTAAGCGGGCCCTCGGCGATGAGCGGGCCCTCGGCGATGAGCGGCGGCGGTTTGCAGGTCCTCCCGGTACGCGGGATCGGTGAGGTGCGGCCCGGCGACGACATCGGCGGGCTCATCGCCGCGGCGGCGCCGTGGCTCGCCGACGGCGACGTGCTCGTGGTGACCAGCAAGATCGTCGCGAAGGCGGAGGGACGGCTGGCCGAGGTGCCGGCCGGCGGCCCGGAACGGGAGGCCGCGCGGGAGAAGATCCTGGCGGCGGAGACCGCCCGGGTCGTGGCCAGGCGCGGGGCGACCGAGATCGTGCAGACGCACCACGGCTTCGTCATGGCCTCGGCCGGCATAGACGCCTCCAATGTCGACCGGGACCAGCTGGTGCTGCTACCGAGCGACCCGGACGGCGCCGCCCGGTCGCTGCGTGCGGCGCTGCGTGCCCGGCTCGGCGTCGACGTGGCGGTGATCGTCAGCGACACCACCGGGCGGCCATGGCGGCTGGGTCTGGTCGATGTCGCGCTGGGCGCGGCCGGCGTCGAGGTGCTGCGCGACTACCGGGGCGAGCACGACGCGCACGGCAACGAGCTGCACATCACCCAGATGGCCGTGGCTGACGAGCTGGCCAGCGCGGCGGAGCTGGTGAAGAACAAGTACGACCAGGTGCCGGTCACCGTCGTCCGTGGCTTCCCCGGGGTGTCCACGCAGGACGGTCCGGGCGCGGTGTCCCTGCTGCGCCCGGCGGACGAGGACCTGTTCTCGCTCGGCACCGCCGAGGCGACCGCGCTGGGGCTGCGTACCGCGGCGCTGCTGCCGGAGCCACCGGCGTTCGGCCCGGGCCGGCTGCCGGCGGGGGCGCTGGAGCAGGCGACCGCCGCGGTGGCCGGGGTGACCGCGCCCGGCACGGTCCTCACCCCCATCAGCCCCTCAGCGGTACGGGTACCCGCCGGCACCGTCGCCGTACTCGCCGGTTGCCTTGACGGTGAGTGGACCCCGGCGGCGCTGGCCGCGCTCGGGGCGGATGTGCAGCGCCTACGGGCGGCGCTGGCCGCGGAGGGTGTGGCGAGCGCGTGGCTCCCCGCAGACGGTGTCACCGCAGGCGGGCGGCGGGCGGTCTGCGTCCTCGCCGTCGGTCCGCAGCCGGACCTCGCTGGCCAGCCACGCCGGCCTGCGAGCTAGGCCAGCCTGCGAACCGGGCCGACCTACAAACCCGGCCAGCCTACGAACGGAGCGCCCAGCTCAGCCCCGCCCATCCGGGCCGCCGGCCGCCTCGGCCCCGAGCGCCAACGCCTCGGCGAGCACCCGGTCCGGGTCGTCCCGCTGCATCGAGTGGGTGGCTCCGGCCACCGCCTCGTAGCGCAGCATCGGGTTGCGGGCGGTCAGCATCGCCCCCAGCTCGGGCGGGAACGCCGGGGAGAGGTGGGGGTCCGCGCCGAGGACCAGAACCGGTATGGCCAGCCCCGCCACCTCGTCCCGCAGGTCCCAATGCGGGTTGTCCCGGAAGGTGCGCTCCACCACGTACCGCGTGGCCGACGCGTGGGCCCGCTCCCGCCGCACGATGTCCTCCGGATGCCAGCGCGGGTCGGCCTCGACCGTGGCGGCCGGGTCATCCGGCGTGTCGAACCTCGCCGTCTGCGCGATGACCACGAACTCGTGGTGCTCCGGCGGGATGTAGAGCGCCGGGTCCACCAGCAGCAGCCGGCGGGCGGTGTTCGGGTGCTCGTGCGCGAGCAGCACGGCGACCGCCCCGCCCAGCGAGTGCCCCACGAGCAGGTCCCACCCCCGGCCCAGCGCCGTCAGGTCGCTGACATAGTCGGACAGCCGGTACCGCAGGGTTGCCGGTGCTACCCCATGCCCGCGCAGGTCCGGCGCCTCCACCCGCCAACCGTGCGCGGCCAGGCCGCTCGCGACCTGCCACCACGTCGAGGCCGCCGACCCGACCCCGTGCAGCAGCAGCGCCCGGCGCGCGGCCGAGCGGGACCCCCAGCCGAGCACCGGCAGGTCGACGGGGAACGAGTGGTCCATAAGCGCCGACGGTACCGGGCCCGTTTGCTCAGCCCGCCTCGCTGTGGTCGGATCGACAGGCCGGGATGGCGACAGGCCAGCACCGGCGTACCAGGTCCTACCGGCGGCCGGGAGGCGCGATGAGCCAGGCCGGTGACCGTCCCCGCGACCGAGACAGCCGCGACCGAGACAGCCGCGACCGGGACAGCCGCGACCGGGACGGTGCAGGCCGTCCCCGCGACCGGGACAGCGCAGGGCGGCCGCGCGACCGGGACAGCGCGGGGCGCGCCCGCAACGCGCGGCCCCGCGACGCGCTGGGCCGGCCCCTGCCCCGCGGCGTACCCGGAGTCCAAGGGATCCCCGACGACCTCGCGCTGTCCCCCGGCGAGTCGCTCGCCCAGGCGCAGCGGCTGCTCGACGCGGGCCGGGCCTTCCACGCGCACGAGGTGCTGGAGAGCGCGTGGAAGGCGGCCGGCGACTCCGAACGCGAGCTGTGGCGCGGCCTGGCTCAGCTCGCCGTCGGCGTCACCCACGCCCAGCGCGGCAACGCCACCGGAGCGGTACGACTGCTGCGCCGGGCTGCGGACCGCATCGCGGCCTATGCCGACGACCCGCCGCACGGGGTGGACGTGGCGGGCCTGGTCGCCTGGGCCGGTGCCTTGACCGGTCGGATCGCGCACGGCAGCCTGGCGACCATCACTCAAAGTGACCTCATTCCGCACCTGCGCCCCGGCCCGTCGCGCTGACCCAGCCGCCCTAGCCTCCAAGGGCCCGCCCTCTACGGCCCCACGCTGGGCTTATGCGTAACTCTCGCGTCAGCCCTCGCCACCAGTTCGAATCTTGACCCGCGACTCAGCGTCATGTTGCGACGCTCGTGCGGGGTCGCCGCCCCGCCGGCCGCGACGCGGCCGAACAAGGGGGAACTATGTAAACTGGGGGAAATATGCGCAAAGCCCTTGTGGCCCTGGCGCTGATGCTGGGTGTGCTACTCGCGGGGTCACCCGCGAAGGCGATCACCGGCAACTTCGTGCCCGACTACGAGCACGAGTACGTCGGCCTGGTTGTCTTCTACGACGCCGAGGGCGAGTTCATCTGGCGCTGCTCGGGCAGCCTGCTCACCGACACGGTCTTCCTCACCGCCGGCCACTGTGCCGACGTCGAGGAGGGTGCGGTCACCGCCCGGGTCTACTTCGAGCAGGACGCCGGCGCCAACTACGACCCGGCGCTCGGCTACGACCCGGTGAGCGGGTACCCGGAGACCGGCGGCATCACCGCCAGCACGCTCTACGACTACGGCTTCGATGACTTCGCCGGCTTCCCGAACACCTCCGACGTGGGCCTGGTCATCCTGGACGCACCGGTCCAGACGGTCTACCCGGAGATCGACACCTACGCCTCCCTGGCCGCCCCGGGCACGCTCGACGCCTACGGCACCGGGCAGGACGCGGTGGTCACCGTCAGCGGCTACGGGCTCAGCTTCACCAACCCGGCGAAGACCGAGTCCTACCGCAGCCGGCTGATGGCGACCACGTTCATCACCAACCTGGTCAGCAACAACACCGGCGGGTTCAACCTGCAGCTGGCGAGCAACCCCGGTGGCGGGCGTGGCGGCACCTGCTTCGGTGACTCCGGCGGCCCGGTGCTGCTGGGCGACACCGACGTCATCGTCGGCGTCAACTCGTTCGTCCTCGGCGTGGGCATGACCTGCAGCGGGACCTCGTTCGCGTACCGCACCGACCTGGTGGCGGTCATCGAGTGGATCCTCGAGCACGCGGGCGACGAGGCCGACGAGATCAACATCGTGACGATCTAGGCACGCGTACGTAGCACAGGCGCGGGGGCCAGCCGCGGTCCCGGGTGACCGGGACCGCGGCACTGGCCCCCGCTACCGTGACCGGCGTGACCGACGCCCTCCACGCCGACCACGCTCACCACGCTGGCGACCGCCACGCCGACGACGACCGCCATGCCGATGGCGGCCACCACGCCGACGACGACCATGCCGATGGCGCCCTCCACGCCGACGCGGTGCGGGTCCTCTCCTCCTGGCCGCCGCCTGACGCGGCCGCCTCCTGGGTACGGGACGAGATGCTCGCCCTGCTTGGTAACGGTCCCCGGGTGCTGCGCCGGGACGGGTCGCCGGACCACTTCACCGCCAGCACGCTGGTGCTGGACGCGAGCCTGGACCGGGTGCTGCTCTGCCTGCACCGGCGGGTGCAGCGGTGGGTGCAGCTCGGCGGGCACTGCGAGCCCACTGACACGACGCTGGCACAGGCTGCGCTGCGGGAGGCGACCGAGGAGTCCGGCATCGCCGGGCTGCACCTGCTCCCCGAGCCGATCGGCGTGGACATCCACCCGGTGCACTGCTCCGCAGGCCCGTCCCGCCACTTCGACGTGCGCTACGTGGCGGTGGCCCCGCCAGGAGCCCAGCCCGCGATCAGCGCCGAGTCCGCCGCGCTGGACTGGTTCGACCGGGACGACCTGCCGCAGCCGCTGGCGCACGCCACCGCCATCCTGGTGGCGCCCGCCCTGGCCGCCGTCACACGTACGCCGATCCGCCCTGCTCCTTGAGCTCGTCCACGATCTTCTTGACGTCCTGGGCGCGGTCCCGCGAGCAGACCAGCACCGCGTCGTGGGTGTCCACGACCACCAGGTCGGTCACGCCCAGCGCCGCCACCAGCCGCCCGGAGTGCGGCACCAGGACCACCCGCTCCGCGTCGAGCAGCAGCACCCCCGGCTTCTCCCCCGCCCCGGCCGTGCTGACCACGACGTTGCCAACCGCGTCGGCGGGCAGCACATCGCCGAGCGTGTGGAAGTCGCCAATGTCGTTCCAGCCGAAGTCGCCGGCGACCGTGCCGACCATGCCGGCCGCGGCGGCCCCCTCCATCACCGCGTAGTCGACCGAGATCTTCTCCAGCGTCGGCCACACCTCGCCGAGCACCGCCTCCTGCTCCGGGCTGTCCCAGGCCCGTACGATCCGGTCCAGGCCGGACGCGAGGGCCGGCTTCTGCCGGGCCAGCTCGCGCAGGAAGACGTCGACCCGCCACACGAACATGCTGGCGTTCCAGAGATAGCGTCCAGAGTCCACATAGGAGCGCGCGACGTCCGCCTCCGGCTTCTCGGTGAACTCCTCCACCAGCCGCGCCGTACCCCCACCCACTGGCTCACCGCACCGCAGGTAGCCGTACCCGGTCTCGGGGTGGGTGGGGGTGATCCCGACGGTCATCAGCCGACCCTCCCGCGCGCCGGCCACAGCCTGGTGGAGCACGTCAACGAAGCGGTCGCCGTCGTCGACCAGATGGTCGGCGGCGAAGGAGCCCATCACCGCCTCCGGGTCGCGCCGGGCGATCACCGCAGCGGCCAGCCCGATCGCCGCGCAGGAGTCGCGCGGGGCCGGCTCCACCAGGATGTTGTCCTCGGGCAGGTCGGGCAGCTGCCGGGCGACCGCAGCGGCGTGCGCGACGCCGGTCACCACGTAGGTGCGGTCGGCGGGCGCCAGCGGGGCCAGCCGCCGCACGGTGGCCTGCAGCAGCGAGTCGGTGGAGCCGGTCAGCGCGTGCAGGAACTTGGGATGACCAGCGCGGGACAGCGGCCACAGCCGGGTGCCGCTGCCACCCGCCGGAATGACGGCGTAGAGCATTGCACCATCATGCCCGTTGCGTCCGGACCGCCTGCCGCCACGCCCGGCCAAGACACCTGACCAGCTAAGCGCCAGGCCGGAAGCTTGTCCGTGACCTCTGGGGCCAAGGATGCCTGGTGCCGTTGTCTGTTTGGGTTGCTGTCAGCGTCGGGGCCAGTAGCGGTTCCGGCGGGGTCGTTGGGTGGGGTCGACCCAGGTGGGTGGGGTGAACTCGGGTCGTCCGTCGGGTGCGATGTGGACGCTCCACCCGCCGTGGTGGAGCAGGCGGTGGTGGAAGCTGCAGATCAGCACGACATTGCTGAGGCAGGTCGGGCCGCCGTCGACCCAGGACTTCACGTGATGGCCCTGGCACCACCTGGCCGGTCGGTCGCATCCGGGAAAGGCGCAGCCGCCGTCGCGGAGCACCAGGGCGCGGCGCAGGGCGCCGGTGACCAGCCGCCGCTGCCGGCCCAG
>Ga0075430_100002340_pt1 | contig 15752 bp, 12 predicted proteins | sample RhiMetdeltSRZDD4_FD_75294 | JGI IMG/M metagenome (GOLD analysis project Ga0075430, IMG submission 75294) | Populus rhizosphere microbial communities from Tennessee, USA - Rhizosphere MetaG P. deltoides SRZDD4 | ecosystem: Host-associated > Plants > Roots > Rhizosphere > Soil | place: USA... | reverse complement strand
TTCGGTGGGACCACCGCCAACCACGGCCTGCGGAGCGGCCTCGTCGCGATGACGGCGGCGTTCCTCGGAGGGATCGGCAACCCGGCCGGCGCCCTGCTGGGCGGGGTGACGCTCGGCGTCCTCAGCGCGTTCGGCGACTACTTCCTGAGCGCCTTCTGGACGCCGGTCCTGACCCTGCTGCTGCTGGTCGGGCTGCTCGCCTTCCGGCCGTCCGGCCTGCTCGGGACCAGCGTCTCGCCCGCCGCCGAGCTCCCGACCGGCGGCCGCGTGCGCTCGTCCGGGCAGCCCGGCCGGCGGGAGCAGCGCATCGTCGGCGCGCTGCTGGTGCTCGCCGCCCTCTATCCGCTGCTCGGCGCGCTGGTCGGCGGCGTCCGCCTCTACGACGGCGCGATCGTCCTGCTGATGATCGCGCTGGCGCTCGGGCTGGAGCTGGTGGTGGGGTTCGCCGGGCTGTTGGACCTCGGATACGCCGCCTTCTTCGCGATCGGCGGCTACACCCTGGCGATGCTGACGGCCGGAGGGAGCAGGCTGGCCCCGCTGGTGCCGGCCCTTCTGCACGAGCCGTGGCTGGCGCTGCCGCTGGCGGGACTGGTCGCGGCAGCGTTCGGGGTCCTGTTCGGCCTGCCGAGCATCCGCGCCCGGGGCGAGTACCTGGCGATCGTGACCCTCGCGCTCGGCGAGATCGTGCCGGCCCTGGTGATCCGCTTCCCAGACCTGACCAGCGGGGCACGCGGCATCTCCGGCATCAACCCGCCGGCCATCCCGGGCGTCCCGGCCGGTTCGCCCGTCCATGCCTACCTGTTGGCGCTCATCCTGGCCGCGTGCGTCTGGCTCGCCGCGTCACGGCTGGCCGGCGCCCGGCTCGGGCGGGCCTGGGCGGCGGTCCGCGACGACGAGCTGGCCGCCCGCTCGCTCGGCGTGGACGCGACGGCCGTCAAGCTGGCGGCGTTCGCGTTGGGGGCGGCGGTGGCCGGTCTGGCCGGGGCACTGTTCGCCGGACTGGTCGGCCACATCGTCCCGGAGCAGTTCGACCTGACGCTCTCGTTGATGGTGCTGGCGGCGGTGGCGATCGGCGGGCGCTGGGGACTGCTGGGGGTGGTCGGCGGCGCCTTGCTGGTGGCGTTGTACGACCGGGTGCTGGTGGACGCCGTCAGCGCCGCGCTGCGCGGTTTAGGGAGTCTGGTCGGGTCGCCACTGCTCCAGGGCACCGATCTCCGCGGCGACAACTTCCTGGTCTTCGGCCTGCTCCTCTACCTCGCCACGCTGCTCTCCGGACGCTCGCTGATCCCGCCGCGTGCCCCGCGTCAGCCCGTCGAGCGGGAGCCCGCATCGCTCGCGGCCTGAGCCGATGGCGAGAAGCAGCACGAGCAACTCTTCCACGCCGACGCCGTCGAGGTCAAGCGCCGCCGGTAAGGGTCGGAATACGAGCGCGGGAACGCACGTTGCAGTGGGCAGTCCAGGTTCTATCTGGGATACACATCCACAATGTCGGCCGGCGCTGCTGTGCCTCCCCTTCGTCGTTTTCGGGAGCGGGGGCACGAGAGATGCGGGGCCAAAGGGGGGATTTCCTTGACCGCCGAAGCAAACACGGTAAAGATGTTCACGACCACCTGGTGTGGCTTCTGCAAGGGTACCAAGCGCTATCTCGACAGTAAGGGCGTGGCCTACGACGAGATCGACATCGAGGAATTCCCCGAGTACGGCGAGCGCATCGAGAAGGAGACCGGCTTCCGCACCGTCCCCACCCTCGAGATCGGCGGCAAGCTGTACGTCAACCCGAGCCGCAAGGAGATGGACAGCCTGCTCCAACTCTAGCCCGGCTGCGCGGCCGCTCAGGCGGTCGCGCGTGTGGTCGTGTCCGTTCAGGCTGCCCCGAGCCCTTTTCCGCTGCCCGTTCGAGGGATCTCGCGCATCGATTCGCGAGGTCCCTCGTTGTACGTCCAGGGAAATATGAGGCTCCTTCCGTGAAGCGCCGAACGGTTAGAATTGCCCGTGTGTGCGATCGGCGGATCACGCGTCGTGCGTTCGTGCGTCGAGCCGGGCTCGTCGCCCTCGCGATGCCTTCGAGCTTCGGGCTGCTGACCGGCCTGGCTGGCGTAGCCGTGGCCGCGCCGGCCGAGCAGGCGTCCACGGCCACGCCAACCTCCACCGCGCCGGCCAGCACGACCACTCCCCCGGCCGAGACGCCGGTCCCCACCTCCACGTCCACCCTGACGCCCACGTCCACCGTCGCGCCATCGCTCACGCTCACGCCCACCCCGGACACGTCAGGACGCCCGATGCCCTCCGTGCCAGGCCAGACCGGGCCGACCCTCTCGACCTCCGTCACTCGCGAGACCGTCCTCACGACCTTACGGCTCAGCCACCCGCGCCTGATGCTGCTCTCCGAGGACGAGGCCCGCATCCGCCGCGCCCTGACCAACGACGTCACGGCCCGCTCGTTCCGCGACGCGCTCCTTCGCAACGGCTCGCGCCTCCTGACCCAGCCCACGCCTGAGCGCGTGCTGATCGGGCCGCGTCTGCTCACCGTCAGCAGGACCATCCTGGACCGCGTGATGACGCTGGCCCTGCTCTACCGCCTGGACGGCGATCGGCGCTGGGCGGCCCGTGCCCGCGAGGAGCTGCTGGCCGCCGCTGCCTTCTCGGACTGGAACCCATCCCACTTCCTGGACGTCGCCGAGATGACCCACGCCTTCGCGCTCGGCTACGACTGGCTGTATGACTTCCTGAGCGTTGAGGACCGCGCGACGATCCGCCGGGCGATCGTCGAGAAGGGGCTCCGGCCGGCCGAGCAGGCGTACGCGTCGAGGGCGTTCTGGGCACGGGCCACCCACAACTGGAACCTGGTCTGCAACGGCGGTATCGCCATCGGGGCACTCGCGATCGGCGACGAGGAGCCCGGACTGGCCGGCACGGTGCTGGCCCAGGCGCTCACCGCGCTGCCAGCCGCCATCGCCACCTATGCGCCAGACGGCGCCTGGCCGGAAGGCCCGGCCTACTGGGAGTACGGCACGCTCTACCTCGTGTCCATGCTGGCCGCCCTCAACAGCGCCCTCGGCACGGACTTCGGCCTCTCGGACGCCCAGGGGCTCTCCGCGACCGGCCGCTTCCGCCTGCACGTCGCCGGCCCGACTGGCCTGTTCTTCAACTTCGCCGATGCCAACCCGCGCCCGGCCAGCGCGCCGATGCTCTTCTGGCTCGGCCGCCGCCACGCCGATCCGGCTCTGGCCGTCGCCGCCCGTGAGGCCGCGAGCGGCCGGTCCACCGCCCGCGACCTGCTCTGGTACGACGCCAGCGGCAGCCCCGCCGACATCGCCGACCTACCGCTCGACGCCCGCTACCAGACCGCGAACCTCGCCTTCTTCCGCTCCGCCTGGAACGACAAGGACGCGATCTACGTCGGCTTCAAGGGCGGGGACAACGCCGTCAACCATAGCCATCTCGATCTTGGGACGTTCGTGCTGGATGCGCTCGGCCAGCGCTGGGCCGTCGACTTGGGGCCGGACGACTACGATCTGCCCGGCTACTTCGGCGCCGAGCGCTTCACCTACGAGCGGATTCGGACCAGCGGCCAGAACACCCTGCTCCTGGACGGCGCCGATCAAGACCCGAAGGCGACGGCGCCGCTGACCTCGTATCGCTCGAGCGCGGATGGCGGCTTCGCCATCGCCGATCTGACGGCGGCGTACGCCGGCAGCGGGGCCACGCGCGTCAACCGCGGCGTCTCCCTCCGAGACAATCGCGCCCGGGTGCTGATCCAGGACGAGGTCGAGACGTCCCGCGCGGTGGAGCTCGTCTGGGCGATGCACACCCAGGCGGCCGTCGAGGTGCAGGGCGATCGCGCGCTGCTGACCCAGGGCGGCGCCGTGTTGGAAGCCCGGCTGCTCTCGCCGGCCGGCGCCACGTTCACTCTGGAAGAGGTCGAGATCCCGCCGCCCCAGCAGCCGGCCTCGGACGTGCGGCGGTTGCTGGTGCGGCTGCCGGGGACCACCAGCGCCCAGATCGCCGTCCTGTTCACGCCGCGACGGAGTCTGTCCGCGGTCCCGCCCGGAACGGTCACGGCAACGGCGACCTTCCCGGCCTCCGGGACCACAACCAACAGCATCAGCGTGCCCGGCACGACGACGCCGCTCCCGATCGGCCCGTCCGCGCCGGCCGCCGCCGTCGAGAGCATGCCGCCGCCCGAGATCGTCAACCTGAGCCGCTGGGCGATCTCCGCCGATCCAGAGTGGGACAGCAACGCCCAGACCTGACGGCCCTCAGCCTTTCATGCCGGTCATCGCGATGCCGCGCACGAAGTACCGCTGGAAGAAGAGGAACAGCCCGACGGTGGGCAGGATCGAGATCAGCGAGACTGCCATCACCAGGCTCCACTCCGCCCGGTACTCGCCGATGAAGTTGGTGACCCCGATTGGCAGGGTGAACATCTGCTGGCGGTTCATCACCAGGAGCGGCAGCAGGTAATCGTTCCAGCGCCAGAGGAAGGTGAAGATCGCCAGCACCGCCAGGGCCGGCGCCGAGAGCGGCACGACGATTCGCAGGAAGATGTTCACCTCGGAGGCGCCGTCGATCCGGGCGGCGTCCAGCAGCTCGTCCGGGATGCTCTGCATGAACTGGCGGATCAAGAAGATCCCGAAGGCGCTGGCCGTGCCGGGCAGGATCACGCCCCAGTAGTTGTTGATCAGCCCAAGCTTCGCGATCGTCACGTAGGTGGGGATCATCGTGATCTGGAACGGCACCATCATCGTCGTCAGGACGATGTAGAAGAGGACGTTCCGGCCCGGAAAGCTGTACTTGGCGAACGCGAAGCCGGCCAGCCCATTCAGCGCGACGCCGAGGGCCGTCGAGACGACCGCGATGACGACGCTGTTGATCGCGTACTGGGTGAAGACCGACCCACGGAAGCTCCAGGCCCGCCCGAAGTTCTCGAAGGCGAGGTACGGGCGCGGGATCAGCGAGAGATCGGCCTCGAAGCCGGCCGGGCGCAGCGCGGTCGCGATCATCCAGAGGAACGGGAAGAACATCAGGATCGAGACGGTGCCGAGCACCAGGTAGAGGATCGCCTGCTGGAGCGCGCTGAGGGGGATGCGGCCTTCGCCTTCGGAGGCGGCGGCCAGGTCCCGCCCGGTCTCGCGCTCGAGCGGCAGGGCGGTGGTCTCCTGAACGGCCATCAGTACTCCACCTCCCGACCGAACAGTTTGAACTGCGCCAGCGAGACGCCGAAGATCGCCAGGAAGAGGATGACGGCCATCGCCGAGGCGTACCCCATCTGGTAGGTCTGGAACGCCGAGCGGTAGATCGCCATCACCATCACCATCGAGGCGTAGCCGGGCCCGCCGTTCGTCATCAGGTAGACCGGCACGAACACCTCGAACGAGCCGATGATCCCGACGATCAGCGCGAACAGCGTTGTCGGGCGGAGCAGCGGCAGGGTGATCCGCCAGAAGAGCTGCCAGCGGCTGGCCCCGTCGATCATCCCGGCCTCGTAGACCGTGGCCGGGATCGTCTGGAGCCCGGCCAGGTAGATCACGGTGTAGAAGCCGAGGCCCTTCCAGAGCGACATCCACATGATTGCCGGCAGCGCCAGGATCGGGTCGCTGGTCCAGAGCTGGGCGGGGATACCGACGGACTCCAGGGCCGCGTTCATCAGGCCGCTGGGGTGGATGAAGATCAGCCGCCAGACCAGGGCCGCCGCCACCCAGGAGATTACGACCGGCAGGTAGATCATGACGCGGAAGAACGTCCGGCCGCGCAGGCGCGAGTTGAGCATCAGCGCCAGCCCGAGCGAGATCGCCAGCATCGGCAGGACGGTCCCGAAGCTGTAGAGCAGGGTGTTCCGGACGGCCGTCAGGAACAGGTCGTCTGAGAGCAGCTTCTCGTAATTGTTCAGCCCGGTGAAGCTGGGACGTCCGAGGCCGTCCCAGGCGGTGAAGCTCATCCCGAACGAGAAGAGCATCGGGCCGAACACGAATACCGCGAACAGAAGCAGGTTCGGCAGGATGAACACGTACGGGATGACGTCGCGCTGCCGGAGACGGCGACGTGGGCGCGGGCGCGGGAGCGCGGCGATCTGGGCGGCCATTGGCTACCGTACCTCGACGTCCGGGTTCTCCTGGATGTACTTGTTGCCGCGCTCCTCGATGTTCTTCGCCGTCTGCTCCGGCGACTGACCGCTGAGCATCAGCTTGGAGGACTCCTCGGTGATGATCGTGCCGATGCCCGAGGAGTACGATCGGGCAACGTACGCCACGTACTGCTGCGGCAGGGTCTTGATCTGCTGGTGGAACACCTGCATCAGGTCGCTGCGCACCTGGAAGTTCAGTGTCTGCTCGGTCATGTCGGACCGGACCGGCACGTAGTTGGCCATCTCGTCGAACTGCTTGATCTTGTCGACGGAGGTGAAGTACTCGAAGAAGCCGGCCACCTCTTTCGGGTGCTTCGTCTTGGCCCAGCCGACGACCGGGGTGCCGCCCAGCGAGGTCGTCTGCATCTTGTCGCGCGGGATGAAGGTGACGTCCCACTTGAACGAGTCCTTGATGTTCTCGTCCAGGTAGGTGATGTTCCACTGGCCGAGGATCGCCATCGAGGCGGTGCCGCGCACGAACTGATCGGTGATCTCGTTCGGCACCTGCGTGGTCCAGGCGGCCGGCGGCGCCCATTTCTTGTCGGTCCAGTCCTTGATGAACTGGAACGCCTTGATCCCCTCTGGCGAGTTGATGGCGATCTTGCTGAAGTCGTCGGTGACCACCTGAGCGCCGGTGCTGTAGAGGAAGCTCGGCACCCAGCGACCGCCGCCCTGGTTGTGGGTGAACGCGTACTGCTGCTTCTTCAGGTCGAGCAGTTTGTTGTTGATCTCCCCGAACTGCTCGAAGGTCCAGGAGTCCTTGAGCTCCTTCGGCGGCTTGACGCCGATCGCTTCGAGCGCATCCTGGCGGTAGAACAGCGCCGACGTGTCCGTGGTGTGCGGCAGCCCGTAGTACCGCCCTTTGAAAAGGCAGTACGCCATCAGCGCCGGCAGGAACTTCTGCTGGTAATCCTTCGGCATCAGGTCAGTCAGATCCAGCAGGTGGCCCTGGTACGCCCAGAGTCGGATGACGCCGCCGTTGTGGCGCCACATGTCCGGAGCCTGATCCGCCGCGACCATCGCCGTAGCCTTCTGGATGCGCTCCTGGTCCGGGATGACCTGGTACTCGACCTTGATGTTCGGGTACTTCTGGTGCCACTCTTCCAAGATCTGGTCGTACGCCTTCTGCTCGTTGGCGCCGCCGGCGACGTGGCCCATGAAGAAGAGGTTGACCTGATCCTTCGTCATGGCGCCGCCGGTCGCGGGATGGGCAGCGCCCTGCGTGGTGGAGGCCCCGGCGGCAGGTTTGGCCGGCTCGGGCGCACCGGAGGCGCTGCTCTTCGGCGCACCGGCGGGTGCAGCGGGCGGGCTCTGACCACAGGCCGCCAGGATCAGACTGCCGAACAGCGCCAGTCCACCGGCGCCCTGCCGGAGGATCGCACGACGTGACCGCACTCGGGGACGGCTGCTGTGCCGCATCGTGTGCTCCCTTGCCTGGATGGTGGTGTGTCGCGGTCGTCGCTCGTCGGCCATGACGAGTACACCATCGCACCAGTGACCAGGGAGGAGGCAGGCTGAACAGCAGGTGCGCGCCGAGTGCGGATGGTGCACGGACACGGTAGCTTCCGGTCGATTTGCCTGTCAACACGGGCGGATACAGACCGACGAAGCGGAACGGATCGCTGTGCTGGTGCGGATAGCGCATCCGCCGTTCAGGTATCGGCGGGGCAGCGGGAGACACGGTCGTTCGGCGTGGCGCACATATCAGGCGCGGGGGAGGCGTTTCGGCAGCCGCTGCTACAGGAGGATAGTCAGCGCCAGGATCACGACGGTCAGGGCGAGCGAGAAGATCGTCAGCGCCACCAGGATCCAGAGGTTGGGCGGGTTGCGCTGGAGCATGTATGGGTGGGGCTCGCCGGGCTGCCGTCGCGGCGGCTGGGGAGCGGCACCTTCGTGTTCGGTCACAGGCTGTTCGGTCACGCCGGGACTATACCCGAGGAGACAGGGGGCAGGAGACAGGGACAGGAGGGGGTGAGGGATGAGCGGGTATCATCGCGGACGGACCGTCGGTTAAAGCCGACGTCTACGGTTGTGCCGTCGCTACGCGACTCTGTATAGCGCAACTCCGGAGTCGCGTAGCGACGGCGCTATGGTAGACGTGGACTTCAGTCCACGGTCACGCGATGCCAGATACGGGCGCCCGATATCATCGAGCAACACACAGACTCTTGGGGGTCGCCGGGATGGCGCAGGGGGAGATGGGAGCTGGCCGGCCGATCGGGGTTGGGATCGTCGGCTGCGGGATCATCGCGCGGACACACATCCGAGCGCTGCTGGCGTTTCCTGGCGAGGCCAGGGTCACGGCGCTGGCGAGCCGATCGGAGGAGAGCATCGCCGGTGCTGCCGCCTACCTGCTCGAGCAGGCCGAGGAGCACGCCGCCGAAGCCGAGGCGGCCGGCGACGGTGCCCTGGTGGAGCTGTACCGGGAGATCGGCCGGGGTGAACCGAGGCGGCATGGCGATTGGGAGGCGCTGGTCGCGGATCCGGCCGTGGACGCGGTGATCGTGACGACGCCGCCGTTCCTGCACCATCCGGTCACCGTGGCGGCGCTCAGGGCCGGCAAGCACGTCCTCTGCGAGAAGCCGCTCGCCGTCAGCCTGCGCGAGGCGGATGAGATGATCGGGGCGGCGCGCACGGCCGGACGGGTGCTCTCGACGGTCTCGCAGGGGCGGTTCGCCGAGGAGCAGCGTCGGATGCACGCGCTGGTCCACTCGGGGGCGCTGGGGCGCGTCTTCTTCGGCAAGGCGGACGGCCAGTGGTACCGCCCGCATACGTACTATGAGCTGTGGTGGCGCGGCACCTGGGCGCGCGAGGGGGGAGGCGCCGCGACCGGCCAGGGCATCCACATCCTGGACCAGGCGCTCTGGATCCTGGGGAAGCGGCCGGTCCAGGTGATCGGCAAGATCGGCACGTTCGTGCACCCGGTCCCGCGAGCGCGCGCCGAGACGAGCGTCCCGATCGAGGACACGGCACTCGGGATCGTGACGTTTGAGGATGGGAGCATCCTGGAGTTCTGCGCCGCCGTGAGCCAGCAACTGGAGCGGAGCCAGATCGAGATCGCCGGCGAGCACGGCGCGGTCCAGGCGTTCCCGTGGGCGGTCTACTCGGTGGACGCGGCCACGAACGAGCGGCTGGCCCGCTTCGTGGAGGAGGACGTGCCGCCGCTGCCAGCGGCCTGGCGCCCGAAGAAGCCGGAGCACGACGCGTACCGGAACCCGGGGCCGAACGCGCTGCCGCCGGTCTGGAGCATGATTCCGCAGGTCGGCGATTTCCTGGACGCGATCCGGAGCGGCCGGGCCGCGCTGACCGGCGACGGCGAGGGGCGCCGCGCCCTCGAGGTGCTGACGGCGCTCTACCGCTCGGCGATCCTCGGGGCACCGACCGAGCTGCCGATCTCTCCCGACGACCCGTTCTACGACGGGGTGACGGCCGGGCTGGCCGGCCGATAGCACCTACGGGCACGTGCGAGCGGGGTGTGCTGTGCGGGGAACCCCCTGGATCAAAAACCCATAGACCCAGAAAGTTCAGGAGGCCCTCTGGCTGTTCGGCCGCGTGGGGTTGACGGGGGGTGGTGCTGGGACTGCCGGATCGGCATCGGCGGGAAGGTCGGCTGAGGCGCTGGCCCGGAGCCGCTCGGCCGCCGCGATCAGCACCTGCATGCCGCGCAGGAACGCTGCCAGCTCATCCTCGTCCAGGTGATCCAGCAGGGCGTGGGTGAAGGCGCGGCGGCCGGCCATCAGGCGATGCAGGAGCGCCTGGCCGTCTGCCGTCAGGCGACAGACGTGCTGGCGACGGTCGAGCGGGTCCTCGTCGCGCCGGACCAGGCCGCGCTCGACGAGCTTGTCCATGACGGCGGTGACGGTTGGCAGGGTCACCCCGAGCCCGCGAGCCACTTCGCCGACACGCAAGCCGCTGGTGCCCTCGGCGTGCCCCATCGCGGAGGAGAGGACGAACATCATCTTGAGCTGCGACATCGTGAGGTCGACGTCGACCCAGTCACGCGCCTGGGCCGGGCCGAGCACGCGCAGCATCTGAGGCTCAAGGTCGATGATCTGCGCTGTCAGATCGATCCGCCGAGCCTCGTCGCTCATTCGCTTCGTCCACTTCGAAATGTTTGGAGGGCTGAAACTATCGGTACAGGCATCCTAAAAGGAGTGTTAACGATCTGTCAACTTCGCGGGCTTCCCATTCTTCTGTCCAGCGGGTCAACTACCGTGACGTATCGGAGGTACGTGGCAGGCGCAGGCTACATCGATCATTCATCGGGCGGGAAGTCTCGCCTGGCGATTGGAAGGGATGAAGATCATGGCGGAGTATGAGGCTGGAACGTACGGCGAGCGGATCGCCGATGTCTACGATGCGCTGTACGAGGGCCGCTGGGACACCAGCGGGGCCGTCGAGATGCTGACCGAGCTGGCTGGCGCGGGACCGGCACTGGAGCTGGGGATCGGGACCGGCCGGCTGGCGGCCCCGCTCGCCGAGCGCGGTATCGAGGTCCACGGTATCGACACGTCCGAGCGGATGGTCGCGAAGCTTCGGGAGAAGCCGGGCGGGGAGAAGGTCTCGGTCCTGATCGGCGATTTCGCGGAGGTCGGGATCGCCGGGCCGTTCGCGCTGGTCTTCGTCGCCGTCAACACGTTCTTCGGGCTGCTGTCGCAGCAGGAGCAGGTCAGGTGCTTTCGGAACGTGTCCGATCGGCTGCAGCCGGGCGGGGCGTTTGTGATCGAGGCGTTCGTGCCGGATCCTGCTCGCTACACACGTGGCAGCAACCTCGAATGCCTGCGCGTCGAAACCGACCTCGTGACGCTGGCAGCCACCCGGCATGATGCCGTGAGCCAGACGCTGGTGTCCCAGTACGTGGTGCTCGGCGAGGGCGGCATCCAACTGTACCCGGCCCGGCTGCGGTACGCCTGGCCGAGCGAGCTTGACCTGATGGCGCAGCTTGCCGGACTACGCCTCCGCAATCGTTGGGCGGGCTGGCGCCGTGAGCCGTTCACGGCGGCCAGCGGCAGCCACGTCTCGGTCTACGAGCGTCCATAGATCCTCAACCCGGTGGGGTCAGGGGGCGGCGCGGGCGGCCATCCCGAGCTCGCCTTCCAGGTGATCGACGAACTGGCGCGCGGTCCGCCCGCTCCGGCCGTTGTGCCACTCGGCCCACTGGAGGCCACGGCGGCGAAGCACCTCGGGATCGAGGGTGATGCCGCGCTGGGACGCGAGCGACTCGACGACCGCGAGGTAGCGCCGCTGGTCCGGCGAGGGGAAGACGACCCGGATCCCGAAACGGTCGGAGAGCGAGAGCTTCTCCTGCATGGTGTCCTGGCCGTGGACCTCGGCTGACAGGGTCGACTCACGGTCGGTCCAGCGCTCCTGGACGAGATGGCGGCGGTTGGAGGTGGCGTAGAGGACGACGTTGCCGGGCCGGGCCTCGACGCTCCCTTCGAGGACGGCCTTCAGTCCTCGGTAGTCGCGCTCGCCCTCGTCGAACGAGAGGTCGTCCACGAAGAGGATGAACCGCTCTGGCCGATCGCGGAGCTGCTGGATGATCCAGGGGAAGTCGTCGAGGTCGTCACGGGAGACCTCGACGAGGCGCAGGCCGCGCCCGGCGTGCTCGTTGAGGAGCGCCTTGACGGTGGAGGACTTGCCGGTGCCACGGTCGCCGTAGAGGAGGACGCTGTTGGCGGGGAAGCCGGCCAGGAACTGCTCGGTGTTCTGGAGGACGAGGGCGCGCTCGCGGTCGTAGCCGACGAGCTGGTCGAGGCGGATCGGGTCGGGAGATGCAACGCCGACGAGGCGGCCGTGCCCGGTGCCGTGGCCGTCTTCGCGCAGCCAGCGGAACGCGCGGTACCGTCCGAACGGGCCGGCGCCGACGCGGGCGTAGTGCTCGGCGAGGGCGTCGGCCAGCGCGGGCCAGTCATCTGAGGCGGCGAGCCGCTCTTTGAGGGCCTGGCTGGCGGAAGCGATGAGGCCGGCGCCGTTGGTGAGCGGCTCGAAGCGGTCCCAGGGCACCCAGACGTCGTTCGGCTCGGCGTTGGCAGCGTGAGCGGCGGCACGGGCGAGGCGTGGCGCATCGAGGGCGTGGAGCGCCTGGAGTGCGCCGAGGTCGCGCCGGACCTGCTCGAGCAACGACTCGCCGAGGCCGTCCGGGCCTGACCGCTGGGCTTTGCGGCTGAACGGCGTCTCGGTCTCCAGCAGGCGGTCTAGCAGGTGGTTCTGCCAGGCGTCGCCGACGAGCGGCTCGGCGGACAGCTCGGCCTCGTCGGCGAGCAGCGCGAAGAGGCGGCCGTAGACGCCGCCGATCCGGGCGGGGGCTTCTTCGGTGGCGAGCGCTTCGAGCAGCTCAAGGAAGGCGGTGCCGACGTCGTCGGAGACGACGCCGCGGAGGACGCTGAGCATCCGGGCGCGGAGCAGATCGGCGCGGAGCAGGGCGGCGCCGCGCGCGCCGGAGAGTGATGGGAGCGAGGGAGCGGTCATCTGGGCCTTATCCTGGGCGTGTGGCGCCCAGAGTGTACCCGGTGGACTCGATCCTCAGCGCTCGCGGGGAGGCGAGATGTGGCCGCGACGCGCATACCACACGCCCTGCTCACGAGCCAAGCGAGCCGCCTCGTCGTTGATTCGATCTCCAGCGACGATCGGCAACACTGGCCGGCCGAGCTTCTCCAGAAGCCTGGCGCGCTCGAAAGCTCGTTCGACATCATGAACGCCAACCCCAACTGAGACCTCGGTCAGCAAGTAGACATCCTGACCATCAGGGCGACTGCGTCCAGTCAAGACCAGATCGGCACGCAGGATCGCGTCGCGTTCGTCGCCAGTCAGTTGTCCCTCCTCAACGGCATCGTCGAGTAGATCGGCCAGTGGACCGTCCTCGATCACCCGTAGGCGACGCGCGATCGAGTTGAAATACGTTGGTGCCCGTCGCGCGTAGCGTTGCTCAAGCGCATCGCCATCAAGCTCTCCCAATCGGTCGTCGATTCGAGCAAGGCGGGTGTCGATGCCATCCAGGCGAGCATCAATACCGTCCAGGCGAGCATCAATACCGTCCAGGCGAGTATCAACGCGTTCTAGTCGGACCTCGGTGCGCTCCTGGGCAGCAGCAAGACTCGCAATAGCTGCTTCGGTGCGGGCCTGGGCTTCGACGAGCTGGCGGACAACGGACGGCAGTTCGAGCAATTCTTCGGAGAGCACGTGACGACGCAGCTCAGCACGCCACTCAGGGTGCTGGGCCAGTAGCTCGATCAGATCCTTGAAGTCCTCGACGGTGAAGGACATCGGTTGCTCCCCAGCGAAGTATATGCGCGATTGGGGAGCGCTGATACACCAGGGGTGCCGTTAATGGTCAGATGTGGGGTGGTGGAGGTGGGGGGAGGCGGTGATGGCGCGGTGGACCTTTTCGGCGGTCATCGGGATCTCGGTGAGGCGGACGCCGGCGGCATCGCGGATGGCGTTGCCGATCGCGGCGGCGCCAGGGATGACGGGCGGCTCGCCGACGCCGCGCACGCCGAACGGGCCGGATCGTGACGGGACTTCGAGCAGGATCGTCTCGATCGGCGGGACCTTGTCGGCGGTGGGGAGGGCGTAGTCGAGCAGGCTGCCGGTCATGACCCGGCCCTCCTCGTCCAGGACGATCCCCTCGTAGAGCGCCCAGCCGATCCCCTGAGCGACGCCGCCGTGGATCTGGTCCTCGATGCCGGCCGGGTTGACGGCCTTGCCGACGTCCTGGATGGCGACGTAGCCGATCACTTTGGGCTGGTGGGTGTCCGGGTCGATCCGTACCCGGGCCAGGTGGGCGGCGATGCCGGGGGCGCGCTCCTCGACGGCCGAGCGGCCCTGGCCGAAGACGGGCGGGTACTTGCCCATGTTGGCGGTGCCGAGCTGGGCGATCCGGTCGAGGCCGATGCTGCGCTCCGGCGTGCCCTTGACCTGGACCTGGCCGCCGGCGATCTCCAGATCGTCGGTGGAGACTTCGAGCTGGTCGCCGGCGATCGTCATGATCTGGGCTCTGGCCTCGCCGGCCGCCTGGACGACGGCGGTGCCGACGGTGAGGGTGATCTTGCTGCCACCGGCGTTGCCGGCAAACGGGGCGGAATCGGTGTCGGCGTTCACGACCCGGATGCGGGCGGGCTCGATGCCGAGCGCCTCGGCGGCCATCAGGACCAGCCCGGTGTTGGTGCCGGAGACGTCGACGGAGCCGACGATGATGGACAGGCTGCCGTCCGTCTCCAGGCGGCAGATCGCGCCGGCCGACTGCAAGCCGCCGAAGAGGCCGCCGACGGCGACGCCGACACCCTCGTTGGGGCGCCGCTCGCGGTCTTTCCAGGCCGGGTGGTCGCGGAGCTGCTCCAGGCACTGCTTGAGGCCGATCCTCGGCCAGGGGCGGCCGTTCGGCATCGGGTCGCCCTCGCCGGAGGCGTTCTTCAAGCGGAGCTCGATCGGGTCCATCCCCAGCTCGCGGGCGAGGTCGTCCATGGTCGACTCGACGGAGAACATGGTCTGGGGGCCGCCGGGGGCGCGGTACGCTCCGGATGGCATGGTGTTGGTGACGACGGTGTACCCTCGGATCCGGAGGCTGGGGAAGCGGTAGAAGGCGCCGGAGTAGAGGGTGGAGTTGGCGAGCGGGCCGCCGTTGTAGAGGCCGGAGTTGACGACGAGGCGGGCATCTAAGGCGGTGAGGGTGCCGTCCTTCCTGGCGCCGATCTTGAGGTTGATGAACATCCTGGGGGCGGGGTTGGCGGCCTGGAGCTCGTCCATCCTGGTGTAGATGACGCGGACGGGGCGGCCGTACTTGATGGCCAGGGCGGCTGAGAGTGGCTGGGTCAGGATCCCTTTGCCGCCGAACCCGCCGCCGAGGACGGGGGCGACGACCTTGACGCGGTGCTCCGGCAGGCCGAGCGCCCTGGCAATCTCCTGGCGGGGCAGAAAGACGCCCTGGGTGGAGGACCAGACGGTCAGGTTGCCGAGCGGGTCCATCATGGCGGTGGAGGTGTGGGGCTCGAGGTAGCTCTGGTGGACGATCGCGGTCTTGTAGGAGCGCTCGACGACGACGTCGGCCTCACGGAAGCCGGCTTCGACGTCGCCGCGATCGTAAGCGACGTGGTCGGCGAGGTTGGGGGAGCGGAGGGCGGGATCGCCGCGGTCGTCCTCGACGGCCTTGCTGCCGGGGACGCCGTCCGGCCAGACGGCGGGGGCCTCTGGCCTCAGGGCTTCGATCGGATCGAGGACGGCGGGCAGCTCGTCGTACTCGACGTCGACGAGCTGAACGGCATCCTCGGCGGCGGCCTCGGACTCGGCGACGACGGCGGCGACGGGTTGCCCGGAAAATCTGGTCTCGCCGACGGCGAGCATCTCGCGGGCCCTGGAGGTGGGCGGCGACTTGAGGAGGGCGCTCAGATCGTCGGCGGTGATGACGGCGAGGACGCCTGGCTGCGCCAGGGCTGCTGAGTCGTCGATCTTCGTGATCCTGGCGTGGGCGTGGACGCCGAGCACGAGCCTGACGTGGAGCAGGCCGTAGAGCGAGAGGTCGTCGCCAAATCGTGCCTGGCCGGTGACCTTCTCTGGGCCGTCGACGCGAGGGATCCGTTTGCCGAGGAACGACTCGGTCGCGGTGCTGACAGCCATGGTGCAATCCTCCCCT
>Ga0075430_100002339_pt1 | contig 15756 bp, 9 predicted proteins | sample RhiMetdeltSRZDD4_FD_75294 | JGI IMG/M metagenome (GOLD analysis project Ga0075430, IMG submission 75294) | Populus rhizosphere microbial communities from Tennessee, USA - Rhizosphere MetaG P. deltoides SRZDD4 | ecosystem: Host-associated > Plants > Roots > Rhizosphere > Soil | place: USA... | reverse complement strand
CCGCCACCACCGATACCTCCAGCAAAGGGACCGTTAGCACCACCTTGGCCACCCTGACCTTGCTGGCCAGCTTGTTGACCTTGGCCCTGGCCCTGGCCCTGCCCCTGGCCTTGGCCTTGGCCTTGGCCTTGGCCCTGGCCCTGCTGGCCTTGGCCCTGTTGTCCCTGTTGCCCCTGCTGCTGACCCTGCTGGCCTTGCTGACCCTGGCGTTCGGCACGCTCACGAGTGCGCTCCTGGAGAGACTCCAGTCCACGTGCAAGACGACGCGCTTTATCCAGCGCTTCCTCACGCTTGTCACCAGGGTTGCCGTTACCGAGTGCGTTCGATGCCTCGTTCAGTTTGTCGCGCACCGCGTCGATCCCGCTCGCGATGTCATTCTCATTGGCCTGGAGCGACTCCGGTGCGGTACCGCGGGTCACAAGGGCCCGTGAATACCGGATCTTGTCGCGCAGGCGGTTATTCCGGATGGCGCCCGCTGCCTCGGCGAGCCGCCGTGATGCGTCACGCTCGCGGGCGCTCGCATCACGAGCCGCACTGTCGAGCTCCGACTCGAGCTCACCGAGCCGACTCTCGAGCTGGTCCTTGCGATCGTTGATGCGCCGCGCATCTTCCGCGCGTCGTTGTCCTGCGCTCGAGAGGCCACGCACTCCGGCCGCAATTTCATCCTGCTCGCGGGCCAGTTCCTCGACCTTCTGTTTGGCTTCCTGGATGTCGCGCTCGGCGCGATCCGTCATGCCGCGCTGAAGCTTCTTCTCTGTCTCCTGCAGCCGTTCGAGCGCTCGCTGTGCCTGGGCGGACGCGTTTGCGTCGCCACCGGCAGCCGCCCGACGCATGGCATCAGCGGCCTCACGCATCTGTCGGGCAGCATCAGTCAGATCCTGCCGGTTCTCCTCACGCGCCAGACGCTCGAGCCGACGTGCGGCCTCTTCGGCCTGGTCGGCAAGTGCGCGCTGCTGCGCCGCGCTCGAACCACTGCTCGAAGTGGCCCCTTCGAGCGCCCGACGCCGCTGCCGCTCCGCCTCCTGCAACTGCCGACGTGCCAGCTCCTTGAGCTTCTCGAGCAACTCGTCAACCTCGCGGTCCGCGCTCTGCTGCGTCGCGCGATTGGCGGTCTCGTAGCGACTCGCCATCTTGTCGAGTTCCTGCTCGAAGATGTCGGCCAGCTCCTGTTGCTGCTGCGATCCTCCACCGCCGCCCCCACCGCCGCCCTGCTGCTGCTGAACGCTGACCTGCTGCTGATACTCCTCCTCGGCCTTCTGGAGGACCTGCAACGCCTTGTGCTGCGACGGCAGCGCCGCGTCAGGGCTGGCCTTGGCCAGTTGTCCTTCCGCGGCTTCCATGGCCGATATCGCCTGCGGGAGCAGCTCGACGATCTTCGCGAACGCCGGATCCTGCTGCACGAGCTGACTGTTGAGGCGCGTCATCAGGTTCTCGACCTGTTCGCGGAGCCGGCCCTGTGACAGCCCGACGACGGTCGCGTTCTCACGAAGCTTCTGACTGGTTAATTTCTTGCGGTCGCGCTGTACGTTGAATGTCGCCGAGATGATCTGCCGCTGCTGTTCGGACAGCGCATCCACCTGGGCACCGCCCCCGCCGCCGCCCCCACCACCACCGCCGCCCTGCGACTGCGCTTGACGGAAATCCTGTTTGAACGGCCGCACGCGAAGGAAGTACAGGTCGCTCGTTGCAGGCTGGCTGGAACCACTGTTGTCGAGCGCACGCGCGAAATAGGAAACCGAGTCACCCGGCTGCACACTAAGCTCTTCCATGTAGAACGTGTGCCCTGCAGTGACCTCGGGCAGGCGCTTTCCGGCACCGCCAAAGAGCTTCACCGTCTTCTCCGGACCGCCATTCACCGAATAGACCAGCTCGAGATCGCGAACACCGAAGTCGTCTTCCGCGCGGGCTTCGACAAACACCTCTTCGATCGCCGACGCCTGTGTATCGCGCCCGGGACGACCGAAGGAGACGGTCGGTGGCTGGTCGGTGAGGACGTCGATCGCATGACGCGGTGACGCGGTGACGCGCTCGCCGTTCGGCGCGATCAGCTCAATCTGATAGAAGCCGTCCTGCTCGATCTTGAACTTCGCCCCCAGTGCCCCATCCGCATCAGCCGCGCCGAGCGCGATCCGATCCTTGTCGTTCAGCGCCAACTGGCCACCCGGCGTCTTCATCGTCGGGAAGACCCTGAGACGCACCTCGGTGCCTTTGAGGGCGGCAATGTCACCGCCGTCTTCGATTTTTTGCGGTTCGAGCCCGGTGTAGGCCGGGAAATGGAGCTCCAGCTCGATGCGCTGGGCATACGGTACGTCAACGACGAGCATGGTGAAGACAGACGAGCGGACGCCCTCGGCCTCCACGTAGTACTCGAGCGGCCCTGCGATGTCGAAGAGAACGGCCTCGAAATCGCCGCCTTCACTCTGGATCAGGGGCATTTCCTCGAAGGCTGCTCCCGGCGTGCGACGCACCATCATCGTCGGGTCCGACGCCGTGAAGCCCATCAGCTTTGCCGTGATCGTCTGATCGGATCCTTTGGGAACCGTGGCGTTCCCGGGTGTCACCTGGATGCGATACGGCGCGGCCGCCTCGACGTCACGTGACACCAGGAGGATCGCCGAGAGGGCGCTCCGAAGGAACGCCGGGCCCAGCGAAACGAACAGGATGGCCGCGACCGCAACGACGGCGAGTGTGATTCCGTATCGCTGAATCGGCTGACGCTCAACGCGGCGTACCGCGTCGGCGGTGGCGCAGCGCTCGATTGCCTGTTCGATGAGTCGGGTGACCAACGCGCTCGACTCGAAGGGACGACCGCCCTGGTTCGCCTCGACAGCACTCACAAGCGTGGCCTGAAGGGTGGGTTCGTGCTCTTCGAGATACAGCGCCACCTGCTCGTCGGTCACGCGCCGGCGGAGGGGACGCACGAGAAACCAGCCGGCGGACGCGGCAATCGCCAGCGCCATGAGCACGCGGGCGGTGATGATCGAGGGACCACTGAAACGCGCCCACTGGAGCCCGTAGGCCGCGGCAAAGAACACCGCCGCGCCAGTCAACGCCACGACGACGGCACCGCGCGCAGCCAGCTTCATCCGCCAACGCCGGCGAACCTGACCGATGATACCGACCAGGCCGAGCGATGACGCGGGACGATCCGTGGACTTGAGCATGACGGCCCCTTCAAACTGCGAATGAATGAAGACAACCGGCGGGTGCGTATTTTCCGCCGTTGCAACAGGATACGCCCTCCCCGGGCGCATCGCTCAAGCTTTCGATAGCCGGTTTGACAGGAGCGTATCAGCCCCCAGAAGCACGACGCCAAGCACCAGGAGATACCACCAGATCCGCTGCGAACGTTCCTGTGCCTCCGGTGTCTGTGGAACCACCTCGGCAGATCCCTGATTTCCGGTGGAATTCGCGAGAGCGGCAGCCACGATTTCCTTCGGATCCATCGGTGTCAGGTCCGACTCGGCCGGGTCCACGTTACTGGCCACAACCGCCGCCTCCGACTCACCCGACTGCCCTGGGCGCTGGCGAATTTCGTAGAACCCCTGCTCAGCCAGCTCGATTACCGGGCCTCCCTCGTCATCGAGCGCCACCCGCCGCCCTGACGGGGTGATGGCCGCCCTCTGACCAGACCCGGCGCCCGCACCGTCCGCGTCAAACACCTGCCCCACGGTGAGCCACGGTGACGGCTCCCGATACCCCGCCAGATACTGCATCGAGCGATGGATGAAGGGCAGATACACCGGCTTGAGCGGCAGATCGCTCCACGCCAGATCGAGCGTTGATCCCCAGAGGAGCGCGCGTCCATTGCCCACCTGACGCTCGATGAGCGCCGGTGTCCCGGCGTCGAAGCGCGCCAGCACCTGCGCACCGGCCGCGGCGGTCAGGCTGCGATAGCCATAGAAGCGAACATTCGAGAAGTCTCCGCTGCGCGGCGCGCGAAAGACCTCGAAGACTGGATGGGCGAACTCGAGACCACCGACGCGCACCTCGTTGCTGCGGGAACGATCGGAAGGGCCGCCCAACGTACCGGGCAGCACGTCGACGTCCGACGGCCACGCCGCGCGTGGACCCGCCACGACGAAGAGTCCTCCGCCGCGCTCGAGCACGCGCGCAAGGCGACGACCAAGCCCGGCCGTCACGTTAATGTCATTCACGAGAACGGTCGCCGCGCGCTGGAGATCCTCGTCGGTCACCGCATCCGGCTGGCGAACCACGACGTCGTAACGAGGTGAGTCCCCGACGGCAAGCGCCCTCGTCAGATACAGGCTGGCGCTGCCGCCGTAGTCAATCAGGAGTACACGCACCGGCTTGGCGGGCGAGACGACAAAGCTGAACGCGTTGTCCAGCGGAAGCCCGTCGGTGCTCACGCGGACGACGCCGCGCATGTTCGCGCCGGTCACCGTGACGGGCATGAAAGCCACCGCGGTCGTGCCGTTGGCCGGCACATCGATCCCTTCCGACTGCACAGGACGCCCCGCGAACTCGAGCGCCAGCGAGCCGCCGGCAAAAGCCTTCTCGCTGCGATTCACGATGGCCGCAGTCACGGCGACGCGTTCCTGATTGGAGAACGTCGAACGTGTGAGCGTCACCGACGTGACGGCCACATTCGGCGTGGTCACCGCGTTGGCCACCGAAACCGGGGTGACGACAGTGCCTCGCGGCAGCGTCGTGCCCTCCTGTCCGCGCCAGCCGACGCGCTGGAAGTCACTGACGAGAAGCACCTCGCGTCGAGGCAACGAGGACTCCGCAAGGATGCTGCCGGCCACCTTCAGCGCCGGCGCATAGCGGGTGGCGCCGGCTGACGGCGCCCCTGTCGGGACCGCACCGAGCAGGCGACCCTGCTCGTTGGTCGAACGGACAGCAATTTCAGCGTTCGACGAAAAGAGCACCACCGATCCCCGATCTGCGGGACCGAGCTGGCCGAGCGCGTTCCGCACGGCGGTGCGTGCCCGATCCCATCGATCGCCGTAGCCCATGCTGTAGCTCTGATCGAGCAGTACCACCAGCTCGCGGGCACCCGTGCCGGGCGCCACGGGTACGTCCGCGGTTCGGAAGAAGGGACGGGCAAACGCCAGGATGATGAGGAGCATCGCCGCTACACGAATCAGCAGGAGCAGCCAGTTGTGCACGCGCCGCCGCTGGACCGACTTGTAAGGAACCCGCCGTACGAACATCAGCGACGGGAAGTGCATGATCTGCTTCTTCTCGCGCTGGATCAGGTGGATCAGTACCGGAATCGCCAGCGTCGCCAGCCCGAGGAGGAACAGCGGCGACAGAAAGTTCACTGTCTACCCCTCATCTTGCGCGCGCGGGAGCCCAGGTACCGGTTCAGAGCGTGGTCGAGCGGCTGCGAGGTGTCGAGCATCGAGTAATCGATGCGTACCTCCGAAAACTTCTGTTGCAGAGCATCGATATGCGCCCGCACGAGCGTCTGGTATTCCTTCCGCAAAGACGCGGGCACGACGGGCATCTGCTCGCCGCTCTCCAGATCCTCGAATGCCTGTGCATCGGTGAAGCCGAAGTTCAGCTCCGCCGGGTCAAGCACGTGGAACACGATGATCTCATTGCCGCGAAAACGGAGTGGCGTGACGGCGTCAACGATCGCTTCCGGATCGTCGTAGAAGTCTGAGATCACGACCAATACGCCACGGCGTCCAAAGTGCTCGGCCAACTTGTGGAGTGGCTCACGAAGACGTCCGGGACGGCCCGCCTTCAACTTGTCGAGCGTGTGCAGCACCGTGTCCATGTGCTTAGCCGATGGCGGAACGTGCTCCACGACTTCGCTGTCGAAGGCGACGAAACCCACGCGGTCGCGCTGATGGTGCACGAGATTGGTCAGGCACGCGGTCAGGATTCGGGCGTAATCAAGCTTGGTGATTCCGATGCTGCCGTAGTCCATGGACTTCGACACGTCCAGGAGGACGGAGAAGTTCATGTTCGTTTCCGCTTCGTACTCCTTGATGTAGTAGCGGTCTGTCCTGGCCCAGACCCGCCAGTCCATGCGCCGGATGTCGTCGCCGGGCACGTAGCCACGGTGTTCGGCGAAGTCAACGGACGCGCCGAAATACGGTGCCTTATGCAGCCCGTTGATGAAGCCGTCGCACACCGCGCGCGCCACGAGCTCCAGGTTCCCGATGCGCGCGAGCACAACGGGATCCATGAAACGGGCGCCGGGAACGGCGGCCGGCTGGTGGCCGGCGAGCAGGCTCATGGCGTGCGATGCCTCCGCCCTCTCACATGCCCGACCGTGGAAGCGGCACGGCCTCGAGCAGCCGATCGACGAGGATGTCGGTCGTAATGCCTTCGGACTGCGCGTGGAAGTTCGTGATGATGCGGTGACGCAGCACCGGGTGCGCGAGCGCCCGTACGTCCTCGAAGCTCACGTGATACCGCCCGCTCGTAAGCGCGCGCGCCTTGCCGCCAAGAATCAGGTACTGCGCCGCGCGGACGCTGGCACCAAACGACACCCACTTCTTGACGTTGTCGGGGCTCGTCTCCGACTTCGGGCGGCTGGCGCGCACGATATCGAGGGCATGCCGCATCACGGGCTCGGCGACCGGCACTTTGCGAACCAGCCGCTGAAACGCGACGAGGTCCTCGCCCGTAATCGGGCGTTCCAGCTTCGGATCCATGATCGCCGTCGTCGCACGCACCACCGCGTACTCTTCGTCGTAGGGCGGGTGGTCGATGACCATGTGGAACATGAACCGGTCGAGCTGCGCTTCGGGAAGTGGATAGGTTCCCTCGAGCTCAATCGGGTTCTGCGTGGCAAACACGTAGAACGGCTCGGTCAGCGGATAGGTCCGGCCCTGGATGGTGACGCGATGTTCCTGCATCGCCTCGAGCAGTGCCGACTGCGTCTTGGGCGGCGTGCGGTTGATCTCGTCGGCCAGCACGATGTTCGCGAAGATGGGCCCGGCCGCAAAGACCATCTGGCGGCGTCCGGTCGCCGGATCCTCCTGGACGAGATCCGTGCCGGTGATGTCGGACGGCATCAGGTCGGGGGTGAACTGAATGCGCGAGAACTTCAGCTCGAGCACGCGTGCCATCGTGTAGATGAGCAGGGTCTTCGCCAGACCCGGCGCACCGACGATCAGGCTGTTTCCGCCCACGAACAGCGTCAGCAGCACCTGATTGATGATCTCGTCCTGGCCGATGATGACCTTGTGCAGTTCGTTCAGAATCTGCTGCCGGCCAGCGTTCATGCGATCGGCGAGAGCAATGTCGTCGGGTGCGTTCAAGTCAACCGCGTCCGTTGTCGGTGGGGTCATGGTCACGCGCTCACTCATGGATAGCCTCGAAATTGGGGCTGTAACTCTTTCGCCGGGTCTCAAGACCCGGCCTACGTACTGCCGACCTGTCTACCTGCCGCCCTGCAAGTTACGAATTTCCCGCGTCTTGAGCGCCAGCTCGGTCACCAGACGCTCGAGCTCGGTCTGGTATCTGGCCGGCTCCATGCTGTCTTTCAGCAGGCGCAGCGCCTCGACGCGCCGCTCCATGTCCCGCTGCTCGAGTACAAGCGCACGGAGCTTCGGATCGCTGGGCAAGGGCACGGCTGCTTCCGTGGAACCCACCGACAATGAGGCGGCAAGCTTGCCATCGGCCGCGGTTGGCGCCGGATCGGCACTCCCCTGCTTGTCGCCGTTGTCGTCGAGCACCGCATGCTCGGTGGCCAGCAGCCCCTCTCGCTCGTACGCGCGGGCCACTTCACCCTTCGCATACCGGAAGGCTTCGAGCACGCTGATCCGCTTGTTCTTGTCCGCATCCGCCGCTTCCGCCGTGAGCGCGTCCACAAAATACCCGCCGAAGAGCGTCGCATAACGCTCGGCACCATTGCGCGTCGCCGTGACGATGGTGCGTCCGGGACTGGAGAGCTCCTCGATGAACGGACCGCTCGCGCTGGTGGTGTCCACGAATACAATCTGCCGCGTCGGCAAGCGTCGGAGCATGGCGTTGAACTCCTTCGCTGACAGATCCGGACCGGGCAGGTTGAACTTGGCGTCCGATCCGTCGAAGCTTCCGTGCCCGATGAGCGTCACGAACACCACATCGTCGGCGGTCGCCGACTTGGACAACGTCTCAAACGCCTTCTCGATCTGTTCCTTTGTCGCTCGACCGTTGGGACGCGACTGGCCCTCGCCGGTCTCACCCAGAAGCACGACGTGCTCGCGCTCTACGCCGAGCCGATCCGCGGCCGCCGCCATTGACGCGCCCCACTTCTCGAAGGCCTTCCCATGTTCCGGGTCCCCGGCGAGTCCGACGACAATCAGTAGAAATACGCGCAGCACGTCGTATCCCTCAAGAAGTTACGCGAGCCCAACGGCACGCCGATAGCCCCACTCGGCACACATGAGGCCCACGAGCATGATGAGCACGATGGGCATGTTCCACAAATCGCGCTCTTCCACTGAGGTGACACCGCGCCCGCCGTAGCGGACGTCTTCCGCCAGGCCGGCAATGGTATCGGGGGTATAGAAGCGACCGCCGGTTTCGTCGGCAATTCTTCGCAGCGGTGCCTCATGCATCGTTGGATCGAAATATTCGGCGTCGCTGGGGATGGCCCTGACGTTTACGGCTCCCGTACCGATGGCTTTATCGCCCTTGGTCGCGTCGACGTTCACCTCGTACGAGCCCGCTTCCGCACTGACAAATGTGCCCCGGTAGAGCCCGTCCTGCTTGCCATCCCACTGCATGGGCACATCCATCGTTGCACCGCCCGGACGGGTCACGTGGGCAATCACACCCGCATCGTTCACCTCGACGAATGCCGGATCGACGATGTTGGCTTCGATGGTGACAGGTTCGCCAGGCTCGACACGCTCGGTCGAGGTGCGCACCTCGACCGTGGCCGGTACGCCGTCGACCAGCCAGCGCAGCATCTGGCGCCAGAACGTCTCGTGCGTCATGTCCTCGAGCGGGATGGATGCGTGCATCTGCCACTGCCACGAATCCTGGGCCAGGAACGCCACGGCCTTCCCGCGTCCGTACTGCTGCGACGTCAGGATGGACTGGACGCGTCCGCGTTCATCGGTACCATTGAGGAGGACGGTGGCACCGGGCTTGGCCGGCAGGGGAAGGTTCACTGTGGTGACCTGCGGCAACTGACGCCACCGCGCCGCGGAGGCATCCTCTCCCGCCGCGAGCTGCGTGGCCGAATGCGACTGCCCGGCGCGTGTCGGTGCGACGGTCACGCGTTCAAAGCTCTGCGTATCGCTGGCGCGCGTTTTCGGATCGATAGCCAGTGGAAGCGCTTCGGCGACCGGAGTGCCACCGTAGCCACCCTCACCAAATGAACGCGGGCCGCCCAGCATCAACAGCCCGCCGCCGCGCTTGTCCACGAAGTCGGCAATCATCTGCAACTGGTCGCCCGTAAACGCACCGGCCTCGACGCTGCCGAGAATCAGGCCCCGATACGCGAAGAGCTCTTCACGCGTCTTGGGAAAGCCCCCCGCCAGCTCGTCGGGACCGTCAACGTTCAGACGCATGAACTTGTTGTCGGCCGTGCGCTGCAGTGTGATGACCTGCAGGTTCTTGTCGTCGGCCACTGCGCGATTGAGGAACTTCATCTCGAATCGCGGCTCGCCCTCGTAGTAGAGGATCTTTTCGCGGGAGTCGCGCACCGTCACGAGCGCTTCACGTGCGTTGTTCTGCGTGACGACCTCGCCCTCCTGCGGTGAGACCTTGAACCGGAAGACGCGCGGTCCCGGATCCCCCGCGGTCACCCGCACGCGCACCGCCGCCGGGGTGCCATCCGCCGGCAGCCGCACCTCCTGCGATCCGATGATTCGACCATCGTCTTCAACGTCGAGCTTGATGGTCTTGCCCTCGTAGCCTGACTGCGTGACGACCGCGTCGACGAGCAACGCCGCACCCTTGAGCACGGCTTTCGGGACGTTGACGCGATCGACTTGAATATCTTTGGTCAGCCGCGTGCTGCCCACGCCGACAGTGAACACGGGAAGCTTTTCCGCCTTCAGCGCGAGGAGCGCCTCTGTAAGAGCGGTTTCACTCGTGTCTGCCCCGTCGGTTACGAGCACCACGCCGGCAACCGGCAAGCCAGACAGCTCGTCGCGCGTGCCGTTGAGCGCGGGTCCGAGCTTGGTCTGCGAGCCATCGAAATGGAGCTCGGTGATGGCGCCCACGCGTCCCGCAGTCGAGGAAAACTTGAATGTCCGCACCAGGAAGCGGTCGGACAGGGCCTTCATCAAGGGCCCATCGAGGGCTCCAAACTGCTCACGAATCAGCTCGGCTCGGGCTTTTCCCTGCCAGTCGGGAATCTGCATGCTGCGCGAATCATCGAGCAGCACGGCAACCACGTTCTGTTGCGGTACCGACGCACGCACGACCAGCGTGGGACGAAGCAGACAGAACAGGCCAACGCCGAGCACCGCCATCCGAATCGCTGTCAGGACGATGCGGTCGCGCACGGTGCCCTTGCCGCGTACCGTGCGGTACGTGATGGCGGCAGCCACCATCAACCCGATCGCCAGGGCTGCGGCAACCAGGGAACCGGTCGACAGGTTGAAGCGCAGTTCGCCCTGCTGGAAAACCACCGGACGGTACGCGAACAACGCTTGGAACAGGGCCTCGAACATGGACTCGAAAGGGGGCCGATTGTACTCGGTTTCAGACTGTCAATGGGTCATGGCGTACAGCGCCACGTCAATTCCGAGCGCGTATCCATCAGGCGAAAACCGGTAGAAGAAATCGGGATCCTCGCCCTCGCGCTCCCATGAATCCGCCACATCCGTGTTGTGTGTCATGACGGCAATCAGGCGACCATTTCTGTCGCGGATTCCCCGAAAGTGCGGGATCGCCGATTCCTCCCCTCGTTCAGACGTGGAACGTCCTCCGCTGGCTCGCCAGAAACGGATGCTCGTGATCTGCGGCACCGCCTTCACCTCCATCATCGAATGGAAGATGGGATCGGTAAGCGGTACGTCTTCGATCGGGTACTCGGAGGTGGGCATGGCCTTTTCGAACTCGCTCGACCACTGCGCCCAGGCCGCATTACCCCAGAAATCGTCCACCCAGAGGAACCCGCCCTTGAGCAGATATTCCCGGAGGCGGTCCGCTTCTGGTTGCGTCAGACCGATCGTGCCGACGTCGGATGCCACGAGATACGGGCACTGAAAGAGGGACTCATCGGTCAGCCGGACGAGCCAGGCATGCGGAACTTCCATGGACAGAAGGCTGACACGGGTCTTCGTGAGCTCCGACAGCCTGATCATCAGATGCCGTTCGCCCCACGGGTAGTCAGTACGCCAGCCAGCGCCGTTCGCTTCGCGCCGCACGCTCGTATAGAGAATGCGGCACGTTACAAAATCGCGATCGGGAAAGTCTCCAGGTGGTATCTCGGGCGGGTCACCCTGTTCACCGCGCAACCCGGTAAAAGGGCCAAAGCCTTGCGGAAACTGCGCGGAGACATAGGCGCTCGACGCCGCGATGAGCGTGGCCAGAAGCAGTGCGAGCGCGGAACGTCGCCATCGAATCATGCGCGCAGCCGGTGTCCCTCACTTTACGTCAGGAAGCATCGACACGCTTACTCGATAAAGCTGGGCTGGGCACCGCGACCGCCCGCGGGGCAAACTTTTACAACCTAACCCCCATCCCCTAACCCCCAACCCTTATCCCCTAATCCCTACGGGCTCGATCGTATCCGCCGGGGCGAAGCCAAACACCGCCCCGTAAAACCACAACTCCGCTTCGAGCGATCGAATCAGACTGGCGGACTTCCGGAACCCGTGTTGCTCGCCGGCAAAGATCACCAGCGCCACAGGAAGGCCTTTCGCGCGCAACGCGTCGGCCATCAGCTCCGCTTGATTCGGCGGAACGACCTTGTCCTCAGATCCGTGAAAGAGGATCAATGGGCACGACAGGCGGTCGACCGCATGGATAGGCGAACGTGCTCGGTAGACATCGCGCGCTGCAGGATATGGCCCGACCAATCCGTCGGTATAGCGCGATTCAAACTTGTGTGTGTCGTGTGCCAGCACTTCCAGATCGCAGATCCCGTAGTAGCTCGCAGCCGCCTTGAAAACGCCGGGATGGAATGCGAGGGCCGCTAACGTCGTGTAGCCTCCAGCACTGCCGCCGCGAACGATCAGGCGGTCGGGATCGACTCTTCCCTGAGCGACGAGGTATCTGGCAGCGTTCACGCAGTCGGCAACGTCAACCACTCCCCACTGCCCGTTCAACCGCTCCCGATAGGCACGCCCGAATCCGGTGCTGCCACCGTAGTTCACGTCGACGATGGCAAAACCACGGGTGGTCCAGTACTGCGTCGCGAGGCGAAGCGACGACCTGGCGGCATCGGTTGGGCCGCCGTGGCTGATGACGATGAGAGGTGGGCGTTGGTCGGGGTCGGCTTTGTAGTTCGAATTCTTGGGCGGATAGAAGAACGCGTGAGCGAGCAGTCCGTTCTCGGTCGGAAACATGATCGACTCCGCTCTCGAGACAAGAGCGGGATCGAGGACAACCGAGGAGGAGGCACGCAACGTACTGACATCACCGGTGTCGAGCGACATCCGCACGAGCGCCGGCAGGTTCGTCGCCGAACCTCCCATGAAGACGACCTCACGTCCCGTTACCGCCAGGTTGTCGAGCGGCTCCAGATCGGTCGCGACGTCTGTGCACGTGCCGGCGCGCACGTCTACGAGCGCCAGACCGGACCGCCCGTCGCGCGCAAAGACGGTGAGAAGCGTAGACGGATCCACGAACATCCACGTGGTGCTGCCCAACACCCACTGCGGTCGTCCGAACTCGGTCTCAGGCGGAGGAACATGAATCACGGACTCAGCACGCGCTGTCCCACGGTCGCTGGAGCCGAGCTCATTCAGGCGCTCGGACGTCAGGCGATAGAAGCGCCACCATCCATCGCGGTCACTCACAAAGTACAACGAGCCATCAGGCGACCAGCCGGGCTGATAGATCGAATCTGTATCGCCTCCGGCCACCATCTGGGACGCTTCCAGCGCGCCATCTGCTGCGATCGTCGCGACCCAAAGCTCAGTACCATCCCACGGCATGTTCGGATGGCGCCACGCGAGCCACGCGAGTCGGCGACCGTCGGCCGACACCTGCGGCGTCGAGTAGAAGTCGTGTCCGAAGGCAAGGACGTTCACCTCGCCTCCCTCGTGACCGACATCCATCGCAAGGCTGACCAGAGAGTTCACGGGCTCGCCTCCGGCGGAGTGGTCCTCCCTGACGCAGATGAGCCGACGCCGAGCCGAATCGACGGCGAAGTCGGCGTATCGAACCGGCCCTTCCGCGGTGATCGGCAACGCATCCGCATCCCGTTTCCGGCGATAGACACGCTGGTCGGCAAAGTTGACGTAGAACACCTCGCCCGCGTGTACGACGTGCGCGCCGCCGCCGTACTCGTGCACACGCGTGCGGACGTTCGTGCCCGGTCCAGTGACATCGGCGGTCGCGCCGTCAGTGCTCAACCGAACGAGTACCGAGCGGCCGTTTTCCTGCGGCCGAGCCTCAAGCCAGTAAATCTCGTCCTGATCGACCGACACCGATCCAAGGCCGATGCTCTGAGAGGCAATCGCAGAAGCGGTGAGTGGAGAGCGCCAGGTACCGTAGGGGTGGGACATGGTTAGGGGCTAGGGATTAGGGGCCAACTTCAGGTGGGTCTTGTGCACTCGTCCGCGCGAGCCGTGAGAAGCGCGCGTTCGGCGGCGTTGCGCGTCAACGCCGCTGCCCTCTCGAACTCGATTCGAGCCTCATCGCGTCGTCCCAGTTTGAACAGAAAGTCTCCGCGCACGCTCGGCAGACGGTGATAGCCCTCGAGCGACGGCTCTTCGACCAGCGAATCGGCTACCGCAAGCCCCGCCTCGGGCCCGAGCGCCATGCCTACGGCAACCGCGCGATTCAACTCGACGATGGGCGAAGGGGCGACGTGTGCAAGCATCGCGTAAAGGTTGGCCATGCGGGCCCAGTCGGTGTCTTCTGCCCTCAGCGCCCTGGCGTGGCAAGCCGCAATCGCGGCCTGCAGAACGTACGGTCCACGCGCGCCTCCAAGTCGATCGGCACGATCGAGCGCCGCCAGCCCACGACGGATCAGCAGTGGATCCCATCGCGCCCGGTTCTGGTCGAGCAGAAGGATTGGCTCACCCGAGGGCCCTACGCGCGCGGCCGAGCGCGACGCCTGCACCTCCATCAGCGCGACGAGTCCATGGACTTCTGCTTCGTCCGGCATCAGCTCGGCCACGATCCGGCCAAGTCGAAGCGCATCCTCACACAGCGTCGGCCGCAGCCAGTCGTCACCGGTCGTCGCTGAATAGCCTTCGTTGAAGATCAGGTAGATGACGCTCAGCACTGAAGACAGCCGTTCGGACAGCTCGGCGCCACGCGGCACCTCGAACGGGATCTTCTTCGCAGCCAGCGCTTTCTTTGCACGCACGATCCGCTGGGCAATCGTGGGCTCAGGAACCAGGAACGCGCGCGCGATTTCGTCGGTGGTCAGGCCGCCCAGAAGCCGCAGGCTGAGCGCTACACGCGCTTCAGGTGACAGCACCGGGTGACAGGCGATGAAGATCAAACGCAGCAGATCGTCGCCGAGGCCGGTATCGTCGAGGTGACCCTCCATGTCCGGCACCTCCATTTCGAGCGCCTGCAAGTCGTGTCCGAGCTCGCGGTGCTTCCGCTCGGCGAGGGCGTGGCGTCTGAGACGGTCAATCCCTCGATGCCTCGCCGTCGTCAACAGCCACGCACCGGGATTGCGAGGCACGCCTTCATCCGGCCACTGCTCGAGCGCCGCGACGAGCGCGTCCTGCGCCAGATCCTCAGCCAGACCCACGTCCCGCACCAGCCGAGTCAGCGTTGCGATGAGCTTCGGGGCTTCGAGTCGCCAGACCGCCTCGATACCCCTCTGCGTGTCGGCCACGGTCATCGTGGCCAATGATAGCGAGGTTGCTGGTGGTTATGACCAGCTCCGCGCTACCAAGTAGCAACCAGTAACGAGCAACCAGTTCATCGCTTGCGCTTGGCGATCTCGTCGCGCAGCGCCTGCTCGTTGGCGGCAACGTCGGCTCCAAAGTCCGACGCGTCGAACACCTGACGGATTTCAATCTCGCTCTCGCGATCGGGGCCGTGGGGCATCGGGCTGCGCACCGCCCACGCCACCGCTTCCTCCTTCGAACGGACCTCGATCAGCCAGAAGCCCGCGATGAGTTCCTTCGTCTCCGCAAAAGGACCGTCGACGACTGCTGGCTTCTGGTTCGGCGCGAACTTCACTTTGGCGCCTTTCGAGCTGGCTTTGAGGCCCTCCGCAGCGAGCAACACACCCGCCTTCACCATTTCTTCGTTGAACTCACCCATCGCCTGGACGAGTTCCAGAGGCGGCATCTTGCCGGCCTCAGAGTCGGCGTTGGCTTTCACGATCAGCATGAATCTCATGGCGTTTTCCCCTTCGATAGTGGCGCCTCTGGCGCGTTGACATTTCTGACCTTCATACACACGTCGAACGGCGGACCGCCAGATCGACAGGGGGATTCGGAAATTTTTTCAGTACTGCCGAAATGTCAGGTTGAGACGTCCCGTCATGCTGAGCGCCTTCGGAGCCGTATCAGGCACGATGCGTGAGACGCCGTGATATCGCAACCGCGCCGGGCCACCGAACACGAATGCATCGCCTGACTGCAACATCAGCACGTCGGTTCCATCACGACGGCTCAGCCCGCCGAACAAGAATCGTGCGGTGTCGCCGATTGACAATGACACGACGGGCGCCCCCACCTCGAGCGA
>Ga0075430_100002337_pt1 | contig 15760 bp, 14 predicted proteins | sample RhiMetdeltSRZDD4_FD_75294 | JGI IMG/M metagenome (GOLD analysis project Ga0075430, IMG submission 75294) | Populus rhizosphere microbial communities from Tennessee, USA - Rhizosphere MetaG P. deltoides SRZDD4 | ecosystem: Host-associated > Plants > Roots > Rhizosphere > Soil | place: USA... | reverse complement strand
GCAAGGTCATACTCGTCGACTTCTGGACCTACACGTGTATCAACTGGTTGCGAACCGTGCCCTATGTGCGCGCCTGGGCACAGAAGTACAAGGGCGGGCTCGTCGTGATTGGCGTGCACACGCCGGAGTTCGAGTTCGAGAAGAGCGTCACCAGCGTTCGACGCGAGGTCCAGCGGCGGGCGATTGAGTACCCCGTCGTCATCGATAACGACTATTCGATCTGGCGGGCATTCAGGAACCAGTACTGGCCGGCCTTGTACTTCCTCGACGCACGAGGCCGTGTTCGCGAGCGTCGTTTCGGGGAGGGCGAGTACGAGAAGTCTGAGAAGAACATCCAGCGGTTGCTGGTGGATGCGGGCATCGCCGGGATCCGCGACGGCATCGTCTCGGTCGAGCCTGGCGGCGTTGAAGCACCCGCCGATTGGAACAACCTGCGATCGCCGGAGAACTATCTCGGTCTCGAGCGCACCCAGAACTTCGCGTCGCCAGGCGGGGCGGAAGGGAACCAACGCCGGCTCTATCGCGCGCCTTCGCGAATGGCGCTGAATCAATGGGCCCTCGCCGGTGAGTGGACGATCGGCAGCCGCGCAGCCGTGATGAGCAAGTCTCCCGGGCGGATCGTGTCGCGTTTTCACGCGCGCGACCTGCATCTGGTCATGGGACCGTCGCGACAAGAAAGCCCGGTGCGATTTCGCCTGTCGATCGACGGTCAGCCGCCCGGGCCAGCCCACGGCGTTGACGTGGACGAGGCCGGCGACGGAATGGTGGGCGAGCAGCGCTTATATCAGCTGATTCGTCAGCCGAGACCCATCGTCGATCGCACGTTCGAGATCGAGTTTCTCGATGCCGGCATCGAGGCGTTCGCATTCACCTTCGGCTGATCATTCCTGGTCGGCAAACACCTGCGCGTGCGTCTTGCCGTACGGATAGAAACTCGACGTGTCGCCTTTGGCCCAGGCTGTTCGCCGGTCGGCGTTCGTGATGTCCCAGTCGGCACGGCAGCGCTGCAGCACGGCGCGCAAGTCGAGGCGCAGTTCCTCGACTGTCGGCCGGCCGAAGAACCAGTAGCCGTTGTACATCTTGTAGACACGCAAGCCCGGCTCGAGCACCAGCGTGTGCGGGATCATTGGCTTGTGTTCCGGGTCGGTGTATTCGGCGATGTCGAGATCCTTCTGCACCTTCCGCCAGGGGTCCGAGAGAAACGTCCACGGCGCGCCGACGCCGGAGCGGAATTCGTTCGTCTCGAGCAGGTTGTCAGTCGAGATTGTCACGAGACGGCAGTAGCCGACCACCATCTCGCGATGGAGTTGCAGCAGTCCTTCGTGCTGTCTCCGGTCCTTTGGGCAGAATCCTCCGCGGGAGAGCACCAGCACCAGCGGATCGCCTTCCTGCAACTCGGAGAGCGTGCGGCGCTTCCCGCGGTGGTCGGACAGCTCGTAGTCGGGAAAGACTGCGCCTGGAACGATGTCGGCTCTCATCGACGAAGGGCTTCCATGTGCTGCGATCCGGCCTTCACGGCGTCCTCGGGGCTCTTCCCCTGCTCGCGCGCCACGATGTAGGCGGCGTACCAGTCAGACCAATGGTGCTTCGGAGCAGTCGATTCGTACGCGCCATGGTGCGTTTCGGTTTCTCGGAGAAGCTCTGTCAGCGTCGGGACGTCCAGATTGCTGAGTCCTCGTCCGGGAAGCCGTGTCGTGATCTCCTGCAGCAGCCAGCCGTTGCCGTCCGGATCGCTGAATGTCGCATAGGCGTTGTAGGAGCGACCTTCGGGATCGCGGCCCGACACGCGCGTGCCCCCGATGCTTGTGAAATGGAACACCTCACTCACGTCGGCGCCGCGGTCGGCGAGCTCCCGGCGTGCCGCGTCGATGTCGGACACCACGAGATACAGATTCTTGATTGATCCAGGCGCTAGGGGCGTGATTCCCGTGCCGAAGTGGATGGAGCATGGTGAGCCAGGAGGTGTCATCTGCACCGCCCGCCAGTTCGGACCGTTGGTGAAATCGGCGTCCACCCGCCACCCCAGGCTTTCGTAGAAGTGCTTGGCACGACCGACGTCGGACACCGGAATGACGACTACCTCGAGCTTCAGATCGACCGTCGCCGGCGTCGGGATCTGAGTTGCGTGTTCATCGATCGTCTTTGTGCTCATAGTGACCTCCGTTACGCGGCCTTCTCCGCAAGATCGCCCAACGTTGCGCCAAGCACGCGGTTGAAGGCTGGAAATGGGTGGATGACATCGGCGAGCGTCTTCAAAGGAATGGCAAGCTTGATCGCCAGCACGAGCTCGCCCAGGATTTCTCCCGCGCGCGGAGTGACCAGCGTCGCACCGATCAGCACTCCGCGCATGCGGTCGCCGACCAGCTTGATTGCGCCGCCATGAAAATCATGGATGTAGCCGCGCGCGCTCTCGGCCGGATCGGCGCTGGCGACGACGACGTCGATGCCTTTCGCGCGTGCACCCGTTTCAGAGAGCCCAACCGAGGCAATTTCAGGATCCGTGAATGTCACTCGAGGAATGGCCGTGTGATCGGCCCGCGCGTCGATGCCTCGCAATCGGCGCGCGACCACTTGCCCGTGATAGTAGGCGAGGTGAGTGAATCCACCGAGCCCCGTGACGTCGCCCGCTCCGAAGACGCCGGCCTGCGCTTCGAGCGTCGCCGGGTCCACTTTCAACCAGCCGCGCTCCGTCTGGGGAATCCCGACTGCCTGCCAGGCCTCCGTGTTGGGACGACGGCCCGTGGCAACGAGCAAACGATCGGCGGGAACCACCTCTCCGGACTTCAGATGGGCGACCACTTTCGAGCCGTGCTTTTCAACGAGGACACATGGGTCGCCGATCATCAGCATGATGCCGTCGGCCTCGAGGTGTGGCCGCAGCGCGGCTCCGGCTTCGGGTTCCTCGTGGCCAAGGAACGTCGATGCGGCTTCAATCACGGTCACCTTCGAGCCGAGTCGTGCAAAGGCTTGCCCGAGCTCAACACCAATCGCCCCTCCGCCGAGGATCGCCAGCGAGGCTGGCAATTCCTTTGGAATCGCCGCCTGGCGGTTGGTCCAGAACTCGACGGTGTTGAGGCCGGGAATCGATGGGATCGCCGCGGTGCTGCCGTTGGCGATCACGACGGCGCGACGCGCGACGAGCTGCTCGTGCCCAACCGTCACCGTGCGCAGATCCGTCATTGTGCCTTCGCCGCGAACAAGCGTGGCCCCGGTCGCCTCTATCGCGGCGGCGGGCCGGCTGTCGTCGAGGTCGCGGGCCATCCGCAGCACACGCTTCGAGACTTTAGGAAAGTCAACGGTCCACCCCACGCGTGAGGCGGCCAGGTGACGGGCGCGATCGGCTTCACTCAAGGTTTCGCCGGAGCGAAGCAACGTCTTGGACGGGATGCAACCCCAGTACGGACACTCGCCGCCGACGAGCTCTCGCTCGACGACGGCGAGCGTCAGCCCGCTGTTCTGAAGGCCTGCCGCGATCGCTTCGCCCGCCACGCCACCACCGAGACACACGACATCAAACTCCTGAGCCATGCGAAATGATCCTCGCTCCGCGGATGGCCGTCCATCCCCTCAGACGCCCAGCGGCGGCACGCCGTAGGCGCGTGCGAGATCATTCATCCCCGTCCGCAGGGCCGCCCACAATCTCGCGACCTCGTTGCCGTACGCGCCTCGAGTAATGACCTGGTTGATCTTTCGGCCGTCGTCAATCATCCGCTCGACTTCGACCTTGGTCTCGATCCACTTGTCGGTCGCATCAAATTTGCGGCGCAGCCGATTCGTCGAACGGTTCAAGTCGCCCAGCGCGTCATCGAGCTCGTCCTTCTTGACCTCCGCGGTCGCCTTCTGTGACTGTGTTGCCGTGCGCCCGCCGCGGCGCTTTCCCGCCGACGAGTCGGCTGCCGTCTTGGCGTTCTCGCCGCGCCGCTCGAGATATTTTTTGAACTCGTCGACGCCGTTCTCGACTCGGACGATCTTTTCCGCGACCTGCGCCTTGACGAGCGTTTGCGCGGAGGGCGAAGGCGCCGCCACGACGATCAGAACCGCTATGAGCCCACAGAATGCACCTGTCATCCTCGCCATATATTCCCTCCGTGTTTCGACGTCATCGCAACGCCATCCGGAAATTTGCGCGCTCGTAGGCCGCCGGGTCCGGGATGCGATCGAAGCTCATGTTCCCGCGCATCTCGTCGAGTGACGTCCACTCGTGCTCCTGCATCCAGGCGTCGATCTCGCGGCGAATCGTCTGCAGATGGCCGGGCCCGAAGCGCATGATCGCCGAGACCATCTGTGTGGCGTGCGCGCCGGTCATCGTCGCCTTGATGACGTCGAGTCCGGTGTGGACGCCACCGCTGACAGCGAGCGACGCCTTGATGCGTCCGGCAAGCGCCGCGGTGCCACGAAGGCGAAGCGGGAGCTCCGACGAGTCTGACAGCCGCAGCGTGCGCACGACCTCGAGCTCCTCCACGTCAATGTCGACGTGGTGGAAGCGTGTGAAGAGCACCAGCGCGTCGGCGCCGGCGGTGTCGAGCTGCCTGGCGAAATGCGCGAACGCGGTGAAGAGCGGCGCCAGCTTGACCGCGACCGGGATGGTGACGGTGCGCTTCACCTCGCGCACGATATCGACGGCCTGCTGTTCAACCTCCGCCGCGCTTCGCGTCATGTCGCTCGCTGCGTGGTAGAAGTGCAACTCAATGCCGTCCGCCCCGGCCTGTTCGAGCAGCTTGGCGAACGACGTCCAACCACCTGGCGTCACACCGTTGAGCGACGCGATGACCGGGATCCCGACGGCGCGTTTGACCAGCCGCAGGTGCTCGAGGTACTGGTCTGGTCCCAACGGTGACTCGGGCTCTGGTCCGAAGGAACTGGCTTCGCTGAACGAGTCGTTCTGGCCGTCGAGATAGAAGAACGCGTCCATCTGCTCGCCCGTGATCTCTTCCTCGAACAGCGAGCGCAGGACGAGCATCGATGCCCCCGCGTCTTCGAGCGCCTTCACCATGTCGAGATCGTCACCGAGCGGTCCAGCGCCGATCACGAACGGATTGGCAAGCCGTTTCCCCAGATAGGTCGTGGTGAGGTCCATCACTGCTCCTTCCCATCCGGGACGACAGGCAGCGCCGCGGCTTCGAAGGCCGGCACCTTGATCCCAGCGAGCTGCTGGTAAACGGCATACCGTCGCTCGGCGGCGGCCTGCGATTCCTCGACGAACCTCTTATACCGCGCTGGATCCGCGCGCTCGACCATCCGGAAGCGCGATTCGTTTCGCATGTAATCCGCCACTTTCGCTTTTGGCGGACCGTAGTCGAGGTGCAGCGGCGCGTCACCCTTAGGGATCCGGCGCGGATCGAATCGGTACAGCGGCCATACGCCGGCGTCGACGGCCAGCTTCTGCTGCGCGGCACCCTGCGCCATGTCGTAGCCGTGAGCGATGCAGTGGCTGTAGGCGATGATGAGCGACGGCCCCGGATACGACTCCGCCTCGAGAAACGCCTGCGCCGTCTGCGCCATCTTCGCGCCAAAGGCGACCCGCGCGACGTACACGTGACCGTACATGTTCGCGAGGAGCCCGAGGTCCTTCTTCGCTACGGGTTTGCCCGCCGCCGCGAATTTGGCGGCGGCGCCGAGGGGCGTGGCCTTCGACTGCTGACCGCCGGTGTTCGAGTACACTTCGGTATCCATCACCAGGATGTTGACGTCGCGGCGGTTGGCCATTACGTGATCGAGGCCGCCGTAGCCGATGTCGTAGGCCCAGCCGTCGCCGCCAATCAACCACACGCTCTTCTTCACCAGGTAGTCGGCAAGCGTCTCGAGCCGCCGGGCCTCGTCACTCTTGATGCCGGCCAGCGTGTTTCGCAGCGCCGCAACACGCTCGCGTTGCGACGCGATGCCCGCCTCGTTCGACTGATCTGCGTCGAGCAGTGCCGTGGCAAGCCCATCGCCGACCTGGGACGTGAGGCACTGCACGAGCCGCCGCGCGCTGGCGACGTGCGCGTCGAGCGCCATGCGGAAGCCGAAGCCGAACTCCGCGTTGTCTTCGAACAGCGAGTTCGACCACGCCGGACCACGGCCGTCGCGATTCGTCGTATACGGCGTCGTCGGGAGATTGCCGCCGTAGATCGAGGAACAGCCCGTCGCGTTGGCCATGAGCAGGCGGTCGCCGAAGAGCTGCGTCAGCAGCTTGAGATAGGGAGTCTCGCCACAGCCCGCACAGGCGCCCGAATACTCGAAGAGCGGCTCGAGAAACTGCGAGACCTTGTGGTCGATCCGCGTCAAGGTCGTGCGGTTCACTTCGGGCAGATTGAGGAAGAACTCGTAGTTCGAGCGCTCAGCCTCGCGCAGTGGCGCCTGCGGATGCATGTCGATCGCTTTGTGTTTCGGATTCGTCCGATCTTTGGCCGGGCAGACGTTGACGCACAGGTTGCATCCCGTGCAGTCCTCCGGCGCCACTTGAATCGTGAAGTGCTGGTCCTTGAACGCAGTGCCTTTGAAGAGGGTCGATTTGAATGTTGGCGGGGCGGCTGACAGCGCGCTCTCGTCGTAGACCTTCGCCCGGATCGCCGCGTGCGGACAGACGAGCGCGCACTGATTGCACTGGATGCAGATCTTGGAATCCCAGACAGGAATTTCCAGCGCGATGTTCCGTTTCTCCCATTTAGCCGTCGCCACTGGCCAGGTGCCGTCGATCGGGAACGCACTCACCGGCAGGAGATCGCCTTTGCCCGCGAGCATGACCGCGGTCACCTTCTGCATGAAGTCCGGCGCCTTCTCCGATACGAGCGGCGGCCGTGTGCGTGTGGCGCTGACCGACGAGGGCACCGGGATCTGGTGCAAATGCGCCAGCGCTTGATCGACGACCTCCCAGTTGCGTCTGACGACTTCTGGTCCGCGTTTGCCGTAGGTCTTCTCGATCGACTTCTTGATGTGGGCGATGGCCTCGTCAGGTGGCAGGAACCCGGCGATGGAGAAGAAGCACGTCTGCATGATGGTGTTGATGCGCGTGCCCATGCCGGCGCGTTTGGCCAGCTCGTAGGCGTCGATCGCGAAGAAGCGGAGCTTCTTGTCGATGATCTGCGCCTGCATTTCCTGCGGCAGGTGATCCCAGACGTCCTCCGCCGGAAACGGCGCGTTCAGCAGAAACGTCGCGCCCGGTGCGGCATGTTCGAGGACATCGATCTTGTCGACGAACTCGAACTGGTGACAGGCGACGAAGCGGGCGCGGCTCACCAGATACGCCGACCGGATCGTCCGTTGACTTGTTCGCAGATGACTGATCGTGATCGCACCCGACTTCTTCGAGTCGTAGACGAAGTAGCCCTGCGCGTAGAGGTCCGTTTCCTGTCCGACGATCTTGATGGAGTTCTTGTTGGCGCCCACCGTCCCGTCGGCACCCAGCCCATAGAACACCGACGTCGAGACCTGGTCTGATTCCGTCTGGAAGGATGGGTCCCACGGCAGCGACAGGTGTGTCACGTCGTCGACGATGCCGACGGTGAAGTGATGTTTGGGCTTGTCGGCCGCGAGGTTGTCGAAGATGGCCTTGACCATCGCCGGCGTGAACTCCTTCGACGACAGGCCGTAGCGGCCAGCGACGAGGCGCGGGGGAGTCGCGAACGGGGAGGTGCCTTCGGCCTGCGCTTCGGCGAGAGCGGTGGTCACATCGAGATAGAGCGGATCGCCGGGTGCCCCTGGTTCCTTCGTTCGATCGAGCACGACCAGGCTGCGAACTGTTGTCGGTAGCGCAGCGAGAAACGCCTGCCGTGCGAAAGGACGATACAGGCGCACCTTCAGCACGCCGACCTTCTCGCCTCGGGTGGTCAGGTAGTCGACTGTTTCGTGCACGGTCTCTGCACCGGAGCCCATGAGGACGATCACGCGTTCGGCCTGCGGGTCGCCGACATAGTCGAACAGGTGGTAATGGCGTCCGGTCAGTGCCGCGAACCGCTGCATCGCTTGCACGACGAGGTCAGGGCACGCATCGTAGAAGCGATTCTGAGCCTCGCGGGCCTGAAAGAAGACGTCGGGATTCTGCGCCGTCCCGCGCAGCACCGGCCGATCCGGCGTCAGCCCGCGTTGACGATGCGCGAAGATCGACGCCTCGGGGATGAGCGAGCGAAGGTCGTCGTCGCTCAGTTCCTCGATCTTCGATACCTCGTGCGACGTGCGGAAGCCGTCGAAGAAATGCAGGAACGGAATCCGCGTTTCAAGTGTTGCGGCGTGCGCAATGGCGGCCAGGTCGTGCACCTCCTGAACGGAGTTCGAGCAGAGCAGCGCGAAGCCCGTCTGACGGCACGCCATGACGTCGGAGTGATCGCCGAAGATCGACAGCGCGTGCGTAGCGAGCGTCCGCGCCGCGACGTGCATGACGAATGGCGTCAGCTCGCCGGCGATCTTGTACATGTTGGGGATCATCAGCAGGAGCCCCTGGGACGCCGTGAACGTCGTCGACAGCGCGCCGGCCTGGAGCGCGCCGTGAACGGCGCCGGCGGCGCCGGCCTCCGACTGCATCTCCGCCATTTCGGGAATCGCGCCCCAGAGGTTCGTCCGCTGCTTCGTTGTCCACTCGTCGCAGACTTCAGCCATCGGGCTGCTCGGAGTGATCGGGTAGATCGCGATCGTTTCGCTGGCCCGATACGCGACCGATGCGGCCGCTTCGTTGCCGTCAACAGTCATCCGCCGTCTGCTCGCCATGTCAACGCCTCGTCGGACACACTTGCACTCACGATATTTCGTCGCCGCCTAGCCGCCGGTCGCGACGATTCGCTCACAAATCAGCGTGCGAGTGGATGTCGACGCATCATCGAGCACTTTGCGTGCCGACACTGACGCGCCGACGTAACGTGCAGACGCCGCGCGTTACCTCTGCCGAGCAAGGTCGAGCGGAGAGACTTACCGGATGTCGATGCGAGCGCCTCTGAGCGTGTGAACGTTGGTGTGTCTTCGCCCTCTCTTCAACGAGGGGCCGGCGGGAATTGTGGATGGCGACGCTGCGCTGACGACAGTCAAGTAGCGGCCGGCCTTCAGACCCGCCTGATTACGACCTGATGCAGTGCGGGTAAAGCCATCAGTAGCAACGCCACCCAGAACAGTGGCCAGTTGAAAGTCGTCGGCAGCACTCGTAGGACCGCCTCGCGGCCATCCGGCAGTGCCCGCCACGCGTCGATCATGAAGACGGCGAGCGCCAGCACGATCCCGATGCTCGCAAGCGTCCACGACCACAGAGTGTCGGTGACCGCATCACCTGCTTTCGTCGCAAGCGTGCCCCACACGATCATCACCAGCGCGATGCTGACCGGCGCGAGCACGGGCCCCCACCAGGGAAGCGGCAGGAGAAACAGGATGTCCCAGTCCAGTAGCGTCCTCGGCCAGCCCGTCATCAGTCGAAGAAAGACGTAATAGAAGACGTCCCACACGCCGAAGGCCAGCGCCGCGTAGCCGGCGCGCCGCCGCCAGGTTCGTCCAGCGAGTACGCCCAGCGTAGCGATCATGATGAGCGTGGCTGCCTCGCGCCACAGTTCGACGTTTCCCAGCGCGTCGTCGATCGGCAGCGGATCGGGTTGATACGGCTCGATCCGATCGACGAGGGCGCGGATGTAGAACACGCTCGCGGCTTCGACCCAGGCCATCGCGATCGCAAAGGCCACGACAATCGCCCAGCGCGCTCGATCCGAGAAGTGACCGGTCATCGCGGTTCCAGCGCGACAGGCGAGATGTTTGGTACGCCGAGGCGGATGCGCGCCTCGACGCGGTCGATGACCTCGTCTGGTGTTGAAGTGCCAGCCGTCAGTCCGATGACTTCCGCGGCATCGAACCATTCGGGGCGGACGTCGGCGTCGGTCTCCACGTGATGGACGCGAGCGCAGTAGCGCGCACACGTCTGGACGAGCTCGCGCGTGTTATTGCTCGAGCGACCACCCACCACGATGACGACATCGGCCTGGCGTGCCAGTTCGACCGCCGCGGATTGCCGTTCCTTGGTGGGTTTGCAAACCGTGTCGATGACGCGCACATCCGACTGCGGAAATCGCCGTCGGATCAGATCCACGAGATGCCGCACCTTCTCCACGTTCTGCGTCGTCTGGGCCGCTACGCCGAAGCGGGGATGTTCCTCGAGTGCGAGGACGTCCTCGTCCTCGAGCACGACGTCGAAGCGATCGAGATCGCCGGTGAGACCACGTACCTCGATGTGATCTCGTTTCCCGACGATGACGACGTGATAGCCCTCGCGGGCCAGGGCCGCAACGGCGCGGTGCGCGACGTGTACGAGAGGGCACGTCGCATCGACGACTGTCAGGCCCAGGGCGCGGGTCCGTGCGAGCGTCCGCTCCGACGTGCCGTGGGCGGTCACCATCACCGTCGGCGTGCTGACGCGCGCAACGTCCGGCGCGATGGCGATGCCCTTCGCGTCGAGAGCGCTCAGGACCGTCGGGTTGTGCACGAGGTCACCGAGAATCGTGAGAGGGCCGGCGTCGGCGTGCTCGAGCGCGAGCGCGATAGCGTCGCGGACGCCGAAACACATGCCGAGCCGGGCCGCCCGTAAGATACGCATAGGTGTGCCGTCGCTTCAGGCATTATAGACAGAGTTCTTTGTGTCGTAAAGATAAATCCTGATGGGGACAACCGCGAACGTGCGGCGCCAGGGAATTGTCCGGGCCGACGCGGGCTCTCAGTGACCCATGCGGCTCACGGCCCCGGTTTTATGCCGCGCTTGGCCGTGGCATTTCGTGCCGTTCGTTTCGCCACCCTGCTGCTCTTGTGTCACGCGCACCACGCTCGATGTCGAGAGTGTGCCGGTACGAGCAAAAACAGTAGCAGTGTGATGAATTGAACCGTCTTCACGCGGCACCTCCTGGCTCGTCAACGAATCCTCCCAGCGGCGCCTTGTGCGGTATCGACCAGCAGAAGTACACCTCGACATCGACGATGTGCTGGTCTCGAATCGTGAGAATCTCCGTGTTGCGAAACCGATGGCCGTCCGTGTTGCGCCCTTCGTACGTGACGAGGACGCGATCGGCATCAGTGACGGGATACACGAAGTCGAACCCGTCGATCGTCGTGCTGTTTGGCCAGCAACGGCCAAAGTACGTTTCGCGGTCGAGCCGATTGTCGAGCGGGCTTGTAAAGTGAAAGTCGTCGGCGAGAAGAGCCTCGAGCGCCGCTCGGTCCTTTGTCACGTAGGCCTTATAGGCGGCCTTGGCAATCGCCACAGATGATTGTGTTGCAGTCGCTGCGCTCTGCGTCGTCATGCATCGTCTCCTGAGTTCAGGCGCTATGTGAGACGCTGGTAATGGGATCCCCTTTTGTCCACTCCATGCGTCTCCGTCATCCGCGCACTGGCTGACCGAGACTGAGCAAATTCCCCTCGGTGTCTTTGAACCACGCCCCTCGTTCACCCACACCTTTGCTCGGATAATTCCCGTCGATGTCGGCGATGCCGTTCCGTGTCCTGAAACCGGGCGCGTCGTACTCCTCGAACACCACGCCTCGAGCCCTGAGGGCGGCAACCGTCGCTTCGATGTCTTCAACTTCGAGAGACATTTGCGTGTGAGTGCCTGAAGCCGATCCCGTGGACTGGAATAACGCGAAGGAACATCCACCACATTGATATCGCATGCCTCCTGGCCGTTCCTCGACGGGTTCCAATCCGAGTTTTTCGGAATAGAACCTCCGGGCACGTTCGAGATCCTTTGCCGGAAGTCGCGTCGCGACATGAGCGCCCGTGAGCAGTGGGCTGACCTCGCTCATCAGTGACCGTTTCGACGGATCTGCAAGACCATCCGTCCTAGCACGTGTTCTCGATCCAATCGCCGATGGGCCTGAGCCGCCTTCCCCAGCGGATAGCTGGCCGCGATCGGCACGCGAATCTTGCCGCTGCGTAAATAACGATTCAGCTTGTCGAATTCACGCGGATTCGCGACCGCATCGAACGCACGCACGCGGAACGTGCGCCGCTCCGCAGGCGCCGGTTCGACACCGTTCGGGTGCGCGACGCGTCCCTTGGGCCGGACGAAGTCGAGACATCGCTCGAGCTCGTCGCCACCGGCCAAGGCAAGCACACCGTCCAGTCCTTCAGGTGCGAACGTCCTGAGTTGGGCGATTGATTCCGTACGCCGTGCGTCGATGACGCGATGCGCGCCGAGCCTTCGGACCAGACGTGCCGCGACGGTGCCGGATGCAGTCGCGATGACGTCAGCCCCGCGTTGAACGGCGAACTGAACCGCCATCGTGCCGACGGCACCCGAGGCACCGAAGATCAGCACGGTGTGCCCGGGCCGCAGTTCGAGCGCGTCGATGCCTTGGAGTGCGGTCAAACCCGTGGTGCCGACCGCACCAGCATCGCGGAGGTCGAGCGTCTTCGGCACACGGCCGACGTGCTCGGCGTCGACTGCGGCGAACTCTGCATAGAAGCCACCCTGACGGTTGCCGAACTCGTACGCGTAGACGCGGTCGCCGACGTGAATGCGTCGGACTCGCGCGCCTGTGGCCGCGACGACTCCCGCGCCGTCAACTCCCGGCACGAGCGGGAATCGTGGTCGTCCAGGCTTCCGCCATGAGCCGTCGCGAATCGACGTATCCCAGCTGCCGATGCCGGCCGTATCGATTGCGATGAGCACTTCGTGCGGTCCCGGTCTCGGCACCGGAACATCGTGAACAGTCAACGCCGACGGTGGACCGTATCGATCCACAGCTGCCGCCCTCATCGTTTCCGGGATAGCCGTGGCCCATCCGTTGCTCGCGCTCGAGATTCGACGAGTCATGATGCAGTGAGTCATGCACGATCACCGCCAGTGCACGACACCGCCGAGGTCTCAAAACGGCTACCAGGGTGTGAACCTGCACCCCCTGTCTGCGTCTTTGCTGTTGTGCTCTATCGCACCCGGCGGTAGGACCGGAATTCTTCGATGTCTTCGATCGTCCGATCGTTGCCGGGCGTCACGGCATCAATGGGGGCGACTGGAGTTCCACTGCCCACACAGTCATCGTCAATGAAGCGTTCGCGCGCGCATGCTCGCGCGAGACGGGACGCGCTTCCCCAATCGGCGCGCGGGTCCGGTATCGCGTGTCATCCAGCGAATCCGACGAGTCAGCGGAGTCCGCACGCGGAGCACGTCAGGCTGACACGGCGTTCGAGATCGTGGGCGTGGTGCGCGACTTCGGCCTGGAGCCTGACGACTCGGGCGACGAACCACCGTATGTGTTCCACACAGCGTCGGCGGGAACGGTGGCTCCGCTCGTGATGAGCGTGCGGATGCGCGGCAATCCGGCCCCGCTTGCCGCGCGCCTGCCGGTCATTGCCGCCAATGTCGATCCCAGATTGCTGGTTCGGGATGCGCAGCCGCTAAATGTTTGGATTCGGCAGCGGGATGACGGCTTGCGATGCAAGCCATCGCGCTGGCGACGGTGACCTTGCTCGTCTTGTTTCTATCGGCGCTGGGAATATTCTCGCTGGTATCGGTCAGCGCCTGGCGGCGGAAGGCGCGAGATCGGGTTGCGCACGGCGCTGGGCGCCAACCCGCGCCAGGTGCTCGCCGGAATCCTGTCCCGCGCCGCGGTGCTCATGGGGAGCGGCATTATCGCGGGTGGTGCCCTTCTGCTGTGGGCCATCGCACTCGGCGCAGGGCCCTCGGGCCGACCTGCTGAAGACCTTGCGCTCTTCGCCGGATATCTAGGCGTGACGTCCGCGGTCATGCTCGCCGCGTGTCTGCTGGCGTGCATCGGGCCCGCGAGCCGCGCGCTCAGGATCAATCCAACCGGCGCGCTGAGGGAGCCCTAGAGCAGCGAGGCTCGCCTCAGTCAGCGAAGCGTGTCGCTTTCAGTTCTTCGAGGGCGTGCGAATCCAGCTCGTGAAATGGACATCACAGCGCGCTCGAGTTTCCAGACTGGCACGGCGGATGCTGGCTCCGCTCGAAGCCAAGACAGAGCTCGAAACGATCGAAACGGATTTACTGCTCTGTTCGTGGCTCACCCAACAGGAGGCGGTGATGAGCAGAGCGGGCATCGCTCATACCTTGGAACAACGAGTGTCGGATTGCCTGGACCGAGCGGTCTCGGATGAGCGACTGGTAGGCGGCGTCGTCCTCGTGGCGCACGAAGGTGAGCCTGTTGTTGAAACGGCTGCGGGGTTTGCCGATCGTGAAGCCGGCCGGAAAATGTGTGACGATGCAATCTTTCGATACTCATCGCTCACGAAGACGATTGTCGCGGCCGCGACCATGACGCTGGTTGAACGTGGCGTAATCCAGCTCGACGATCCCGTGACGCGCTGGTTGCCTACGTTCAGGCCAAAGCTTGCCAATGGAGACGAACCACGGTTAGAGGTTCATCACCTGCTGACCCATACAGCGGGCCTGACCTACGCGATGTTTCAGCCGGAGGGTGGGACCTACGAAAGAGCCGGCATCTCTGACGGGCTTGATCAATCAGGCCTGTCGATGAGTGAGGAGCTGGAGCGTCTCGCACGTGTTCCGTTGGTCTTCCCGCCTGGCGCTGCGTGGGGCTATTCGATCGCGTATGACGTGCTCGGAGCATTGATCGCGCGTGCCGCCGGCACAACGTTGCCTGACGTCGTCGCCATGTCTGTGACGGGGCCGCTCGGCATGCGTAATACCGCGTTTTCGGTTGTCGATCCCGAGCGTCTGGCAGTGCCTTACGTGAGCGGCCCGCCGCCGCGACTGATGGTTGATCCCGACGTCGTGCCGTTTCTGCCAGGCACCGCGGGGATCCGGTTTGCTCCGTCACGGATCTTCAACACAGACTCGTTTGCTTCTGGCGGCGTAGGCATGGCCGGGACAGCACGCGATTTCCTGAGGCTCCTCACGGCACTGCAATCGGATGGTACGTTTCTGAAGCCGGCAACCGCTCGACAGATGATGAGCAACCAGATTGGTGCGCTGCGCATCACAACCGATCCGCGGCCTGCCTGGGGCTTCGGCTTTGGCGGCGCCGTACTCATGGATCCAACATTGGGAACCACTCCGCAAGCTGCCGGAACGTGGAACTGGGGTGGCGCCTACGGCCACCACTGGTATGTCGACCCGGTGAATCGACTCACCCTCGTCGCCATGACCAACACCGCCTTGGAAGGCATGGTCGGCGGATTTGTCGGCGAGCTGAGGGAGGCCGTCTACGGCGGAGCGTAACCTCGACGACGTCAAAAGCTCTGATCGCGAAGGAGAATGAGGACCATGACTGACAAGATCAAGATCGCGCCCTGCCTATGGTTCAACAAGAACGCCGAGGAGGCAGCAAAGTTCTATGCCGCGACGTTCCCGGACAGCCGCGTCATGGCGGTGCATAAGGCGCCCGGCGACTATCCAGGCGGCAAGGCCGGCGACGTACTGACCGTGGATTTCACCGTGCTGGGTCAGCGTTTCGTAGGGCTGAACGGCGGCTCCGAATTCACGTTCGACGAGGCGGTCTCGTTCCAGGTGTTCACCGACACACAAGAGGAAACCGACCGCTACTGGAATGCGATCGTCGGTGGCGGCGGTGAGGAAAGTGTATGCGGTTGGTGCAAGGACAAGTTCGGATTGAGCTGGCAGATTGTGCCCCGCGTACTGATCGAGGCGATGAACGATTCCGACACCGCGGCCGCCAAGCGCACGATGGACGCGATGATGACGATGAAGAAGATCGACATCGCCAGGATCGAGGCGGCGCGGCGCGAAAAGGCTCACGCGCATTAGCGGTCGCTTCGCGATGGGAGGTCGCCGCGCGTACGCGCGGGGCACAGGACGAGCTTGCCTTCGAGACCGCCCGCTTCGAGACG